>Ga0070730_10006191_pt1 | contig 10246 bp, 11 predicted proteins | sample Coa_R1_3_FD_66447 | JGI IMG/M metagenome (GOLD analysis project Ga0070730, IMG submission 66447) | Surface soil microbial communities from Centralia Pennsylvania, which are recovering from an underground coalmine fire - Coalmine... | ecosystem: Environmental > Terrestrial > Soil > Unclassified ... | reverse complement strand
GGCGCTGGGACTGGAATCGGTTATGGCATCGCTAGGTGCCGAGGGGGTCGCGGTTATCCGCGGAACTGCCGCTGCCGAGGAACCCGAGATCATTCACCGCGCAGGCATGGTTGGCTTTCCAGCTGCGACCGCCGCGATGCTGCTCTGGCGCGCCGAGGTCGGCATGCCGGCGCTGTCGCACGAGGCAAACGGACGCCCGATCGCCGTCGCGGTCTGCCGCCAAGGCACCACCGAGAAGCTTGGGTTGGTGCTGTGGCGCCGCCGCGGCGCACGTGCCTGGAGCGGGGAGGACGTCCCGCTGGTCGATAGCGTCGCCGGCATCGTCTGGCTGCTTCTGGAGCGCGAGGTCAGCCAGCGCGACGTGGCCCGCTCGACTCGCATGGATCCGCTGACGGCCCTGCTCAACCAACGTTCCTTTGTTGCCGAGGCAACGCGCCACATCGCTCGCCTCGATCGCGATGATCTGACCGGCACCCTCATGCTCGCAGAGGTGGACAACCTGGAGAGCACCACGCTGATGCACGGCTCCGAGGCCGGCGATCAGGTGTTGCGCCGCGCGGCGATGCTGCTGCAGGGCGCGGTCCGCCCTACCGACCTGCTTGGCCGTACCGGCGATACGGAGTTCGCGATCTGGCTAAGCGGCGCTGACTACCTCACAGCCGCCGAACGTGCTGAGAACCTGTGCCTGGAAGCCCCTGGCACGATGGGCGCGACGGCAAACGCCGACGTTCCAGAAGTCAGTTTCTCCATCGGTATCGCGACGCGCGAGGCGGGTGAGAGCTTCGCAGACCTGGCGCGCCGTGCGAGCCAGGCGATGCGGGAAGTGAAAGTGGCAGGTGGCGGCTACTGGCGCGTGTCGCACGCCCAAAAAAGCTAATCGAAGCCCCCCTCGCTTTCGATGAACCGCGCGATCTCGGCAACGCCGGTACCCGCGCGGATGTTGGCAAATACAAACGGCCTGTCGCCACGCATCTTCCGAGCGTCGCGGTCCATCACTTCCAGGCTGGCGCCGACGAAAGGTGCAAGGTCTATCTTGTTGATTACCAACAGGTCGCTGCGGGTAATCCCCGGGCCGCCCTTGCGCGGGATCTTGTCGCCGGCCGAAACGTCGATCACGTAGATCGTCAGATCAGCCAGTTCCGGGCTGAAGGTAGCGGCGAGGTTGTCACCCCCGGATTCGATCAGGATGACATCGAGGTCCGGAAACCGCCGGTTCAGTTCCGCGACACCCGCAAGGTTGATCGAGGCATCCTCGCGGATCGCGGTGTGCGGACAGCCACCAGTCTCGATGCCCATGATGCGTTCCGGCGGCAGCGAGCCGGCGCGGGTAAGGAACTCAGCGTCCTCCTTGGTGTAGATGTCGTTGGTGATCGCCGCGACCTCGTATTTGCCGCTGAGCCGTTTGCACAACGCATCCATCAACGCGGTCTTTCCGGTGCCGACGGGGCCGCCGATGCCCACCCGCAGCGGGCCGTTTGGTGAGTTGGTCATATCTGTGAGTTCATGAACGGAACAGCCTTGTGTATTGGGTTTCGTGGCGCATCGCCGCGAGGTCGGAACGGAACGTACAACCGCCCAGATCGTCGAGCGTAGCAATGCGCGTCGTGGCGGCGACCTGCAGGATGGCAGGCTCAAGTGCCGCGAGCACGCGCAGCCCGGTGGTCTGGCCAAGCGGTATCAGGCGGACGGCGGCAGATATCAGGCTTGCCACGAACGCCTGTAGATACGCGGCTGCCGTCATGTCCTGGTCGATACCATGGTGGCCGGCGACAGCGCCAACGGCGATCGGGTAGGCGACGCGATCCGGCAATCGCGGCGCCTGCCACGGCGCGGCGGCGGCGGCGAAGGCTGTGCCCTGATCGAGCGTCTCCATGCATCGTTCGCGCGATGGAGCCAGGGCGACGGCAAGGTAATTCAATGCGGTCACGTCGACGCAGGGTCGGTGTGCATGACGCAGCAGGATCGCATCGTTGCGTCCGGAGCCGTGGCGCAGGACGTCGGTCAGCCAGTCACGCAGTGTGTCGCCGTCGGCGATGTCGCCATCTTCCACCGCCTGTTCCAGGCCGTGCGAATAGGCGTAGGCGCCGATCGGGAACGCTGGCGATAGCCAGGCAAACAGGCGAAGCAGACCTGGCGTTACGGCAGCGTTGGCACGCGCTTCAGTCATCGTGATGATGATGGTGCCCGCCGGCATAGGCCCCGGCTTCCGGGTCGAACGGCGCCTCCACGTCGTCCACATGGCCGCCCAGACCCTCGACCATCTCGCGAATCACATGGTCATCACGGATGCGAATCCGGTCGCCAAGCAACTGCACTGGCAGATGACGGTTACCGAGGTGCCAGGCGATGCGCACCAACTCTGCCTCGTCATGCGCGTGGATTTCGAGCAGCTTCTCTGGCCGTGCGCAGACGCGCACCACGCCCGCATCCACAGCAAGCCCGTCCCCCTCCCGCAGCCGCGCCGCTTGAGGCAGGTCGAGCAACACCTCCCTGCCCTGCTCTGTGCGCAATACAATGCGCCGACGGTGTCGCCGATCGAAATCCACGAGCACACGATCGATCTCCGCCGCTGCGTCCCAGGTGCCGGCCGGCAGGATAGCCTCGGCGCGCATCAGAACAGGAAATAGCGCTGCGCCATCGGCAGCACCGTCGCTGGTTCACAGGTCAGCAGCACGCCGTCGGCGCGCACCTCGTAGGTTTCCGGGTCCACTTCGATCGCCGGCGTGGCATGGTTGTGGATCATCGATTTCTTGCTGATGCCGCCGCGCACATTGGCCACCGGAACCAGCTTGCGTTGCAGCTTCAGCGTGTCGCCGATGCCGGCGTCCAGTGCTGCTGTCGATACAAATGTCAGGCAGTGCTCCGCGAGCGCGCGGCCGAACACGCCGAACATCGGGCGGTAATGGACTGGCTGCGGCGTGGGTATCGAGGCGTTCGGATCACCCATCTGCGCACAGGCGATCGAGCCTCCCTTGATCACCAGATCGGGCTTCACGCCAAAGAACGGCGGCGACCACAGCGCAAGATCCGCGAGCTTGCCTTTCTCGATCGAACCAACCTCATGCGCAAATCCCTGCGCAATGGCCGGGTTGATAGTGTATTTGGCGATATAGCGCTTCACTCGCGTATTATCGTTGCGGTCGTTGTCGCCCGGCAGCGGCCCGCGCTGCGCTTTCATCTTATGCGCGGTTTGCCAGGTGCGGATGATCACCTCACCGACGCGACCCATCGCCTGGCTGTCCGATGACATCATGGAAAGCGCGCCAAGGTCATGCAGGATATCCTCGGCGGCGATTGTCTCCTTGCGGATACGACTCTCCGCGAACGCCACGTCTTCGGGGATGGAGCTGTCGAGATGATGGCACACCATCAGCATATCCAGATGCTCGTCCAAGGTGTTTGCCGTGTAAGGGCGGGTAGGATTGGTTGAGCTGGGCAACACGTTGGGCAGCGAGGCAACCTTGATAATGTCGGGGGCGTGGCCACCGCCGGCGCCCTCGGTATGGAAGGCGTGGATAGTGCGGCCCTTGAAGGCGGCGATCGTATCTTCGACGAATCCAGACTCGTTCAAGGTGTCAGTGTGGATCATGACCTGGACGTCAAACCGATCCGCCACTGAGAGAGCGCAATCGATCGCGGCCGGCGTGGTGCCCCAGTCCTCGTGCAGCTTCATGCAAGATGCGCCTGCGCGCAGCATCTCCTCCAAAGCAGCTGGACGCGATGCGTTCCCCTTCGCAGCGAAGGCCAGATTGACTGGCAGGCCTTCCGCCGCCTGCAGCATCCGGGCGAGATGCCACGGTCCAGGGGTGCACGTGGTCGCCGCCGTGCCAGTCGCGGGACCAGTGCCGCCGCCGACCAGCGTGGTGACTCCGGAGGCGATCGCCTCCTCCACCTGCTGTGGGCAAATGAAGTGTATATGCGCGTCTATACCACCAGCGGTGAGGATCTTGCCCTCGCCCGCGATGATTTCTGTGCCGGGACCGATTATGATATCGACATTCGGCTGTATATCGGGATTGCCGGCCTTGCCGACTTTAGCGATCCGGCCGTTGGTGATGGCAACGTCGGCCTTCACGATGCCCCAATGATCAATGATCAACGCATTGGTGATCACCGTATCCACGGCGTCCTCCGCCTGCGAGGCCTGCGACTGACCCATGCCGTCGCGGATCACTTTGCCGCCGCCGAACTTGACCTCCTCGCCATAGGTCGTGAGGTCGCATTCGACCTCCACGATCAGGTCGGTGTCGGCAAGCCGGACGCGATCACCGACGGTAGGGCCGAACATGTCGGCATAGGCAGCGCGAGGGATTCGAGGCATCAATCGAGCGCTCCCATGATGTCGGCGCGGAAACCTTGCACAATGCGTTTGCCGCGAAACGGCACCAGCGTCACTTCGCGCGTCTGGCCTGGCTCGAATCGCACAGCGGTGCCGGCAGCGATGTCCAGGCGTTGGCCGCGCGCGGCGGTTCGATCGAAGGACAGTGCAGGGTTGGTTTCCGCAAAATGATAGTGACTGCCAACCTGGATTGGCCGGTCGCCGGTATTCGCAATGGTCAATGTGGTGCGCGGCAAGCCGGCATTCAGCTCGATATCGCCGGAAGCGGTGAGGATTTCACCGGGGATCATCGTATCGGCTCATGCACAGTGACCAGCTTCGTCCCATCGGGGAACGTCGCTTCGACCTGCACGTCGTGGATCATCTCGGCGACGCCCTCCATTACCTGTGCGCGTGTCAGCACGTCGCCACCTGCTTCCATCAGATCGGCGACGCTGCGGCCGTCGCGCGCACCTTCGACGACAAAGTCCGTTATCAGCGCCACCGCTTCGGGATGGTTCAGCTTGACGCCGCGTTCCAGGCGGCGGCGTGCGACCATCGCAGCCATGCTGATTAGCAGTTTGTCCTTTTCCCTGGGAGTCAGGTTCATGCGTTACCTCTCAGCACATCCACACACGCGGTAAGGTACGGCCTCCGCGCAGCACATCCAACACCGTGATCACCGATCGTCGAAGCGAGGCACCGTCCGCTGCCAATATTCGCGCGACCAGCATTCCATCCCACGCGCTGGCACCAACCGCTGCTGTACGCACCGCCTCAACCTTGGCTTCAGCATCCGGCGCGACGTGGACCACCGTCGCCATCGCCTGCGCTCCATTGGCCACGGCTGAGCGGCTCAGCATCTCTGCTATGTTTCCTTCCAGCCTGATCGCGTCGTGCAGCAGTGGCCGCCCGCTGCGCGATACTTCGATGCGATCGCGCAGTGTGCCGCATTCCACCACCTCGCCCATCGCTCTCTGTCCAAAAACGATGCGTCCAACACCGAGAAACCAGGCACCGTGGGCGACTTCAACCTGCAATGCTCGATCGACCGCACAGCGATCGAACAGGATGGTCTCCTGCGGCAACCATTCGGTTGCCGCTCCCTCTGCCACGACGACACGCGTTCGAACCCGAGAGGGTGCTGTCCCGGGCAACGCACGATAGAAGCGCTCGGCCGCTTGGGCGGCGATCGTTGCGCGCGTGCCTTTGCCGACTGTGAACGAACTGTCCAGCTCATCGCCTCCGGCAATCCCACCTGACGTATTCACCGTCACAACATTCAGCCAGTCGTCAGAGCGGGGGAACCGCACTTTCAGGCACCCAGCCTGGCGCAGCCCCTCCAGCGCCGTGTGTCCACCGCGCAAACGGACACTGACCCGCAGTTCGCCTGTCGCGCGTTGCAGCGCCGGCGCATCAGACAGAGAGGCGGCGTCGTACATCCTCCTCGTCAAGCTCCTCCCGGCGCCCGGCGAGCACAATGTCTCCGCGGTCCATCACCGCGATGAATTGAGCCAGCTCTTGCGCAAAATCGAAATACTGCTCCACCAGCAGGATGGCCATACGGCCCTGCGACCGCAACAGCGCGATCACCCGGCCGATATCCTTGATGATACTCGGCTGGATGCCCTCGGTTGGTTCGTCCAGCACCAGCAGCCGAGGCTTCATCACCAGCGCCCGCGCGATCGCCAATTGTTGCTGTTGGCCGCCCGACAGATCGCCGCCTCTGCGACGCAACATCGTCTTCAGTACGGGGAACAGGTCGAACACCTCGTCCTGCACCCGCCTCTCGCTTCGCGGCAATACCGCAAAGCCTGTCTCCAGATTCTCCCGCACCGTCAGCAATGGGAAGATGTCACGCCCTTGCGGCACCCATGCAATGCCACGCCGGGCGCGATCATGGAGTGGCAGCTTGCTGATCTCCTCGCCTTCCCAGCGAATGGTGCCGGCGCTGATCGGATGCGCGCCGGTTATCGCGCGCAGCAGGCTGGTCTTGCCGACACCGTTGCGCCCGAGAAGGCACGTTACCGCGCCGACCTCCGCCGTGATTGACACCTGACGAAGCGCGATCGCGGCACCGTAGTGCAGATCGACGTGATCGACTTCAAGCATCAGTGGCCTCGGTGTCCGTGCGCGGAGCGCGATCGACATTGCTTCGCTTCGCTCGCAATGACAGCGCTGGCATGATCGACTGCGCTGGCATCATCGTCCGAGATACACTTCGATGACGCGCGGGTCGTTGCTGACGTGGTCGATCGATCCCTCAGACAGCACCGAGCCTTCGTGCAGCACGGTCACCTTCACATCCAGCGCCCGCACGAATGCCATGTCGTGCTCCACCACGACAACGCTTCGCGTGCGATTTATTTCGCGCAGCAGCTCCGCAGTCTGCTCCGTCTCCGCATCCGTCATCCCGGCAACCGGCTCATCAACCAGCAGCAACTGCGGCTCCTGCGCCAGCAGCATACCAATCTCCAACCATTGCTTCTGCCCGTGCGACAGATCGGCCGCAGTCCGGTTGCGCTGATCAGCCAGGCGCGTCGTGGCCAGAATCTCCTCGATGCGCTCGCGCTCTTCCGCGGTCTCCCGCGCCCATAAGGTAAAGCTGGGCTTGCGATCCGCGGCGAGCGAAAGCAGCAGATTGTCCCACACCGTATGCGGCTCGAACACTGTCGGCTTCTGGAACTTCCGTCCAATGCCGAGCGAAGCAATCCCGGGCTCATCCAGCCGGGTCAGGTCGGTGTCCTTGCCAAATACCACCTTGCCTTCGTCGGGCCTCGTCTTGCCGGTGACCACATCCATCATCGTGGTCTTGCCGGCGCCATTCGGACCGATGACAGCACGCATCTCGCCAGCCTGCAGCACCAGCGACAATGCATTCAGTGCGCGGAATCCATCGAACGTGACGGTGACACCATCGAGATACAGCAGTGTATCGTGCAGCTCGGCGCTGACATCGCTCATCCGGTTGCTTCCCGCACGGCCGCTTCAACCGGCGTCGGTTCCGGCACATCCGTGGGTCTACGACGCATGAATAGCCCCATTACGCCACGCGGCAACAGCAACGTCACGAAGATGAACACCGCACCCAGTGCGTAGAGCCAGAATTCCGGGAATACGCTGGTGAAGTACGTCTTGCCCAAATTGACCAATACGGCGCCAAGGATCGCGCCGCACAGGGTACCACGACCGCCGACAGCAACCCAGATGACCGCCTCGATCGAGTTTGCCGGCGAAAACTCTGACGGATTGATGATGCCGACCTGCGGCACGTAGAGCGCACCGCCGATGCCAGCCATGACCGCCGACAACACCCACACCACGAGCTTGTAGGATTCCGGCCGGTATCCCAGGAACCGCGTCCGTGCCTCTGCGTCGCGCACCGCGATCAGCACCTTGCCGAAGCGCGATGTGACGATGTAGCGGGCCAGCAGGAACTGCACACACAGGAACGCGGCTGTGATCACCAGCAATGCGCAGCGCGTTTCCTCCGATTGTATGTCGAAACCCAGAATCGTCTTGAAGTCGGTCATCCCGTTGTTGCCGCCGAAGCCCATGTCGTTGCGGAAGAAAGCCAGCAGCAGCGCATAGGTAAGCGCCTGGGTGATGATCGACAGGTACACTCCGGTGACCCGCGAGCGGAATGCGAGCCACCCGAACACCAGTGCCAGGATGCCCGGCACCAACGCCACCATCACGGCGGCGAAAATAAACCAGTCGAAGCCGTGCCAGTACCACGGCAGCTCATGCCATCCAAGGAACACCATGAAGTCCGGGAGCGAAGCATTCCCATACACGCCACGCGCGCCGATGGATCGCATCAGGTACATGCCCATTGCGTAGCCGCCCAGCGCGAAGAACGCCGCATGGCCGAGCGACAGGATCCCCGCGTAGCCCCATACCAGGTCCACCGCCAGCGCCAGCATCGCGTAACAGAGATACTTGCCAACTAGTGCTATGACATACGTCGTGACGTGCAGTTCCGACGAAGCCGGCGTCGCCAGATTCAGCACTGCGAGCAGCACGGTGCCGCCGAGCACGAGAGCGAGCGTCATCCAGGTCGAGCGGCTGGAGATCACGCCTCCACAGCCCGGCCCTTGAGCGGGAACATGCCGCGCGGGCGCCGTTGGATGAACAGGATCAATAGGATCAGCACGACGATCTTGCCAAGCACCGCGCCGGCGAACGGCTCAAGGAACTTGTTCACCACGCCCAATGTCAGTGCACCTACCAGCGTGCCCCACAGGTTGCCGACACCGCCGAACACGACGACCATGAAGCTGTCGATGATGTAGCCCTGACCGAGATTCGGAGAGACATTGTCGATCTGACTCAGCGCTACGCCAGCCATGCCGGCCACGCCCGAGCCCAGCCCGAACGTGAGGGCGTCGATCCATGGTGTCCGAATGCCCATCGCCGCGGCCATGCGGCGGTTCTGCGTGACAGCGCGCATCTGCAAACCGAGCGGCGTGTAACGCAGCGCGGCCATCAGCGCCATCAGCACCATCGCCGCGAAGATAATGATGTAAAGACGATTGTAAGTGATGGTCAGGCCACCCCATTGCGTCGCGCCGCTCATCCAGTCGGGCGTGCTGACGTTGCGGTTGTCGGCGCCGAAGATGGACCGCACAGCCTGTTGCAGAACCAGCGACAGCCCCCAAGTCGCCAGCAGCGTCTCCAGCGGCCGACCATACAGCCAGCGGATCAACGTACGCTCGATGATAATGCCCACGAGTCCGGCAACGATGAACGCCAGCGGCGCGGCAATCAGCAGCGACGCGCCAAACAGCCCGGGTGCGGCACTATGCAGCGACTGCTGCACAACGAAGGTTACGTAGGCGCCCAGCATGACCATCTCGCCATGCGCCATGTTGATCACACCCATGACGCCGAAGGTGATCGCCAGCCCTGCTGCGGCGAGCAACAGCACTGAGCCAAGGCTGATCCCGTAATAGATACTCTGCAAAATACCCCATAACTGCAGCACACGATCGATTGCGGCGACCGCCGCTGCCGCCGCCTTCGCCACCTCGGGCGGCTGATTTGCCAACCCGTCCAGCAATGCCCGACTGTCCAGATCGCCGCGTGCATGGATCACGTCGACCGCCGCCAGCCGCGCCGCATCCTTCGCATCATCCGAGAAAAGGATCGCCGCCGCCCGCGCCTGTTCCATGCGCGTCTTCACCGCAGCATCGGTCTCTTTAGCGAGCGCCTTGTCGAGTGCCGGGAGCGCCGCCGGATCGTGTGAATGGAACACCGCCTCGGCAGCCTGCAGCCGGGCCCCCGGATCCGTGGCGAACAGCCGCAAGCTGCCCAGCGCTGCATCGACCGCACCACGCACCGGGTTGTTCATCCGCACCTGCTTCACGCCGCTCGCCATCACGTCAGGCGCTGGCTTACCTGCCGCCGCATCGACGAACGAACCATCATCCTGCTTGATAAACAGCACGTGGTCGGCCCGCACATACAGCTTGCCACTCTGCAACGCCGACAGGATCGCCAGCGCCCGCGGATCACCGGAAAACGCGAGCTGCTCCACACCGTGACGGATCTGGTCGTAATTGCCTGATCCCAATGCGGCCAACGCTTCATCGGCGGACTGCGCCCGCGCCGCGAGCGGCGACAATACCAGGAGGCTGAAAAGCAGAAGTGTGAGAAACCGTTTCATCGGCGCGCCTTCATGCGACGGTTGGGGGTGACCCGGGGGAGGAGGCCGGGTCACCCCCATGGAGGCGTCGGCTCAGGCCATCAGGCCTTTTTGCCGCCGCCGGACCCACACTTGCCAGTCTTCACATTGAAAGCGCCGCAGTGCAGCGGCTGACGCCAGTCGCCGATCAGATCCTTCGTGTCTGCGACATAGGGTGACCATTCCTGCGCAACGACGAGGCCTGGCGTCTGCGAGACGATGTTGAACTGGCCGTTGTCCTG
>Ga0070730_10006188_pt1 | contig 10247 bp, 9 predicted proteins | sample Coa_R1_3_FD_66447 | JGI IMG/M metagenome (GOLD analysis project Ga0070730, IMG submission 66447) | Surface soil microbial communities from Centralia Pennsylvania, which are recovering from an underground coalmine fire - Coalmine... | ecosystem: Environmental > Terrestrial > Soil > Unclassified ... | reverse complement strand
GGCGTCCACGTGCTGGCCCGCGGGCGCCGCCGGCGTGGCCCAGTGCACCGCCAGCGGCGCCAGGCCAGCGGGGCCCAGCTGCAGGCCGCTGCCGCACGTCGCGCACACCCAGGCCACCTCGTCTTCCTCGGCCGGCACAGGCGTGCTGCACTGCAAGCACTTGAGCAAATTGAGCGTGACGCTGCTGTTCATCCCTTGGCCGAGTGGCGCTCCTCGATCTCTTCACCCCAGCGGAACAGGCGATAGCCGCCATAGATGAGGGTGGCGCCGGCCACGACCGGGATGGCCAGCAGCACCAGGTCGCCGCTGCTGGAGTGACTGGAGGAGCCGATCAGGCTGAAGGCCAACGCCAGCCCATCCACCAGCACAAACGCACCCAATCCGGTGCCGCCCACCAGCATCAGCGCGCGATAGTAAATATTGCCCGGCGCCTTGCCGTACAGCACCCGCCCGTTGTAGCCATCCACCACCACCTGGTAAACCCGGTTGCGATAGGTGTAGCGCCCCACCCACAGCGGGTAGTAGACCAGTGCCAGGCTGCGGCGCAGGATGTGCAGCATCCTGTCGGTCACATGATCCAGCCGGCTCTTGTGCTGGGCCTGTTTCAGCCATTCGGCTTGGGCGCTGTCGCGGGCCTCGGTCTCCGAGCCGGTCGGCTCGAACACCATGCCCTCCTTGTGCAGCGCGTCGGGGTCATAGACGCTGAACTGTGTGCCCGCCAGGGCAATGCTGTCGACGCCAAACTCGGCCACATCGCCCGCCGCGCCGGTCCAATCCATGTCCTGCATCAGCTCAACTTCGCGCGGCTCCCTGCGGCGTGAGTTGCCCGAGCCGACTTCGACTTCCCCAAACATCCAGCCGGCCAGTTGGCCCTGCGCGCGCCAGTAGGGCAGATAGGCCAGGAACAATTCGCTGATCTGCGCCTTGCTCGACAGATCGAAGGCGCGATTGAGCCCCGACCAGAAGCCGCGCACGGCCTGGCCGGCGTGGTCGCGGTCGATGCGGCGCGCCACCTGGTAGCGCCCCACCCCACGCTCGCCGCTCACCTGCGAGCGCGCGCCGCAATAGGGGCACTTGACGATCTTTTGCCCCTCGCGCACGCTGAGCACGCCGGAGCAGTTGGGACAGGCGAGGCCGGTGATGACGTCGGGCATATCAGACTTTGGCGGAGACGACGGCAGCCAGGATAAAAACAGGGACGGCGACTACGAGGGCGCCAACCAGGCAGGCCAGCAGGCCCAGGCCAATGCCCGCGCCGCTGCCGCCATCGGCAGCGATGCCAATGAGTGGGAAGGTGCTGACGCACAGAAAGCCGAGTGTGGCCACCACGCCCACGATGAAATACGGGGCTTCAGCTTTGGCCGGGAAAATGTTGGCAAACACCTTGCCTGAGGCCCCCTCGACCATGGCCGTGTAGCTCTGGCCGCCGAAGTCGTATTTGAAAATGTACACCGGCAGGTGCACCAGGGCCGCCTCGGCCACCTGGTCGGCCTGCACCCCGCGGCCGATCAGCCAATCCAGCAGCGCCGGGTACGGTACCGAGGGTGCCACGGCCTGGGCGTCGAGCGCCGGGTCGTACTTTTTCAGGTCACCCGAGGGGATATCCAGCGACTTGATCTCGCTGATCGAGGTGGCAGCGGCCGGCTCCAGGTAAATGCGCTCCTTGTCGTTCTGGCGCGCCTTGGCATACCACACAGGGAAATACTGGAAGGTAGATGACGTCAGCTTGGACTTCGTGTCGAGGTCCTTGACGGTCTGGTTGCCGGCCATCCAGCGCCGCAGGCCGGCGGCAGCGTCCTGCGGGCTGACGGTGCAGGCCAGCGACCAGTGAAAAACCACCTTGCTCTTGTCGAGGAACACCGCCGAGCCGCAGTAGGGGCAGGTCAGGAACACCTGGCCTTCGTCGGGGTTGAGCACCCCGCCGCATTGGGCGCAGTGGATTTCGTTCTTAGGTAGTATGGCTGCCGCGTTGGTCATGGGTGTGCCAGGCCGATTATACCAACCCCGCTGTTTCTGGTTCTCCGCTTACCAATTACCGTTTACCAAATACTCTTTCCTGCTGTCCTTGCCCTCCTGACTCCCCCTCGTGTACAATCGTACGAATCGCCCGGTGAATCGTGTGATTCGCCGCGTGAGCCTGATGAGGCAGGCCTGGGTGCCCATGAAAACTGCAACGCCTCTCCCGATTGACGAGGTGATCGAGGGGGACTGCCTGGAGGTATTGGCACGGCTGCCCGAGAAATCGGTCGACCTGGTCTTTGCCGACCCGCCGTATAACCTTCAGCTTCAGGCCGATTTGTTCCGGCCTAATATGACCAAGGTCGACGCGGTCAACGACGCCTGGGACCATTTCTCCAGCTTCGCCGCCTACGATGCCTTCACCCGCGCCTGGCTCGGCGCCTGCCGGCGCGTGCTCAAGGACGAAGGCACGCTGTGGGTCATCGGGTCATACCACAACATCTATCGGGTCGGCACGGCGCTGATGGATTTGAACTATTGGATCCTCAACGATACGATTTGGATCAAGCAAAATCCAACCCCGAACTTCAGAGGTGTCCGCTTCACCAACGCCCACGAGACCCTGATCTGGGCGCAGAAGATGCGCGGCGCGCACTATACTTTCAACTATCGCGGCATGAAGGCGCTCAACGACGACCTGCAGATGCGCAGCGACTGGTATCTGTCGCTGTGCACCGGCAAAGAGCGGCTCAAGATTAATGGCGCCAAGGCGCACCCCACCCAAAAGCCCGAGGCGCTGCTCTATCGCGTGATCCTGGCCACTACCAGGCCCGGCGACGTGATCCTGGACCCGTTCTTTGGCACCGGCACCACCGGCGCGGTGGCTAAGACCCTGCACCGGCATTGGATCGGAGTCGAGCGCGAGGCGCGCTACACCCGCCTGGCGCGCAGCCGCATCGAGGCAGTGCCGGCCAGCATGTTTTCCGACGAAGTGTATGCTTTCGACACCCAGAAGCGCGAGCCGCGCCTCCCGTTTGGCACCTTGCTCGAGCACGGCTTGCTGCGGCCCGGCCAGACCCTTTACTTTGGCCCACAGGCCGAGGCGCAGGCCACCGTGCTGGCCAATGGCCAACTCAGTCACAATGGCGCCACCGGCTCTATACATGCCATCGGGCGCGCCATCCGCAACGCGCCCTGCAATGGCTGGGAGCACTGGTATTACGAAGATGAAGCGACGGGTGAGATGCGGCCGGTGAACGTGCTGCGTGCGCGATTGCGTAAGGCCGCCGCCGAAGCGGAAGCCGAGAGTGAGCCGGGCCGACCTGAGAGCCGGGCAACAACGGCCATCACGCCTGCGCCCCAGCAAGCTGCGGGCGTGCCCCAGGCCCAACCGGTGAAGCGCCAGCACAGGACGAAAGCCACCGCGGTTTGACCCACGCCGCATTCGGTCATGCTCTAGCGCCAGGACATTCTCCACGACCACTTACACTTCGTCCGTGACCTCAAGGCGTTTTCCGGCATTACGCCCACGCGTATCTCCCAAAACATCAACGACTTTCACCGCGACCAGGTCGGCTCATCCTACGTGTACAGATGACGGCTTTTTACAATTATGCAGAAGATTTCCCCAGTACACTGCTCCAGGTAACTGAACAAGAGATAGGAGCAGCCATGAGCCATTGGTTCTGCCAGGGAGAGGCCAAGGGTAAGGCGCAAGGATAAAAGTAGATGACAAACGAGACGCATCGACCTGTCCAGGAAATTCCAGCGCGAGTGTTGTCAAGCGGTCTCGTGATCGGTGAGTCGCCGCGCTGGCACGCGGGCCGCTTGTGGTTCGCCCATTGGGGCACCGGGGAGATCGTCGCCGTCGATCCGGAGGGCCAGCGCGAGGTCGTGGCCCGGGGCCCGGCGGGCCTGGGGTGGTCCATCGACTGGCTGCCCGATGGCCGCCTGCTGGTGACCGGCCCAGAGCTCATGCGCCACGAGCCCGACGGTTCGATGGTGCGGCATGCCGACTTGAGCCGTGTCGCCGGCCACGGCTGGAACGAGATCGTCGTGGATGGGCGTGGCAACATCTACCTCAACGGCGCCGACTTCGGCGAAGCGGGGTTCCGCCCCGGTATCATCGCCCTGGTCACCCCCGACGGCTCGGCCCGCCAGGTGGCAGACAGCATCGCCTTTCCGAATGGAATGGTCGTGACGCCGGACAATTCCACGCTGATAATCTCCGAGTCCATGGCCGGCCGGCTCACGGCCTTCGACATCGCCGCCGACGGCAGCCTGTCCAACCGCCGCGTCTGGGCCGATGGCATCTGGCCTGACGGGATCTGCCTCGATGCTGAAGGCGCGATCTGGACCGGGGCTTGGGATAATACCTGCGTGCGCATCCGCGCAGGGGGTTCGGTGCTGGAGCGGGTCAAGCTCGACCGGAGCTCCTTCGCGAGCATGCTCGGCGGCCCCGACCGGAGGACGCTTTTCATCATGGCGCAGGACTGGCACACGCAGGAAAGCTTTACAGACAATGTTGCTCGCCTGACCACCGGGCCGCGCACCGGTCAGGTGCTCATGGCCGAGGCGCCCGCGCCGGGCGCCGGTTGGCCCTGACGAGCTGCCCCATCAGGGCCAGCCCCTCGGCCCGCCGCAGCGGTTCTCATCCGCTCCCGACCCCTTTTCTGCTGTTCAACGCAGTACCGCTAGAAAGCCGTGCCTGAAGCCGATTAACGGTAAAGTGGCTGGGTTCAGAATTGTATGTGGAGGCGTCATACCGAACGTCGCCTGCCATTCGCGGTAAGATTATGGTCGTATTATCGCTGGGGTACTCGGGTTCGCCGGCAAAGCCCCGTAATCCGCGTCGCATGGCATAATGAGGCCACGCTGAGAGTAATTTCGCCGCGATTGATAGATTTTGAGGGCTGTTTTGCGGCATTCATGACCGTGCCGTGATTGAGCGCCAGGAGTGCCTGGCGGGAGTGACTATGGACCAACCCAAGGGTAATCAGTTGATGCGGCCGGCCAATGACGTTGGATTGATTGGCTACGGCGCCTATGTGCCGCGTTTTCGGCTGCCGGCCAGCGAGGTGGCGCGGGTGTGGAATGAAGGCACCAGCGCCCTGCCCATCAAGGAAAAAGCCGTGCCAGGGCTGGACGAAGACGTGGCCACGATGTCTGTGGAGGCCGCGCGCAATGCGCTGGCCCGCGCCGGCATCGACCCGACCGAGATCCGCGCCGTGTGGGTGGGCAGCGAAAGCCACCCCTACGCGGTTAAGCCCACCTCGACCATCGTGGCCGAGGCCCTGGGCGCCGTGCCCAACACCCAGGCCGCCGACTGGCAGTTTGCCTGCAAGGCCGGCACCGAGGCCATGCAGGCCGCCATCGGTTTTGTGGGCTCGGGCATGGCCCACTACGCGCTGGCCATCGGCATGGACACCGCCCAGGGCAAGCCCGGCGACGCGCTGGAATACACCGCCGGCGCGGGCGGCGCGGCTTTTCTGCTGGGGCCGGCGGCCGAGGCGCTGGCGGTCTTTGATGGCTCATACTCGTTCGTCACCGACACGCCCGACTTCTGGCGCCGCCAGCACGAGAAGTATCCCGAGCACGGCCAGCGCTTTACGGGCGAGCCGGCTTATTTCCGGCATGTGACCACGGCCGCCCAGAAGCTGCTGGAGCTGACCGGCACCACGCCCAAAGATTATCGTTACGCGGTGTTTCATCAGCCCAATTTGAAATTCCCGGCGCGCGCCGGGAAGCTGCTGGGCTTCAACGACGAGCAAATCAAGACCGGCCTGCTGGTGGGCGTCATCGGCAACACCTACGCCGGCAGCGCCATGATCGGGCTGACAGCGGTGCTGGACGAAGCCAAACCGGGTGACCGCATCCTGCTGGTTTCGTTTGGCTCGGGCGCCGGCTCGGATGCCTTCGCCCTGCGCGTCACCGACGCCATCACCGAGCGCCAGGGCCGCGCGCCCAAGACCCGCGACTACATCGCCCGCCGCAGCGTGATCGACTACGCCATGTACGCGCGGCTGCGCGGCAAGCTGGTGATGGAGTAGAAGAGACAAGTCAGAGGTCGGAGGTCAGACGTTGGATGCCGAGCGTCATTTCCGACTTCTGACTTCCGACCTCCGACCTCTGACATCCACATCAAAATGCGAAATATTTATATTGCGGGCGTGGGCCTCACCCCCGTCGGCGAACATTGGGAAACGTCGCTGCGCGAGCTGGCGCTGCAGGCGGTGCTGGCCGCGCAGCAGGATCAACAAATTCAAGCCGGGTCACTCGCGCCGCGGCCGGAGGCCTTGTTTGTCGGCAACATGCTGGCCGGCGAGCTGAGCGGCCAGGCCCACCTGGGCGCGCTCGTCGCGGACTATGCTGGGCTGCGCGGCATCGAAGCCGCCACCGTGGAGGCCGCCGGCGCCTCAGGCGGCGCCGCCCTGCGCCAGGCGGTGCTGGCAGTGGGCTCCGGCGCCATCGACACCGCGCTGGTAGTGGGCGTCGAAAAAATGACCGATAAGGTCGGCTCGGGCGTCACCGCTGCTACCGCCACTGCCTCCGACAGTGATTGGGAAGCCGCTCAAGGCCTGACGCCCACCGGCCTGGCGGCCCTGCTCATGCGCCGCTATATGCACGAGAATGGGGTGGAGCTGAAAGACTTTGCCGCCTTTAGCGTCAACGCTCACACCAATGCTCGCACCAATCCCAACGCCATGTTTCAGAACGCGCTCGCGGCCGAAGCCTATGTCCGCGCGGGCATGGTGTCCGAGCCGGTCAACATGTTCGATACCGCGCCCGATGGCGACGGCGCGGCAGCGCTGATCGTCACCTGTGAGCCGTCCGTCGTGCGTGTGGCCGCCTCGGCCGTAGCGACCGATACATTGGCCGTGCACGATCGCGGCGATGTGCTGGCTTTTGAGGCTGCCCGCCTCTCAGCCGAGCGCGCCTATCAGCGCGCCGGTATAAAGCCGGCGGCGGTGAACGTGTTTGAGTTGCACGATGCCTACACCGTGTTCGCCGCCCTCAGCCTGGAAGCCGCCGGCTTTGCCGAGCACGGCCAGGGCTGGCGGCTGGCGCCCAGCGAGATCAGCCGCACGGGGCGCATCCCCATCTCCACCTTTGGCGGGCTCAAGGCGCGCGGCAACCCAGGCGGGGCCACCGGCATTTATCAAGCAGCCGAGGTCGCGCTGCAACTGCGCTGGACCGCCGGACCCAACCAGGTGGAGAACGCCCATTGGGGGATGGCCCAGTGCCTGGGGGGCGCGGGCGCCACAGCCGTGACGCACATCTTCGAACGGGCCGGATGACGAAGAGGCCGTTTGATGTCGATGAGATGCTGCGCCGGATCGAGATCGCGGTGCAGCCCTATCCCAAGGCGGCCATGTTCGAGCTGGCCGACAAGGGCTTTACCAGCCCCTTCGAGCAGTTGGTGGCCTGCATCCTGTCCATCCGCACTTACGACGAGGTGTCGCTGGTAGCCGCCCAACGTTTGTTCGCCCGGGCGCGCACGCCGGCGCAACTGGCCGCTCTGGAGCCGGACGAGATTGACGGCCTCATCCGCACCGTCACCTTCCATGATCGCAAGGCCGTTCAAATTCGCAAAATCGCTCAGCAGGTCACCGAGCAGTTCGGCGGCGCGCTGCCCTGTGACCGCAATTTGATTCTCTCGTTTCAGGGCGTTGGGCCCAAGTGCGCCAATCTGGCCCTGGGCATCGCCTGCGGCGCTCAGGCCATCAGCGTAGACATCCACGTCCACCGCATCACCAACCGCTGGGGTTATGTTCAGGCCACCACACCCGAAAAAACGATGACCGAGCTGGAAGCCACATTGCCCCAAGAGCACTGGCTAAACATTAATCGCTTGTTGGTGCCGTTTGGAAAGCATATCTGCACTGGCCAGGCGCCCAAGTGTTCTAGTTGCCCGGTCCTCGAATACTGCCACCAGGTCGGCGTCACCACGCTGCGTTAGGTTTCCCCACCGTAACGGCTCGCGCCTGCGCAGGCCCAGGCGATGCATTATGTCTCCAAGAATCGCCTCCTGACACCACTGGATGGCGCTTAGATAGTTTCTGATAGGACTCAAGCGCTACCTTATAACGTGTAGGGTAATTGTGCTAGATTGCACAAAACATCCGGATTGCCCCGGCGAGTGGTTCGCTGGCGGCCTGGAGGAATGAATGGAAATTTCGCGCAACTGGCGTTTGCAGAAGCAGCGTTATGGTTTAGTCGGGGAAGTCTGCCCCCACTGCGACGCCAAGATTTTCCCGCCGCGAGATGTTTGCCCGAACTGCGCCGGCGAGGCCAAAACCCCCTTTGCCTTCAGCGGCAAGGGTGAAATATATTCTTACACCACAGTTTATGACGCCCCGGAAGGTTACGAGGGCAACGCGCCCTACACGGTGGCAATTGTTAAGTTGCAAGAGGGCCCAATGGTCACGGCCCAACTCACCGATGTGGACAATGGCAAAGTGAGCATCGGCCAGCCGGTGGAGATGGTGACACGCAAATTGCGTGAGGACGGCGATAAGGGCATGCTCGTCTATGGGTATAAGTTCCGGCCAGAATTAGCCCGCTAACAAGCTTTCATGAACGACCACTTCAGCCACATAGCTTGCCGCTATGTGGCTTTTCTTTATTTATCCCACATCCCACGTATTGACCCAGCGCTGCCTGGCGCCTAAAATGCCAGTCAAGGACGTGCGCCCGCATTAAAGGGAGCCAACCATGATTGCACCCACGCTAGCCAGCACGAGCTGTCAAATCGATGCCGAGGCCATGCAGGCCGCTTTTGCCGACTTCGTCCACACTTACCCGGCTTTTGAGTCCACCCGGAAGCTGGACGAGCTGCGCGCCACCGAGTACGCGCGGCTGGACCGGCACGGGCATGTCTATCTGGATTACACCGGCGGCGGTCTGTACGCCGAATGCCAACTGCGCGAGCACCTGTCGCTGCTGAGCGACGGCATCTTTGGCAACCCGCACTCCAAAAACTTAACCTCGCTGGCCATGACGCACCTGGTCGAGCAGACGCGCGCGGCGGTGCTCCGGTTCTTCGGCGCCTCGCCCGACGAGTATCAGGTGATCTTCACGCAAAATGCCAGCGGCGCGCTCAAGCTTATCGGCGAGTCGTATCCCTTCGAGGCCGGCGATACGTACCTGCTGACCTTTGACAACCACAACTCGGTGAATGGCATCCGCGAGTTCGCCCGCGCCCGCGGCGCGACCGTCACCTACGTCCCGATCACGCTGCCCGAGCTGCGCGTCGATGCCGAGCACCTGGGGCGCGCCCTGGCCGCCGGCGCCGGCCGGCACAGGCTGTTTGCCTACCCGGCCCAGTCCAATTTCACTGGTGTACACCATCCATTAGAGTGGATTGCCCGGGCGCAGGCCCTGGGTTGGGACGTGCTGCTCGACGCGGCCGCGTTTGTGCCCACCAATCGCCTGGACCTGGGCGCCTGGCATCCCGACTTCGTGGACCTGTCGTTCTACAAAATCTTTGGCTACCCCACCGGCACTGGCTGCCTGCTGGCCCGCAAAGCTGCTCTCCACAAGCTCAGGCGGCCGTGGTATGCCGGCGGCACGATCACCTTTTCGTCCGTGCTCGGCGATGGGCATTACCTCACGCCCGGCCCGGCTGGTTTTGAAGACGGCACCGTCAACTACCTCAGCCTGCCGGCGGTGGCCATCGGCCTGCGCTATGTGGAGTCGATTGGCATCGACCTGATCCACACGCGCGTCATGTGCCTGACCGGCTGGCTCATCAACCGTCTGCTGGCGCTGCGGCACAGCAATGGCCGGCCCCTGATCCGCCTGTACGGTCCGCCGAACACGGATCGGCGCGGCGCAACCATTCAGGTGAATTTTTTCGATCCCGACGGGCGACTTATCGACTCCACCGAGGTGGAGCGGCTGGCGAATGACGCGCGCATCTCGCTGCGCGCGGGCTGTCACTGCAACCCTGGTGCGCGCGAGGTGGCGCTGGACTTTGGCCAGGCTGAGCTGGCGGCGTGTTTCCGGGATAAGGACGAGCTATCGTTTGAGCAGTTCCTGCATGTGATCGACGGCAAAACCACCGGCGCACTGCGGGCCTCCCTCGGGCTGGCCACGACGTTTGCCGACGTCTGTACCTACGCACAGTTTGCCGCGACGTTTATCGACCGGCGCTAGCGCAGTCTCAGGGCAATACAAATTATTTGTTCTATCTGACCCCCCAATTGTTGGGGCCTCCGCCACTGCCCCCGCCACACCATTTGCCTATTTTTGAAGCCTTCCGCCACACCCGCCACTGCCGCCACACG
>Ga0070730_10006187_pt1 | contig 10249 bp, 11 predicted proteins | sample Coa_R1_3_FD_66447 | JGI IMG/M metagenome (GOLD analysis project Ga0070730, IMG submission 66447) | Surface soil microbial communities from Centralia Pennsylvania, which are recovering from an underground coalmine fire - Coalmine... | ecosystem: Environmental > Terrestrial > Soil > Unclassified ... | reverse complement strand
TTTGCTACAAATCGATTTCGAACGAGAACTGCGGCAACTGCGACTTGAAGACTCTTGGCAGCGGGAGAGTGGGCGAAGTTCCAAAACCCTCGCGAAATATCCGGACTTCCGAATCGTTCTGATTCTGATGAAGAGCGGCACGCGAATGCGGCAGCATAGAGCAGAGGGTCGAATCTCCATTCAGCAATTGAAGGGAGAGGTGCGTGTCCATTTAGCCGCTCGAAAGGTGACCTTGTCGACCGGCCATTTGCTGGTGCTGGACTGCGGCGTACTGCACGACGTCGAAGCGCTCGAAGAGAGCGCCTTATTGCTTACCATCTCTTGGCGAAGAGAGAAGAGTGCCGCCTCAGAAACGTTCTCATCCGCTCAGCGACGCTTGGACGAAGAGGCCGTGTCCCGAATGGACGATGAAGGTGGTGTTCCTGATACCACCGAGAGCCCGTCGGGCCTTTCCGCGTGAGTAACGCTCGCAAAGGTCAAGCTATCGCAGTCATCGTGCTTTTTGGGCTCGCGTGGCGTTCTGCATCCTTCGCTCAATCTGCCCCGGCGACAAATACGCAAGTCGTAGTCCTCGGGACCGGGACTCCGCGACCAGATCCCGACCGTTCGGGACCTTGGACCGCTATCGTCGTGAACGACACCGCATACATAGTTGATGCGGGAACGGGTGTCTTGCGGCGTGCGGCCGCCGCGCACGATAGAATCGCGTTTCTCACTCACCTGCATGCTGATCACACACTCGGCCTTCCCGACCCTGATTCTCACACCCTGGATCATGGGGAGAAAAGAGCCACTGGAGCTGTATGGTCCGGCAGGAACACGAGGAATGGTGGCGCACATCCTGCAGGCATATGATGCCGACATTAAGACGCGAACCGAAGATCTGGAACACTCGAATCTCGCGGGGTACAACGTGAATGTCCACGAGATTACGCCGGGCGTCGTGTACGAAGACCCAAGCGTCACCGTCAAAGCTTTCAACGCCTATCACGGCTCACCGCAAAATATTTTCGGCTATCGCTTTGAAACACATGGTCGCGTCATAGTGATCTCCGGCGACGCCACGCCCAGGAGTGACGTTCCTCAGAACTGCAACGGATGCGACGTGTTGATTCACGAAGTGTATACACAAGCTTCATTCGATAAAGTCTCTCCCGAATGGAGGCAGTACCGTGAAGCGTTCCATACGTCGACAAGGCAGCTTGCGGAGATCGCCAACAAAGCCAAACCCGATCTGCTGGTCCCGTACCAAGGCGCCAAACCCTGGTTGTGACCAGGCGCGCACACAAGGGTGCCGTGAAGCAGGTAGCGAAGAGCAAATGCTGAAAGAGATTCGCGAGCTCTATAAGGGCAAGGTTACAGCTGGGCACGACCTCGATGTCTAATTAATTTGGGGAATTCAGTCGATCGAGTAGTCGAATGGCGGTTGCGCCTAGCACATCCCTGCTGTATTGTTTCGGCGATGCGGAAGTAAAGCTGCCGTGGAGTGTTCACCGAAGACTAGCGGAGTCCCGGTCGAAGAGCTGGCGGGAGCGACGGGACTCGAACCCGCGGCCTCCTGCGTGACAGGGCAGCGAACAACGGTAAGTAATTGAAATCAGACGGTGTCGGCAGGCACAGTTTGGAACGACAAGCGCCCTAAGTCACTGCTATTGTCCCCAGACTTCCTCGTCTAAGTTCGGCCCAGCGAACCCCTTATCATAAAGAACGCTATCCAAGGAAGCGCGGTCGCGTCGTTCAAGAAGTGAGCGACCACTACAGGGAGCAGGCTGCGACGCCCAAGGAGGTACGCAATTCCCCACATCATACCGAGAAACGCGGTGGGAAGCATGATGCCGAGCCAAGGGAGAAGGCCCTGATTTAGATAGCTGGCGTGTGCCAGCCCAAACGCAACGCCTGGCATAAGGACTTGCATGACTTTGCCGTAGCCGGCCTTGGCGAATTCGGACATCAGAAAGGCGCGAAACAGGACCTCTTCACAGAATCCAGCGGTGATTCCCAGAAGAAGCGCGGCGACAAGGTGAAATCCGGGCGGCATGAATGCATATGAGATAGGAATATGCATTCGAGGTAGGAACCGGAGATTGCTGCCGATCGAAAGCGCTGCAAATAGAAGTGCCATGACCCAAGCGGGCCATGTTCCTAAGCGGCAAACGCCGATGTCTTTGAAAGACGATCCGCGCGTTCGCAATACGAACAAAACCACGACCACAAAGACCCACTCGACGATCACGCCTCCAAGAATCCAAAGCAAAAAGCGTTGCTCAGCAGAGCCATGTACCGCCTCGGGAATGGACAATGAAATGAGCTTAGAAACAGCCCAAATCGCAGCAGGAATGCCAAGACCAACGATCAAAGACTCCACCCAGCACACAAGCCCTCCGCACGAGACGCTAGCTGTCTGAACCCTTGAGACATGTGTGTCCATCGCAGTGAATCTCCTGCGGAGCCGAACGGAGACGAAAGGATTCCGCCACAGGAACTATACGAGAGTTCTTAGGAGAAGGTTGAGCGACTTTTTCAGCAGCCTGCTAGGTGGAAGTACTTCAAATGGACTGGCTTGGGTCAGAAGACCTGAAAGAGGAGAAGGTGGTAACCACCCCAGTCTTTATTGTAGCAGGAACAGCTGATCCCAATTGACCTGTAGCGGGCCACCGACCCGTGAAACCATGGGTGCATGGGTAAAAGAAAAACAAAAAAGCAATCCACGAAAGCCACTCTCGCCGAAGTCATCAAGGAAATGGCGAAGCCGAGAGTGGTTCTGTCTGCAAGAGAGTAGAGCCTTTTTTTTTTAAAGCGCACTTCTAATCGTGGAGCACGACGTTGAGAAGTGAACTGTGAACTCGCACACCATCACCACCGTGGTAGTCAATGAACCCCAATTTCCTGAACCTGTTCATGAAAAGGCTAACCCGTGAGCGAGTCGTGCCTACCATCTCAGCAAGGGTTTCCTGACTAATATTGGGGATGAGAGTCTCGGGCACACCTTCCTTGCCGAAGCGAGCCAGCAGGAGAAGAATGCGAGCTAGTCTTTTTTCGCTGGAGTTGAAAAGCTGGTCAATCAAGTCCGCTTCGTATCGCATGTTCCGTGTCAGTAAGTATTTCACGAACATATCGGAGAATGCGTGTTCCCTGTGCAGCACTTCCATCATCGACTTCTTTTCGATTCGCATGACAGAGCAATCGGTCATTGCGGTTGCAGAGAACATGCGGAACGCCTGCCCCGAAAGTACGCCTTCTCCGAAGAAATCGCCCTCGTTGAGAATGCCTGTTGTGGCTACCTTCCCGCTCTTCGATACAACCGTGAGCCTTACTTTTCCTTCTTGGATATAAAAAACGGCATCGGACGGATCGCCCTGAACGAAGATCGTCTCCTTTTTGGGGAACGTTGCGATCTTCCTCCCCCCGTCGATGGTCGAAAGGAATGTGTTGGGATCGAATTCGCTACGTTTCTTCACCGCTGCCTTGGGTCTCATGTTTGGCCGCCCTGCGCAGAGTTCCAAAAGGAACCGAACGCAACTTCTTAGGAAAAGCAACTTCTTAGGATAAGAGATGAATAAATGAGGATAAAGGCGAGAACAACGTCAACTTTGCGAGCAAGGCTGCAATCCGCTCGACAAAATAATGATTTCATCACTGGTGTCGAAAGTCAATTTGCCCCAGCCTGCTGGTGACTGCGATGCTCTGTGGTGGAAACCGCCCGGAGCGAAGAATCGCTGCCGGCCAGTTTTCTTTTGAAAGCTCAATTTTCTCGTGAAATGTGGGAAGAGCCCGGTCAGGACCTCTGGTATTGTCTCGGAAGGGCTAAATTCCACTGCTGCAGACAATTTCCGAACGGATTCGCGGCACCAGCAGACCATCGCAAGACGTACTCTTGCGTCCGCACGGTTGTTTTTCTCCAAAGACAAGCGATCCAAGCTGGGATCAGTCGAAAGTCCGGACAGACCGGCTTTCGCAGTTAGTCGCCCGATGCGCTTTGCAAGTGCCGCACCCTAGTCCTGGTCAGGTGGCCGCCAGCAAGTACTTCTTTTCGATCCAACCCATCCGGTCTCACGATCGTAATCTGCTTTGCGAGTCCAAACACTTTGAGCACCCAGATGCCGCACCAGTTCATGTCTATCTGGTGCCACTTCAGACCGTGCCGGGCGGAACTGGGATGCGCGTGATGATTGTTGTGCCACCCTTCACCAAAGGTTAAAAGGGCAACAAACCAGTTATTGGTGGAATCATCTCTCGTCGAGAAGGGACGAGAGCCCCAGACGTGAGTGGCTGAATTTACCAACCAGGTAGCGTGCAAGCCTACTACCGTCCGCAGGGAAATGCCCCACAAAAGGAAAGGCAATCCGCCGACTGCGAAAAGCAGCACACCCAATGCGACTATCGGCAAGTAGTGATACTTGGTGATCCAGAGGTGGAACTTATCCTTCGCCAAGTCGGGAACGTAGTGGGCCAGCGTGGTTGTGTCGTGGTGCATGGATCGTCCCGTCAGAATCCAGCCCATATGTGACCACCATTTGCCGTCTCTCGGTGAGTGCGGATCACCTTCCCGATCCGCGAACTGATGATGAATGCGGTGCGTAGCCACCCAGAAGATTGGACCGCCTTCGAGAGTGAGGGTCGCACAGACGGTCAGAAAATACTCGACCCACTTCGGAGTCCTGTAAGCACGATGCGTGAGTAGCCGATGATAGCCCATACCGATGCCGAGGCTTCCCGATATCCACCATAGGACAATCGCAACGAAGAGAGCTTTCCAAGTAAAAAAGAGCAGCGCCGCAATAGCGCCAAGGTGAAAGGCTGCCATAAAAAATGCGGTTACCCAGTTGACTTGGTCGTCGGCCGGCTGTGTTCGTTCGATTGCCTGAAGCTGCGTCATGGCTGATCTCCCACTCGAGTTTTGATGTCGGTGTCTGGAGGTCAGTACCTACAAGTGGTGTAATAGTTTTGTAAGCGGTGCGCATCGCATCTTCGAAAGATGAAGAACGAGCAGTATTGACACACGGTCGAATGCCGCACGGTCGGTCCGCAGAACTCTGTTGGGTGAAAGCCTAGACCTTCAAAAAACGCCCAACCTTCTTTTTGTTTCTCTGGGCAATGGTTGCCCGCGGCTCTGCTTCGCACCGTAACCTGCACTTTGGCACCCGGTTTCAATGCACCTCTTGGCCGTAAAAGCGCAAGTTCTCAAGAAGTACAAGACTGTCCTGGGTCACAACGCAGACTGAGCCGCCGCAGTTGCATAGTCCTCAATTCGCTTCGCAGCGGAGGAAAACAAATGTTGCATCTTCACTCGCATACCACGCTCTCTGACATTGGCTGCGTCGTCGCCTCGCTGGGCGTACTTGGCGAATTCTGTATTTGTGGTGATGCCTTTGTCTTTCAGCAGTCGGATAATGCCACCATTTGAGCATCAAGTGTTTCGAGACAAGGGAGTATTTCCTCAAACACTTGTTCGGCGGGGAGAATCTTCTCAAACATAGTAGGGTCTGACCTGCTCCCCGCTTTCCGCACAAAGCTGAGTATGATTTCAGCGAAGGAAAGGGGAAGCGGGTATGTCGAAGACCAGGCACACAGAGGCGCAGATTATCGGAGTGTTGAAACAACTGGAGGCAGGACGTAAAGCGGAAGACGTGGCGCGGGAGGCAGGCGTATCGAAACACACGATCTACGCATGGAAAGCAAAATACGGTGGGATGGATGTGAGCCAAGCGCAGGAAGCCAAGCAACTGCGGGATGAGAACACGAAGCTGCGAAAGCTGGTGGCGGATCTGAGTCTGGACAAGGAAGCACTGCAGTCGGTGATCCGAAAAAACGGTTGGAGCTCGTAGCGCTGAAGGCAGCTATCGAGCAAGTGCAGGAAGAGTACGCCTTCAGCGAGCGGCGAGCGTGTCGACTGATGACGATGGCGGTGACGACGTATCGTTACCGGTCGGTGCGAACGGATGAGCCGTTGCGGACGAAGCTGGTGGAGCTGGCGCGGGAGAAGCCGCGCTTCGGGTATCGGCGACTGCAGGTGCTGTTGCAACGAAGTGGAGAGCACGTGAACCACAAGCGGTTGCATCGGGTGTATCGGGAGGCGGGATTGGCGATCTGGCGGAAGAAGCGAAAGCATTGCGTTCGCGAGGGAAAGCCGCTGGTGATGCGAACTTCGGCCAACCAGAAGTGGGCCTTGGATTTTGTGCACGACGCGGTGGAGTGCGGCCGAACCATCCGTGTGCTGAGCGTGGTGGATGCTTACACACGAGAGTGTCTGGCGTTGGAAGTCGACACCAGTTTCGCCAGCCGGAGAGTGACGCGAGTGCTGGAAGCAATTGTGGCCGAACGCGGACAGCCGTTGGCGATCCGCTGCGACAATGGGCCGGAACTTACCAGTCGCCATTTTCTGGCGTGGTGCGTGGAACGAAAGATCGAGTTAGTGCACATTCAGCCGGGGAAACCGATGCAGAATGGACGAGTCGAAAGTTTTCACGGACGGCTGCGGGAAGAGTGTTTGAACCTAAGCTGGTTTCAGAATCTGTTCGACGCGCGGGGTAAGATCGCAGCGTGGCGGACGGAGTATAACGAGGAGCGACCGCACAGCAGTCTGGGATACAAAACACCGAAGGAATTCGCCGCAGCTCAGGCGGCGAACTTCTACAGAGCTGAACTGGGGCAAGAGGCCTCAAACGCCGGCCCCTTGCCCCAGACCCCATCCCCGCTCAAACCGGAGATAGGGCAGTTGTAACTTGTCGTATTCTTACGTGAACGAAAGCTGGGGGCAGGTCAGGTCCACTTCCATCTCATTCTCGTAACGAACTATTTTAAAAGCGCCAGAGTGCCTGCTAAGACAGGCGGCACAGGTAACCTTGAGAATCTCCACTGCAAAACACTAACCATTAATCCCAAATCTCGATTCCGGAGTCATCTCGGCACCTTTAAAGCTGACACTCAAGCACTAGCCTTTCTGGTCACAATTGTAAGATCAAAACTGACGTCAGAGTCCTCTTTATGCGCACCAAAAGTGAAGAGACCGCGCAACCATTCGCAAGCACTGAGGCAAGGTACATTCGGACCGACCAAGATTCCGAAACGGTATTTCATCGATCCATTTACGAGTGACTGTCGGAGCCATGCGATTTTTGAACTCTCTGAAATTGGCCGCCCGTCGCGTCCGGGGTTGATGAGTGCTATGGCGATGTCACACCAGCTAACCTGCGGCGCAAGAACTTACGCCGAGACTCTCCGCTTCCCCAGATAATCCCTGCACCATTTTTCATAACGGTCAGAGCACCGGGAGATAATTGCGAAAAGTGAGCAATTGTGACCAGTCCGCCGTCTTCTTGAGAGTTATTATTCGGTTGAAAAAGCGGTCCTTTCACGGAAGGGCAGACAGTTGCTTGTGGGTGGGGATTGTCAGTGTTGACCATCTTGCTACGGTCGGACCCTCGCGTCTGACCCGATCTCTTACCCCAAATGTATAGAAGCGTAGACGGGAGAAACAAATTGAGCATTTGGACCATCTTATTCGTGGTGCTGCTAATAGCTTGGCTTGGGGGCCTTACTGTGTTTCACGTGGCGGGCGGACTGATCCACTTGTTACTGGTACTCGCAGTAATTTCCCTAATTGTGCATTTTGTGATGGGTAGACGGACAACATAAACAACTCCCTAAGAGCCTTTTAATCTCTTTTTGGGCAGCCCCTAAAGGAGCAACCTAATGACAAAAGTAAGTCGCTTGCTATTGTGTGTGGTTCTTGCTGGTCTGACTACGGCGTGGGCAGTCGCGCAGGACTCCGACTCAGACGCCAAATCGAAGGGCGAGGTGAGAAGCATCACTGGATGCGTTACTAAGGGCCCTAGTGCCAACGAGTTTCTGCTGACGGCCAGCGACGGCAGCTCGTGGGAAGTGCACAACAACAACGCGATCGATTTGACGAGTCATCTCGGTCACACAATTGAAGTCAAAGGTGTGGTTTCGCATTCCAAAATGCACAACATGAAGGAAGACGCGAAAGGCGCAGCGAAGGACTCCGGCATGAAGAGCAACAATACCGAGCACGGTCACTTGAAGGTCACCGACGTCCGCATGGTCAGTGAATCCTGTCAACAGTAGAGCTTCGACGCCTTGCGCGTGCGCAACGGGCGGCAGGGTGTAATACCGTGCCTTGCCATCAGCCCCACCAACCGACCACGTCGGCGCACGAACCCGATTCACTTCTACCGCCTAGAATCAACGGTGCACTCTGCGCGCCGAAAGCGCTTCGACGCCCTTCATCCTCGGTAAGAGCCGTATGCGTAAACGCGCACGTACGGATCTGTGCGGGGTTGTGCCTTGAAAGCTCATGGATTTCAGTTTCCTGAGATGGAGACCGCGGCAAAGCCTAGCTCGCAGCCGCGTACCGAGTCTTGCGTGATGTCCGGCAACGGCCATTGCGAAGCGGAGACAGGGAGGTTGCAGGCCGGAACATCAGTGAACGACAAAATAGCCCCGAAATCGATCGTGATGGAAGTAGCCGACCTTATCCCCCAACGGGGAAGGCAGAAACGCTGGATGCGATATGGCAAGTATCCAGGGATGCTTCCGGGGTTCATACCGCCAGCATGCAGCCAAAGGATTCTATGGGAACAAGGGAGATCCGACGGGTTCAAGCGGAACTAGCTTGTAAGGTCAGACAAGCCGACAAAGCAAGGATGACCTGATGACTCGACGGAAGTCAGACTGACTGATACTACTCTGCGGTCGGGAGAGCCGACTACATGGGGAAGCGGTCAGCGGAAGTTGAACAGTTCGAAGGAGACATGGGCTCCATCCAAAGGGAGGATTCGGCCTTCTATGCAAAGAGAAGAAACGCCAACCATGACAACAGCACTCGAACGAATAGCAGCGAGAGCTCGGTGTGAACCAAAGCTCCGGTTTACGTCTCTGGCCCATCACATCACCAAGGAACGAGTTTGGGAGAATCTCTGTCAGATCACGCTCGACTCGGCCCCTGGGGGTAGATGGACAGACCGTGCCGGAGGCGAAGGAGAGCTTTGAGGTATGGATTGAAGCCATGCTTCAATCGGTGCACCGCCAGGGATATTCAGCGCCGAATATTCGGCGAGTTTATATCCCGAAGCCCGGGAAGCAGGAGAAACGCGCGTTGGGCGTGCCTTGTGTTGCGGATCGGGCGCTCCAGAGAAGCGCCGCGCAGGTACTGTCGGCCATTTATGAGCAAGACTTTCTGTCATGCTCGTTTGGCGGACGGCCTGGGCGGGGTGCTCATCAAGCGCTGGCCAGCTTGCATGAAGTGATCTCTGGCCGGAAAGTGGAATGGGTGCTGGAGGCGGACCTCAAGAACTTTTTCGGGAGCTTAAGCCACGAATGGATGCTCCGCTTTGTCGAACATCGGGTGGGAGACCCGCGTCTGATCAGCCTGATCCGGCGCTGGCTGAAGGCAAGCATTCTGGAAGATGGGGAGGTTCATGCGAACGAGGAAGGCACGCCCCAAGGTGGTTCGATCAGCGTCTTGCTGAGTAGTAATGCGTATCTGCACTATGTGCTCGATCTGTGGTTCGAGCGCGTGGTCAAGCCTCGGTTACGGGGCGAAGCCTACATGGTGCGGTACCTGGACGACTTTGTGTTGTGTTTCCAATATCGCGCGGATGCTCTCCGTGTCCAGAAAGCACTGTGCCAGAGACTGGGAAAGTTTGGCTTGACCCTGGAATCGTCAAAGACCAAGCTCGTCGAATTTGGTCGCTATGCGCAGAGACATGCGAGCAAGCGTGGCCGTAAACGCCCGGAGACGATTTACTTCTTGGGGTTCACGCTGTACTGCACACGCAATCGGAAAGGCAACTTTCGGGTTGGGCTGCGTACAGAAAAATCACGCCTGCGGCGTGCGTTGATGCGCTTGCAAGACCAGATGCGGCGGATGCGGCACTTGTCGCTCAGGAGGCAAACCGAATGCCTCAATCAAATGCTCCGCGGTCACTATGCGTACTACGGCATCGCCGGAAACATACGGGCGTTGCGACGAGTCCATCGGGCCGTGGAACGTTACTGGCGCAAGATGCTGAGCAGCCGGAGTTGGCACTGGCAGGTCTGGTGGAAGCAATTCCAACAGATCAAGGAGCGGTTTCCATTGGTGCGACCCAAGCTGTATCTCTCGTACTCGGAGATGCAAGCGATCGCGGCGCTGTGAAACAACTTCTGACGAGCGTAGTGCGGGAAATCCGCACGCTACGTTCTGTGGGAGCCGGGGAGCGGGCGACCGCCCCCGGCCACCCGGTGG
>Ga0070730_10006186_pt1 | contig 10250 bp, 6 predicted proteins | sample Coa_R1_3_FD_66447 | JGI IMG/M metagenome (GOLD analysis project Ga0070730, IMG submission 66447) | Surface soil microbial communities from Centralia Pennsylvania, which are recovering from an underground coalmine fire - Coalmine... | ecosystem: Environmental > Terrestrial > Soil > Unclassified ... | reverse complement strand
CGAGGGCGGCTTGCTGCACGGGGCGGGGCCGTCGTCGCCGCTGCCCGCGTCGGCGGCGGCACCGTCGCCACCCGCCGTCGAAGCGTCGCCGCCACCGGTCGCACCCGAGCCCGCCGAGGACGAGCTGCACCCGCCCGTCAGCAGGGACGCGAGCATCGCGGCGGGAACGCACAAGGCGCGCAGGTACGCGTACGTCATGCGGCGCGCACAATGACTCGCGGTCAGCGAACTGTCACGTACGTTCGGCGTCTCCGTCCGGGACGGAAATCCGAACCGTACCGTTCGCGCACTTCAAGGACAGGGGTCGCCCGTGTACAGCAGGCCCGTCCTCACGGGGAGGTTGGGCGGCGGACCCGTGCGTCGCGGTGTTTCGGTGCGGGTGATCGGTCGCGAACGAGCCCGCCGTCGAGCAGCGCGAGGAACGCGTCCATCGTGGCGCCGAAGTCGTCGCTCTCGAGGGTGGCCGCGTAGAGCGAGAAGCCCATCGTGCACGCGAGGAACACGGCGACCACGCGCGGCGCATCCGCGTGCGCGACCTCGCCCGCCTCCACCCCGCGCTCCACCATGTTCGTGACGAGCTCGAGGACGGGGCTCGGGTCGGCCGCCATGGCCTCGGCGACCGCGGGCTCGCGGCGCATCTCGACGGGGATCGCCGAGAGGAACCCCGCGAGCGACGGATCGCGCCGGTGCAGGACGGCGGATGCGGAGAGCAGGGCGCGCAGCGCGGCGCGCGTCGTGGGCGCGTGGGCGACGGCTTCCTCGAAGGCGGGCACGAGCTCGGCCTGCGCGTCGCGCACGGTGGCCACGTAGAGGTCGGTCTTCGAGTCGAAGTACTGGTAGATGGCGGCCGCGGTGATGCCGGCGAGATCGGCGATGTCCTTGTTCGTGGTGCCGGCGAACCCGGTGAGCGCGAAGCGGTCGCGGGCGGCCCGCAGGATGCGCGCGCGCGTCACGTCGCTGGACGCGCCGGGGGGGCGTCCCATGCGCGGTCGTCGGCGCCGAGCCATGCGCGGCGCACTCTAGGCTGTGTCCGAGTGGTCGCCAACGAGGGTGGAGAGGAGAGGGAGGGGATCGCCGGCCGTTGACGGATCGGTGCTCGCGCCGATCCGGCCGGCAGGGGCCCGTCTGATCGCGCCTCCCGCGCGGCGCTCGCTTCGCTCGCTTGCGCGGGGGGGCGCCGACCATCCCTGCCGGCCGGATCGTCGCTCCGCTCCGATCCGTCAACGGCCGGCTCTGCGCCCGTTTGCGTTTTCGCGCGGGCATCGGAAGAATCCGAGCATGGCGCGCTGGGATTCTTCTGGACCGCATCCGCGGAGCCGTGTGGCTGGTGTGCAGACTGCGAGGACGCGCGGCAGGCAGAGGAGGGGAGTGGAACGACCGCTCCGAGGCTGGGGGGCCCCACCTGGTCTGCGCATGGTGCTTCGACCGCCTGCGGTCCTATCACTACCGGCCGCTAGGCTGAGTCCATAGCTCGCTCGGAGGAGGACGACGGTCGCCTTCTCTCCTCAAGCCAAGAGCCGGCCGCCGACGGATCGGAGCGCAGCGCCGATCCGTCGGCGGCCGGCGATGTCCCCACTGGAGACATCCTCCCTCCTCCCTCCTCCCTCCCTCCCTTGACGCGCGTGCCCCCGTAAGTTACTGACCAATCACTTACGGGAGGTCGCGATGGGTTGGAGCGCGTCCCTGGTGCAGTGGGCCCTGTACGTCGCCGGCTCGGTGGGCGTGAGCCTCGTCACGTTCTGGGGCCTCGGCGGCCTGGTGCACTGGCTCTTCTACGTGCGCCGGCGCGACGCCGCGGCGAGCTGGAAGCTCCAGCCGGCGCGCTTTCTGAGCGGCCGCATGGTGCGGCACGCGTTCGTCCTCGGGTCGATCAACATCGTCATGGGGTCGATCATCGGCGGCACCTTCGCGTGGCGCATCGCGCAGGGCGGCTTCACGCTGCTCTACACCGACGCGGACCGGTACGGCCTCTGGTACCTGCCGGTGAGCGCGGTGCTGCTCTTCTTCGCGATCGACGCGGGCCTCTACTACAGCCACCGCGCGCTCCACGGGCGCTTTCTATTCCGGCACGTCCACCGGTGGCACCACCGCTACACGGCGCCCGTCGTCTTCACGACGACCGCGGTGCACCCGATCGAGTTTCTCACCTTCGAGGCGTTCCTCATCCTGCCGGCGTTCGTGATCCCCGCGCACGTCGCCGTGTACGTCGCCGTCATCGCGTACACGTACTTCATCGGGATGGTCGACCACTGCGGGATCGTGGTGCGCTGGCCGCTGCCGCTGCACGCGAGCAACCGCTTCCACGACGATCACCACGTGTACTTCCACTGCAACTACGCGCACCACACGACGGTGTTCGACCGGCTGCACGGCACGGTGCGCGTGCCGGGCCGCCGTTACGACGAGACGACCTTCGGCGGGCGCGGCGCGCCCACCAGCTAGGGCGAGGGGAGGGAGACGCGATGCTCTTCACGGATCCGCGCAGCTTGCCGTGGACGTTCGTCGGCCTGGAGCTGGTCTTCGCCGCGTGCTTCGCGCTCACGGTGCGCGACGTGATTGCGCGCTGGAAGAGCGGCGAGCGGTACGCGCTCTTCCAGTGGCTCGTCATCCTCACGTACGGCGTCGCGATGGAGCTCGTCGCCTTCAACGCGTACCCGGACTACGAGCACGGGCGGTTCACGGTGCAGCTCTACGGGGGCAAGCTGCCGCTCTACGTCACCTTCGTGTACGTGGTCTTCCACTACACGGGGCTCAAGCTCGCCGAGCGGCGCGGGCACGGGCCGGTGGTCGAGGCGGTGGTGGCGGGGCTCGCGATCGCGCTGCTCGACGTGCCGTTCGACGTCGTGGGCGTGCGCGCCGCGTGGTGGACGTGGCACCCGTCGAGCCACGACGTCGCGCAGCGCTGGCTCGGCGTGCCGCTGACGAGCTACGCCTGGTACCTCATCTTCGGGGCGATCCTGGTGGGCGCGTGCCGCCTGCTGCGGCCCCGGATCGAGAAGCGCGGCGTGGGCGCGTACGTGCTGCTCGCGCCGCTCGTCGCGGTCGGCATCATCGTCGCGGGCATCGTCGCGTTCCTGCCGTTCCACGCGCTCGAGGCGATCGGCGTGCCCGACGGCGCCATCGTCGCCGTGCACGCGGCGGTCGCGCTGGGGCTCGCGCTCCGGGCACCCGTGCGCGCCCCCTCCGGCGCGGCCGGCCCCGTGCCCGCGTGGCTCGGGGTGGTGCCGGGGTTGCTCGCGGCCTGGCACCTCGCGGTCCTCGGCGCCCTGTGGCGCGGAGGCGCGGCGGACGCGACGACGTCGCTCGTCGCCATCGTGGCGGCCCCCGCGATCCTCGCGCTCGTCTTCGTGCGCGGCCGCGCGCGCGCGCCGCAGCCGGTCACAGATCGATCTGCATCCCCACCTCGACCACCTCTTCCGGCGGGATCCCGAACCAGCTCGTAGCGCTGCGGGCGTTGCGCGAGAGAAACGAGAAGAGGCTCTCGGTGAGGACGCCCATCTTGCCGCCCTTGCCGGCGACGAACGTCTCGCGGCCGAGGAAGTAGGTCGCCTCCGACAGGTCGACCGGCAGCCCGGACTCGACGAGGAGCTTCGGCACGTGCGGCTTGTCCATGAAGCCGCCGTGGATCGCGACGCGGTACACGCCCTTGCCGAGGCTCTCCCACGCCACGCGGTCCTCGCCGCGCACGTGCGGGACGTGCTCGGTCTGCACGGTGACCAGGACGAGGTTCTGGCGCAGCGCGCGGATGCGGCGCGCCTGCATGAAGAGCACGGGCGGCGTCCCCTCCGGGTTCGACGACAGGAAGATGGCCGCGCCGGGGATGCGCACGATGTCCGGCGAGTCGAGCTTCGCGAGGAACTCGGTCAGCGGCGGGGAGACCTGCGTGAGGTACTCGGCGAGGACCATGCGCCCCACCTTCCAGTCGACCATCACGATGAGCATCGCCGCGGCCACGACGATGGGGATCCACCCGCCGTCCCAGAACTTGAGGAGGTTGGCCGCGAAGAACGGCAGGTCGAACGACAGGAAGAGCGCGACCGGCAGCACCGACTTCCACAGCGGCCAGTGCCACGTGCGCCGCGTGACGACGAAGTAGACGACGCTCGTGATGCCCATCGTGCCGCTGACGGCGATGCCGTACGCCGCCGCCAGGCGCGCCGACTCGCGGAACGCCAGCACGAGGGCCAGGCACGCGATGCACAGCGCCCAGTTCATCTCGGGCACGTAGATCTGGCCCTCGGCGTCGCTCGAGGTGTGCGTGACCGTGACGCGCGGGAAGAGGCCGAGCTGCACGGCCTGGTGCGTGAGCGAGAAGACGCCCGTGATGAGCGCCTGCGACGCGATGATCGTGGCGGCCGTGGCCAGGGCCACGAGCAGGTACGTCGACACGCCGGCGGGCACCATGGCGAAGAACGGGTTCGCGACCGCGCTCGCGTCGCTGAGGACCAGGGCCCCCTGGCCGAGGTAGCAGAGCACGAGCGCCGGGAAGACGAGCGCGAGCCACGCGACGCGGATGGGCTTCGCCCCGAAGTGCCCCATGTCGGCGTAGAGCGCCTCGCCGCCGGTGACCGCGAGGACGACGACGCCGAGGATCGGCAGGCCGCGAACGCCGTGGCGCGCGAAGTACTGGATGCCCCACACGGGCGAGAGCGCCGAGAGGATCGACGGGTTGCGCGCGATGTGCCACGCGCCGAGCGCGCCGATCGTGAGAAACCACGCCGTCATCACCGGGCCGAACACCTTGCCGAGGCCGCCGGTGCCGCGGCTCTGGATCGCGAAGAGCCCGAGGAGCACGACGCACGTGATCGGCACGACCGCGCTCTTGAAGCCGGGCGCGGCGAGCTCCACCCCTTCGAGCGCGGAGAGGACGCTGATGGCCGGCGTGATGATCCCGTCGCCATAGAGGAGCGCGGCCCCGGCGACGACGAGGATGGTGACCCACCCGATGCGCGACCTCGCGCGCTTGTCGTGCGGAACGAGGGCCAGCAGCGCCAGGATGCCGCCCTCCCCGCGGTTGTCGGCCCGCATGATGAAGAGCAGGTATTTCACGGTGACGACCATCGTGAGCGCCCACACGATGAGCGAGCAGAACCCGAGGACGTCCGCCGCCTCGAGGGTCTGCCCCGGCTCGGGCGCGATGCCGACCTGCAGCGTGTAGAGGGGGCTCGTCCCGATGTCGCCGAAGACGACGCCGAGCGCGCCGAACGCGAGGGCCGCGAGGCTGCCGGCGGGCGCGTGCGAGGCGTGCGCTGCTTGCGGCGCGTGCGACGCGTGCGCCGACGGCTTCGGGTGCGACTTCGGCGGCGGCGGCGGCGGCGCAGGCGAGGAGGGCGGGCCCGACATGCGCCAAGGAGTACCAGCGTGCGCGTGCCGTGGTCGAGGGCTGCCGTGCTAGCGTCCCGCGGTCATGCCGCTGGAGCTGTCGACGGCGTCGCGCGTGCTCGTCGATCTGCGCGCGACCGGGCTGCTCAAGGCGGTGGCGCACGATCCCACGCTGACCGCGCACCCGGGCGAGGCGGTCGCGATCGAGCACGCGCAGGAGGGCGCGCGCTTCGTCGTGCGCTTCCCCGTGCGGGGCATCGAGCCGCCGCCGGACCTCGACGCGGGCGACCGGCACAAGATGCTCGACAATCTGTGCAGCGCCGAGGTGCTCGACGAGGCGCGCCACCCGACCATCGAGGCGCGCCTGCGCTACGCGGGGACGCCCGACGGCGGGCGCGTCGAGGGCGAGCTCGTCGTGCGCGGCTCGCCGCGGCCCTTCGCGATGGACGTGCGGGGCGAGCGCGCGGCCGAGCGCATCCTCGTCCGCGGCGCATGGGAGGGCACGCTGACCGATCTCGGCGTGAAGCCCTTCAAGGCGTTGCTCGGCGCCATCAAGCTCCGCGACTGGATCCGCCTGCGCCTCGAGGGCGTGGTCCTCGTCAAAACGTCTTCGACGCCGTAGCGAGGAAGGTGCGCCCGCTCTGCGGGATGGTCGTCTGCACGAACTCGGGCGACACCGGGACGCTCCAGCGCCAGTCGAACGCGTTGTACACGCCGAACGCCCACGACAGGCCGAGGCGCTGCTCGGTGCCCGAGAGCACGACGTCCCAGAGGACGACGGGCTCGGTGTGACCCTGCGGCGGCGTGGGCTGGCCGGTCTTCGGATCGAAGGGCTGGTCGTTGCGGTCCCAGCGCGCGCCGTTGACCGTGAGGCGCGTCGACGCCATCAGCGCCCGCGCGAGCAGCGGCGCGGCCCCCGTGAGCGACGCGAGGTGCTCGGGGGCGTTGGCGACCTCGCGGTACGCGCCGTTCTGCTTCTGCGACACGAGGTCGCCGAGCGACGGCGACTCGACGACGTACTTCGAGCGCTGGTACGCGTACGAGGCGGCGACCATCCACCCGTCCTTCCACTCGCGCCGGACCTCGGCCTCGGCGCCGAGCGTCTCCACCGGGGCCGCCGTGTTCTGGTAGCTGTAGTTGTACGAGCCGTCGGGGTTCTGCCCGCCGTACGCGCGCTGCGCGATGAGGTCGGTGATGACGTTGCCGTAGACGGCGGCGAGCGCGGTCACCGTCGGCGTGAAGCGGTGCGTGTACTCGACCTCGATCGACGTCACGTGCTCGGGGCGGAGCGACGCGTTCGCGTACTGGGGCGCGCTCGTGTAGTAGAGCTCGTAGATGCTCGGCGCGCGGAAGGCCTGACCGGCGAGCACCTTCACGACGTCGAGCGCCGTCGGCTTCACGATGACCGCCGCGCGCGGCGAGAACGCGCCGACGCCGAAGCCCGCCGTCCGGGTGCCGTCCGTCGCCGTGAACGACTCGTACTGGTACTGGTCCGCGCGCCCGCCGAGCTCCGCCTTGATCCACGGCGCCGGCGACCAGTCGGCCACGGCGTAGGCCGCGAAGAGCGAGAAGTCGTGCGAGTCGTCGTCGTAGACGCCCTGCGTGTCGCTCGTGTCGAGGGTGTGCGCGCCGAAGTGGCGCTGCACCTCGCCGCCGCCCGTGAGGCGCAGCGACGCGAACGGCGTGTAGACGAAGCGCTGCTCGCCGCCGACCCACTGGCCGTCGAAGGTGAGGTACTCGAGGCCCCCGCTGTCGAACGCGTGCGCGAAGTGGCCACGGTAGCCGTAGTAGTTCGCGTACGCGCGCGTCGTCGACTCGAGCTGGGGCCCGAGCTTCGGCTGCGCCTCGAGCTCGACCATCCCGCGCGTGTCGGTCTGGCGCGTGTCGCCGTCGCCGAGCAGCGTGACGAACTGCCCGGTGGGCAGCGTCTTGCGGTGCGAGTTGAGCGACCACTGCAGGTGCAGCCAGTCCCAGCGCGCCTGCCCGGTCCAGGTCACCACGTCGAAGCCGTCGACGCCGCGCGCGTTGCCGGCGACCTGGGGCGGTCCCTGCGTCGCGTACTCGGGGAAGAAGAAGTCGCGGCCGGCGCCGTGGCCCACCGCGAGGCTCGTCCACACGCCGCCGTGGCCCTCGAAGCGCTGCTGCACGCGTGCCCGCGCGCGCGCCACGCCGTCGCCCGCCGTGCTCAGCCCCACCTCGGCGCCCGTCGGCTCGTCGGGGCCGCGCGTGACGACGTCGATGACGCCGGAGAAGGCACCCGTGCCGTAGAGGACCGACCCCGGGCCGCGCACCACCTCGATGCGCTCGACGTCGTCGATGTCGGCGCGTAGATCGTAGCCGACGTATGACGACCAGATCCAGTCGTCGTTCATCGGCTGGCCGTTGAGCAGGACGAGCGTGCGGTTGCCGTAGTCGCCGGGCCGGCTGAACCCGCGGAAGCCGATGGTCACGTAGCCGCGGTCGTCGGACGTGTAGAGGCCGCGCACGCCGCGCACGGCCTCGGCGACCGTGGGGTAGCGCATGGCGCGCAGCTCCTGGTACGGCACGACGCTGACCGAGCCGGGCGCGTCGGCCACGTCCTCGATGGAGCGCGACGCCGCCTCGACCTGCGTCACGCTCGCGAGCTCGACGCGCAGGCGCGACGTATCGTTCGTGGCGATCGCGACGTCCTGCTCCACGGTGCGGAAGCCCTTGAGCGAGACGCGCACGTGGTGCGGCCCCACCGGGACGGTGAGCACCGCGGGCGAGATGCCCTCCGCCTTGCCGTCCACCTCGATGAGCGCGTCGCGCTCGTCCGCGTCGACGACGAGCGTGCCCGTGAGCGGGACGATCTGCGGGCGCACCGTCACGAGCGCGCGCGGCGCCACGTCGACGAGGACCGTGGCGCTCTGCGTGCCGGGGCGCGACGCGATGAGCGTGTGCCGGCCGGGGGCCACCGGGACGTCGCACGGCGCGACGCACGCGACGGGCGCGTCCTCGCTGTCGACGCGGACCTGCGCGCCGGCGGCCCCCTCGACGTGGACCGTGCCGAGGATGCGCACGAGCTTGAGCGTGACGCGGGCCTCCTCGCCGAGGCGCACCTCGGTGACGGCGGAGCGCGCGTCCTCGTACCCGGCGAGCTCGGCGATCACGGTGTAGCGGCCCGGCGCCAGGCCGAGGCGCTGCGGGCTGTTGCCGCGCTCGCCGAGGTCCTTGCGATCGAGGTACACGTGCGCGCCCGGCGGGTCGGTCTCGATCTTGAGGACGGCGACGTTCGGCGACATCGCGCGCAGGGCCGCTTCGATGCGCTCGCGCGTCGGCGCGTCGGGCTCGCCCTCGAGGGCGCGCAGGTACCAGCGGTAGGCGTCGGGGTACCTCTGCAGGCGCTCGTACGTGCGCGCGACGTTGAACTCGACGTTGCGGTTCGCGACGAGGCGGTTCGACGCGAGGAAGTGCTCGAGCGCGCCCTTGAAGTCGCCCTTCTGGTAGGCCTCCGCGCCGAGGTTGAACTGCAGGTCGGCCTCGTCGGCCACGTCGTCGGCGCGGGCGAGGCCGCCCATCGACGCGAGCGCGAGGGCGAGCACGGCGACGGCGGCGCGGCGGCGCGCGTTCATCGGTGGAGCTTGATGTCCAGGTCCGGCTGCGAGGACTGCGTGGCCGCCGCGGTGCTGCGCGGCGGTGCCCACCGGGTCGGGTGGGGCGGCGGGGGCGACGTGGACGCGGGTGCGGCGCTCGCCGCGCTGGCGGCGGTGGCCACGGCGGACGACGCCGAGGGCGGAGGCTCGCTGGCGGGGGCGGATGCGGGCTCCGACGAGGGAGGCGCGGCGGGCGAACGAGGCGCCACGCTCGTCGTGGCGGCCGGGCCCCCGCTCGCCGCGGCGACGCCCCGCCCACGTGTCGAGACGCGCAGCACGAGGACCGCCGCGACGCCGATGCCGAGCACGAGCAGGAGCATCGTCACGATCGCCGCCACGACGCCGGCGCGCGACGCCCCGGCGCCCCGGGGCAAGCCTCCCGACACCGTCAGCGGCGACTGCGTGCCCATCGACGGCGGCGGCGTCGTCGACGCCACGCGGACCGGGGCCGAGATGCGGTGGGGCATCACCGGGGTCGGCCCGGCGTCGCGGCTCGACAGCGCGCCCAGGCTCGTCACGCCGTAGAGCACGTGCTCGCACTCGCTGATGCCGCGCAGCACGTCCTCCATGCTCTGGGGGCGCAGCGACGGCTCCTTCTCGAGGCAGCGGCGCACGAACGTCTCGACGACCTCGGGCACGACGACGCCGGGGCTGTGCTGGGCGATGAAGGGGACCGGCCTGCTGGTGTGCGCGAGGATGGTCTCGAGGTTCGTCTCGCCCTGGAGCGGCACGCGCCCGCTCAGGCACTCGTACGCGATGATCCCCAGCGAGTACACGTCCGTGCGCGCGTCGACGCGCCGCTCGTTGACCATCTCGGGCGCGATGTACTTCGGCGACCCGAGGAACGCGCCCTCCTGCGTGATCTCCTGGTCGTCGTCGTTCTCGAGGAGCTTGCCGATGCCGAAGTCGAGGATCTTCACGACCTCGCCGCCGTCCTCCTCGGGGACGAGCATGATGTTCGTCGGCTTGAGGTCGCGGTGCACGGCGCCGAGCCTGTGCGCCTCGCGCAGGCCGCGCGCGATCTGGCGGAGGATGCGCAGCGCGTCGGGCACCGGAAGGATGCGGCTCGCCTTGAGGCGCTCGGCCAGCGTCTCGCCGGCCAGGCACTCCATCGCCATGAAGTAGCGCTCGTCGGCCTCGCCCTCGATGCGGCCGTAGTCGAAGAGCGTGACGACGTTCACGTGCTGGAGCTTGGCCAGGATGCTCGCCTCGCGGAAGAAGCGCTTGCGGAACTCGCCGGCGGTCTTGGCCGAGACGTTGTGCGGCGTGCGCAGCACCTTGATGGCGACGACGCGCCCGAGCGGCGCCTGCTCG
>Ga0070730_10006183_pt1 | contig 10255 bp, 6 predicted proteins | sample Coa_R1_3_FD_66447 | JGI IMG/M metagenome (GOLD analysis project Ga0070730, IMG submission 66447) | Surface soil microbial communities from Centralia Pennsylvania, which are recovering from an underground coalmine fire - Coalmine... | ecosystem: Environmental > Terrestrial > Soil > Unclassified ... | reverse complement strand
GGGCCTGCGGCTGGGCATCGGCGAGGGCGCCGTAACCTGGCAAATCGTGGGCACCGCCCGGCTGGGCCTGTACTGGGTCGCCCACGGACCCGCCGTCACTCAGGCGCGGGCGGCCGCGGCGCCGGACGCGCCTGCCCTGCGGCTGCCGGCCCCCGGGGCCGCCACAAGGGGGGCGCGGCCGCCCGCGGGCCGCACGGGGGCCGCAGCCGCCCTCAAGCCCTATGTTCCGCCCGCGCTGGTGGCCCGCCTGGCCGCGGGCGGGGACGAATGGATCGGCGAGTTTCGCGTCGTTTGCACCGCCTTTGTGGCGCTCCCGGCCGAAGGCGACTTACAAACCCTGGTGGTGGCCGCCCTGCCGCTCATCGCCCAATTCGGCGGCCGGCTGAACGAGATCGAAATCGACGGCCAGGAGCGCCGGCTTTTATTGCTCTTTGGCGCCCCGGTGGCCTATGGCGACGACGCCGCCCGGGCGGCCAATTGTCTGCTGGCCTTGCGCGAGGCCGGGGTGTTGGAGCGGGCCGGCATGGCGCTGGGGCTGCAATATGTGGGCACTATAGGTGCCCCGGCCGCGGGCCGCTGCACCTATACCGCCTTGAGCGGTGAGCGAGGGGTGGCCACCCGCTTGCTGGAAACCGCCGCCCCGGGCGAGATCCTGGTCAGCGGGCGGGTGCAGGCCGCCGCCGGCCCCGGCTTCCAGTGCGTGCCCCGCGGCACCCTGGCCGGGGCGGATCGCCCCGCCCCGGTGCCGGTCGCCGAGTTGGCGGGCCATGCCGCGCTGGACACCGCCCCGGCCCAGGAAACCCTGCAGGGCCGGCGGGCCGAACTGGCCGGGGCCAAGGCCGTGATGGCCGCCGCGGGGCCGGGCTGGCCGGGCCTGCTGCGCCTGCTGGGCGATGCCGGCATCGGCAAGACCCGGCTGGCCGCCGCGATCGGCGCCCGGGCGGCGACCGCGGGCTGGCGGGTCCTGGCCGGGGCCGCCCGGCCCGACCATCAGACGACGCCGTATTGGCCGTGGTTGGCGCCGCTCTACACGCTCTTCGGCGGTACGCCCCTGGCCCCGCCCGACGGGCCCAGCCTGGCGGCGACGGTGACCCGCCTGGCGCCCGATCGCGGGGACGACGCCCCGCTGCTCGGCGAAGTCCTCGGCGTGCGCATGGCGGAATCGCCGGGCCTGGCCGCACTGGACCCGCGCACCCGCGCGGGCGCCACGCGCACGCTGCTGGCCACGCTGATCGGGGCCGCCGCCCGCCAGCAGCCGTTGCTGATCTGGCTGGACGATTTGCACTGGGCCGATTCGTTCTCCTGGGACCTGGTCGTCGACCTGACGCAGGGCACCCCGCCGCCGGCCGGCCGGATCGTGGTCATCATCGCGCACCGGCCCCTGGGCGCGCATCCCCCGGCCGCCCTCGCCGCGTTGCCCCACCACACGCCGCTGGAGCTGCACGAGCTCGACCCCGAGGCGGCTGCCGCGCTGGTGCGCGCCCGGGCCGCGTTGCCGGAGCCGATCGTCGCGCAAATCGTCGCCCGCGGCCAGGGCCACCCGTTCTTTCTCGAAGAACTGGTCACGGCCTATGTGGAGAGCGGCGCGCTCGTGCTGCCCAATACCGTGCAAGATGTCGTCCAGGCGCGGATCGACCGCCTGCCCGAGCCCCAGCAGCAGACCCTTAAGCTGGCCAGCGTGCTCGGCCGGTCCTTCACCCTCGCCGCCCTGGTCGGCAGCTACCCGCCCGACCAGGATGCCGGCGCGGTGCCCGCCCACCTGCATGACCTGGCCCGCCTCGACCTGACGCCGCTCGACGCCGCGACCACCCCGGCCTATACTTTTAAACACGCCATTACCCAGGAGGTGGCCTATAGCAACCTGCAGGGCGCGGCGCGCCGCGCCTCGCATGAGCGGGCCGCGGCCTGGTTCGAGCAGACGGCCCCGGAAGACTATGCGCTGCTGGTGTACCACTATGGCCGCAGCGACAACCTGAATAAGCAGCGGGTCTATCTGCAGCTGGCCGCCGAAGAGGCCCAGGCCGCCTTCGGCAATGACGTCGCGATCGATTGTTACGCCCGCTTGCTTTCCTTATTGGAAACGACGGATCAGCTGCCGATCTTGCTCAAACTCGGGAGCGTCTGGCAGCTGATCGGAAAGTGGCCCGAAGCCGAAGCCGTCTATCTCCAGGCCTGGCAAATGGCCGAGGCGCTGGAGGATTTGCACACGACCGCGCAGAGCCAGCTGGCGCTGGGCAGTCTGATGCGCGAGAAAGGCAGCTTCCTGGAAGCGTTGACCTGGCTGGAGAAAGCCCGCGCGGCTTTCACGCGCCTGGACGACCAGGCAGGACTGTGCCAGACGATCGGGAAGATTGGGCAGGTCCATTGGATGCAGGACTCGCGCCCGCAAGCGCAGGCCTGTTTTGAGCAACAATTCGAGATCGCCAGTCTGCTGGGCGATCTGCGCGCTATGGGCCAGGCCCTCGGCAACCTGGGCAATGTGCTGACGGATACCGGCGATACACCGCGCGCCCTGGCGTGCCAGGAGCAGCACCTGGCGATCGCCGCCGACCTGGGCGACCGCGTGGAGCTGGAGCGCGCCTACTGGGGTATCGCGAGTATCTGCCACAGCCTGCATGATGAGCGCCGCGCCCTCGACGGCTACGCGCGCACCCTGCAGATCGCCATCGAGATCGGCGATAAGCGAACCGAATATGTCGCCCTGTCGGGCATGGGCGACGCGTACCTGGAATATGGCGACATGGTGCGCGCCCTGGCCTGCACCGCCCACCAGCTGGCCAACGCCCTGGCCCTCGGCGACCGCGCGGGAATCACGCCGGGCATTGGCAACATCGCCACGATCTATGCCCAGCAGGGCTGGTTTGCGGAGTCCGAGCGCCTGTTCCGCAGCGCCGTGGCGTTCTCCCGCACGCTGGCCACCCCCTACTACACCTGCGTCTATCTCTACCAGTTCGCCGAGCTCTATGTCCGCCAGGAACGCTTCGGGGAAGCCCAGACCCTCAACGACGAGGCGGCCCGGCTCGCCGCCGCGGTCGAAGATAAGGAATTTCAGTTCAACACCAGCCTCCTGGCGGTGCACCTGCGGGGCGTCCTCCGCCCCGCGGAGACCGCCCTCGCGCTGGCCGCCTGCAGCACCTTGCTAGAGACGTACCCCGAAGACTCGCAGCAAGCGGCGATTTATTTCACCATGTGGCGCTTGGACGCGGGCCAGGAAGCGGCCCGCCAGCAGGCCGCCGGCATCTATGAGCGTCTCTACCAGGCGGGGCCCAATGGCCGCTACCGGGAGCGCTACGAGGGGCTGACCGGCACACTGTTGCCCGAGCCGCCGCCCCTCCCCAACCTGCCGGAGATCGTCACGCGCCAGTATGTGGACCTGCCCAGTCTGCTGGTCCAGGTGGATGCCCTGGTCGAGCAACAGGCGGGGCGCGCCCGCCGCCATCCACCCGCCTGACGCGCGGCCCATGAATCGCCCACCGCAACCCTATCTGGATCTCCGCGCCCGCCTGCTGCGCCTGACACTGATCGGCAGCGCCGGGGGGGCCGCCGGCTACCTGCTGTTGGCGGCGGGCGGGGTCATGAGCAGCCGGCTCTTTCCCTGGGATGGCCTGGGCGTGCTGGTGCTCTGCGCGATCTGCGGCGGGCTGCTGCAGCGCAACCAGACGGGCCTGGCGGCGGCCTGCTTTCTGGCGGGGATCAGCCAGCCGGCCTGCTATGCCGGCCAGGCCTATGGCGTCGCCAGCCCGGTCAACGCGACCTTCCTGCTCGGCATCGTGCTCTGCGGGTTGCTGATCGGCGGCTGGTTCCTCAGCATCTGGACGGCCGCCTATTGCGGCTGGATGGCCCTGCTGGCCTGGGGCGAGCTGCAGCACGCCTGGCACCCTGCCACCCCGGTTGCCGACGGCGGGCACATGCTGCGCCTGGTGCTCTTTTGGTGGGCCCTGTTCGCCGCGACCGGCTGGGTCGTTTGGCTCTTCGCCCGCAGCCTGGAGCGCGCAGCGGAAGTGTCCCGCGGCCAGACGATCGCCCTGGCCCGCACTCTGCAGGCCCTCTCGACCGAGCCGGAACTCGACACCTTCCTGGGCCAGGTCCTGACGGTCACGGCGGAGCAGCTCGGCGGGCGCTGGGCCACGCTCTGGCTCTACGAAGCGGCGACCGATAGCCTGGTCCGTCACCTCGGGTATGGCCGGGGGCGGGTCCTGGCCGGGGACCAATTGGGGGAGCTGGGCCGAGCGCCGATCGCGGCGCAGGAGCTGCCCATCTGGCAGGAGATCGCCCGCACCCACCAGCCGATTATCGTCGCCGATGTCGCCAATGACCCGCGCCTCAAATACCGGGCCCAGCTGCTGGCCGACAACATCCGCACCCTGCTCTACCTGCCGCTCTTGCGCGACGACCAGGCGATCGGTATGTTCAGTATCAACAGCACCGAGCGCCGCCGGTTCCGCCCCGAGGAAATCGAACTGGGCCACGCTCTCGTCGGGCAGATGACGTTAGCCATCCAATTGACCCGCCTGGCCGCCAGCGGGCAGCAGGCGGCCGTGCTGGAGGAGCGCAACCGCCTGGCCCGCGAAATCCACGACACGCTGGCCCAGGGCTTTACCGGCATCGTGATCCAGTTGGAGGCGGCGGAGGATAGCCTCGCGGAGACCCCGGATGGCGCCCGGGAGCACCTGAACCGGGCGCGGGCCCTCGCCCGCAGCAGCCTGGCCGAAGCCCGCCGCTCGGTCCATGCCTTGCGGCCGCTGGCGCTGGACACGGATGATCTCGCCCAGGCGCTCGCTCGCCTGGTCCAGGAGATGACGGCCGGGGCGCCGATCCAGGCCCAAGTGCATGTCTATGGCCCGGCCCGGCGCCTGTCCCCAGCCATCGAAAGCCACCTGCTCCGTATCGGCCAGGAAGCCCTGACCAACGCGCTGAAGTATGCCGAGGCCCGCCAAATCCGCATTGCGTTGACCTTCCAGCCGGACACGGTGGAGCTCCAGGTCGCCGACGATGGGCGGGGCTTCGACCCGCAGGCCCCGCCCCCCCGCCCCGCCGGCGGCTTCGGGCTGCGCGGCATGCGGGAACGCGTCGCACAGCTGGGCGGGGAGTTTAGCCTGGTGAGCCGGCCGGGCGCCGGGACGGAGGTCCGGGTGCGCGTTGGGGGATAGGGGTGGGGGTTGGGGGTTGGGGGTTGGGAGTTGAGCGGGCGGGGGATCTGGGGAGGAGAGGAGGTCGGGTGGTGAAAGAGGGGGCGATTCGGGTGCTGGTGGTGGATGACCACCCGGTGGTGCGCGAGGGGTTGGCGGCCCTGATCGAGCGGCGATCGGATATGACGGTGGTCGGGGAGGCGGCCAACGGGCAAGAGGCCGTGGCCGGCTACCGCCGCCTGCTCCCAGATATTACGCTGATGGACCTGCGGATGCCGATCCTGGGCGGCGTGGAGGCCATCAGCGCCATCCGCCAGGACTTTCCGGCCGCCCGGATCATCGTGCTGACGACCTATGACGGCGATGCCGACATTTACCGGGGCCTGCAAGCCGGCGCCCGCGCCTACCTGCTGAAAGACGCCCCGCGCGAGGAATTGCTCGACGCCATTCGCAGCGTCCACGCCGGCCAAACGCGCATTCCCCCGGCCGTGGCGGCCCGCCTGGCCGAGCGGGCCATGGGCGGCCCCGCGCTCAGCCCCCGCGAGCTGGAGGTGCTGGCGCAGATCGTCGCCGGCCGGAGCAACAAGGAGATCGGGCAGGCGCTGGCCATCGGCGAAGGCACGGTCAAGGCCCATGTGAATAGTATCCTAGGCAAGCTCGGGGTCGCCGACCGCACCCAGGCCGTCACGGTAGCCCTCCAGCGCGGAATCGTGCATCTTGAATAGTCGTCAGTCGTCAGTCGTCAGTCGTCAGTTGGTGGTCGGCAGTGGGCAGTTGGCGGCCGTCAGTTGCCGGTCACCAGTCGGCAGTCGGCAGTCGGCAGTCGGCAGCCGGCAGTCGGCAGTTGGCGGGGCGATGGGAGGAAGGCTGTTGTAGAGGCATGGTGGGCCTGGTACTGGGATCCTGTGGCTGTTTAGCGTGTTTTATTAGCAGAAAGCATAAGATCTGTCATTCTTCGCTGCGCTCAGAATCCGGTGGGGCGTGTACCCGCAACCTTATTGGCATCAACCTAAGAGTCAGGGACAGCGAGGTGACAATGTACGGCGACCAGCACCAGCCATCCAGTAGTGACGCCCGCCCCAATAGGGGGGGAACGGGGCGGTCATTTACAGGCGGGGGTGCCTGGAAGGCGGGATCTGACGGGCCAATTGCCCGCCAACCTCAGGCCGAGCCGCGGGGCAACGGATTCTTCGCTACGCTCAGAATGACAAGATTTTTAATATCTTTGCTAATAGTTATCTCCTAACACGATTAGGGCATTATGGCGGTCGGACGCGATCTTGGAGCGATGCCCAGGGCGAAGATAGTAGTGTTGCACAGGAGTGGGGAATCACTATGCAGCGGATTACGCCGGGGTTTTATACGTTTACCGGGTTACTGGTGGGGCGGGTCTATTTGATCCGCGACCCGGATGGCATGACCCTGATCGATACGGGGCTCGGCCTGGCCGCGGACAAGATCCTGGCCCAGATCGCCGCGGCGGGGGGCCAGGCGCGGCAGATCAAACGCATCTTGATCACGCATGCCCATCCGGATCATATCGGTGGCCTGCCGAAGCTCAAGGCGCAGACGGGGGCACAAGTCATCGCCTCGGCGCTGGAGCGGCCGACCATCGAAGGCCGGCAGCCGATTCCGGGGCCCCCGGCGGAGCAACTCCCGTCGTGGGTCCGCCTGCTGCGGCCGCCCCCGGTCACGCTGCCCGGCACCCCGGTCGACCGCGAGGTAGCGGATGGCGAGTTGCTTCCTGACGTGATGGGCGGCCTGCGCGTGATCGCGACCCCCGGCCACGCCCCGGGCCATCTGGCTTTCTGGCAACCGGAACGGCGCATCCTCTTCTGCGGCGACGTGATGATGCGCATCCCCCGGCCCCAGTTGCGCCTGCCGGTTGCCGCCTTCACCGTCGACATGGCCGAGAACAAGCGATCGATCCGGCGCCTGGCGGCGCTGGACGCGGCGATGCTCTGCCTGGGCCATGGCCAGCCGCTGACCCAGCAAACCGCCGAGACGGTGCGCGCCTTCGCGCGCCAGGTCGGGGTCGGGTGACGCGTCTTCCCGCGCTCCCGTTGCTGGGGTCCCCCTCTATAACCTGAGTTATACGCCCGCCTCTATCCGCGGACCCATCCGCCCGCTCACCTTTTGGACGAGCGGCGATCTGATCCTGCGGCTGATGCCTGCCCGCCTGCCGAGATCTAGAATAACGGGGACCACTGGTCACCAGGCAAGTAGCGCAGGAGTCAGAGGAGGAGAGCACATGATCTATCAGCATCCGATTAGCCGGCCGGTCATCGAGGTCGAGCACCTGGTGAAGAGCTATCCGGGAGTCAAAGCCGTCGACGGCATCAGCTTCCACGTCGCGGAGGGCGAGATTTTCGGGCTGTTGGGGCCCAACGGGGCCGGGAAATCGACAACCCTGAGTATCGTCGAAGGGGTGCGCCGGCCGGACAGCGGGACGGTGCGCGTGCTGGGGCTCGACCTGCCCGCCCGGGCGCCGGCCGTCAAGCGACGGATCGGTGTGCAGCTGCAGAGCACCAGCCTACTGCCCGACCTGACCGCCGTCGAGCAGATCGAGCTGTTCGCCCGGCTCTATGGGCGGACGATCAACCGGGCCACCGCCCTGGCCTTGCTCGCGCGGGTGAGCCTGGACGAGAAGGCGAGCGCCCTGCCGGCCACCCTCAGCGGCGGCCAACAGCAGCGCCTGGCGCTGGCCCTGGCCCTGGTCAACGACCCGGAGATCATCTTCCTGGACGAGCCGACCGCCGGCCTCGATCCCCAGGCGCGCCATAGCCTGTGGGATCTCGTGCGCGGCCTATGTGCCGAAGGCCGGACGGTGGTCTTAACCACCCACTATATGGAAGAAGCCGAGGCGCTTTGCCACCGGATCGGCATCGTCGACGGCGGCAAGCTGCTGGCCCTCGACACACCCGGCGCCCTGATCACGACCCTGCAAGGCCGATCGTCGATCACCACGGCCGCCGCGCTGCCCGCGGAGACGTTGGCCGCGCTGCCCGGGGTTCACGATGTCCAGACCGAGGGCGGCAATGTCCGCCTGCAAACGGATGATGTGCCCGCCACCATCGGCGCCCTGTTGGAGGTCGCCCGCCGGCAAGGGGTCTCGCTCCGCGACCTGCACGTGCAGCAGCCGAGCCTCGAAGACGTATTTTTGCAGCTTACGGGAAGGAGTATTCGAGCATGAACACCGCGATCGCCCAGCGGCCGGGTACACAGGCCGCCCCGAGCCGGGTCGCCACCCTGGCCCCCACCGGGCAGTTCACCCTGGCCGTGTTGCGCGCCGGCGTGCGCAACCGCGTGGCGCTGGCCACAGCGCTTTTCACACCGCTCTTTATGCTGGCGATTTTCTGGCTGACCACGCAAGGGGGCAAGCCGGGCGGCTTCAATATGCTCAGCTTTATCTTCCCGGGGATCGTCAGCTTCACGGTCATGATGGCGGGCAGCACGCAGGTCACGCGGCTGGGCAGCTGGCGGCAGCAGGGCGTCTTCGGCCGGCTGGCCTGCACACCGGTGCCGCTGGGGCAGTTGGTCCTGGCCGCGGCCCTGGCCCAGGTCCTACTCAGCCTGGTCCAGGCCCTGATCGTCGTCGTCTTCGGTATCCTCGTCGTCGGCATCCCGGTGCAGCCGCTCGGCATCCCGCTGGCGGCCGGCGTGCTGACCCTCGGCGCGACCTGCTTCATCGCCTACGGCTCGCTGGTCGCCAGCCTGGCCAAGCGCATCGAGACGGCCTCGCTGCTCTTTATCTTCACGCTGCTGCCGCTGAGCATGCTCGGCAATACGTTTCTGCCCGTGGACCAGCTGCCGCCCATCGTCGGCGCGATCAGCCCCTGGCTGCCGACGACGATGATGGCCGACCTGATCCGGGCGCTGCTGACAACCGGCACGCTGCCCGCGGCGCCCCTGGTCCCGCTCGCCGGGCTGCTGCTCTACACGATCTTGTTCAGCGCCCTGAGCATGCGCCTGTTTCGCTGGGAATAGGCGCATACTCAGGGCGGCAATCAGGCGCCGGACGGCCTAAGCCGCCCGGCGTTCCTGGCCCTGCTGGACGATCTGGCGGATCTGATCGATATGGGAGTTGTCGTGGCGCAAGCCGCCGACAAACCGCTCGTAGGCATTAAGCGGCGGCCGCTCGGGACGGTAACGGAACGCGGTCTCCAGGTGCGGCGGGTCGGGCCAGAGCTCCAGGCTGGCCAGGCGCATGCGCAGGCTCTCTTCCAGGCGCGCGCGGCACTGGGCAACCGTGGTGATCGTCTCCCAGGGCAGCTCATAGCGGGTCCGGCCGGGGCGCTCCACCCCCCGGGCCAGCTCGGCGGCCGCGAAGGCCGCTTCCTCCGCCGACGCCGTCGTGTGGACGATCACGTGCCCCAGCGTCCAGGCTAAATTCACCACACTGGGATCGCTGGCATAGGTATCGTTGGCCTGCGGATCATCCGGGACCAAGGTCACGTCGGCATCGGTACAATCGGCGATCGCCGCCTGCATCGCCTGGACCATCGTCTCGGTCAGCCGGCGCAGGTCGGCGGGGGTCCAGGCCTCGCCCGCGGGGGTCAGGTCAAGTGGCATGACAAATACTCCTCATCTTACAAATACTCCTCATCTTGTTGTGTATATCGACAGACTCGATCAGACCAGTCAGGCCCGATCTGTACTTCAGCGTCGATCCTTCCTCAACATCACCGGTTAATTATACAGCAATCACGGCGTTTGCGATTATTTATAATTAGCCGCAGGCACGGCAAGCATCTTGCTGGTGGTGTTCGGCGACGTAATCAGCTAATCCGACTGCGGAAGGACATCTGGCGGGCAGGGGTGCAATGAATGAACTCGAATTGATCCTGCTGCTGTTGGTCGTCGTGGCGGCGCTGACGCTCCTCGCCCGGGCCTGGCGGGTGCCCTACCCGATCCTGCTCGTGTTCGGCGGGCTGCTCCTGGCGCTGGTGCCCAGCGTGCCGAAAATCCCGCTCACGCCGGACCTGGTCTTCCTGGTGTTCCTGCCGCCGCTGGTGTACCGCGCCGCCTTCACCACGTCGATCCGCGATTTCCGCGGCGCCCTGCGGCCCATTCTCTCCCTGGCTGTCGGTCTGGTGCTGGTCACGACCCTCGCCGTGGCCGTGCTG
>Ga0070730_10006182_pt1 | contig 10255 bp, 6 predicted proteins | sample Coa_R1_3_FD_66447 | JGI IMG/M metagenome (GOLD analysis project Ga0070730, IMG submission 66447) | Surface soil microbial communities from Centralia Pennsylvania, which are recovering from an underground coalmine fire - Coalmine... | ecosystem: Environmental > Terrestrial > Soil > Unclassified ... | reverse complement strand
GTCGCGATCGTACCGTCGGACTGGGCGGTCGAGTGGTCGGACGAGGCCTTCGCGTAGTCGTTGCAGCTCGTCGCGCTCGCGCAGTCGGTCTTCTGCTGGCTCGCCGCCGAGGCGGTCATCAACCCGAACACGCTGCCCACCGCGATGCCCGCGACGCCGGCGCCGCCGAGCGCGAGCCCGAGGATCTTGCCGGTGCCCAGCCCTGCGCCGCTCGGCGAGGGCGGCGTCTCGGGGAGGGCGGCGGGCTGCGCGGCCGGCGCCGCCGCGAACACGACGCGCTCGCGGCGCTCCTTCTCGCCCTCCTTGACGACGAGGCTCGACGTGACCGGCGCGAGCCCCGCCGCCGTGAAGGTGAAGGCATGCTGGCCGGGATCCACCTTCAGCGCCGTGCCGTCGAGCGAAGGCGCGAGTGGAGCTCCGTCGACGGACACCTGCACGGCGGACAGATCGCGGCCCGCCGCGTCCTTCGCGTCGAAGATGATGGTCGGCTGCGCGCGCTCGAGCTCGTCCGTCCGTCGCGAGCAGTCGTCGCGCACGATCGCGGGGCAGCTCGGATCGCCGCACGTCGCGAGCTGCGCTCGCGCCGCGGTCAGCTTGCCCGCGCGACGGAGGATCTGCGCCTGCGTGTCGGCGTCGACGCACTGATCCTTCGTCACGTCGGCCGCGGCGGAGGCGGGCGCGAGCGCCAGCGCGAGGCCGAGGGCTGCGGCCGGCGCCGCACGGGCGGCGACGCTCACAGGCACTCCTTCTTGAAGATGCGGTTGCCCTGCGCGTCGAAGTAGTACGGCGTGTCGCAGTTGGCCTTGGGGCGCGCGGCGGGCGCCGTGGTGGTGGGGGTAGCGCCTGGCTTCGTCGCGGCGTGCGGACCGCCCGCTGCGGCGCGGGGCGCCGGTGAGGCTGCAGGTGCCGCCGTCGCGACCTCGCGCGTCGTCGCGGGTGCGGTCGTGCTCGTGGTCGCCGGGCCTCCCGTCGTCGCCGTCGTCGACGGGTCCGGTGTGGCCGCCCCGGTGGCGAGGTCGGGCGGTGCGAGGCTCGCCGCCGGGGGTGCGGCGGCCGCGGCGCTCGTCGCGAGCCCCGGGCCCGCGGCGCCCGTCGTCTCTGCGGCGGGAGCCTTGTTCATGAAGAGGAGCGCGCCTCCGATCGCGAGGCCCGAGACGACCACCGCGCCGGCGGCGATGGCCAGCGCCGTCTTGCCGCCCCGCTTCGCGGTAGAGGCGCTCTGCCACGCGGCGAGCGTCGACGGCCCGGACGGCGCATCCGGCAGCGATGCGAGCGGCGCGCGCCCCGGCGTGGGCTGCAGCGTGCCCTGGATCTTCTCGAGCGACGCCGCAGCGCGCCTCGATCCGAACGCGACCAGCGCGGCCGCGAGCTCGGCCACGTTCTGGAACCGACGCTCGGGTGTCTTCTCGAGGCACCGCATGACGACGCGCTCGAGAGCCGGCGGCGTGTCCCGGCGCAGGGCGCGCATCGGCGGCGTCGGCTCCGTGGCGACGCGTATCGCCAGCTCCGTCACCGTCTCGGAGTGGAAGGGGACCTCGCCCGCGAGAAGCTCGTAGAGGATGATGCCGAGCGACCAGACGTCCGTCCGCCAGTCCACGTTCTTGGACGACTGCATCTGCTCGGGCGACATGTAGACGGGGGACCCCACGATCGCGGTCGTCCGCGTCATCCCCATGTCCTGGTTGCCGCTGCCGAAGGTCCCGGGCATCGCCTTCGAGATCCCGAAGTCGAGCACCTTGATCTTGAGCAGCCCGTCCGGCGCACGGATGCAGAAGAGGTTGGACGGCTTGAGGTCGCGGTGCACGATGCCGAGCGCGTGGGCCTGGGCGATGGCCTCGGAGGCCTGCAGGACGAAGTCGACGGCCTGATCGAACGGCATCACGCCGCTCGCCGCGAGCATCGCCGAGAGGTCCTGCCCCTCGAGGTACTCCATGACGATGTAGGGCGCGCCGTCGTCGAGCTGTCCCACGTCGATGACGCGCGCGACGTGCTCGCTCTTGATCTTGACCGCGGCGCGGGCCTCCCGTGCGAAGCGCGCGACCCACTCGGGGCTCCCGAGCGCCTGCGGCCGCAGGAACTTCAGCGCGACCCGCTCGTCGAGCTGCAGGTGATGGGCGGCGACCACGACGCCCATCCCGCCGACGCCCAGCACGCGCTCGACGCGGTACTTGCCCGCGAGCACGTCGCCGGGCTGCACGCCGACGTCGATGGGCTCCCCATGGGTCACGATCCCCAAGCTATCACCGTACGGCTAGTGGAGGGCCCGCGGCGCGCGGGCTCATCCATGGCTCGGTCCTCGCCGAGCACCTTGCGCTTGGCCGCCGTGAACTCGGCCTCGGTCATCGCGCCGCGATCGCGCAGGCGCGCGGGCGCGCGGCTACTTGCCCTTGGGGCCGGGCTTCTTGATCGTCGCCGGCGCGGCGCCCTTGGGGCCCCCGCCGCCCGTCGCGCCCCCGCCCTTCGGCGCCGCCGCCACCGCGGTCGTCGTTGGCTGCGGGCTCGCCACGGCGGCGTACTTTCCGCTCACGAGCTCACAGTCGGTCTTCGCGAGCTCCTCGCTCATGGGGAGGATCGCGTCCGCCGCCTGTGTGCCCTGGTAGTAGAACATCTTCGTCGTCCCGTAGGCGCAGTTGGCGAAGAGCTTGTCCGTCGGGCAGGTGCCGCCGGGGACCCACGTGCCGTGGGTCAGCTCGCACCCCATCTTCTCCGCCTCGGGATCGCCCGACTCCTCGTCGCACTTGCCTGCCGAGGCGACCTTGTTGCAGATGCCTTTGGGCCCCGCGGCCGCGGCGGCGGTCGTCGCGGCGTTCGAGCCGCCGCTTCCGGCGTCGTCCTTCTTCCCGCATGCAATCGCAGCGAGGCTGAGTCCGAGGCCCGCGGTCATCATCAAGAGCGCCTGCTTCATGGTCGATTTCTCCGGTGTGCCCGAGGTGGCCCACACTCCTACGCGCACGCTCGTGCGCCTCTACCTCGCGATCTGAAATCGATCGTCGTGCGAGCGTGACGCGCTACCCCAGCGCGCCAGATCTCGTAGGGTAGTGGTGCGGCTCTGCGTTCTTCGCGCGCAATCGCGCGCGCGAAGGCCAGGCCCAAAGGATCGACATGCGCGTGTCGTGGGCCCTTCGCGTCGCGGTCTTCGTGTGCCTGCTGCTCGCCGCCCCGGGGTGCGGCGGGGGCGATCCGGGCTCCAATTTCGTGGGAGATCAGGGCGAGGCGGGCGGCGGCGTCGACGCGTACGTGCCTCCCGCCAGCGACTCCGGGCCACCGCCGAACCTCACCGGCGACGACGCCACCACCGACGGGCACGTGCTACCCGAGGCGTGCACCGGCGCCGCGTGCTTCGACGGCCCCGCGTGCGGCGACAGGGTCGTCGAGGCGGGCGAGACGTGCGACGACGGCAACACGACGCCCGGCGACGGGTGCTCCGGTGTCTGCCAGATCGAGCCCGGTTACACGTGCCCCACGCCCGGCTCGCCGTGCACGAAGGTGTGGGTGTGCGGCAATGGCGTCATCGATCCCGGCGAGGAGTGCGACGACGGCAACACGACTTCGGGCGACGGCTGCTCGTCGAGCTGTCAGATCGAGCCCGGGTGGCAGTGCCCCGGCGGCGCGACCGGCGTCGGCGCGGACGCCGGCACGGGCGACGCGGGCGCGGGCGACGCCGCGACCACGGCCGACGGCGGCTCCCCGGCGGGCGGCAAGTGCGTGCAGATCAAGTGCGGCGACGGCATCGTCGAGACGGGCGAGGCCTGCGACGACGGCAACGCCGTCTCGGGCGACGGGTGCAGCGCGACCTGCCAGGTGGAGAAGGGCTGGAGCTGCCCCACGCCGAACCAGCCCTGCGTCGCGGCCAAGTGCGGCGACGGTGTGGTCGCGGGCACCGAGACGTGCGACGACGGCAACACGGTCTCCGGCGATGGCTGCTCTGCGACCTGCCAGGTCGAGCCGGGCTGGCAGTGCCCCACGCCGGACACGAAGTGCATCGCCAAGACGTGCGGCGACGGCATCATCGCCGGCAGCGAGCAGTGCGACGACGGGAACACGACCTCCGGCGACGGCTGCAGCGCGACGTGCAAGCTCGAGCCGGGCTTCGCGTGCGCGACCAGCCCCACGCCGCCGCAGTCGGTGTGCCACAAGACCGTGTGCGGCGACGGCAAGAAGGAGGGCTTCGAGGAGTGCGACGACGGGAACCTCATCCCCTACGACGGCTGCTCGCCGACGTGCACCATCGAGCCCACGTGCAAGGGGGGGACCTGTACCGCCGTGTGCGGCGATGGTCTGAAGTTCCCGCAGGAGCAGTGCGACGACGGGAACACGATCTCCGGCGACGGGTGCAGCGCGACGTGCACCATCGAGACCGGCTGGAGCTGCACCAACGTGACGCAGGCGCCGCCCGCGTCGCTCGTCATCCCCATCCTCTACCGCGACATGCTCTACAAGGGCACGACGTCGCCCGGCCCCGGGCACCCGGACTTCGAGGCCTTCATCACGGGCGTCGTGACGGGGCTGGTGCAGAAGCAGCTCGGCCCCGACAGCGAGCCGGTGTGGGCGTCGAACGGGCCCGCCGGCAAGCAGGCGCTCACGGGCGCGACGGACTTCTGCTGGTGGTACCACGAGACCGGCTGCAACGGCGCCGGCAGCACGAACCCGTTCGACAAGCTGGTGTACCTCGACGCGGGCGGCAACCCGACGACGCTCACGCTCGCCCAGCAGGGCGCGGGCGCGAACGTCTACCAGTTCAACAACCAGACCTTCTACCCGCTCGACGGCCTCGGGTGGAACGCCGGCGCCGTCAAGCAGACCGGCACCGACTGCAACGGGACGACCGGGCACAACTTCTCGTTCACGAGCGAGCTCCACTACCCGTTCACGTACGTGGCGAGCGCGCCCGTCGCGACGTTCGACTTCACGGGCGACGACGACGTGTACGGCTTCATCAACGGGCAGCTCGTCATCGATCTCGGCGGCGTGCACGGCGCCTCGAGCGCGAGCGTGACGCTGAGCGCGGCCGAGGCGACGACGCTCGGCCTCGTCGACGGGGGGATGTACTCGATCGACATGTTCCAGGCCGAGCGCCACACGTGCGCGTCGACCTACAAGCTGACGCTCGCGGGCTTCGTGCACGTCGTGTCGCAGTGCCAGACGGTGTGCGGCGACGGCGTGGTCGCGGGCAACGAGCAGTGCGACAACGGCGTCAACAACGGCGCGTACGGGACGTGCAACGCCGACTGCACGCTCGCGCCCTACTGCGGCGACGCCAAGGTGCAGAACCCGCCCGAGCAGTGCGACGACGGGACGAACACGGCGACCTACGGCGGCACGCAGCAGGAGTGCGCCCCCGGCTGCAAGTGGGCGCCCTTCTGTGGCGACGGCGCGAAGAACGGCCCCGAGGGCTGCGACGACGGCGCGCAGAACCAGGCGCCCGCGACGGCGTACGGCAAGGGCGTGTGCACGACGGCGTGCCTGCCGGCCCCCTTCTGCGGGGACGGCGTGACGCAGACGGCCGACGGCGAGAAGTGCGACAACGGCGTCAACGACGGCAGCTACGGGACGTGCAACCCGAACTGCACGCTCGCGCCGTACTGCGGCGACGGGATCAAGAACGGCCCCGAGGGGTGCGACAACGGCGCGGCGAACGTGGCCCCGGGCAACGCCTACGGCCAGGGGCTCTGCACGACCGCGTGCACGCCCGCCCCCTACTGCGGCGACGGCATCGTGCAGCCGCAGTTCGGCGAGCAGTGCGACGGTACGCCGGGGTGCAACGCCCAGTGCCAGAAGTCGTCGCAGTAGCGACGGCTACTGCAGCGGCGGAATGAGCCCCTTGGGGTTCGCCGCGAGGTTCGCGCAGAAGGTGCCCGCTTGCGCGTGCGCGGCGGGCACCACGAACGCCACGAAGTGGCCGTCGACGTTCGGCAGCGGCACGAACTGTCCGAGCACGCCCGAAGCGAGCCCTCCGCCCATGTTGCCTGACAGGCCGGCGGCGGGGATCGTCACGTCGCCCGCAGTGCCCCATGCGGCCTCGGCGATCGTGTGGATGCCGGGCGTCTCGCGCGGCAGGCCGAGCGCGACGGCGTGCAGCTCGATGCCGTGGTCCGGCGCGAAGGTGTCGCCGGTGCCGTCGGGCTTCACGCCTTCGGTCATGTAGATGCTCTTCGGCGCGAACCCCGCGCGCGGCGCCTGCACGACGTACCGCGCGTAGTGGATGGGATCCGTCGCGTCGACGATCGTCTGCGCCATGTTGAGCACGGGGTGGAAGAGGTTCAGCTCCGCCGCCTCGTCGGGGTGCGTCAGCTCGAGGATCGTGCGTACCGCCTGCGCGACGCTCGGTGTGGGCGACGTCTTCTCGAGCAGCGGGACCGTGATCATCGCGCCCGAGCCGCTGAGCACCCCGCCGAGGGTCTGCTTGTCGGCCGCGAGGAAGAGCGGGCCGTCGAGCCCGCCCTCGGAGTGGCCCACGAAGACGATCTTCGTCGCGTCGAAGGCGATGGCCGCCTGCGTGCGCGAGACGCTCGCCGGCACGGTCGCGTGCGACTCGGTGAAGAGGCGCGCGAGCTGGATGAAGTCGACCGCGCCCTGCTGGCCGTTGGTGCGCGCGGCCAGCGGGTTGTTCAGGTTGAAGAAGAGCAGGTCCTCGTCGCTCTCGTAGTTGGGGTCGCTCGTGCCGGGCGAGCCGGGGCGGTTGCCCGAGAAGATCTGGTTGATGCCGATCGACGCCATGCAGTGCTGCGCGAGCAGCGCGCCGAACGGGTCGGTATTGTCGACGACGTCGCGGTAGGTGCCGCCCGTGCCGTGCGCGAAGAGCGAGATGGGGTAGCCGGTCGCGGGCATCGGGCACGCGCTCGCCTTGGGGACCACGAGGCAGAACTGCTGCGTGAAGGTGTTCTGCATCTGCGGCTTGCCGGTCGCGTCGAAGACGAAGTTGCCGCCGTCGTTGGAGTACGGGGCCGTGCCGGCCTGGTAGTTCGGCGACGGGCCGTACGTGCCCTCGTACACGTCGTAGGTGGCGGTGTTGTCCTTGGCGATCCACGTGGTCGGCTCGACGGTGGGCGCCGCGACGCTCACGTGCACGTCGTCGGCCACGGCGAAGAGCTGCGCGGTGGGATCGTTCGTCGTGAAGACCGCGAGGTGCACGATCGAGCTCGCGGCGACGCCGGCGCTCGCCAGGTCGGCCAGGGCGGGTGCGTACAGATCGTGCGCGGCCTGCACACGCGGCTCGAGGGCGGTGAGGCCCAGCACCTCGGAGAGATCATGGCTCGGCGTGATGGTCGAGCCGTCGGCGGCCTTGACGCCGCTCGTGACGACGATCGCGTAGCGCGTGTTCGGCCGCAGCGGGTAGCCGAGCGCGGGCTGCACGACGAGCGTGTCGTGCACCCAGTAGACGCCGTCGGCCGCCTGCCAGAACGTCTCGAGCAGCTTGCGCTGCCCGTGCTCGGGGGAGCTCGGGTCGACGTCGACCAGCTGCACGCTCGACGTGGGCTTCGTCGCGCTCGGGGGATCGGCGGGGAGCGTCGATGGATCGATGTCGCCCGTGAAGCGCACGTACGCGGCGGCCGCGGGCGAGAAGCCGTGCAGCAGGCCCTTGGTCGCCCCGACGTACTGGTCGAGCAGGGGGACGAGCCGCGGGTTGTAGAAGCCGGCGACGTGGATGGTCCCGTCGGCGTCGCGCCGCAGGTCGCTCGGCCAAGGGTGGTCGTAGAACGCCGTGTCCTTCAGGTCGTCGAGCGACGCGGGGACGACCCACACCGACTGCGTGCCGGTGGAGCCCTCGGCCCCTGCGTCGTTCGACGCGCCCGACGACGACGACGACGAGCACGAAGGGAGAAGCAGGACCGGCGCGAGCGGGAGCGCGACCAGAGCCCAGAATCGGCGCATCGCCGCGAAGGATACCGCGTGCTACGACGGCAGTCGCGCGCGGATGGCCAAGAAGCCCGAGAAGCTCGACGAGCGTCGCCCTACCTTCGCGCGCCAGTTCCCGCGCGATCCGGCGCTCGATGCGCTGGTCGAGGCGTTCGAGCGCGGCGACTACGCCCGCGTGCGGGCCGAGGCCCCCGGTCTCGAACGCGCCTCCGGGGACGACGCGGTGAAGGCCGCGGCCCGGACGCTGGTCGAGCGAACGCAGCCCGACCCGCTGGCCGTGCGTCTGCTCGTGGTGACGGGGGCGCTGCTCGTGGTGCTCACGGTGTGGTGGATCGTCCACGGCAAGGCGCCGGCCTCTTCGACGCAGACGACGACGCCCGTCGAGCACGTGCACTGAGACGGACGCGCGTCACTGCGTGTACACCTCGGCGCGGTCGACGCTCACGTAGGCGGCGCTCGACGCGGCGTCCTTGTTCCCGGTGACGCGCAGCACCAGCGTGTGCTTCCCCGGCGGCACGCGCGGGCTCACGTAGACGAGCTGCTCGCCCTGGCGGATGGGCAGGTAGTAGTCAGCCTGCGTCTCGGCGGCGCCGTCGAGCGAGAACGCGGCGATGCCGTTGCCCGCGTCGCGCGCGGAGAGGAGCGCGATCTGCGTGCCCTCGAACGTGAACGTCGCGGTCGCTCCGGCCACGTTGCTCCCGTGGTCGTCGCCGCCGAGGCACTGCACGCCGCACGTGGAGTACGCCGTCCAGCCCGCGCTGAAGGCGACGCTCGCGCCGTCGGTGTCGTTGATCACCGTGGGCCCGCCGCCCGGATCGCCGGAGGGGACGGGGAGCGTCGCGTCGACGGCGACCGGCGCGCCGAGGTTCGGCGTGCCGTCGGCGTTCCACGCGATCTTCTGCGCGCGCGTGTCGCGCCCGTCGTAGGTGTACTGGCTCGTGTTCTTGCCGTGGTAGACGATCCAGTCCTCGGTGCCGTCGGGGCTCCGGAAGAAGCCGTTCGAGCCGGGGCCCCACACGCCCGCGCCGTCGTTGCGCGCGAACGACGCGGCGGCCGACGTCGTCCACGCGCCGGCGTGGGTCGGATCGCCGTTGGTGGGGATGCTCATCGTCCAGAGCTGGTAGTCGGGCTTGCCGGTGTCGCACGTGGAATAGACGAGGAACGTCGTGCCGCCGTGCTGCAGGATCGACGGCGCCTCGCGCACCTCGGGGCAGCCGCCGGGGGCGGCGAGGTAGGTGCGCGGCCCGGAGATGGTCCAGGGGTCGCTCATCGGCGCGACGTAGATGAGGTTGTGTCCTTCGGTGCCGGCGCCGCTCCAGGCGATGTACAGGCCGCCGGCCTGCGGGACGAGCACCGGATCGATCTCCCAGTCGTCGGCGCCGGGCGGCACGAGCTTGCCCTTGAAGTGGTACGGGCCGAGCGGGTCGGTGCCGTCGGACTCGACGACGTAGAGACGGTGGTTGGCGTCGGTGCCGTCGTCGGCCGTGTAGTAGACGTACCAGTGCCCGTTCAGCAGATAGAACGACGGCGCCCAGAGCTGCTGGTTGCGCGACGGATCGCTGTCGGTCCAGATGGTGGTCGCGGGCGCGGCGAGCAAGCCGCCGAGGGTGGGCGCCTTCCACATGCGGAGCGCGTCGCCCTGCGTCGTCGAGAGGTAGTAGTTGCCGTCGTAGAAGGTCAGAAACGGGTCGGGGCCCGTGTTGAGCGGGTTGCGGAACGTCGTGTTCGGCGGCGGGCCCGCGGGTGCGTCGCCGTCCGGGCCACCGTCTCCGGTCGGGCCGGCGTCGCCGTGAGGACCGGTGCTGCCGTCTCCTCCGGACGAGGCGTCCCCTCCTTCGCCGGCCCCGGCGTCGGAGGGGTGCCCGCCGTCGCCGGTGGAGACCCCGCCGTCGTCTCCGCCGACGGTGGACGCGGGCGAGCCGCTCGAGCCGTTCCCGCATGCGCCGAGCGGGAGCGCCACGGCGGCGATGGCAGCTAGGAGGCGAGGAGAGGTCATCGGGGGCGCGCGCCTGCAGGTGCCGCGCCGACGTCCCGTTCGCGCGGTCGCACGGGCCAGCCCGCGCGTTTGCTGCATGTCCTCGCAGCGTCGTTTCGATCCCACGAACGCGAGCGAGCGCGATCGCTCGCGAGGCGTCGCGCCACCCGCGAGCCCCGGCGAAGCACGCGCGTGACGTGCCTCAGCGGCGCCGCCGCCAGTACTCGCCCATCAGCTCATCCATCCACGCGGGCTGGTGCACGGCGCCGCGCGGCCCGAGCTGCTGCACCCACGGCTTGATGTCGACGACCGGCGTCCCGTCGACCGCGTCGAGCCCCTGAACGTGCAGCGTCGCGCCTTCGACGCGCAGGACTCGGCACACGGTCACGCCGATGCGGTTCGGTCGGTTCTTGGCCCGCTGCG
>Ga0070730_10006180_pt1 | contig 10257 bp, 7 predicted proteins | sample Coa_R1_3_FD_66447 | JGI IMG/M metagenome (GOLD analysis project Ga0070730, IMG submission 66447) | Surface soil microbial communities from Centralia Pennsylvania, which are recovering from an underground coalmine fire - Coalmine... | ecosystem: Environmental > Terrestrial > Soil > Unclassified ... | reverse complement strand
CCTTGCGCGCTCACCGCCAGCGCCGCTTGCCCTGCGGCCAGGAACTGGGATTTCAGCGCAACCGTGGTCGCGGCCGCGTACAGGTCGCTGAGGGCCAACAAGGAGAAGAGTTTGCTCGTGGCAAAATTGCCGGCGATCCCGACAAAGGCCAGGATTGCGGCAATAGCCATAGTGCCTGCGCTGGCTCGTTTGAGGGCGGCGTAAAGAGCGAGAAACATCGGAACAAAGAGCACCAGGGCATATAGCTCCAAGATGCCAAAGTCGACGAGCCCCACGAACCGATTGTCCCGGAACAGAGTGAACCAGCCAGCGGCGTCCGTGAGACTGGGTGCCGCCGTGGCGAGATAGGCGACCATCTCGATGATGAGCAGCGCTCCGACGATCACGGCACTCACTCCGCCGGCTTTGTAAAGGCCCCGCCAGCTCGAGGCTTCAATTCTGGTATGGATCACATCGACCGGGCTGGCCTGCAGCTGTGCGCTCATTTTGTTCTCCTTGTGGCGGCTGCGCGGCATTGCCAGGTGCCGCGCGCGAATAGTGAGTTGGCTTATTGGGGGCTTCCCTGGCTGGCCCGCCCCAGTTGGAAGAGTCTCCAGGCAACCAGGAATAACCAGGTGATCAAGAGCCCATACCCCAGGCCGGTGAAGCCGCCGATGATCTTTGAATGCGTCAGGCCGACACTGAAGTCGCTCAGCAACAGGAGGGCGCTGGCTCCAATTCCCATGAACGCCGTCACCTTCCCAAAGTCTTTGCCGCGCAGCATGACTGCTGAGGCGACCAGCCCGGCCCCCATAACGCCCGAGCGGCCGGCCGACTGTGTGGCGACGAACAGCACGGGCGCCAGAATGGCCTGGGCCAGGGCGACCATGGCCCAGATACGACTGCTTTTCTGAAGGGCTGCGTACAGGCCCAGATAGGTGCCGGCCACCAGAACCAGGCTCAATAGGTCAGCCAGATTGAGCCCCTGCAATGGGTTCGGCCGGGCTCCCGCGATGCCGGCATGCAGCTCGAACAACACGATGAGCCAATTGCTTGAGAACGGCCAACCCCAACCATTCAGAGTACTTGGCGCAATCAGGCTGGCAACATATCCCGCGGCTGCGGCCAGAAACAGGGCGCCAGCCAGCAGGGCCGCGGTGCCCGAGAGTGTGTACAACCAACTCCATCGGCCGGTGGTTGTTTCGAATAGATCTGCATTCTGATTCAAGCTCTTGATGGCCGAGTCCATGGCTGTCCTCCTTGGCGGATTACACACAATCTACGCCAGCCAGCACAGGATGTCACTGGACCAAAGGGGTGTCTGTGACAGCGAAATAGGAACCGGGGAGGTGTACTTTGGTACACCTCCCCGGCGCTAAGCGGAATGTGGGCGGATCGAGCTACAGTAAGCCGAGCTCCCGGGCGCGGGCCAGCGCCTGGGTGCGGCTGCCGACGCTCAGCTTGCCGAAGATGTTGCCGGTGTGCTTCTTGACCGCGCTCACAGTAATAACGAGTTTGTCTGCGATGGATCGGTTGGAATTGCCGGCAGCGATGAGCTGCAAGACCTGCAATTCGCGTGGGGTCAACCGCTCAACCAGGCCCGGAGCCGGACCCTGGCTGCTTGTGGTGGCAGTTGCTGGGCTTCCGCGCGAAGCATTTGATAGCCTGGCGACGTAGGTTTTCAATCGGATCGAATCCAACTGACGCGCGACTGCTCCCAACAAGGCCTTCATAGGCGGGCCTTCATCAGCAAACACGCGCACGAACCCTTCCGGCTCGGCCAGCCCCAACGTCTGGTTGAGTAATGTGACGGCGGCTTCCCGATCGCCCTGTTGGTCCAGCCTGCATGCTTGCACCGCCTGGATCTCCAGGAATGCGCCTCGTCGCCCAGCAACCTCGGCGTCATGGGCCAGCGGGCCGAGCAGGCTCGCCGCGTCGCCCGCTCGGCCCTGGGCCAGGCGCACGCGGGCGAGTATCAGCTGCTCCTGTTCGCGAACTCGCAGCGATTGACTAGCGCTAGCCCGCGCTGGCTGCGACAGGCCCAGACTTTCCACCAGGCGGCCAGCGGTCACAACGTCCTGAGTCGCCAAGAACAATCTAATCTCGAGCAGGTCCACGGAGCGGGCCAGGAACTCCAGAATGGGATGCGCGGCCTGCAGATCCTTGGCGCGCTGCAATGCTTCGTACGCGCTCGCGAAATCGCCTTGCGAACGGCAGGTGTGAGCCAGCGTCAGGTAGCCAAACAACTGATCGGTCGGCATGTTCCAGCCTTGCATCCGCTCGATGGCCGCCGCCACTCGCTGCCGGGCTTCGATGAGAGCGTCTTGCTCACGCAGCACTTGGCACAGTGCGACCTCGATCTTGGCGGCCGGCGCGAGTTGAACGGCTCCCCGTCCGGCCAACCGCCGCAGCGCCCGGTTGCCCACCTCGCGCGCCTCGTACAGGCGTCCCTGACCGTAGCGTGTGTTCACCATCTCGGTAATTCCTGTGGACCAGATCAAGAGGTCGCCCGTGGCTTCACCCAGCTCGACCACTCGAGCAAAGGCCTGGGCCGCCCGCTCGTATTGGCCTTGAGCGCGCAGGGAAGTGCCGAGGGTATACGGCAGCAGGCTGCGCGCTTGGACGCTGCTCTCGGGCAAGAGCGCCTCAGCCGACAGGGCCAGGTCCAAGGCTTGCCGGTCGTCGCCAGCCATCATGGCCAGCAGCGCTCGTACGGTGGCCACGTTGCCTCGCACCTCACGGCCGAGGGGGGTCTCTGGGTCGCTAATTACTTGGGCCAGTGCCTGCCTCAGCAGGGGCTCGACGCGCGCCACGGCTCCGGCGAAGGTGAACACCCAGGCCGCGCTGGTGGATAGCAACGGATGGCGCCCAACGACGGCGGCCGGCAGCGTCTCGATCCACTGAAGGAGCGTGGCCAATTGCCCACTGGCCATTAGCGAGTTCATGTTCTGTTCGATCAGACGCGCTGCGCCGTCGTCGTCCTTCGCCGCAAGCGCGTGGGTGATCGCCTCGGCCACGAGACCATTCTGCTCGAACCAGGCCGCGGCGCGCCGGTGCAAGGCCGCCAGCGCCTCGTCGGGCAGCGTCTGCCGCAAACGCGCCTGAAGCAAATCTGCGAACAGGTGATGATACCGATACCATTGGCCGTCGTCGTCCAGCGGGATGACAAACAGGTTGGCCCGGTGCAAGTCCGTGAGCAGCGCTTTCGCATCAGGCCGCCCCGTGACGGCAACGCACAGCCCGGTGGTCAAGCGCTCCAGGATAGAGGTTTCGAGTAGGAAGGTCTGGACAGGCTCTGGCTGGCGCTGGAGGACCTCTTCAATCAAGTACTCGGCCACATAGGCGTGGCTGCCGGTGAATGCTCTGACGAAGCCGGCGACGTCGCCGCGGCCCTTCAGCGCCAGCGCCGCCAGCTGCAAACCCGCGATCCAGCCTTCTGTTCGTGCCTCAAGGGCCTCCACGTCGGCCGGCGACAGGCTCAGTCCCCCAATCTGGTTGAGAAAGGCCGCGGCCTCCACGGTGGTAAAACGCAGATCGGCTGCCCGGATCTCGACCAGTTGGTCGCGCGCCCGCAGGCGGGCGAGAGGGAGCGGCGGATCTGCGCGCGTCAGGATCACCAAATGAAGCAGCGGTGGCCGATGGTCGAGGAGAAAAGCCACGGTCTCGTGCACGGGTCGGGCGGTGATCACATGATAGTCGTCGAGCACGAGTGCGAGCGGCGCCTCCAACTCGCCTAATTCGTCGATCAGGTAGGCCAGGATAGCCTTGGGAGCTGGCGGTTGCGCTGAATTGAGCAAAGCTCGTGGCGCCTCGCCGAACCCGGGCCGGGCTGTTGCTAGAGCGGCGATCAGATAAGTCAGGAAGCGGACCGGATCGTTGTCATCCGGGTCGAGGGACAGCCAGGCCAATGCGTGGGCGCGGCCGCCTTTGGATGACCGCCACTCGCTCAGGAGGGTGGTCTTGCCCGAACCGGCGGGGGCGGCGACGAGCGTGAGAGGCCGGGTCAGCCCGTCGTTGAAGCGAGTGATGAGGCGAGGGCGCGGGATCAGTGTGTCCCGCGCCAAAGGCAGGAAGAGCTTGGTGGATAGGAGCGGGATCTCGGTAGCCACAATCGGCCGCCTCCACAGCCCATTCTAGCTGAGTTGGGGTGTTGGAAGCTATCCAGTTCCTGAGCAGAAGCTGCGCCCCGCGTAGGCAGCTCCGATTTTTGGAGCCTTTGACACTGCGCTGAATCGATCGCAGCCCGAAATGCGAGGCTGCCTGTGCTGGCTAACGCCTTCGTACGCCGGCTTTTTTCCGCCAACAATCGCCCAGGCGGCAGACCACTGGTAGTCTTGGTGCAGTACGAGGCGTATGCCTTCACTAGGCAGTCACCCTGTTGAGAGCCTCAATCAGGGCACCGGCTGTCTATTGGCGTTGGGCCGCCAGTGTCACGAAGTCCCGTACATTGAATATGAAGATGACCCGCGCCTGAGCTGAGGTGCCCAAAAGCGGGCCTCGTCGCCCGCATCTTGCGAGATCCAGTCATTGCGCGTACGCGTCGCACACCGCACCTGCGGGCGGTGCAGGTGTCGTGACCGCACTCGACCAGCGCGCGCTGTAGTTGCGGGATGGAAGTGTCTGCATCCAGGTGCCAGCCGGGTTCAGTCACGGGCTAACTCAAGTTGAGGATCAGCCTGAATACTGGCGTCGATTTCGGCGCGATGGGCTTGATAGAGGCTAACGCCCCCTTCACTAGCGCTTCAGAGATGCTGCAGGTTTCCGCGAGTTGGGCGGTATGGATTGGCTGGAGGCAAGTGTCCATAAGGGAAGAAGTCGCCTCGTTTTCAATCACAATGTGGTAATCAAGTTCACCCGCAGGATCAGGCCACCTGGGAAGACTGTAATCAATACCTCTTGGCGTGACCTCCCTAAACTTTTAGGAACTTAAGTACCAACCAAACCGAGCCGACAGCCCACATTATCCCGCCAATAGTAAGCACGATCATGGGGATTGGACCTGGGGGCAGATTGAACAAGACGCCGCCCACAAGGAACAGAAGGGCAGCCGCACGTGGCAGAATTCCGGCGCGCAAGATTGCAGCCGCAAATACAATGTACCCGATCATTGCGGTTGCCGCCATGACGATAAAGGCGACGAGAACTGCGCCGCTGTTCATCGCGCCGGAAGCAGACAGGAGGTCCGGCGCGGCATCAGCGAGCGCGGGGTAGATCGCCAGCGCTATCAGGCCATCAGCGAAGAACAACGTTGTCCCAATGGTCGCTAGCACAAAGCCAACCAGGCCCAGCACCCCATCTTTTCCTGTTGACCTGCGTACAGGCCAAAGATCCCAAACAGCGTGAGCAAAGCGGCCAGGATATGCAGCGCCTGGGCGGGCACCCAAAGCGGATCGTGGGTTACCGCTGCTCCGGCAAATGAACCCAACAATGCCGCAAGCAACCAGAACCCAGCCATGCAAACTGCCCCACCAATAAGCGAGTAAGCGCCTGGTTGATATAGTGTTGTCTGTTTCATAGGGGCCTCCTTTTCTCATGACTCGTCCGGGGGTGGGGCTGCCTTTGCCACCACCTGTTTATAGGGCTCGACCATCTGGGTCTTGATCATTTTGCCGAACTTCTTGCGGATCGGCGGCAGGTTCATGATGGGCGCTCCAAAAGTGTTCAGCATCATGGTGCTGAATTCCGCTTGTGGAAAAGTCTTGTACAGACCGTTCTTCTCATAAGCCTGGTGATCTGCGGGGAAAATCACTCGCAGGCGGCCATAGACATCATCGCGGAAAATCTTCATGCCTCCCACGCCCAGGAAGGTCCGCGGGCGCAGGTAATCGCTCAGAGCATAGGCCAGCGCCTGCCGCATCAACTGGTCGAGCAGGCGGTCGAGGTCTTCCGATGAGCCGCTTTCATCGCTGACCGCGCCGGCCAGGTTGGCGCCCTGAAACTCAAAGAAACCTCGGAATACTTCCATCAAGTTTGGTTCCTGACTGAGCGGACCTGAAACGACCAGGGCAACCTGCTTGCCGTTGAGCACCGGGGTATGGGTGTTGAAAAATATGCGGTCAAAAAACATCTTCCACCGGGCGGACAGAAAGCGATCCACCATTTGACCGGCATAAACCAGCACATCCGCGGTCATCACCGTGGACCGGTAAAACTCGACGTATCCGTCTGTGTCGCTAAGCGCACAGCGGTAGTTTGATCCGCATTCCAGGCAGCCCAGGCAGCTGGATTTGATGCTGATATCATGGATGTTGACGACCTTGACCTCGCCGGAAAACGCGCTGCGGCAGCGCTGGACCATTCTGGCCAGGTTGCTTTCTTCCTCTTTACCATCATGCAGGATAACCACCTTCTTGCCCTGGGTCGAGACAGGGTTGGGCGGCAGGCCCGGCTGGTAGGTAAAATCGATGGTGTTGAGAGGCAGGAATTGGCGGTGAACAGGGACATGGTTTTGGACTGCTTCAAAAAACTGCCGGCCAAATATCTGTAGCTGCTGGCGGCCTTCTTCTTTCATCAGGTCATACATATCCGCAGAAAAAGAGTCGACAAAGCGCATTTCCAGATCATCGCAGATGGCATGAATATAGTTGTGAGCGGTATGGTCAAAGAAGTGAATCGAAGTTGACAGGGCGGCTGTATATTTGCCTTTGAACGCCTCCTGAGCCTTGCGCTCAAAGACAAGCTCGATAAAGCGTTTGTAGTTGGCATGAACATGAAGGATACACAGTGAAAAGCCCCACAGCACTGCGTCCGAAGACCGGACCTGGTCAATGACTGCGTTGAAAGCTTTCCGATCATTCTCTAGGCGTCTCAACCGCTGCGCAATGTGCAGGATATTGAATTCGTGCTGGGGATACAGCTTGGCCAGGTAGGCGACAGACTGCATGGTGACACTCAACTCACCTTTGGGACTGCCGTTCAGGACGGTGATTTTCATGGCTCATTCCCTTCCGTAGCCAGTTTTTCGTTTTCAGCGTCAATGTCATGACGTTTGGGCGGCGTATGCGGCAGGCTGCCTGGATTGCAGACGCCATACAATCACGGCGACGAGCACGAAAGCTCCAGCCAGCCAGCCAAAGAGCGGCAGCCTTGCGCCAAGGCCAAGCGCGCCGGGGAAGACCAATTCCGCTCCGAAGTTGAAGACGAAGTGGGCCACGACCATCGGCGCCAGGCTGTCCGGGACATGCGGATAGATCCAGACCATCAGCAGGTTCAGCGCCACGATGCTCACGGTGAACTCCAGGATGTAGACAAGCAGGGTGGCCCCCGTAAAACCTGAGCTGACCAGCCAAACCACCAGGTGCCAGAAGCTCCACATCAGGCCTAACACCAGTCCAGCTTTGAGCGGGCTGTAGCGTTCCAAAAGCTTTGGCAGCGCAAAGCCGCGCCAACCCGGCTCCTCACCGGTCGGGCCAGTGAGCAGGTTGATCACCAGCAGGTGAAACCAGGCGGTAAACGTCAGCGGCATACTGCCCTCCGGCACGCCACCGCTCAGCCGGTAGCCCAGAACGGCCAGGGCCACTACTGCGAGCGGGATCAGGCTGGCCAGGTACCAGCGCGCCGGCAGTTCGAAGCGCACCAACTTGGCAAATAGACCCGCCACTGCCTCAGAGCCTTGGGTCGCCCGGACGACGATGGCCGCCGACAGTGAGGGCATCCATGAGCCCAGGATTGTCACGATCCACACCGTCCAGGGTTGGGCGTTCACGTCAACTTGCAGAGCGCCGACCACGATCGCCCCGAACAGGATGAGCAGCGTCCAGAAAAAGGCGCAGCTCATGAGGTAGAACGAAAGCAGGGGATGACGAACCAGAAAGCTCTTCTTTTCCGCAGTTGTCATAGAAACCTCCGCGGCAGATGAAGATTATGTTCCTTTTGGAATGGGCGAATTGGAATCAGGGGCATCGACATGCTGACTCTCCACAAAAATCAGCGTCAGCCCCAGGTCGCGCAGCCGGTTGAGGAGGCCGTAGAGCGCCGCCTGGTCCGGGGGGGCAATCCACAGGCAGGTTTCGTCCAATTGCGGATCATATTCCCCGGTCAATTCGAGCCAGGTCAGGAAGTCTGCGCTCAGGCAGCCTTTGACGCGCACCTGGTAGCTGCCTTTTTGCCTGTTTCCGTCGCCAAGATGGTTTTCAGCCGTCATGTCCTTTGCCCGTGATGCCCAAGGACCATATTGCCTGACACACAGAATATAAGAATCACAACCCACCGCCATCAACCGATAGGATGATAGGGGTGGGTTGATTCTCTGGACGGCCAGGAGAAGACAGGGCCTGACCATGTCGGTCAGGTCGATCAGAGTAGATGTAGTTCTTTCGCCCGGTTGAGGGCTTCCACGCGGTTCTCGACCCCCAACTTGTCGAAGATGTGACGGATATGGGTTTTGACCGTGGCCAGGGAAATATACAACTGGTCGGCCACAGTCGAACTAGTCAGCCCTAACGAGAGCAGCCGCAGAATTTGCACTTCACGCTCGCTCAATGGCGCGGCCGGAAGCGGCGTTTTCGGTGCGGGCGCAGGGAAGGCCTCCAGGATGCGCCGGGCAAACTGTGCCAGGGCCGGGTCGGTCAGGATAGGATAGAGGCCGACGAGCAGTTCCCGCACGGCCTCGCCACCATCCAGGAACAGACGGAGATAGCCCTGCGATTGGGCCAGCGCCAGGCTTTTTTGCAGGGCAGACTGCCCGGCGGTCCGCTTTCCAAGCTTGGCTTGCGCCAGTGCCTGGAGCAGCAGGGCTTCCATCTGCCAGCGTCGGCTGCCCGCGACAGCCGCAAGCTGTTCAAATTGCGCCGCAAAAGCCAGGGTGGCCTCCGCCTGACCGGCAGCAAGACTGACGCGCGCCTGGTTGAGTAGTCTGGATCCAATCGAAAAACCAGGGAGACGTTCACCTATCGCCAGCGGATCTGGCAGTAAGCGCCAGGCCTCTGCCACTTGCCCTTCTTCGGCCAGGTAAACCGCCAGCAAAGACTGGATTTCCTTCAAAAAGTCCAGAGGATCGGAGCGCCGCAGGCTGTCGGTCCCTTCCTGCAGAACCGCGATGGCATCGCCGGTCTGGCCGTCGGCGCGGAACAACCGCGCTTGCAGGAGGCAACTATCGACGACCAGTTCCCAGAAGCCTCTGCGATCCATGTGGTTCCAGACCGGTCTTAGCAGCGCGGCCGCCTGTTCCAGGTCGTTTTGTTCGTAGAGGACTTCCGCCAGCCCCACCTGCAACATGCCCACGGCCGGGGAAGAGGCATTAGGCTCCATCCGCGCCAACAAATCGCGGTAGAAATCGGCGGCTTCCGCTAGGCGGCCCTGTAACTGGAGCAGGTGCCCCAAAGCTCTGCCGCCCCCTCCCACCGCCACGAGATTGCCAACCTGGCGCAGGGTCTCGATCGCCAGCCCCAATTTCGCCGTGTCGCGCAGTGCAACGGCTTGAGCCATCTGCGCCAAGCCGAAGGCTCTCGCGTGCGACTTGTCAGCCGACAACATTTGGATCGCTTGCGTGGAATATTCCAGGGCCGCGTCAAAACGCTCGTAGCGCACCGCCGCCAACGCTCGGAGCGTTGCGACTTCCCCAGGGATCGAGGCCCAATCCCGCGAGGGGTCTTTGCCCAGGGCCAGCCAGCGCTCATAAGCCTGCTGCGCCTGATCGCTGTGCACCAGGGCGGCCTGGGCCTGCCCCCTGATCCACTCCGTCCACGCCAGGGCCATGCTCAAGTCGGGATGCTCCTGAACAGCCTGGTCTGGCAGGGCCTCAAGCCAACCCAAGACCTGATTAGGCCAGCCCCGATAAATGACTTCCAGCCAGTTTTGCAGGATTAGTTCAACGGCATAATCCATAGCCCCAGCTTGCAAGGCATGATACAGGCTGTCGTCCACCCGGCCGGCCTGCTCGTACCATTTAGCTGCCCGCAGGTGCAGTTGGGCGATGGCTTCGGCTCCCAGGCGTTCCAGGCGCATCCGCAGCATTTCGGCAAACAGGTGGTGGAAGCGATACCAGGTTCCTTCCGTATCCAGGGGAATTAGAAAGAGGTTTTTGCGGACGAGTGTAGACAAAATCCCGGCGCTCTTGGAGTTGCCGGTCACAGCCTGGCAAAGCGGACCGGACAACTGCTTCAAGATAGAGGCCTGGAGTAAGAAATGGTGACTTTCCACTGGCAATTGCGCCAGCACTTCGCTGGTCAGGTAATCCAACACGTATTGGTGGCTGGCCAAAAACCGGTCGATGAAGTTCTTCTGCGGCTCCCGGTCGTTCGCTTCAACTAATTCCTTCAGCGCGAGCGCTGCCAGCTG
>Ga0070730_10006179_pt1 | contig 10257 bp, 7 predicted proteins | sample Coa_R1_3_FD_66447 | JGI IMG/M metagenome (GOLD analysis project Ga0070730, IMG submission 66447) | Surface soil microbial communities from Centralia Pennsylvania, which are recovering from an underground coalmine fire - Coalmine... | ecosystem: Environmental > Terrestrial > Soil > Unclassified ... | reverse complement strand
CGCGGGTGGCTATCCGGTGAAGGTCTACTTCTCGAAGCATCCAGATTCGGACAACGATCCGGCGAAGGTGTACATGGCTGAGCGTGTGTCGCCGACGCTGGGGGTGGCGACGTATGCCATTCAGCAGCTCATCGCGGGGCCAACGGCAGGTGAGCAAAGCGCGGGACTCTACACGCCGCTCACGATCTCGCTCAGCGGCGCGTCCACCTGCGGCGGCGCGGACTTCACGCTTACGTTGAATATGCGCGGGTCGAAACCGCAACCGGGCACGGCGACGCTGAAGCTCTGCCACGCGACGTCGCTTGCCGGCGATCTGACGGGCGGGCGCATCGCGGCAGAGATTGACGCGACACTGCTGCAATTCTCGAACATCAAACAGGTGGCCATTCTCACGCAGAGCGGCTCCTGCTTCAACGATTTCAAGGGAGCCAACGACTGCCTCAAATAGGCTGCCCACCAGAGCGGACATGGTTCGGCAGCCAGGAGGATGAGCATACGGGTTGATGGCTTATTTTGGGTGTTGACAGATATAGCCCACCGCAAGCCGGTGGGTGGGGCACGCTAGGTGGCAAACAGCGAGGTGAGCTCCGCGCTTGACAGGGTTTCGGCGCTCAGGCGCGCGTAGGTGCCGTGCTCGCGTAACTCCGCGAGGATCGCTCGTAGATGCCCAAGCGCCGCGCTCATCAGCCTGCCCGCGAGACTGACGCGCGCGACGCCGAGCTGCGCAAGTTCTGGAAGGGGCGGGTGAGGAGGGCCACCCATAATATTGATGGGGCCGTTGATCGCTTTGACCAGGTTGGCGATGGTGTCGCGGTCGAGAATGCCGATTGGATAGGCACAATCCGCGCCCGCTTGCAGGTAGGCGTTCGCGCGCTGCACCGCGTGCTCGAAGCGGCTCGCTGGCTCACCGTCTGCCAGCAAAAAGGTGTCTACGCGCGCATTGATAACGAACGGAATATCAATCGAAGTCGCTACTTCACGCAGCGCATGAATCAGCTCCACCTGGCGCGAGACATCTACCAGCGCTTTTCCCGATTGCGGGAGCGAGTCTTCGATATTGATGCCAACAACGCCGGTCGCGATCACGGCTTTGACGGTCTGGAGCACCTCGTCAATGGAGCTCCCATACCCCGCCTCGATATCCGCCGTAACAGGACATGCGACGACGCGCGTAATTCGGGCAGTCGCATCAATCAGCATGTCCCGGCTGATGTGTTGGCCGTCGCGGTAGCCCAACGCGGCGGCGACCCCAGAGCTCGTTGTGGCGATGGCGCGGAATCCAGCTTGCTCAACCAGACGCGCGCTCGCGGCATCCCATATGTTTGGCAAGACCAGCAGCGGCGTTTCATGATGAAACCGGCGAAACTGTGCCGCGCGCTCCTGTTGACTCTGAGAACTCATCGGCGTACCTCCCACGAATGCCTGACAGGACGACAATCCTTTTGTATTCACTATAGGGTGGCATTGGCCTTGCGGCAAGGGCCGATTTTACCAGTTCCAACGGTGCCAATATGGTGGTGTGAGCCAGGAAGAGAGTGATTCCTACTGCCCGCTGCGGAGTGGGGGCACACGCCGCCGGCGGCTCCGCGTGCTATAATGCGCTGTTGGCGCACGTGGGCGCGCCGGATGGCGGACGAGTACAGGGGGAGCGCGACAATGGCCGAGGAATACCCGGTGCTGCAGCTGCGGCAGGGACGCGATTTTACGCTACTGAACGGGCATCCGTGGGTATTCTCCGGCGCGTTCAGCGAGCTGCCGCGCGACCTGCCGGCGGGTAGTGTCGCGGATGTCGTCTCGAGCCGCGGCGAGTGGGTGGCGCGCGGACACATCAACGTGCGCAACAGCCTCGCCTTTCGCGCGCTCACGACGGACGCGGAGGAGCGCATTGACGTGGCGTTCTACGCGCGGCGCTTCGAGCGGGCGCGGCGGCTACGGCGCTTGCTGCCGGGGGATGTTACCGCATACCGGCTGGTCCACGCCGAGGCGGACTTTCTGCCGGGGCTGATCGTGGATCGCTTCGACCGCTGGCTGGTGGCGCAGTTCCATACCGCGGGCGTCGAGCACGACCGGGGGATCATTCTGGACGCGCTCGAACAGGTGGTGGGGCCGGAGGGCATCCTGGCGCGCGACGACATTCGCGTCCGCGAGCGCGAGGGCATCCCCGCCGGTGGCGCGACGGTGGCGCGCGGCGACGTGCCGGAGTTGATTGAAATCCGTGAACACGGAGTGCGCTATTTGGTAGATCCCTGGCATGGTCAGAAGACGGGCTTCTTCCTGGATCAGCGCGAGAAGCGCGTGTATGTCGGCGCGCTCGCGCCGCACGCAGAGTCGCTGCTCAACTGTTTCTCGTATTCCGGCGGCTTCGCGCTGGCCGCGCTCGCCCATAATCCCGGCCTGCGGACGGTCAATGTGGATGCGTCGGCTCCGGCGCTGGAGCTGGCGCGGCGCAACTACGCGCTAAATGGCCACGATGCCGACGCCCACGAGTTCCGATCCGAGGAGGTCAATCGCTATTTGCAGAGCGCTATCGAGGCGGGAAAGCGGTTCGATATCGTGGTGGTGGACCCGCCAGCGTTCGCGAAGAATCTGGGCATGAAGGACCGCGCGCTGCACGGCTATGAGGCGCTGAACGGCGCGGCGGCGCGCGTGGTGGCGCCGGATGGGCTGTTCCTAACGTGCTCTTGCTCCGGCGCGGTGGCGCTGGATGAGTTCGAGGGGGCAGTGCGACAAGGATTGCGGCAGGGCCGGCGAACCGCCCAGATGATCGCCTCGTTCGGGCCGAGCCTGGATCATCCGACGCTGCCCGGCTTCCCCGAAGATCGTTACCTCAAGGCGCTGCTGTTCCGGCTGGCGTGATGCCGAACTGAACAGGACCAGGTTGAGCCAGCACTCCTCATGGGATGCGGGCTGAAAGCGCGTGGTGAATGCCGCCACTTTACTGTACGGGCGCATGACCTCGGGGTGTCCGTCAAACCACAAACGGGCATATGGTTGCGGCGGCATGCGCGGCGAGAATAGAGCGAGCGATTTCGCGGAGACAGGGATGGTGGCCGCAAACTTTGCGGAAAGTTTACACGATAGGCTGCCTGAACGTCGTTCCTGAACCGTAGTGTTAGATGCGGGCTGAAAACGCCCCCGCACAAGCGAGACGAACGGCGGCCAGGCGCGCCCGACGCGGGAGCTGATCGGCCGGCTACTCCTCCAGAGAGGGTGCGAACGCATGCTTGAGCCACAGCAACGAGGGGCGCCAACAGAAACGGCGACCAGGAACGGACATCCCCAGGCCGATGAGCTGGGGCTTCCGGGGTTCTTTGAGGATGATGAGGGGTGGACCGACGAGCACGATGCAGGGGGTAAACGGGCGCCGTGGTGGCGACGTAAACCCGCGCTCATCGCAGCGGGGCTGCTGCTCATTGTGCTGGTGGGTGGAGTGCTGGCGGCGCTACGTGGGCGTAGGCAGCCTGTTACATACACTTTCGGCTCCGTGACGACTGGCAATTTGACCGTATCTATCTCGGCAACGGGGCCGCTCCAGAGCGGTATCTACGACGTGAACTTTTCCGGCAGCGGCAAGATTTCCGAGATTGATGTGAAGGTGGGGCAGCAGGTCAAGTCCGGGCAGGTGCTTGCGAAGTTGGACCCGACTTCGCTGCAAGACGCGGTGAACTCCGCGCAAACGGCGCTGAACAACGCTGAAACCGGCCTCTATAATACTTACGCGCAGACACAGGCAAGCGTGAACGCGGCGTATCAACAGGAACAGAACACGCTGAACGGCCAGTGTAAGGCGAGCAACGCTCCCTCGAACTGCGCGCAGCTCGCGGAGGCGCAGCTCGCATCGGCGCAGGCGCAGGCCAACGCGCAGGTATCGCAGGCGCAGGCGCAGGTGAGCGCGGACCAGCAGGCGCTGACGACAGCGAAAGACAATTTGGGTAACGCAACCCTGAAAGCGCCACATGCGGGAATCGTCGGCTCTATCAACGGCTCGGTCGGCGGGACGCCTGGTTCAAGTGGCAGCAGTGGGAGCGCCAGTGGGAGCGGGAGCAGCAATGGTGGTAGCGGAGCTTTTATCGAGATCGTGGATCTGAGTACGTTCCAGGTGACGGCAGATGTGAACGAAGCCGACATCAGCAAGGTCGCCGTGGGGCAAACCGCGACGTTCACGGTGAGCGCATACAGCAACCGGCGATTTACGGGGACCATCAGCGCGATTTCGCCGCTGGGGCAGACAAGCTCGAATGTCGTGACGTATCCGGTGACCATCACGGTGGATGCTTCGAGCATGCAAGGCGCGATGCTGTTGCCGCAGATGACCGCCAACATCACGATCATCACGGCGCAGCGATCCAATGTGACACTGGTGTCCGCACAGGCTATTACCTTCGCGCGCTCACAACTGATCTCAGGCGCCATTCCCCGCAATGAGATATTCGCGGCACTCCAGCAAGGGCGGCAGATGCTGAGAGATGTGCAGAGCAGCGACCCCACCGCGGCGAGCGATAATCCAACCGCCTCATTTGTGCTGGAGCGCGCGAACGGGCAGTGGGTCGTCAAGCCAGTCGTCGTCGGGTTGAGCAGCGGCGGCGAGTATGAGGTGCTGGCGGGTCTCTCCGCGGGCGAGTCGGTTGTGACGGCACAGTCTGGTGGCGCGACGGCAGCAGCGACCTCTACCACCCTCTTTCCAGGCGGGCGCGGCGGCGGGAACTTCGGTGGCGGCGGTAAAAATGGCGGCGGCGCGACCGGTGGCGGGAACGGCGGCTAGACCCAGCGGGCGAGGAGTATATCTCGATGACTGAATCATCAACGCGGTCGTTTCCCAACTACGGATCGGATGGGGTGCGAATAGATGATGCCTCGGAGGTGACCACGACCGTGGTCCCAGAGGCGCAGGGCGCCGCGACGGAGAACGGCGATATACCCGGCACTCGCGGCGCCCCGCGCTATCCCCTCGTTGCCGTGCGTGACCTGACGAAGACGTATACGCTTGGCCAGACAAAGGTGCGGGCGCTTCGTGGCGTGTCGCTGGATGTGCGGCCAGGTGAGCTTGTCGCGGTGATGGGGCCATCGGGGTCTGGGAAATCCACTTTCATGAATTTGCTCGGATGCCTGGACCGGCCTTCCAGTGGTCGGTATCTCCTGATGGGCAGGCCGGTGAGTAGCATGAGCCCGGACCAACTTGCCGGTATTCGTAATCAGCGTATCGGCTTTATTTTTCAGGGCTTCAATCTGCTCGCCCGCTCGACCGCGCTGGGCAATGTGGAGTTGCCGATGGTGTACGCGGGGCTTCCAAAAGAGGTGCAGGAACGGCGAGCGCGGCGAGCGCTCGATATGGTTGGCCTGGGGGCGAGGCTGCACCACAAACCGGCGCAGCTTTCTGGCGGCCAGCAACAGCGCGTTGCCATCGCACGGGCGCTGGTCAATGGGCCGGCGCTTCTGCTCGCAGATGAGCCGACGGGCAACCTGGACACGCGGACCAGCATCGAGATTCTGGCGCTGCTTCAGGCGCTCAACGAACGCGGATTGACGATTGTGCTGGTGACTCACGAGCAGGACATCGCGCAGTTCGCCTCACGGCGGATTATGTTTCGGGATGGGCGCATCGTCGGTGATGAGCCGGTGCGGGAGCGGCGCTTCGCCCGCGAGGAATGGACGCGCTTACACGCGGCTACGACCGCACAGCCGCGCGTGGAAATACGGGAGGAGCTCTCATGAATATGGAACCAGATTCTTCCGTAGAGCCAGCGAGCGCGACAACGGCACCCGCGTCATTCGCGCGGCGTGGGGGACTCGATGCGCGGCGAGGAACGCGGCGTGGGCGCGGATTCAGGGTCGGCGCGAACCTGCGCGGTGCACTGGAAGCGCTATGGGCGAACCGCCTGCGCTCGCTCCTGACGGCGCTAGGCGTTATCGTGGGCGTGGCGGCTGTGATCGGCGCGGTGACGCTGACGGCGGGCACGAGCGCACTCATCAATCAGCGCGTCTCCGGTCTGGGCACGAATACGCTCACCATCATTCCCGGGACGACACAAACGAGCGGGGCGCGTGGCGCGGCAGGCACCACGCAATCGCTGACGGAAGGCGACGCGACGGCAATCGCGGCGGTGCCGCATGTTGCCAATGTCAGCCCAGTGCTTGGCGGCTCGGTACAGCTCGTCTATGGCGATACGAACTGGAATACGCGGACGCTAGGGGTGTATCCGAGCTTCCAGTCTATTGGTAACTGGCAGCTTGCCGAAGGGGGATGGTTCACGCAGAGCGATGAGGCTGACGCGGCGAACGTGGCCGTCATCGGCGACACCACGGAGACGAACCTCTTCGCCGATTCCGCCGCTGATCCCATCGGGGAGACGATGCTCATCAATAGCCAGGCATTTCGCATTGTGGGGGTGTTGCAGGCGAAAGGCACGACAGCGGGCCAGAACCAGGATGACGTTGTCTACATCCCGTTCTCGACCGCGCAGGCACGGCTGAACAATTCGCAGTATGTCTCGCAGATCCAGGTGCAGGTGGACAGCGCCCCAAGCGTGAACGGCGCACAGGCGGCGATCACGACGTTGCTGGAACAGCGGCACCAGGTTGCCGCCGGGCAGGACGACTTTACCGTGCGCAACGCGGCACAGCTCGTGGCGACGGCGCAGACCTTCGCCCAGACGCTGACGTTCTTGCTCGTGGGCATCGCGGCTATCTCGCTCATCGTCGGCGGCATCGGCATCATGAATATCATGCTGGTCTCCGTCACCGAGCGCACGCGCGAAATTGGTATTCGCGTCGCAATTGGCGCACGCCGCAGTGACATCCGTAATCAGTTCCTGATCGAGGCGCTGACCCTCAGCGGCGTGGGCGGGGTACTTGGAATCGCGCTTGGCCTGACGCTCGGCTCGACCCTCAGCGTCGCGTTCGGGTTGCCACTCGCATTCAGCATTGTGCCTGTGGTGCTGGCGTTCGTCGTGTCCGCGGGTATCGGCATCGTCTTTGGGCTCTATCCGGCAGTCCGCGCGTCGCGGCTTGACCCCATCGAAGCGTTGCGAACAGAATGACGGCAGCATATCTCGCAGAATCTCTCAAGCCTCCTGGAGCACGCCATGAACGGAGACTCCACAGTAAGCGGCACGCTGGCTATGACGGCACAACACTCACTGGCCGGACACACCATCCTCGTCATCGAGGATGAGGCAAGTATCGCGGAGCTGGTGCGGCTCTATCTCGCTGAAGCGGGCGCGCGGGTGGTGGTGGCAACGGACGGTGATACGGGCGTCGCGGCTTTCGCGCGCGAGCGCCCGTCACTGGTCATTCTCGATGTGATGCTGCCTGGCTTGGATGGCTGGGACGTGTGCCAGCGCATCCGGCGGAGCGGAACGACGCCTATACTCATGCTGACCGCCCTGCACACGGAGGATGATCGGGTGCGGGGCTTTGATCTGGGCGCTGACGACTATGTGACCAAACCCTTCAGCCCACGCGAGCTGGTGGGGCGTGCGCGCGCGATACTGCGCCGCGCCGCGCCGGTTGGAGCAGCGGTCTCCGTGCCTCTCAGCGCGCCCGACCGGCTAGAATATCCGGGGCTGGTCATCGTGCCGGCGTATCGTCGTGTCGAAGTTGATGGGCAGGCTGTAGAGCTGACGGCCAAAGAGTTCGATCTGCTCGTCATGCTCGCGTCGCTGCCTGACCGTGTCTTTTCGCGGCAAGAGTTATTCAGCCACGTGTGGGGATTTGACTACCTCGGCGATACGCGGACCGTAGATGTGCACGTGGGGACGTTGCGAAAGAAAGTCGAGCGCGACCCCGCTAACCCTGAGTATATCCAGACAGTGCGCGGTGTTGGCTATCGCTTCGGCGCGCCGGGAAACAGCGGTGGAAATGCTGGAGGAGACTGATATGGAGACGGGCGCCGAGCCGATACAGGCACGTGATGGCGCGGGCCGCGACCCGCGCCTGGGCCGTACCAGAAGTCGATTCATGTGGCGGCGCACCTCCGGTGAGCCGACGAGCATGACAGTTCAACTCGCGGTAGGATCGGCGGCGGTCGCGCTGGCGGCAATCCTGGTTGTGGCGCTCACGGCGCTGCTCACCGTCGCGATTTCCTTCAGCAGCTTTCAGCGCAGCCAGCTTGCCGCCGGCGTCGCGCAGCTCGCAACCACATATGGCGAGCAGCAGCAGTTTCCCCCTTCGGTACAGCCACTCGGCACGGAAATAAAAGTGCCAGGCACGCTGGAGACGCGCCCGCGCTACTCCGGCGCGTATATCTGGCTGATGGATGCATCGGGGCGGATTTTCACCGAGCCGCCGGGGTATCAGGAGGGAACGGCGCAATTTCAGGCGGATGAGGCGAGCGTCACCCAGGGGCTGCTGCTGGCCTTGCATGGCACTACGAGCGAGAACACCATGCAGAAAGGGACATTCGCGCCACTGGCGGATCGCTTATATGCCGCGGCTCCTATCTGGCTGCATGGCGCCGCTAATGGCAAGATCATCGGTGCGGTGGCCCTCTCGACGCCGCCGCGCTCGGAGCATGCGGGCGTGTTCACGTTTCTTGGCGATGTGAACACGACTCTGCTGGCCGCGACGCTGGGGACGGCGTTGCTGGCGGCGGTCGCGGCGATTCTCTTCTCGCGGCGGCTCACCCGGCCACTGGCGCATCTCACCGACGCGACGGCACGCATGGCCAGCGGCGACTATTCGGCGCGCGTGAAAGTTTCCGCGCCGGCTGAGGTTCAGCGGCTGGCATCGTCCTTCAATGACATGGCGGCGGCGTTGGAGCGGGACGTGCGCGAACTGCGCTGGCAGGGGCAGCTACGCCGGGAGTTGGTCGCGAATGTCTCCCACGAGTTGGCGACGCCTCTAACGGCAATCGAAGGCTTTACCGAAGCCTTGCGCGACGATGTGGTGCGGGATCCCGCAGCGCGCCAGGACACCGTGCGCACGATTGCTCGCGAGGCGGCGCGGCTGCACCGGCTGGTGGATCAACTGCGGCAGGTGGTGCTCGTCGAGGCGGACGCGCATACGCTGGATCGCGCGCCGCTCAGTCTTGCGCCGCTGGTGGAGGAGACACTCGCGGTGCTTGCGCCGGAGATGGAGGCGAAGGGTGTTACCGTCGTGAACACGGTGGTTGCTGGGCTGCCAGCGGTGTACGCTGATGGCGACCGAGTGACTGAGATTTTGCTGAATCTGCTGGACAACGCGCTGCGCCACGCGCCAACGGACGGACACATCGAAGTGACCGGCGATGTGGGAGTGGGGAGTGTCGTGTGGATTGGCGTCGCCAACGATGGCCCAACGATACCAGTTCCGCTACGCGAGCGCATCTTCGAGCGATTCTACCGGCTGGACGCCTCACGCAGCACGGACGCGGGCGGCACCGGGCTGGGGCTGGCGATTGTGAAGGAGCTCGTCGAGGCACATGGCGGCGTGGCTCGCGTGGAGGACCGCGCGGGCAGTGGCGTGTGTTTTCGGTTCTCGCTGCCCGTAGTCATGGCGGCGCAGTAGGGGCATACGGGCTTCCAGACAACCTCACGCGGCATTCACTACAACTCGCGCGGCGTCACAACGTACACAATGCGTACGCATATGTGATGTCAAGCTGCCTCATGGCGGCTTTTTCATACGGGCGCGGCAGGCGACGCCCCCAGCATTTACCTGACCGCTCCATTCGGGCGCGGCAACCAGCCCCCTACACCGGAGGACCAAATCTCAATGCGTCTCATTCTGTACCTGGGCAAAGGCGGCGTTGGCAAGACGACGCTCTCCGCCGCCACCGCCGCCCGCGCCGCCGCCCTGGGCAAGCGCACCCTCGTCGTGAGCACCGACCTGGCGCACAGTCTCGCCGACGCGCTCGACACCTCCCTCACCACCGAGCCGCGACAAATCAGCGCCAATCTCTGGGCGCAGGAGATCAATGCTCTTGAGGAGATGCGCAACAATTGGGGACGCATGCAGGATTACGTCAGCAATGTACTGCGTAAGCAGGGCATCAACGAGGTGGCCGCTGAAGAGATGGCGCTCATTCCGGGCATGGATGAGATCGTGGCCCTGCTCAACATTCACCGGCAGGCGCGCGAAGGCAAATATGACGTGGTCGTGGTGGACGCGGCGCCGACGGGTGAGACGGTGCGTTTGCTGAGCATGCCGGAAACGTTTCTCTGGTACGTCAATCAGGCGACTGGCTGGAAGAGTGTCGCGCTTACCGCCGCGAAGCCGCTGCTCAAAGCGTTCCTGCCGGGAGTCAATGTGCTCGACTCGCTGCAGAAGCTGAACGAGCAG
>Ga0070730_10006178_pt1 | contig 10257 bp, 12 predicted proteins | sample Coa_R1_3_FD_66447 | JGI IMG/M metagenome (GOLD analysis project Ga0070730, IMG submission 66447) | Surface soil microbial communities from Centralia Pennsylvania, which are recovering from an underground coalmine fire - Coalmine... | ecosystem: Environmental > Terrestrial > Soil > Unclassified ... | reverse complement strand
CGGACGCCATCGGCCAGGTCGTCTCGAACCTCATGCAGAACGCGGCGCGCTACACCGATGACGGCGGCATGGTCGTCGTCCGCCTGCGGGCCGAGGGCGACTGGGTGTGGTGCGAGATCGAGAACACCGGGGCGGGCATTCCCGCCGAGGAGCTGCCCTACATCTGGGAGCGCCTCTACCGGGTCGATCCCTCGCGGGCGCGCGCGACCGGCGGCTCGGGGATCGGCCTGGCGATCGTGCGGCAGATCGTCGAGGCCCACGGCGGCCAGGTCGGCGCGGGGTCTGGCGAGGGCCGGACGCGCATCTGGTTCCGGCTCCCGGTAACGCCGGCGCAGGTCGTGTCCGGGCTTGGCATGGCGCTGTGAAGACCCCGGTGACGCTCCGAGGAGTCGCCGCCGTGGCGGCTGTGACCATCTTCACCGCATGCGCGAGCCAGGCGGCAGGACCCTGGTGAACGTCCGCCTCCACCCGTACGTCATGCTGCTGGCGGCCCGGGCGAGCCTCACCGACCCGCAGGGCGACGGCCACTACGTGCTCGAACGGATCTGGAAGGCCTCGGACGTCAACTACCAGGCCTGACCGATGGCGCCCGGCGCGCGGCGCCGGTCAGTCGGCCGGTGCCGGATCCCGCGGAGATGGGTTGTCGGCGGCCACGCTCACCGGCTCCGCCTGGTGGCGCGGGCGCCCGCTGACCATGGCGACCACCGCGCCGATGATGAGCGCCGACGCCAACAGCGTGCGCGGCGTGATCGGCTCCGAGAGCAGCAGTGCACCGAGCGCGACCGCCACCACCGGGTTGACGTAGGCATAGGTCGCGACCGTCGAGACCGGGGCGTGGGCCAGGAGCCAGGTGTACGACGAGAAGGCCAGCAGGGAGCCGAAGACGACGAGGTACCCGAGGGCGAGCACAGAGATCGCCGACAGGTGCCCGAGGTCGACTCCCGCCGGCTCGCCAAGCACGATCCCCGCCAGGACCAGCACGACGCCGCCGGCCAGCATCTCCATCCCCGTCGCCAGCAGCCCCGAGCGGGGCATCGGCGCGTGCTGGGCGTACACCGAGCCGGCAGCCCAGGAGACCGCGGCGAACACGGCCAGCCCGATCCCGAGCGGGTCGACCGGTGCCACGCCGTTCATCGGGGCAAGCAGGACGAGGATGCCGATGAAGCCGGCGACGACCCCGCCGATGGCGATGAGGCTCGGCCGGCGACGGGTGACGAACGCATCGAAGAGGCTCATGAAGATCGGGACGGCCGCGATGAGGACCGCGGCGATGCCCGAGTCGATGTGGCGCTCGGCCTGGGAGACGAACCCGTTGCCGCCGAAGAGGAGCAGCCCGCCGACGATCGCCGCCGAGCGCCAGTGACGCCAGCTCGTCGGCTCGAGGGCGTGCGGTGAGCGGTCGATGCGGGCACGCACCCAGAGGAAGCCGAGCATGAGCACCCCGGCCGACAGGAACCTCACGCCGGCGGCAAGGAACGGCGGCAGCGTCTCGACCACGAGCCGGATGGCGAGGTAGGTCGATCCCCAGATGACGTAGACGACGAGCAGGTTGACCGCGACCGGCAGGGCAGCGGCCGGTCGGGTCTGGGCGGCGGTCATCGGGCTATTCTGGCGGTCGCGTTGCGAAGGTGCGCCGGGTGGCCCCGTCCACGAGCGAACCGCCCGATGTCGAGCGCGTCCGAGGGCATTCGTCGTACGGATATGGGCGACATCTTCATGGAACGTCGCCAGCGCTCGAAACGTGAGAAGGAGCACCTGCGCAGATGAAGTACATGGTCCTGATCGCCAACAGCGAGGAAGGCTGGACGGGGCTCTCCGAGACCGAGCAGCGCGAGCTCTACGGCAGGATCTCGTCGTGGTGGGACGAGCAGGCGAAGGCCGGCAGGATCGTCGGCGGCCATCAGCTGCAGGGACCCGAGACCGCCACCACGATCCGTCGCGACATGGCCGGTACTGCGACGGTCACCGACGGCCCGTTCCTCGAGGCCAAGGAGGTGGTGGGCGGCTACGCCCTCATCGATGTCGCCGATCTCGACGAGGCGATCGCGCTCGTGTCACAGTGGCCGGCGCCCGACATCCTGGAGATCCGCCCGATCATCGACCGCATGTAGGAGTGCCCGTGGCGCCTGATCGGCCGACCCGGACCGTTGTCGATGCCCAGCTGGCCGAGACGGTCCGCGAGGAGCGCGGGCGGCTGGTGGCCTCGCTCGTCCGCATCCTGGGCGACTGGGACCTCGCCGAAGAGCTGGTACAGGAGGCGCTGGTCACCGCGCTCGAGACCTGGCCCCGGGACGGGATGCCGCGCAATCCCGGCGCCTGGCTGCTCACCGCGGCGCGGCGCCGGGCGATCGACCGTCTCCGACGCGACGCGCGCTATCGCGACCGTCTGGCGCTGATCGGGGAGGAGCTGCGCACCGTGGCGGGCCCGAGCGTCGAATCGGCCGATCCCCTCGCGCAGGATGATCGCCTTCGGCTCATCTTCACCTGCTGCCATCCCGCCCTCGCGCGCGAGGCGCAGGTCGCGCTCACGCTGCGCACCGTGCTCGGACTCGAGACGCCGGCGGTGGCACGGGCCTTCCTCGTCCCGGAGGCGACCATCGCCCAGCGCATCGTGCGCGCCAAGCGGAAGATCCGTGACGCGGGGATCCCGTACCGCGTCCCCGAGGCCCCGGAGCTGCCGGCCCGGCTCGGCCAGGTGCTCAGCGTCCTGTACCTCGTCTTCAACGAGGGATACCTGGCCAGCAGCGGGGAATCGCCGGAACGACGCGAGCTGGCGAGCGACGCCGCCTGGCTCGCCTCCCTGCTCGCCCGCCTGATGCCCGATGAGCCGGAGGCGATCGGCCTGCTGGCGCTCATGCGCCTCCACTTGGCGCGCGCGGATGCCCGATTTGCGATCGACGGCTCGCTCGTCCTCCTCCCCGACCAGGACCGCGGCGCGTGGGACCACGAGGCCATCGCCGCGGCGACGGAGCTCCTCGCGCGGAGCCTGCGCATGGGACGGCCGGGCCCGTACCAGCTCCAGGCGGCGATCGTCGCCTGCCACGCTGCGGCGCCCAGCTACGGGGCCACCGACTGGATCGAGATCGTCGCCCTCTACGACCGCCTCCTCTCCCTCACCCCCACCCCGGTGGTCGCCCTCAACCGTGCGCTCGCGGTGGCCGAGCTGGAGGGACCCGAGGCCGGGCTGGCTGCGCTCGCCCCGCTGGCCGATCGCCTCGATGCCTACCACCTCTATCACGCGGCCCGCGGTGTCCTGCTGCGGCGGCTCGGTCGAGTCGAGGAGGCGCGCGCGGCCGAGCGACGGGCCCTGCCACTCACCGCCAACCCGGCGGAGCGCCGGCTGCTCGAGGAGCGGCTGAACGTCGGCAGCTGAATGCGCCGGGGCCGCTGGGCTCAGGCCGTCGGCAGGTGCCGCTCCGCCGGCCCGACGTAGCGGACATCGGGCCGGATCAGCACGTTGGCCGCCGCCTGCTCGAGGGCGTGCGCCGTCCAGCCGGCGTGCCTGGCCAGCGCGAACGTGGCGGGAAACAGGTTCGGTGGCAACCCGATCCCCTGCAGGACCGCCGCGGCGTAGTACTCGACGTTCGTCTTGATCGGGTAGTCCGGTTTGCGCTCGGCGAGCAGCCGCAGGGCGATCTCCTCGACCGCGACGGCGGTCTCCATCCAGCTCGCGACCGAGCCGAGGCCCGACGCGATCTCGCGCAGCGCCGCCGCCCGCGGATCGTAAGCGCGGTAGACGCGGTGCCCGAATCCCATCAACCGCTCTCCGCGATCGAGGGCGGCGCGCATCCACGCCTCGGCCTGGGCGGGCGAGCCCATCTCGTGGAGCTGGTTGACCACCTCGGACGGCGCGCCACCATGGAGCGGCCCTTTCAGCGCAGCGATGGCGCCCGCCACCGCACTCGCCAGGTCGGATCGGGTCGAGATGATCACCCGTGCGGTGAAGGTCGAGGCGTTGAAGCCATGTTCGGCGCCGACCATGAAGTAGGCCTCGAGGGCGCGCGCCTCGGCCGGATCGGGACGTTCGCCGCGCAGCTGGTAGAGGAAGCCGGCCGCGAGGGAGAGGGCGGGATCGGGCTCGATCGGATCGTTCCCCTCGCGGAGACGGGCGAACGCGGCGAGGATCGATGGTGCGGAGGCAGTAAGCGCCCGGGCCTGCTCGAGGGTCGGCGGCCACGCGCTTGCGGTCACAGCCCCCCAGGCCGATACACCGGTCCGCAGCGCATCCATCGCGTTCGTCTCGGCCGGAAGCTGACGAAGGACCTCGACGACCTGGCCCGGCAGCGGCCGGCACGCGAGCGCAGCGGCGCTCGGCCAGTCGCCGGTCCAGAGCAGCTCCGCGACCTGGGCATACGTGCCGTTGGCCACGAGCTCGCCGATCGGGTAGCCGCGATAGAGGAGCCGGCCCTTGAGCCCGTCGATCATCGCCAGCGAGGTCTCGCCGGCGACGACCCCCTTGAGGCCCGGAGAGTAGGCGGCTTGGCTGTTCATCGGTCGAGCGGAGTCTAGCCCGATGCGGCCTCCGGCCATCGGCCGGCAGCATCGACCGACCGCCCGGGGTAGCATCGCCTGAAACCAGCCACTCCCAAGGAGACCTCATGGCCGACCGACCCGCGCCGCCATCGGGCGCCCTCGACACGACCAGGCACTACACGGCACGGATCAAGACCGAGCGCGGGGAGATCGTCGCCGAGCTGTTCGCCAACCAGGCACCGCTGACGGTCGAGAACTTCGTCAATCTGGCCCGAGCCGGCTTCTATGACGGGACGACCTTCCATCGCGTCATCCCCGGCTTCATGGCGCAGGGCGGCGACCCGACCGGGTCGGGCCGTGGCGGCCCCGGCTACCAGTTCCGCGACGAGTTCCATCCCGAGCTGCGCCACAGCGGCCCGGGTGTGCTGTCGATGGCCAACGCGGGCCCGAATACGAACGGGAGCCAGTTCTTCGTGACCTACGCCGCCACCCCGCACCTGGACGACCGCCATACCGTCTTCGGGCAGGTCACCAAGGGATTGGACGTCCTGCGCTCGATCCGCGAGCGCGATCCGCAGCACGATGCCGATCCGGGCGATCGGATCGAGTCGATCGAGATCGAAGAGCTGCCGAGCTAGCGGGCCGTCGTCGTAAGATCCTGGGCGGGCATGACGCGATACGTGTCCATCCAGGCCAGCACCTCGTCCGTATACCGGGCCGACTGGTTGTAGGCGATCAGTGACCGGCGCAGCTGGATGCGATCCGCGTAGTTGCCCGGCTCGCGCAGGCAGAGGTGCGCGGTGGCCGTCAGCGCCGCGTCGAAGAGGTTGTTCGGGTCCTTGCGGCCATCACGGTTGCCATCCCGACCGAGCTCCCGCCAGGTTGTGGGAACGTGCGGGCATGGCGGACAGGCTGCCACACGCGGGGACGGGGCGCGCGCCATGACCCGGCTCGCTCTCGAGGAGCTCGAGCAGATGCCGTTCCCGGGACTGGATGCGCCCGCCCGGGTGCGTTTCAGCCGTGACGGCGTGGCCATCACCTATCTCGCAGAACTCGATGACGCGCCGATGCGCGGCGTCTGGCGCCAGGAGCTCGCGACCGGCCAGCGTCGCCTGCTGATCGCTCCCCAGGCGGTCGCAAGCGACCCGGCCCTGGCGACTCACGAGGAGCTGCAGCGCCAGCGCATCCGGGATCGCGGCCGGGGGATCGCGACGTATGAACGCACGGAACGCGCCGATGTCATCTACGCGCTCGTCGCCGGTCGCTGTCTCGCCTCATTCGATGGGGCCGCAGCCACGCCGCTCCCGGGCATCGAAGGGGCCAGGGCCGTCACCCTCTCGCCCGATGGCGAGCGCGTCGCCTGGGTCGCTGCCGGCGACCTGTTCGTCTCGCCAACCCAGGGGGCGGAGCGCACCATCATCACCCGCCTCACCGACGATGCGACCGATGGCGTCACCAACGGCCTGGCGGAGTACGTCGCCGCGGAGGAGCTCGACCGTTTCGAGGGCGCCTGGTGGGACGCCACCGGCCGGGCGCTTGCGTTCGCGCGCGTCGACGAGCGAGCCATCCCGCCCATCGGCATTCCGCATCCCGGGACCGGTCCACCGCACCGGGAGATCCACCACTACCCATTCCCCGGCGGGCCGAACGCTGCGGTCGAGCTGCGGGTTACGCGGCTCGAGGATGGCGGCGGCGGCGATCACCACTGGCAGGCGGTCCCCATCGAGATCGGCGACGGCTACCTGGCCCGGGTCCTCGCCCATCCCCTCGGCGGCTGGCTGGTGGCCGTCCTGCCGCGCGACCAGCGGTCGCTCGGGTGGTGGCGGGTGACGGCCGACGGCTCGGCGGCGAAGCTGTGGACCGAGCGCTCCGAGCCGTGGCTGAACCTCGACTCGATGACGCGGATCCTCTCCGACGGCCGGGTCCTGCGCGCGACCGAGGCGAGCAGCTATCGGCACCTCGAGCTTCGCGAGGCGGATGGCTCCTCACCGCGGCCGCTGACCACCGGGGACTGGGTGGTCACCGACGTCGCCCACGTCGACGAGGCACGCGGCGAGGTCCTCTTCCTCGGCACCGCGGACGGCGTCCTGCAGCGGCAGCTCTACACGGTTGCCCTCGACGCACCGCGGCCGTCCATGCGACCCGAGCGCCTCACCCGCGAGGCGGGTTGGCACGAGGTCGCCGTCAGCGACGATGGGGCCCTCTGGGCGGACACCTTCTCGAACCGTGGCACGCCGCGCCAGGTCGTGGTCCGGGCTCGAACCCGATCGTCGGCCATCGCGATCCACGAGCCGTCGACCGACCCCGATGCCCTCGAGCTCGTCGTGCCCGAGCTCCTCGAGGTGCCCGCGGACGACGGCACACCGCTCCAGGTCGCCCTCTTCAGGCCTCTATCCAATGGCGCGGCGCCGCCGCCCGCGGTCGCCTGGGTCTACGGCGGTCCCCAATCCCAGCATGTCGGGGATTGCTGGGAGCTGACGATGCTCCCGATCCGCCAGGCCCTGGTCCGCGCCGGATTCGCGGTCGTGATCGCCGACAACCGCGGCACGGCGAATCGCGGCCTCGCGTTCGAGGCGCCGATCGCCGGTGCGCTGGGGAGCATCGAGATCGCCGATCAGGCGCACGTCATCACCGAGCTGGCCAATCGCGGCGAACTCGACCCGGCGCGGGTCGGGATCACCGGCGGTTCCTACGGCGGCTACCTGACGATCATGGCTCTCCTCCGGCGCCCCGACCTGTTCCGTGCCGGTGTCGCGATCGCGCCGGTCGTCGACTGGGACGGCTACGACACCGCCTACACCGAGCGCTACCTCGGCACCCCCGCGGCACACCCGGCTGGGTATCGGGACGCGTCGCTGCTGCCGCGCGTCCGCGAGCTTCGCGGTTCGCTCCTGGTCATGCACGGCGCCATCGACGAGAACGTCCACCTTCGCCATAGCCGGCGGCTTGCCGAGGCGGTTGCCGCACAGGGCATGGAGCTCGAGCTCACGGTCCTCCCCCGCGAGCGCCACCTCGTCCGTTCGCCCGCGGCCCTGCTGGCGCGCGACCGACGCACGGTTGCGTTCCTGTGCGAGGCACTCGGTGTACCGCTCCCCGAGGACCTTGTGGCCGACGAGCCGGCGGCGGACTACGCGGCCCGGTAGAGAAGGCGGAACGTCTCGGCGGGGTCCGGCGCGAATTCCGATCGGATCCCGCAGGCGCTGCAGACGATCTCGTCGGAGGCCTCATCGACCTCGAACGCGACCTCGTCCCGGCACCACGGGCAGGCAAGCTGAATGGTCATGCGCCGATCCTGGGGCCCGATTGCGACACCTTGCCTGTCGCGACTGCATCGATGGGGTGGCGGGTCTTACGCTAGGGACGTCGCCGCCGCGCCGCCTATCCCGGCTCCGGTGCCGACGCCCACCCGGGAGGCGAGTTGTCGGTTCCTGCATCTCCCCAGCTTCCCGGAGCCATGGGCGACTGGCGCGCGTTCGGCGCGCGACGCTATCGCCCATTTCAGCTGCTGGCGGTGGCCCAGGGCTTCATCGGGGTACTGACCGGTCCGGCCATCACCATCCCGCTGCTGCTGGCGCTGGGCGCTCATCCGGCACTGGCGACCATTCTCTCCGTGCTGCCGGTACTGGGCACCACCGCCCAGCGGCTCGTGCCAACCCTCCTTGATCGCACCGAGGGCAACCTGCGCGGCCTCGTTCTCCTGGCCGTCACCATTGGCGAGCCGCGGGGCCTCATCCTGGCCGCAATCGTGTGCTGGGCGGCCGCCGGCGGACTCCCGCATCCGGTCGCCATCGGCCTTCTCGCCCTTGTGGTCGGAACCCAGGGATCCCTGGGCGCAATCGGCTACGGATTGCTCCAGGGTTGGTACCAGATCATCCTGCCCGACGAGGAGCGCCGCCTCATCGGTCCTCGGCTGAGCGGGGTGACGCTCGGGATCGGCGCGGTCGTCCTGCTGCCGCTCGCCATCCTCATCGACGGCTGGGTCCACGCCATCGGCCTGTATGCCTATGCCGTCCCGTATGCCATTGCCGGAGCGGCCGGTGTCGCGGCCGCCGTCCTCGAGCGCCGCCTCCCTTCGCCCGGACGCGTGCGCGTGCCGCGCGCGAAACCGGAGCCTGGCGCGAACGACCACCGGCTCCGTCGCCTGGCGGGAGTGCTCATGCTCGCCTCGCTGGCAGGCGGCCTCTCGCCGTTCCTGACCGTGTATGCCATCAGCGTGCTCGGAACCGGTCCCGGATTCGCGATCGCGATCAGCGCGGTCAGCTCGGCGACGCTCGTCGCGGCCTCCGTCGTGTTCAGCTCACAGCTCCGGCGCGGCTCCTCGTCGCGCCTGCTGCGCCACTCGTTCCTGATCCGCGGGACGGCTCTCTTCGTGGCACTCGCCGCGTTTCCGGCGAACCCCCTGGCGCCCGCGATCCTCATCGTCGTCGCCATCCTCCTCGCCGTCGGCGACACCGCCGGACAGCTCTCGGCAAACGAGCGGCTCTACCGGCTCGCGGTCGGGCCGTCGGTGATCGCCTTCCAGGTCCGGTTCGTGCTCGCCAACGTGGGCTGCTATACCGCCGGCATGGTCGTGGCGGCGACGGTCATGCTCCTCGGCGGCTTCCCGTCGTTCGCCATCCTGTTCGGATCGGCCGGGACGGTTCGGTTCCTCGCAGCGCGTTACACCGAGCTGTCGGACCGCCGGAGCACGGAGACCGTCCCGCCTGCTAACCGATGACGGGCGCTGTGGCGGCTCATCGGATTCCTGCCCGCGGGATGCGGCATCCCGGAGGTACTACTTGCGCGTTTGCGCAAGTCATGACAGACTTGAGGCCGATGGATGCCACGACTCGGAACACCGAGGCCCTTCGCGCGCACGTGGCGGCGATTGCGAAAGCGCTCGCCGACCCCAAGCGGCTGTGCGTGGTCGAGGAGCTGGCCAACGGCGAGCGCTCGGTGAGCGACCTGAGCCGATGCATCGGCTGCCAGGTGCCGAACATGAGCCAGCACCTGGCCGTCCTGCGGAGCGCCGGGGTCGTCGTCAGCCGCCGCGACGGAAGCAGCGTCTTCTATCGGCTCGCCGACACGAGCGTCCTCGATGCCTATCGCCTCCTCCAGCAGATCGCGCAGTAGCGACCCAGTCACAGCCGAAAGGAACATCAGATCCATGTCCAACATCCGCGAAGTCACCGACGCCACCTGGGACCAGGTCGTGCTGAAGAGCGACAAGCCGGTGATCGTCGACTTCTGGGCGGCCTGGTGCGGCCCCTGTCGCATGGTCGCCCCGGAAGTGGAGAAGCTCGCGGACAAGTACGCGGGCAAGGTCGAGGTCGTCAAGCTCGACGTCGACGCCAATCCGCACACCTCGATGCACTACGGGATCATGAGCATTCCCACCGTGGCGATGTTCAAGCCGGGTGAGGCGCCCCGCGCCGCCGTGGGCTTCCGGCCGATGGAGCAGCTCGAGGTGGCCTTCGGCCTGGAGGCCCTCGCGGCCCCCTCGCCCACGACCCCGTCCGCCTAGCGTCACCCGCACGTCGCCATCGGCGACACGACCGACGCCTGCCCGCACTGGGCAGGCGTCTTCGCGTTTCAGGCATACTCCGTCGCATGATCCGGTCGATGCTGCGGCCGCTGCTGGCGGTCCTGGCCGCGACGCTGATCGGGGGGGCGAGCCTGCTCAGCCCTTCCCCCGCTCGCGCGGCGGACGCCGGGCTGCAGATCGTCACCCAGGCCCGATACACCGCCTTCCCGAGCCAGAAACGGGTCCACGTCGCGGTCGACGCGGTCGCCACCAACGACACG
>Ga0070730_10006177_pt1 | contig 10258 bp, 7 predicted proteins | sample Coa_R1_3_FD_66447 | JGI IMG/M metagenome (GOLD analysis project Ga0070730, IMG submission 66447) | Surface soil microbial communities from Centralia Pennsylvania, which are recovering from an underground coalmine fire - Coalmine... | ecosystem: Environmental > Terrestrial > Soil > Unclassified ... | reverse complement strand
GACGTCAAGAAGCCGACCATCGCCCAGGTGCAGGGCTACTGCATCTTCGGCGGCTTCCTGATCGCCTCGTGCATGGACATCATCATCGCCGCCGAGGACGCCAAGTTCCTGCCCTCGCACCTGCAGCTGCACACCGCGCCCTGGGACCTGGGGGTGCGCAACGCCAAGAAGATCCTGTTCGAGAACCGTTTCATCCACGCGCCGGAGGCCCTCGTCCTCGGCCTCGTCTCCGAGGTCGTGCCGCGCGCCGACCTGGAGGCGGCGGTGATGGCCCAGGCCGAGCGCTGGGCGGCCAACGACCTGCTCACCCTGCGCATGCTCAAGCAGTCGATCAACGGGGCGCAGGACGCCATGGGCTATCGCACCGCCCTGCAGGCCGCCCACTCCAACTACATGATCATGGAGCTGGCCATCCCCGAGGAGCAGGCCGCCCGACACCGCCAGAACCGCCGCATGGGCGGCGTCGCCGCGGCCCTGGCCAAGGAAGCGGCGCGGGAGGGGTCGTAGGCCTCCGCTATCTCAGGCGGCCGTCCTCGGCCGCAGGTGCCTGGCGCCGCGGGCGCGCAGGTCGCGGATGATCTCGTGGGCGGCGTTGTGGCCGGGGGCGCCGGTGACGCCGCCGCCGGGATGGGTTCCCGAGCCGCACATGTAGAGGCCCCGCACCGGCGCGCGGTAGTCGCCGTGGCCCAGCGCCGGGCGGGCGGCGTAGAGCTGGTCCAGCGTCAGCGAGCCGTGGAAGATGTCGCCGCCGGTGAGGGCGAGCTTCCGCTCCAGGTCCAGGGGCGAGAGGATCATCCGGCCGAGGATCGCCTGCTTGAAGTTGGGTGCGAGGGCGTCGACGGTGTCGATGATCAGGTCGGCGACCTGCTCACGGTGGTCGTCCCAGCAGGCGCCGCCGGGAAGATCGGTGGGGAGGGTAGGGGCGAACTGCTGGCAGAACAGGCTGGCGACGTGCCGATCGGGCGGAGCGAGGGAATCGTCCAGCACGCTCGGGATATGCATCTCGATCGACGGCCGCCGGGCCCAGCCGTGCATGCGGGCGTCCATGTAGGCCTGGTCGAGGTAGCCGAGCGAAGGGGCGATGACGATGCTGGCCCCGTGCTGCTCGGCCCTTCCCTGGCTCGGCAGGCAGGTGAAGCTGGGCAGCTCCGAGAGCGCCACGTTCATGCGGAAGGTGCCCGAGGCGCAGCGCCAGGCGGCCATGCGGTCCTTGAACGGCTGCTCGAGGTGTTCGGGGGCCACCAGCGAGCCGAACAGCAGCTTGGGGTTGAGGTTGGAGACCACCGCCCGGGCCGAGAGGTCGGTCCCGTCCTCCAGCACCACGCCGACCGCCTTGCCGCCGGCGACGGCGATCTCGCGGACCGAGGCGTCGGTGGAGATCTCCACGCCAGCCTCGCGGCAGGCGGCCGCCATGGCCTGAGTGATCGCGCCCATGCCGCCGATGGCGTGGCCCCAGGCGCCCTTGACCCCGTTCACCTCTCCGAACACGTGGTGCAGCAGGACGTACGCGGAGCCCGGCGTGTAGGGGCTGGCGTAATTGCCGATGACGGCGTCGAAGCCGAGCAGGCCCTTCAGCACATCGGTCTCGAACCACTGATCGAGGATGTCGCCGGCGCTCTTGCCGAACAGGTCCAGCAGCAGGCCCTGGCCCTCGATCCCGAGGCTGCGCACCTGACCGGCGAGACCGAGCGCGCTCACCAGGTCCCGCATCCCGCCTTCCGGATTGACCGGGGTCTTGAGCAGCAGGGAGCGCAGCAGCTCGACGGCGCCGTCGAGCTGGGCGTGGAAGCCCTCCAGGCGCCCGGCATCCTTCTCCGACCAGCGCGACACCTCGCGGCGGGAGCGGGCGGGGTCCTTGTCGACGATCAGGTAGCGGCGGTCGTCGACCGGGGAGAAGTAGGAGAGGGGCCGGATCACCACCCTCAGGCCGTGGCGCGCCAGCGCCATGTCGGCGATGACCTTGGGGTTGAGCAGGGAGACCGAATAGCTGGCGACGGAGTTGCGGAAGCCGGGGTGGAACTCCTCGGTGATCGCCGCGCCGCCGACGATCCCCCGCCGCTCCAGCACCCGCACCTTGAAGCCGGCGCGGGCGAGGTAGAAGGCGCAGGTCAGGCCGTTGTGGCCGCCGCCGACGATCAGGGCGTCATAGGCCATCGGCGATGCCTGCGAGCTCGGCCACGTAGCGCTCGACATAGGCCTGGGTGCCGGGCTCCATCAGCGAGAACGGCCCGGGCTCATAGGCCCGGGAGGCGACGCCCGCCTGGTTGCGCTCGATGATCCGCTTGTCGGCCCGGCTGGTGACGTCCCAGAGCCAGGTGAGGCGGGCCAGATCGTAATCCCGCCCCGGCTCGGCGCCCCCCGCGACGAGCCAGATCACCTCCATCTCGGTCTCTTGGGCGGCCCGGGGAATGAAGCGATAGATCAGCCCGTGGTCGGCGTAGGCCAGGAACGCGCTCAGGAACCCCAGCTCGCCGAACACGCACCACCCATCCCAGCGGGCGCCGGCAGGTCCCATCGGCGGGGCGAGACGGCGCCCGTCGGCGCTGCCGGTGAGGGCGCCCTGGGTGAGCGCCGAGCGCATCACGCGGGCGGTCTCCCGGCCGTCGGGCGCGCTCCCCCAGGCCTCGAAGTCGGCGAGGCCGGTCTGCGGGTCCGGCTCGGCGCAGAGGGCGCGGCTGTTCGGCCGCGCCAGGGCGTGGAGGACAGAGAACTCCGGGTGGGCCGGCCCGCAATGGTAGCACTCATGGTAGTTCTCCATGACCAGCTTCCAGTTCGCCGCCACGGCGTAGCTCGCGCGATGGGCGATGCGGGCGCCCTCCCAGCCGTAGAGCCCGGTCATGGCCGCCAGCGCCGGTTCCGCCTCGCCGAACGGGGGCGGCTCGGCGCCGAAGCTGACGAAGACGAGGCCGCCGACGACCTTGATCGGCAGAGTCTTGAGGCCGAACGCGCCGGGATCGAAGTCGTCGGGCATCTCCCGGGCCGCGCGCAGACGGCCGTTCAGGTGGTAGCTCCAGGCGTGGTAGGGACAGGTGAGCAGCGCCCCGTGGCCGCGCCGGGCGACGCATATCCGGGAGCCGCGATGGCGGCAGACGTTGGCCAGGGCCCTCAAGGTCGCGTCCTCGCCGCGCACGATGATCGCCGATTGCGCGCCCAGCTCGGTGGTGAACCAGTCACCCGGGGCCGGCGCCTCGCTGACGTGGCCGGCGCACGTCCAGCGGTCCTCGAGCAGGCGCAGGTCGGCCTCGAACACGTCCGGACGCAGATAGAGGCCCTGGGGTAGCGACCAGCCGGGGCGGCAGGAGGCGATGAGTTCGAGGATCGCCGGGGGGCGCTGGCGGGTGGACACGCCCGATACTTAACGGGCCGGGTCCTCAGGTCGCAACCTTGGCATTCAGCGACCGTTCACCAGAGAGCGGCCACAATCCGGGCTGACATGAAACAATTGCGCAACGAAAGGCGCCCTATGCAACGCTCCCTGCTGATCGGCCTGCTGAGCACGGCCTCTCTCGCCGCCGTCGCCACGGCGGCCCTCGCCGACCCGCCCGCCCGGGTGGGCCGGATCGCCGTCACCGAAGGCGAGGTCTCGTTCCAGCCGCCCGAGACCGACGAATGGACCCCGGCCACGCGCAACTTCCCGGTGGCTCCGGGCGAGGCGTTCTGGACCGGGGACGACGGCCGGGCCGAGCTGCAGATCGGCTCGGTCGACGCCCGGCTGGACAGCCAGACCGAGCTGGACGTGGTGGACGTCGACTATGGCGACATGCGGCTTGGTCTTCCGCAGGGCTCCGTCGACATCCGCCTGTGGCGCAGTCCGCGCCGCCCGGTTGTCATCGCCACGCCCGCCGGGGATGTGCGGCTGGACGCCCGCGGGCTCTACCGGGTCGATGTCGGCGCGCCGCAGGAGGGCGCCTACCCCCCCGTCGAGGTGACCGTCTTCGACGGCGCGGCCGAGGCGCCGTCGCCGGAAGGATTGACGCCGGTGCAGCCGGGCCAGGCGGCGCTCCTCTACGCCGGCTATGACCCCCAGGTTCAGTACGCCGAGAACGCCTACATCGACGACTGGGGCCGCGAGCTCGAGGCGCGCCTGCGCTGGCGTCCCTCGGACGACGACGCCGACGTCACCGGCGTGGGGGATCTCTATGGCTACGGCGACTTCGTCAGCGATCCGCAGTACGGCCAGGTCTGGTTTCCGCGCGACGTGTCCTACGACTGGGCCCCCTATCGCGACGGCCATTGGGCCTATGTCGAGCCCTGGGGCTACACCTGGATCGACGACGAGCCGTGGGGGTTCGCGCCGTTCCACTATGGCCGCTGGGCGCAGATCGGCGGCCGCTGGGGCTGGGTTCCCGGCCGTCCCGAGGCCGAGCCCGTCTACGCCCCGGCCCTGGTGGCCTTCTTCGGCGGCGGGGGGTGGCGCCTTGGCGATTCCGACGCCATCGGCTGGGCGCCGCTGGCCCCCGACGAGGACTATCGTCCCGGGTACGCGGTCAGCGACGACTATCGCCGCCGCCTGAACGTGGGCAGCGTCGGCGAAGCCTACCACGATCGCGGCGGCGGCGAACGCGCGGCCGAGACCTACCGCAACGCGCGCGCGGCGACCGTGGTGCGGGCCGCCGATTTCAGCGGGGCGCGACCGGTGCGGGCGGCGGCCCTCGCCGTCGCCCCCAACGTGATCGCCTCGGCGCCGACGGCCCCGCCGCAGGCCCACCCCGCGCCGACTCCTTGGGCCAGGACCGGCCTGGCGCTCCGCCAGGGCGCCCCCGCAACATCGCCGCCGCCCCCGGCCGTCGCCCGGCCGCCACAGGCTCTGGCGGTCGTGCACCGCGCCGTCGTCGCGCCGCCGCCCGCACCCGGGCGCCCGCCGGTGATCGTGGGCGCCCGGCTCGCCCCGCCCGCCCCGCCGCCGCCTCCGGGCGCCGGCCGTCCCGCCCCGGTGATGGTCGCCCCGGCGCAGCTCCGCCGGCCGCAGGCGCCCGGCGGTCCGCCGATGAACCCGCCGCGGCCCACCTTTGCCGGCCCGCGCCCTGCGGCTCCCCCGCCTTCGGCGGCCCCGGACGCGGGTCAGCGCGCCGTCGAGGCGCAGCGCGCCGCGGAGGCGCAGGCCGCCGCGCGGGCCCAGGCCGACCAGGCGCGCCAGGCGCAGATGCAAACGGAGCAGGCCAGGGCGCGGGACGCGGCCGCGCGGTCGCAGGCGGACCAGGTCCGGCAGGCTGAAGCTCGCGCCCAGGCGCAGGCCGCCGCGCGGGCCCAGGCCGACCAGGCGCGCCAGGCGCAGATGCAGACGGAGCAGGCGAGGGCGCGGGACGCGGCGGCGCGGGCGCAAGCGGACCAGGCCCGGCAGGCCGAAGCCCGCGCCCAGGCGCAGGCCGCCGCCCGGGCCCAGGCCGATCAGGCGCGCCAGGCGCAGATGCAGATGGAGCAGGCGCGGTCCCGCGAAGCCCAGGCTCAGGCGCAGGCTCGAGCCCAGGCCCAAGCTCAGGCTCAGGCGGAGGCCGCCGCGCGAGCGCGGGCCGCGCAGGCGGCGCGCCCTCCGGCCGCCAAGCCGCCGCCGGCGCAGGACGATCCGCGCAAGAAGACCGACCGGGGCCCGCCGCCACAGCCCTGATGTGGCGCGCCGCCCGGTCTCGTAAGCCGCGATTGTCTGCTAGAGAGGGGTCCTGGGCGGTGTGGAGCGTCGGGTGGCGAATGGGGGGCGTATCACGGGGCAGGGCGGGCCGGCCGTCGACGACCTCGCCCGCCTGCACGCCCGGCTTCTGCGCGACCGCTCCCTGCAGTTTGACTTCACCGCTGACCGGCCGCCGCCGGCGTTTCACACGCCGGCCTGGCTGAAGGCGCTCGGAGACTGGCTCGTCGCGGCGGCGCCGTTGCTGAAGGTCCTCTTCTGGATCGGCGTCGCCGTCGCGGTGCTGCTGGCGGTCTGGCTGATCATCCGCGAGGTTGCGGGCGTCCGCTTCGCCCGGCGCCGCCGCGCGAGGGCGGCGCGGCCGACGCCCGTCGACTGGCGGCCCGATGCGCGCAAGGCCCGGGCGCTGCTGGAGAACGCCGATCGCCTCGCCGCCCTAGGGCGCTACGACCAGGCGGTGCGGCTGATCCTCCACCGCGGGGTGGAGGATATCGACGCCCGCCGCCCGGCGGTGCTGCGCCCGGCCCTGACCGCGCGCGACATCGCGGCCTTGGCCGCCGTGCCCGCCCCGGCGCGCGGCGCCTTCGCGCGGATCGCCGCCATCGTCGAGTTCAGCGCCTTCGCCGGCCGGCCGATCGGCCAGGACGCGTTCGCCCAGTGCCGCGCGGCCTATGAGGCCTTCGTCTCTCCCGAGGCCTGGGCATGAGGGTGAGGGCGTGAGCGCGGCCGAGGCTCCGGCCTCGACGACGTCGGCCGGTCCGGTGACGCCCCTGACCGGCGCGCTGATGGCCCTGGTCGGCGTCTTCGCCTTCAGCGCCCTGATGGTCCTCATCGCCTACGCCCCCGCCCTGCGCGGCGGCGACGACGGCGGCGCGCAGGCCCTGTCGAAGTCGGCCGTCGGGTTCGCCGGGATCGCCAAGGCCTTGCGGCTTGCCGGCGAGCCGGTCCTCATCAACCGCGCGGCCCTCCCCGCCGGCCGCCGCAGCGGGCTGCTGGTGGTCACCCCGACACCCCTGACCTCGCTCAAGGCGATCGAGGGTCTCTCCTTCGACGGTCCGGTGCTGGTGGTGCTCCCCAAGTGGCTCGCGGTCCCCGATCTCAAGCATCGGGGATGGGTCAGGAAGGCCGCCGTCATCGATCCAGCGATGTTCGACGCCGGGTCCATTGCCGCCAGGGCCGGGCTGCGGCGGCGCGCCGGCGTCGCGGTCCCCGTGCTGAGCGCCAGGACCGACCCGTTCTTCGCCGGGCAGTTGCTGCACGCGGGACCGGTGGATCGTCTTCAGTCCCTGACCGCTCCCGGCTGGGACCCGGTTCTGACCGACGCCGCCGGCGGGACGATCCTGGCGCGCGACCCACAGCGGCCCTTCTACATCCTCGCCGATCCCGACCTCCTCAACACACAGGGCGTCCGTGACGTCCGCACGCTCGGGACCGCGCTGGCGATCCTGCGCGCCCTGCGCGCCGACGACGGGCCGGTGATCTTCGATGTCCGCCTCAACGGCCTTGGCCAGGAGCGCAGCGTGCTGCGGCTGCTGTTCGAGCCGCCGTTCCTGGGCGTCACCCTCTGCCTGACGGCCGCCGCCGCCCTGGCCGGGGCGCAGGCCTTCTTCCGCTTCGGTCCGGTCCGTCGCGGCGGCCGGGCCATACCGCTCGGCAAGACGGCGCTGGTGGACAACACCGCTGCGCTCGTCCGGCTGGCCGGGCGCGAGCATCGCCTCGGCGGACGCTACGCCGACCTGACCGCCGACCTCGCCGCCCGCGCCGTCGGCGCGCCGCGCGGCCTGGGAGGAGACGCGCTGACCGCCTTCCTCGACCGCCTGAGCGCCCGGCGGCGCCTGCCCAGGCCCTTCTCGGCCCTGGAGAGCGACGCCCGCGTGAGCCCCAACGCCATCCGCCTCGTCGCCGCGGCCGGGCGCCTCCACCGCTGGCGCCACGAGATGACGGGAGAGCCGCTTGACCCGCCGCCCTGAAACAGGCTCGGTGACCCCGCCGTCACGCTTGATGCCCCCCTGTCCCCTCCCGCCCATCGTCGCAAGAGATCACTGTTGAACGTCATCGAGGTCAAAGCCCTGGCGCAGGGCCTGCGCGACGAGATCGCCAAGGCCGTGGTCGGCCAGCGCCAGACCATCGATCTGATGCTCACCGCCCTGCTGGCCGGCGGCCACATCCTGCTGGAGGGGCCGCCGGGCACGGCCAAGACCTTCCTGGCCCAGTGCTTCGCCCGCACCCTGGGGCTCGACTACGGCCGCATCCAGTTCACCCCCGACCTGATGCCCGGCGACATCCTGGGCGCCAACGTCTTCAATTTCCAGGCGAGCGCCTTCACCCTCACCCGCGGGCCGATCTTCTGCGAGCTGCTGCTGGCTGACGAGATCAACCGCACGCCGCCCAAGACCCAGGCCGCCCTTCTCGAAGCCATGCAGGAGCGGCGGGTGACCCTGGACGGCAAGGCGCAGACGCTGAGCCCGCGGTTCACGGTGGTCGCCACCCAGAACCCGATCGAGCAGCAGGGGGTCTATCCCCTGCCCGAGGCCCAGCTCGACCGGTTCCTGTTCAAGCAGACGCTGCCCTATCCCAGCGAGGCCGAGGAGCGGGACATCGTCGCCCGGCACGGCCTGAAGGCGGGCAATCCCGACCCGGCGGCCATGGGCGTGGAGACGATCGCCACGGCCTCGCAGATCGAGGCGGCGGTCACGGCCGTGTCGGAGATCCGGCTGGCCGGGGAGATCGTCGACTATGTCGTCGCCCTGGTGCGGGCCACCCGCGAGAGCCCCGAGCTGGAGACCGGCGCCAGCCCGCGGGCGGGCGCCATGCTGGCCCTGGCGGCGCGGGCGCGGGCGGCGCAGGAGGGGCGCGACTACGCCATTCCCGACGACGTCAAGGCCCTGGTCCTGCCGGCCCTGCGCCACCGCGTGATCCTCTCGCCCGCCGCCGAGATCGAAGGGCGCGCCGTCGACGACATCCTCACCAGCCTCGTCGAGCGGATCGAGGCGCCGCGGTGATCTATCCGACGGCCCGGGCCATCGCGCTGGCGGCCCTGGGCGCCCCGCTGGCCCTGGCCGCCGGGCTGGTCGCGCCCGACGGGTGGGCCATCGGCGGGGCGTGGCTGGTGCTGCTGCTGGGCCTGGGCCTGCTCGACGCCCTGCTCGGGCCCTCGCGGGCCCGCGCCAGCCTGGAGGCGGAGGCGCCGGCCGTCGTGGGCGTCGGGACCGGCGGGACGCTGGCGATCCGCGCCCGGTTCGAGGGCGCCGCGCCGGCCGCCGCTGAGGTCGCGGTGGAGACCAACGCCCGCCTGGCCGCCGAACCGGCCGAGGCCGCGATCACCTTTTCGGGGTCCGAGGGCGTCAGTCGCCTCGCGCTGACGCCGGTGCGCCGCGGCCAGGGCGAGATCACCACCGTCTGGCTGCGCTGGCGCGGCGGCCTGGGACTGGTGTGGAAACAGCTGCGCGAATCGCCGCGGCAGCCGGTGGCCATCCTGCCGGACATCCGCGGCGTGAAGGCCCAGGCGATCCGCCTGTTCTCCCGCGAGGCCGCCTTCGGCCTCAAGAGCCAGCTTGAGACCGGCGAGGGCTCGGAGTTCCACGCCCTGCGGGAAGTGGACGGGGCGACCGATCCGCGCACCATCGACTGGAAGCAGTCGGCCCGGCACGGCAAGCTGCTCGGCAAGGAATTCCGCGTCGACCGCAACCACCCGGTGGTGTTCGCCATCGACACCGGCCGGGCCATGAGCGAGCCGCTGGCGGGCGCGCCGCGGATCGATCGGGCGATCAACGCCGCGCTCCTCTTGGCCTATGTGGCCCTGAAGACCGGCGACCGCGTCGGCGCCTACGGCTTCGACGCCCGGCCCCGGGCGTTTTCCGGACTGGTCTCGGGCGCCGCGCGCTTCGTGCGCCTGCAGCGCCACCTGAGCGGGCTCGACTACGGGGACGACGAGACCAACTACACCCTGGGGCTCACCCAGCTGGGCGTGTTCCTCGACCGCCGCTCGCTGGTGGTGGTGTTCACCGAGTTCGCCGACGCCACCAGCGCCGAGCTCCTGGTTGAGAACCTCGGGCGCCTGCTGCGCCGCCACGTCGTCCTGTTCGTCGCTCTGCGGGACGAGGAGCTGGAGGCCATCGCCCGGGCCGAGCCGGCCAGCCCCGAGGCGGTCGCCAGAGCCGTCACCGCCCACGCGCTGATGCGCAGCCGCAACCTGGTGATCGCCCGGCTCGCGCGCCTGGGCGCGCGGATCGTCGAGGCGCCGGCCGCGCGGCTGGGTCCGGCGCTGATCTCGGCCTACCTCGACCTCAAGCGGGCCGACGTGCTGTGAGCGCCCTGACCCTGCGCAGCCGCCGCTTCCGCGAGGAGCGCGAGGCGGACTGGCGCCGGCTGGAGGCTCTGCTGATCAAGGGCGAGGGGGGGCGCACGGCGGCGCTCAGCGTCGACGAGCTCATCGCCCTGCCGCTGCTCTACCGCGGGGCGGTGTCGTCGCTGTCGGCGGCCCGGGCGATCTCCCTCGACGCCGCCCTGATCGCCTACCTCGAGGGCCTGGTCACCCGCGCCTACTTCTTCGTCTACGGGACCCGCGCCCGCCTGCGCGAGCGCCTCGTCCGCTTCTTCCGCGTCGACTGGCCGGCGGCGGTGAAGGCCCTGTGG
>Ga0070730_10006176_pt1 | contig 10258 bp, 5 predicted proteins | sample Coa_R1_3_FD_66447 | JGI IMG/M metagenome (GOLD analysis project Ga0070730, IMG submission 66447) | Surface soil microbial communities from Centralia Pennsylvania, which are recovering from an underground coalmine fire - Coalmine... | ecosystem: Environmental > Terrestrial > Soil > Unclassified ... | reverse complement strand
ATGGCGCGGGAGTTCGGCTTTTATCTGATCCACGATCTGGCTTACGCGGACATCGCCTTCGATGGCTATAAGCCGCCGAGCGTGATGCAGGTGCCGGGGGCGAAGGAGGTCGCGGTCGAGTTCTTTACCTTGTCGAAAAGTTACAACATGCCGGGATGGCGCGTGGGCTTCATGGTGGGTAATCCCACGCTGGTCTCTGCTCTGGGAAGGCTGAAAAGCTACTTCGATTATGGGACGTTTACGCCGATACAAGTTGCGTCGATTCTGGCGCTCGAAGGACCGCAGGCCTGCGTCGGCGAAATCTGCGAAACGTATCGCAAGCGCCGCGATGTTTTAGTGGAGGGACTGAACAAAATTGGATGGCAGGTGGCGCTGCCCAAGGCGACGATGTTTGTATGGGCGCGCATTCCGGAGCAGTTTCGCGCGCTGGGTTCGCTGGAGTTCAGCAAGCTTCTGCTCACTGATGCCAAGGTTGCAGTGAGTCCCGGCATCGGCTTTGGCGAGTATGGCGATGGGCATGTGCGTTTTTCGCTGATTGAGAACGAGGAGCGGACGCGGCAGGCGCTGCGCGGCATCAAACCCATGTTGGCCGGGAAGGTGCACGCTTAGTTCTGTAGATGGAGCGAAAGACAGAAGCAGGTCCTTCGACTACGCTGCGCTTCGCTCAGGATGACAACGCTATCTTTGAGTCCGCGAGGGTCTCTGTGTTGGAGGTTGGATGAAGGGGTGGCAGAAGAGTGCGCTGATTACCCTGGCAATGTTGTTGATTGCCGGCGGATATCTATTCTATGTATTCAAGTCGCGGCAGAACACCGGTGTCACTATCACACACGGCGAGCAACCGCGACAGCTCAGCAGCGATGAACTGGCGGTGGTCAAGCTGCTGTATCTGCCTAGCTTTTCCGATGCCAAAGACCAGCTCGAAGGCAAGCCGCTGTGGGTCAAGGCTGGCTATTCACTGCCCTACTACCCCTACTCCGGCGAGAAGGTGCAGTTTGCGAAGCGTGTAGGCGTTTTGCCTTCTGCGGAGAAGCTTTCGGTGGTGAAACTGGTGAAGGCTGCGGCTCCGGCGAAGGAGGAAAATCGCATCCCACATGGCACGCGACAGTACTTCGCTGTCTTCATGCTGAACGGTAGTCCAGATCAGTTTGCCGCGCCGGCCGGCTATGCCGACGGGAATGACGAAAAGCTATTCTGCGACCAGCTTTTTTACTATGACGATCCGAAGAAGATATATGACCACTGGCCGCCTGCAGTGTGGGAGGCGGTGGCCAAGCACATTCCGACCGTAGGTATGAGCGAGAACCAGGTACGCATGACGGTAGGGGTTCTGCTGGACGGCGATCCGTCTTCGTATAGCACGCGCGAGGGTGACCGGACGGTGACGTACAACGCAGGCGGCAAGAAGTGGACGGTAACTTTTGTGAAGGGCGCGGCGACCGAGGTCAAGGCGGGCTGAATCGCGGAGAGTGGCTCTGCGCGGCAAGCGATAACCGTCTCTGGGTCGCGGGCTGGAAAGTAGAAGAGAATTACCCAAAATCCTTGAGCCAAAGACTGCAATTCTGCTGATATGCTCCCTGCATGGGACGCGACGCGATTCTGGATGGGATAACACAGGGATATCCGCACGACGCCCAGTCCCTGGAGATTGCCCTGAGCGCCATGCCTGTGGGAGTATCGTGGGCGACGCTTGCCGACCAGAAGATCATCTTCATGAATCGCAAGTTCACCGAGATCTTCGGCTACACGCTCGAGGATGTGAACAACCTTAATGACTGGATCGACATTGCCTACCCATTTGAGGAGGACTGCTCGATGCTGGAGGCGGCGTGGGCGCCTCATCTTACCGGCGCGCATCGCGATGAGTACTCGATCGAGACTGTCGAGGTACGGGTTCGCTGCCGGGACGGTAAGGTCAAGACCATCCTCAACGGCGGTGTGATCCTGCCCGAAAACGGCTGGGCTCTGGCCACATTTGTCGACATTACCGATCGCAAGCGGGACGAGATGATCATTCTGGAGGCGGAGCGGCAGGCGGCGGAGAATCAGGCGATCTACCGCCTGTTGCTGGACCACTCTCCGGAGATGATTGTGCTTTCGCCCTTCGATTCTTCGCGGCGGTATGTCTCTTCGGCGGTATCGCATATTACCGGCTTCACCGCCGAAGAATACCTGGCGATGAAACGCTACGACACCATTCATCCAGACGACCAGGAAGAGGCGCGGCGGATCATTCAAGGGCTGAGGGCAGGAAATCTGCGCCAGGTCTTGCGCTACCGGACCCTGCACAAGAGCGGCGGATATCGCTGGGTGGAAGCCAGCATCACCGGATATCTCGATCCGGTTTCGGGAGAGACGGGCGGATATGTGGCGACCATCCGCGACATCGCAGATCAGAAGGCGCGGGAAGAGCGAGTGGCCGCGGATTTCCTGGAGATATCCGAAGTCGCTTCTCTGGATGAGTTGACTGGAATCGCCAACCGCCGCGCCTTCAATCGGACGATCGATGCCGAAACCAAGCGCCACACGCGCTCAACCCGCGACCTGTCGCTGATGCTGATCGATGTCGACCACTTCAAGCGGTACAACGACCAATATGGGCATCTTGCTGGGGACGAGTGTCTCAAACAAATCGCTACCGTGCTGAAGACCAATGTGCGCCGCGATGCGGATTTCCCGGCGCGCTTCGGCGGCGAGGAGTTTGTCGTTCTCATGCCCATGACGGAGATCGAGGGCGCCGAGCTTGTGGCTTCGAAGATTCTGGAAGCGGTCTCGTCGATGGGTATGGCACATGCCGGCAGCCCGCACCGCGTGGTCACCGTAAGCATCGGCATCGCCAGCTGGCAGGCGGGTGTCTCCCTCAGCCCAAATCTGCTGATCGAGCGGGCGGACCGTGCCCTGTACCAAGCGAAGGACGGTGGGCGAAATCGCGTCGTGATTGGGTGAAGTGTCCTCGCGCAATGACCCGGTTTCTACACTTCTCCATCACTTTTTCCCAGTAAGGAGCTGGTAAGAGCGAAGAGACCAGCCTCGTCGATGACCGGGATGTTGAGTTCCTGGGCTTTCGTGAGTTTGCTGCCCGCTTCTTCGCCCGCGACAACGTAGCTAGTCTTCTTGCTGACAGAACCTGAGACCTTTCCCCCGGCGGCTTCGATCTTCTCTTTGGCCTCCTCGCGGCTCAGTGTGGGGAAGGTGCCAGTCAGCACAAAGGTCAGTCCTTCGAGCTGATTGGTCTTCTGCTTCTTCTCCGCGGTCATTTTCAATCCCAGCTCGGCGAGGCGCTGCACCAGCTCGCGATTCTTTTCGACAGAGAAGAATTCGTGCACCGAGGCAGCCACCTTCGGTCCGACCTCCTGCACGCGCTCCAGCTCTTCCTGCGTTGCATTCTGGATCGCCTCCATGCTGCCGAATTCGCTGGCCAGGAGTTCTGCAGTCCGTTCACCGACCATGCGGATGCCGAGTCCCATGAGCACGCGGGCGAGTCCAGCCTGCTTTGAATTTTCAATCTGTGCGAGCACGGCCTGGGCAGACTTCTTACCCATGCGGTCGAGGGTGAGCAGCTGCTCTTCAGTGAGCGTGTAAAGGTCGGCGATGGACTTGACCAACCCCGACTCCAGCAACTGCTGAGCCAGCGATTCGCCCAGGCCCTCGATGTTCATGACGCCGCGATGCGAGAAGTAGAGCAGAGATTGCCACAGGCGCGCGGGGCAATCGACGTTCATGCAATAGGAATCAACCTCGCCTTCGGTGTGCTGGACTTCGGTGCCGCAGACCGGGCAATGTGTGGGCATCACAAAGGGCTCAGAGCCCTCTGGGTGTTCGGCATCGACGATGACTTCAGCAATATTGGGGATGACGTCGCCGCCGCGCTGCACCTTGACCCACGATCCAACGCGGACACCAAGGCGCGCGACCTCATCCGCATTGAAGAGCCCGGCGCGAACGACAGTAGTGCCGCCGATCACGACCGGCATCAGGACGGCGAGCGGCGAAAGCTTGCCAGTGCGCCCCACGGTCACCTGAATTTCGCGGACCTGGGTGATCCCGGCTTTGGCTGTGTACTTGTAGGCAATGGCCCAGCGCGGAGCGCGGCCAGTGTAGCCAAGGCGGAGTTGAGTCTGATGCGAATCTACTTTGATGACTACTCCGTCGATCTCGTATCCCAGGCCTTCGCGCGTCTCTTCGACCTTGGCGAGAAAGGCAAGGATCTGCTCCACATTGGTATATGTATCGCGATGCGGATTGACCCGGAAGCCGAGGCTGGTGAGCGTCTCGAGCGTCGCGTGCTGGCCGGCGGGGTTGTATTCCCCATTGATCAGCAGAAAGTAGCCGTAGAAATCGAGACGGCGCTGGGCGACAACCTTGGTGTCCAATGTGCGAATGGTTCCGGCGGCGAAGTTGCGCGGGTTGGCGGCTGGAGCCAGGCCGGCAGCCTCGCGCTCCTCGTTGGCCTTGCGAAAGCTAGCCAGCGGCATAACCACCTCGCCCCTCACCTCAAACGATCTCCCATCGAGGGAGACGCTTTCGGCCTGGTCCAAATGGGATTTGTGGAGTTTTTCAGCAGAGATGCTTAGCGGCACGCTGCGGATGGTGCGCACGTTGGTGGTGACGTCTTCTCCGATTGAGCCATCGCCTCGCGTCAGTCCGCGCGCAAGACGGGCGTTGCCTTGGTCGTCGATCTCGTAGTGCAGGGCCAGGGAGAGGCCGTCGAGCTTGAGCTCGGCAATGTACTTCACCGGCAGCGTCCCTGCCAGCTCGTGGACGCGGCGGTCCCAGTCGCGCAGCTCTTCTTCGTTATAGGCATTGTCGAGCGAGAGCATGGGGCGCGAGTGCGGAACCTTCTGGAAGCCCTCGGCCGGCCGACCTCCCACGCGTTGCGAGGGGGAATCGGGAGTCAGCAATTCAGGATGTGCAGCCTCGAGCGCCTTGAGCTCGTTCATCAGGGTGTCGTATTCCTGATCGGAGACGGTGGGCGCGTCAAGAACGTAGTACTGATGCTCGTGATGGCGAAGTTTTTCGCGCAGTTCCTGGATGCGGAGGTTGGCGTCTTCAGGAGAAGGTTGAGGCTTACCGGCGGTGCCGCTCATGGGCAGGATTATAGCGAGACAGGGTTGCGGTGCGCTGGCCTGAATCCGCACGTCATCCAGGCCACGTCATCCAGGCGTCGTAGTGCAAAATGAACTGGAGGACCACCTGGGACGTATAGATAACTTGTAGAGCATGGGAGACTTCGATGAGCACAATGCCGTATCCGAATCCGCAGGCAGTCTTTCAGCAGCAGTATGAAGCCGTTCGCCGCGATGAAGTCGTGGGTGTCCTGCTGGCGTTGTTTCTCGGCTGCTTCGGCCTGCATCACTTCTATCTGGGCCGCGTCGGCCTGGGCATTCTGTACTGCTGCTTCTTCTGGACCGGCATACCGGCGATCCTCGGCTTCATCGAATGCTTCTTCATGCCGGGACGCGTGCGGATGTACAACGCTATCCAGGCAGCGGGCTTGGCGGCGGCGCTGGGCATCGGAATTCCCGGGTACGTCGGATATCCGGGCTGGGTTGCACCCGGTTACTCCGCTCAAGGCTACGCCCAGCCGATTCACGTTTCGGTGCAAACCGCGCCTGCTGCTGGAAATGTGGTGGCTGAAACCACCTTGGTGGCCTGCGGCAACTGCCGCAAGACCAATCCGGCTGGGGCGCGATTCTGTTCCGGCTGCGGCACTCCATTGGCATAGTTTTTTGATCGGTGATCCGGGCTCTCTAACTCGATTGAAGGCACGAAGGCGTGGCGCGGAAGGCAGTACCATGAAGGCATGAAGATCACGCTTCTTGCTCTGGCTGCCTTCACCTTCGTTTCCGCATCGGTTGGCTATGCGCAGACCCCGCCCCTGCCATCGGATGAAATTTCGCCGGCACGCCCGATTCCCGCCGGCAAAGCGCCGCACATGCAGGTCAAGCTCGTCAAGGACACGCCGGAGGAAAAGGTCTACGTAGTCGTGTTTCTCAAAGGGGATGAGGTGCTGAGCGGGCTTACCGACTTCGCGCTGAAATACAAGGTCGGTGACGCGCATTTTACTGGCATTGGAGCGGTCAGCTCAGCCACCACCGCATGGCTCGACCTGGAACATAAGATGTATCACCCGACCGTGACCAAAGAACAGGTCGAAGTGCTTTCGCTTATCGGGGACATCGCAAGTTACAACGGCAAGCCAGTAGTGCACTTGCACGCCATCCTGGGACGCAAAGACGGCTCAACCGTAGGCGGCCACGTCTGGGAGATGGATGTCAATCCCACGGTCGAGGTGTTTATAACAGCCAACGCCACCCAGTTACATAAACGCGCAGACCCCGAAAGCGGCATCAAACTCATCGACCCGGCGCGATGAAGCTAGTTGCAGGCAAGCGATCGCCGGTGGGTTCCATCCTAAGCAATGTTTTGCAAGAGACCTCGCATAAAGAGAAACCCCGCCACGGCATTTTCGGGCTGCTGAATCGAGCCGGTTGACATTGCCCCTTGGTTCGCCTTTTTGAAACATGAGAGGCTCTCCTGAACCAACTTGCGGGGCACCGCAATTACAAGGTGTCTATCATGACAATCTGTCAACTGGGGCGAACCCCGCGCTAAAAATCCATATAAATGTCAAAAATCTATGAAAAATCATACATAAAGTTAAATTGATGTAATCGTAACTGACTCATACAAAATCGGTTGTCGCTTTCGCTGAAAACGGCCATTTACGTGCAAACGGATGTATAGATTTTCGACCAGATTTGGGTTGCGTATGTCTTAACTTGGTTCAGTCGCGGTACGTGTGGGCGATACACGATTTATTCAGCCATCATGTTTCACAAAAAATATTCGGAAGGAATAGCCAATGTTGCATTTCAGGAAGTCGTTTAGCTCTGTGCTCCTCGGCCTCGCTTTGGTTGGAGGTTTCGTCTCGATTACCGTCGCTGCGCCATCTGCTCTGGCCCAAGCCGATCTCGGGGCCATCAGTGGCACCGTCACTGACAGCACAGGCGCGGTTGTCGCCAGAGCCACAGTTACCGTGACCAATACAGCAACTGGGGCAGTGCGCACCAGCGTAACTAATAGCAAGGGCGAGTACGCCGTCACCCAACTCAACGCCGGCGAATACACCGTCGCCATCTCCGCCAGCGGCTTTGCCACTGCTACCGAGTCTCTGCGTCTCACCGTCGGCGCGACCAGTACCATCAATCTGAAGCTGGACGTGGCGGGTAGCAAGACCGAGATTATCGTTTCCGCTGATGAGAGCACTTCCGTTCACCTCGACAGTCCTGAGGTTTCAACGGTCATCACGCCGGAGCAGATTCAAGACCTGCCGCTTCCTGACCGCGATCCATACGCGCTTGTTTCTCTTTCTGGAAATCTCTCGAGCCAGATCACTGGCGGTAATCGCGGTGTGAACGTCAATATCGGCGGAGCCCGCTCCGCGTCAGTCGACATCCTGCTGGACGGCGCTGAAAACACCGATCTCTACGCCGTGGGCATCGGCCAGACAATTCCTCTCGATGCCACACAGGAATTCAGCGTTGTCATCGCCAGCCAAGGCGCGCAGTATGGTCGCGCTTCGGGCGGGGCAGTCAACGTCTCCACCAAGTCCGGAACCAATGCCTTCCACGGCGACCTATACGAATACAACCGTATCTCAACCTTTGCCTCGGACGGCTTCAACAACAACGCCCTCTTCGCTGCAGGCGTTCTCGCAAACCCAAAATCCCGCTATGTTCATAACCAGTTCGGTTATTACGTTGGCGGACCCATCAAGCACGATAGGCTGTTCTTCTCCTCAGCCACCGAGTGGCTCCGCGTCCGCAGCGCCGCCACCGTGGTTGCCGAGGTTCCCCTTCCCGGCCTCATCGCCTTGTCGAACACAAACATGCAATCTTATTTCAGCACCTACGGCGCAAATCTAGCCCATCCGGTCAACGGCAAGACCTACACCGGTCAGGATTTGATCACCGAAGGCGTTTTCGCTTCGGACGTCACAACGCTTGCGGCAACCAATCCCAGCATCCTAACCACCCCGCTCTTCGGTACCGTCGCCTACCAGAATCCCGGCGACTCCGGCGGCGGCCTTCCACAGAACACCTGGAACACCTTCAACCGGGTTGACTGGACGATCAGCCAGAAGACTAGTGTTTACTTCCGCTATCTTCAGCTCGACAACATCGACTTCGCCGGAACCAATAACACCAGCCCCTACGCCGGCTATAACACTGGTTCTACCCAGAAGAACCACAACCTGCTCATCTCTCTGACCCACTCTTTCACCCCGTCGCTGGCCTCGAACACCAAGCTGCTTGGAACGCGCTTCAACAACTCCCAGCCCCTCGGTACCGTTCCCGTCAGTCCAACCCTATATACCAATGCTGGCAGCGCGGTTACGCTGGGCTCGGGCACCATCTACTTCCCCGGCTACGCCGCGACCACGCCAGGCAACGCCATCCCTTTCGGCGGCCCGCAGAACTTCATTCAGATCGGTGAAGACCTCACTTGGACCAAGGGTAAGCACAACATCAAATTAGGCGGCGAGTTCCTCAACGTCAAAGATAACCGGGTCTTCGGCGCTTATGACAATGCCGTCGATGCGCTCAAGCAGTCCGGAACTACAGGCGCATTGATCAACTTCGTCAACGGGCAAATTGGAGACCTGCAAGTAGCGCTTAACCCAAACGGCGTCTATCCATGCATCCGTGACGTGGCTACAGGCAAGTACAATGTCAACCCTGCCTGCGAGATCACACTGCCTGCCTCCTCGCCCAACTTCTCACGCAGCAACCGCTATCAGGATGGCGCCCTCTACGCTGCTGACTCCTATCGTGTCTCGCCGCGCCTCACTCTCGATGCTGGACTCCGCTGGGAAGTTTATGGCCCTCAGCACTCGCAGAAGGCGGCGCTAGATGCCAACTTCTTCTTCGGAAATACTGGCAATCTCTACAATGACATCCGCACCGGCGGTATCAAGACACGCGAGACATCGCCCAACGGACGGTTGTGGAACCTGAACCTGAAGCAGTTTGGCCCTCGCCTTGGCTTCGCCTACGACCTCTTCGGCAATGGCAAGACCAGCCTTCGCGGCGGCTTCGGACTCAGCTATGAGCGCAACTTCAACAATGTTACCTTCAACGTAATTCAGAACCCGCCAAATTATGGCGTGGTAGCGCTCGTCTCTACTTCAGGCGGCGTAGACATCAGCACTAATAATTTGGGCGCTTTTGGCACCGGCACCGGCAGCGTAGCCCTGCCTAATACGACGCTGCGCGCCGTGGATCCAAAGATCAAGCCCGCATACGCCGAAAACTGGACCCTCAGCGTGGAACACCAGCTTGATCCGACGACTATCATCACCGCCAGCTACATTGGTTCGCGTGGCATCCATAACTATTCGATCGCCAACCTCAACCGTCAATTTTCCGGTGGAAACTACCTCGGCGATGCGCACTTTTCCAATCGCCTCAACTTGCAGTACTCCAACATCAACTTCCGCGGGGCCGATGGCGACAGCTACTACGAGAGCGTCAACCTCGGAGTGCGGAGCAACAACATTCACCACACGGGTTTGGCAGCCATCGCCAATTACACCATAGGTCACGCAATCGACAACACCAGCTCAACCTTTAGCGATGGCAACAATACCGCTGGCGGCGGCCTGGTTCTCGGTTATCTCGATCCCTTCAACCATGCTCTCGACCGCGGCAATTCGGACTTTGATCAGCGCCAGCGTATCACCGCCGCTGTGTCCTGGAATTTGCCGTTCTTTAGTCACAGCAGCACGTTGCTGAAATCGACTCTGGGCGGATGGGTAGCGGGAACTAACTTCAACGCCGCGACTGGCAACCCCTATACCATTTATGACTGCGGTTTTGCCTTTACCGTCTGCCCGCGCGTCAGCTTCATCGGCAAGGCCCCGTCCAAGCTCGGCCATCTCCAGGACATCAGCAGCATCTACGGTCCCAACACTTTTTCTTATCAGAACCTGCCCGCTTACACCGACGCTTCTGGCAACTTCAACTACAACGAACAGGTGAATCCAAACACCGGCACTTCAGATACACCCATCGTCGGCACCAATCAAGCCTACGGTGGTTTCGTAGCCGGAATGCAGGCTCGCAACACCTTCTTCGGACCCGGTGCGTGGCAGGAGGACTTCCAGCTTTCCAAGCATGTCAAATTCCATGAGCGCTACGGCTTGGAGTTGCGTGCCACTTTCATCAATGTCTTCAATCACGCAAACACGTTCCTC
>Ga0070730_10006175_pt1 | contig 10260 bp, 7 predicted proteins | sample Coa_R1_3_FD_66447 | JGI IMG/M metagenome (GOLD analysis project Ga0070730, IMG submission 66447) | Surface soil microbial communities from Centralia Pennsylvania, which are recovering from an underground coalmine fire - Coalmine... | ecosystem: Environmental > Terrestrial > Soil > Unclassified ... | reverse complement strand
GCTTATTTCTCCGGACACGGACGGGGAGTATTCGAGCGTGAACTGGCCCGCTCCGGGCGCTATCGCGACATGATCTTGCCGATTCTGAAAGAAAAGGGCCTGCCACAGGATCTGATTTATCTCGCGCTAGCCGAGTCCGGATTCCATCCATTAGCGGTTTCCCGCGCCGGCGCTCGCGGCATATGGCAATTCATGGGAAGCCGCGGCCGCGGATACGGCTTGTCGCACAACATGTATGTGGACGACCGCCAGGATCCTGAGAAATCTACCCGAGCCGCCGCTCGCCACCTGAAGGATCTCTACAACCAGTTCGGCGACTGGTATCTGGCCATGGCCGCGTACAATTCCGGACCCGGAACAGTGCAGGCCGCGGTGAAGCGCACCGGCTACGCCGATTTCTGGGAACTCTACCGCCGCAATGTTCTCCCAAAAGAGACGCGCAACTACGTGCCGATCATTCTTGCTTCGATCATCATGGCGAAGAACCCGGCGCAGTACGGGCTGGAAGATGTCGCCATGGACCATCCGGCGGAGTATGACACTATAACGATCGACTATCCGGTGGACTTGCGGCTGGTGGCTGAGTGCGTCAATTCGACTCCAAGCGAGTTGCAGGACCTGAACCCCAGCCTGCTGCGCATGTCCACACCGCGCACTGGCAAGTTCGAACTTCATCTTCCGGCGGGAACAAAAGACGACTACGACACCGCGATTGCTTCCATTCCGCCCGACATGCGGCTGTGGTGGCGTTATCACACAGTAAAGGCGGGTGAGACGCTGGCCTCGCTGGCGCGTACGTATCACACGACGGCGCGACAGATTTCAGAAGCCAACCATCTGGAAGACACCGCGCTCGATCCCGAAGCCAAGCTGGTGATCCCGGTTGCGCCCGGCAGGCATCCTGATAGCGACGCTACCTACGCGCGCCGCATCACGCGTTATCACGTACACAGCGGCGACACGGTTCAGAGCGTTGCCGACAACTTCGGCATCTCCGCGCAGCAACTCCGGCGTTGGAACGGATTGCGCAGTAACAGCCTGGCTGGACGCAAAGTCCTGGCGCTGCATCTTCCGATTTCACCCAGCGCTCACGAAGCCGAAGTAGCTTCCTCGCGCAGCAAGGCGAAGCGTCCCAAGACTGAAACTGCAAGCTCGAAGGCCCCGACCACCAAGTCGGCCGAAATCGAGCGCCTGAAGACAGAGACCACAGTGGTACACCACAAGGTGAAGTCGGGCGAAACTTTGTACTCGATCGCCAATGCCTACCGCACCACCGTCGCCGCACTCAAGAGCCACAACCGCAACGTCGCCGTGCTTCATCCCGGAATGATCCTGTCGGTCCCGCAACCCGTCCGATAATTTTCGTTCGCGTCGTCTGTCGATGCGTTTGTCATCCTGAGGGGCGCAATTCGCCCGCACCGAAGGATCTATGAAATTTGTCGGCGCAGTGCATAGATCCTTCGCTTCGCTCAGGATGACAAGGGAAGCGAAAATTTAACGCAAGAAAATCCAGCATCCTCATTCTCCGTAAGTCAGGAGGCTCGATGCGTCACGTCATCCTCGCGCTCTTGCTCTGTTCAACCACTCTCGCCTTCCCCCAAAGCTCCGCGATTGCCATGGTGTCGATTCACGACGCGCCGCCCAGCGACTCCGATGCCGTTCGTCAGCTCGAGGATGAGTGGCTGAAGGCTGAGCGAACCACTGACATCACTGCAATTGAACGAATCATGGCCGACGATTACGCCGGCATCGGCTCCAATGGGACGATACCTAGCAAAGCGCAGCTTTTGTCAGACCTGCGCTCTCACGCAGGGCAAGCTCCGCCCTACACCGTCGACAAGTCCGACATGAGAATTTTTTTGGTCGGTAACACCTTGGTCGCAACCTACACCAAGACCTACACCGCCAAGGAAAACGGCAACGTCAATCACGAGGACATGACTGACATCTTCGTCAAAGAACACGGAGTCTGGAAGCTTCGCTTCGCGCGATCAACCCTGAATCAGTAAGTTCTGAGGGAGACGTGACCGTCAAAATCTTCACCCTGAGCGAAGCCGAGGGGGTAGGGAGAAGGCACGTGCGTACAATCACATCCTCGCTTCGAAACCTGACGCTACAATCGTCCGTTATTTTGGGTCCACGATCTAAATAACGCAATTCATTATTCAAGGAGCGAGTTCATGAAGATCACAAAAGTACTTGTCTTGATTCTGGTAGCTGCCGTCGTTATGTCGGTCGCGCTGCCTGCTTTCGCGGCGGATGGGGCGGCTGTTTACAAGGCGAAATGCGCTGCTTGCCACGGTCCCGAGGGACAAGGCAAGATCGGTCCGGCGGTAAAGGGCACCACCCAGAGCGCCGACCAGATCACCACGTTGCTGACAACCGGGGACGAAGCCAAGAAGGCGCCGCACAAGAAAGCTATTGGCGGAGTCACTGCCGACGATGCCAAGGCCATCGCCGATTTCATTAAGGGGTTGAAGTAGGTTGTAAGTCTTGATTCAGATTGAGTGCCCCACCTGTGGCGCCTTTTTGCGCTAAGGTGGGGCTTTTGATTTTCAGACTTCGACATCGGACCTCAGCCTTGAAAGCCTAGGCCTTTGGCATCAGACGGATAGGTCCAAAGTCCGGCGTCCGAAGCCCTTTTTTACCCAATGAACTCCCGAATATATCCATTTACCTCGGCAGGCTTTTCATGGATTACCCAGTGGGACCCGTCAGGAATCCGTTTGATCGTCAACTGCGGGACGAACTGATCCAGTCCTTCGAGATTCTTAATGGTCAGTGCCGTATCCTTTTCGCCCCAAATCACGAGAGTGGGAACACGGACCACCATTGCCGCAGGGTCGGCTGGGGTGGCATTCGACTGTACGATTTCCGCTTCCATGGCGGAGGGTATTGGCGGACCCACTCCGTTGGCCCGGTAGTAGTTCAGCCCGCCCGTCAGGGCTCCGGGTTGCCCCCATGCCGTCAGATAAGCCTGCTTGTCCGCGGGCGTGAAGGCTCCAGTTCTTAACAGATCGCCCATCATGGCATCCACCAGAAGCTTGTAGTGATCAGCGGACAGCATCGCTTCTGCCTGTGGGCTGCGGAACAGCAGCATGTACTGGCTGGCTCGCTGCTGATCCGGATCTGAGGCCAGCAAGCGCCGAAATATCGCGAAATGCGGGGCGTTGATGATGATCAGCCTGTGCAGTGACTCGGGATGAGCGATGGCAAAAGCCCAAGCCAGGGCGCCGCCCCAATCGTGGCCGACCAGGATGAACGGCTTCCCGCCGCGGAAATGGTCGGCCAAGGCCCGAAGACCCTCCACCAATTCGGTGACCTGATAGCTCTCCAGGCCCCTTGGCTTATCCGAGAGGTTGTATCCGGGGAGGTCTGGAGCGACTGCCAGATGGTCAGCGCCGAACTCCTTCAGTTGGTTCTTCCATTCATACCAGAACTCAGGAAAACCATGAAGGAATACGATCAGCGGCCCCTCGCCAGCAGTCACACAATGCAGCCGAACGCCGTTGGCAGCCACGTAACTATCGTGAAATTGATGGGCTTCGGGCTCAGACATAGGCCAGGGATCCTGCTTTCGGAGTGCCGGGAAGCCTATCACAATTTGGGTTTGTCATCCTGAAGACCGGGCTTTTATGAGCGGGCCAAGAGCAGTCGCGGCGCGGCAACACTCCGGGCGCCCCGCCGGATGCTTCCGTTCCCCGAGAACGGCATAGTCCGACTTATCCCGTCGAAATGGTGAGTACGCCAATCTGCGTCGGTGTGCGCGGGGTCCTTGCAGGTGGCAGTAAGTGGCGTGCTATAATCGCCCGCCGTTCCAGCAAAAGTTTTCCGGTGGTTTTCATATCTCCAGCCCGCAGCCAGGGCGGCGTAACCGCTCCCGGCCGCCACTGAACCAGGAGGAGCAATGACGTTCGACGACCCCACGCTCTACGGACGTGATGACGAAGAAGAATTCGGCGACAGCGGCGCTTACAGCGAGTCGCTCGAAGAAGATTTTGAAGAGGAAGAAGAAGAGGAAGAAGAGCCCGGCATGCCGGCGTCTGAATCGATGGAGCCGGAGCCGATGGCGCCTCCTGTAGCGCCTCCCGCTCCTCGGCCCGCAGCACCCGCAGGTGGCGGCGGAGGCGGAGCCAAGCCCAAGGCCAAGAAGAAAAAAGCCGCCAAGAAAAAACCAGCCGCCAAGAAGAAAGCTAAGAAAGCTAAGAAAGCTGCTAAGAAGCCGGCAAAGAAAAAAGCAAAAAAGGCAGCCAGGAAACCTGCCAAGAAAAAAGGCAAGAAGCGTCACTAGGAATTTCGCAGGGAGTTGCGGCGCAATGTCTCGCGCTTAGTTTCAGTCGGTGAGAGATGCAGCACGCTGCGTCCCTACAAAACAGCTCTGTGAACCGCGTCCGCAAGGGCGCGGTTTCTTTTCTGCGCAACTCGATGAGCGATCACTCGTAACGCAGTGCCACGATAGGATCCACGCCCGCCGCCCGCCGCGCAGGCCAATATGCAGCAAACAGGGCAACGCTCAGCAACAAGACCGGCACCAGCAGCATGGTCGTCAGATCAAAACGGTGCACGCGGTACAGGCTGCTCTGCAGAAAATTCGATACGAGCACGGACAGCACCAAGCCGAGGATGCAGCCCGCGCCACACAGCGCGGCGGCACGTCTCAACACCTGAGCATAGATATCGCTCCGATTCGCCCCTATGGCGATGCGCAGGCCGAATTCATGGGTGCGTTCGGCGACCAGACACGAGACAACCCCGAAGAGGCCGATCGCGGCAAGCACCAGCCCGAGCGCCCCGAATGTGCCAAGCAGGAGCATCGTGAAGCGCCGCTGGGCAATGGATTCGGAAACCAGCAACGCCATACTGGTGGTGTTGTATACCGGCAGATCTTTATCAACCGCCCACACCTCGTGCTGTACCTCATTGAATACAATCTGAGCCGCCTGATCGCTGCGCAGAACGAATGCGGTGCGGCCGGCGCCGCCGCTTTCCACCTGGAACATGGACATATAGATCATCGGCGGCGGATCGGCATCCAGCGCCGAAATGTGCACGTCTGCAGCGATTCCGATGATGGTGAAGAAGTCGTTGTCGCCGCCCCATTCCAAACGTTGCCCGATCGCATCTTGCCCAGGGAAAAATTTCTTTGCGAAGCTCTCGTTGACGATGGCCTCGCATTTATTAGCCACACAATTAAGGTTTGGATCTATTTTCGGCGATTTGGCATCGTCGTCTTCGTTAAAGTCCCTGCCTCGGATCAGAAAAATGGCCATCGCCTTGAAATAGCCGGGGCTGATCAAAGAATTCTCCGCCCAGTGATAGTCATCGGGTGCGGCGTGCTCCAGCCGGAATCCGATTTGACGGGTGTCGCTCAGGGGAAGATGACTGGCCGCGGCTACAGACTTCACTCCCGGCAGCCGGCGAAAGTTCTGAAGCAACTCCTGCTGCACGAGCATGCGCCGGGCGGGATCCGGATAGCGAGCGCGGTCGAAAAGCGTACGCACCACGAAGGCATTGTTCGGATCAAAACCGAAGGGAGAATTCAGAAGTTGCACGAAGCTGCGGATCAGCAATCCTCCCGCAACCAGCAGCACGACAGTAGCCGCAATTTCCGTGATTACGACCGAACTCTGTAAGCGCTGAGCCCTTCGTCCGAGGCCGACCTGGGTCGATTCTTTGACTGCTTCCTGCGGCGCAACATGAGATAGCCGCCATGCTGGAGCAAATCCAAAAAGAATGGCGACTCCGATCGAAAGCGAAAGAGCAAACAGGAATGCGGCAGGGTGCAGAGCAACTTCATAGAGACGGGGGACGTTGGGCGGGCCAAAATGTCTTAATGCAGAAATCGATGCGGAAGCAATCAGTGTCGCCCCGCCGGCTCCAATCAGCGACAGCAGGATGCTCTCCACCAGGCATTGACGAATAATGCGCGTCCGGTTCGCGCCCAGGGCGCTGCGGACAGCCATCTCTCGCACTCTGGGGCTCGCGCGGGCGAGTAGAAGGTTTGCGACGTTGGCGCAAGAGATCAGCAGCACGCATCCCACGGCTAATGCCAGCAGCAAAACCAGAGGCCGAGCTTTGTTTACCGAATGCGCCGCGAATGGATACACCTTGGGCTGCACGCGCACAGTTCCGACGTACTGTGAAGATTGCTGCATGAACACGTTGGCAATGTTCGTGACATCCTGCTGTGCTTGTTCCTTGGTCACACCAGGCTTGAGCCGGGCGACCAGCCCTACTCCGAATTCCTGAGTGCGGTTCTCCGGAGCTAGCAAATGCGGCGAGAAAATCTCAGGCACCCACAAATCCGCCATTTCTGATAGCGGAGCCCCATCGAATGGGAACCGAAACGATGGTGGCATGACGCCGATTACCATGTAATTTTGCTCATCGAGTTTGATGAACTTACCGACGATTCCCCGATCGGCGCCGTATTGGTTTTGCCAGAGAGAGTGCGACAGCAACACCACATGCGGCGAGCCGTAACGCTCATGCTCGACGCTAAAGATATGACCCAGTTCCGGCGCGGCACCCAGCAGCGAAAACGCCGACGCGGAGATCGCAGCCGCATTCACCCGCATTGGCCGTCCTTCACCCGTGAGATTAAAACCCTCGTTTTCGTAGGCAGCCACCTGGGAGAATGAATGGTTGCGGTCGCGATAATCGAGGTACTCTTGCGCAGCCACCCCGACGAGTTCGGCGGACATGGCCGGCAGCGTTTCAGTGATCAGCATGAGGCGTTCGGGATCACGGTAGGGCAACGGATGCAGAAGTACGGTGTTCACCACGCTGAAAACTGCCGTGCTCGCACCGATCCCGAGGGCCAAAGTGAGGACTGCAATCGAAGTAAATCTCGGATTCTTGCCCAACTGCCGCAGGGCATAACGAATGTCTTGTGTCAGTCCACGCATCTCGGCTCCTCCTCCGAATCTGTGTAGCTGATGGCCAGCAGCCCGGAAACAACACCCAGGTATCCTCTTCTCGGACGCAAGGCTGTTACCAATCCGATGGAAAGGTAACCGCTTGACGGCGAAGCACGAGAGCGCGAGCCGTGTCGAAGCGGGTTGGATCATGTGTCCGCCGCTGCACTCAAATGTCCGGAAACGAACAATCATCCGCTGAATCTGGGGATTGGCGCGGGAATTATACATTCATGAAGTTTCTGCGAAAGTTCAGCGCTGGCCGCTGAGACGAATGTACTGGTTCTCGTCGTCGAAGACTGCCTTGATGAATTGGCGAAGCTCCTCCCAACTGCCCGGATCAACTTCACTCTGCTTTATCACCATCCGGCGTCCGGCCGAGATCATCCCTTTTGAGGAGCTGTAGCTCGAACGATATTCGGCGAAAGGCCGAATCAGAGTCACATTGCTGGGAAGCCAGGCGGAGTAACCGGGTGGAAGTGCTATCTTGGCGCGATAGACCACCTCCCCAGGTGCGCCCAGCGGCACAGGTTCCAACGGTTTCTTCACCTCTTTCATCCATTCCATTCCCAGAAACGGCATTGGCAGCGTGATGAGGTGGTGCTCCCAGTCGCTGTAATTCTTTCGTTCGTAGTCGTACGAAATATCGAAAGCTCGGATCAGTTCGTCGGGAGGCGTCAACCTCACACCGCTGACTTCCCCGCCGAAATTCAACCGATAAGTAAAACGTTGCAGGGTTTCTTTCCATTGTGATTGGGGAACCTGTCGAAACAGGGTTCGCAGAAAAACCTCCGTATCTCCGCGATAGGACTGCTCAGAATGTCCATTGAAGGTGCCGTCTCCGCTCAACTTCCCTTCCATCAGGAATTCCTGATCTTGCTGAAACGGTCCGTCCTTCGGAGTGGTCATCAGCAGGGGAGGCCTACTGGTTGGAATCACCAGCGCCTGCTTATCGCGCAGCGGCTGGAGGATCAGCCCGTACGGTGCAACCTCGGGCGTTGTATCGAGCCACAGCATTTTGTTTCCGCGCGGGACGACCGTGATGACATGGTTGAACTGCGCCGGCGAGGGAACCTCCGGATCGACCTTGCGAGAGCCGTTGATCAGCGCGGGCCACGCCTCGATGCCCGCCGCCTTCAGCAGCGCCGCCAGCAGCGTGTGCTTGTCTTTGCAGTCGCCGTAGCCGTTGTCCAGAACCTCCTCGGCCGCGTGCGGTTGATACCGGCCAATACCGAAGTCCAGCCCGATGTAGTGATACTTCAGCGAGACAAAACTGTAGAGGGCGTGAATCTTGTCATCTTCCGAAGCCGCGCCCTTTATCAGTTCTCCCGCCTTCGCCTGGATCGCCGCAGTGACCTGCAGTGGTTCTTTCTGCAGGTTCCCATACCAGTTTCCAACCTGCTCCCAGTCCGCAAACGTCGTCAGGTGCACATCGGGATTCGGTAGGTTGCGTCGCGGAATCTCCAGCGGATCTTTCTCCGGAACGACGAGCGTGGCATGCGTCCAGCGGTAAACTCGACCTCCACCTTCTTCTTTGATTTCCGGCTTGAACTCAGGGCTGACCACTTTCACATACTTGTCCGCAGGCACGCTGATCTCAAGCTGCTCATCCTTGGAGATCGCATCTTTCGTGAACGAATACTCCTGCCAAAAATGTCCGGGTACGTCAGGTTTGGTGATGCGGTAGCGCACCAGCGATTCCAGCACATCGCCAACAGCCAGCCCCTTCACAGCGACATGTTTCTCGTGAACATCGCTGTAGAGCGGAGCCGTGCGGCTCACGTCCGCGGGCATATCTTGGATGTTGTAATCCGGCGTTTTGACGACGCTGCCATCCGGCTTGCGCACGCGCACGTATTCGATATCCACGGTTTCGTTGGCGCTGGTGTAGGTGAAATTCAGAACGGCAAAGGTTTTGACGCCGGCGTCGGCAAGGACCTTGATTTCGGTGGCAACTTCGCGCGTACCAGTTCCATCGCTCTCAAAGACAACGCGCGTCGAAGCTCGTTCGATCGTGTAGGCTTCTTTGGAAAAATCGCGCGCAACGGTGGAAGAATTCTCCGCCGGCTTCTGCTGAGCGAGCGCAGTGGACAGAGCAATCGCAGCGAACAAGAGAATCAGATACACCCGGGCCTGGGACATTAGGATCGCCTTTTGGGGGAAGCGATGCTAGCCAGTATAGGGCAAGGGCGGAAGGAAAGTCCCGGAACAGAAAGCGCAGAAATTTATTTCAGGAACTCGAACGAATCGCGCGCCTGCTCCGGCCGGCCTTTGATATCGGCCCGCTCTTCTTTCGTCAGCAGTTTGACTGGCTCATCATAGACGCCAGCATTTGTCGATCCTCACGCGCCCGTCCTCGCGAGACTAGCCATAACGACCAACTATTTCTTTCCGCTCACCGCGCCCAAACACTTCGCATACAGTTCGAGCAGGTGGGCCGCGTAGTCCTCGGGCTTGGCGGCGGCACCTCCGCCGGTGAAACCGACTCCACCGCCGGAGGAAGTGCGGCCATAGCCCGTGGTCATGGCGACAAACTTCATCAGATCGAGAGCGATGTCTTCATTGCGCCGCGCGTGGCCGGAACCTGTTGCGGGAACTTCGTCCATGATGCCTTCTCCTCTGCCGGAAATGACGGGGATTTCGTCGTCTTCTTCTTCGTCTTGCATTCGAACCATGAATGGGATGCGCATTACGACGGGGGATGACTCCGTTAGCGATGATAGCAGAGGCTTTCGGCTCCCGGCTTCCGTGCGATCTTCACAGCGCAAGGGGTGCCCCACTTCTGGCTGGTTTTGCCAGAAGTGGGTTCTCCGAACGCGGGCGGTCATCCAGGACTTCCGACAAATGGTGCACAGCCTTCCTTCTGCTTTGTCATCCTGAGGCGCGTTTCTTCGCGCCGAACGATCTATGCAGTGTGCCGGCGCCCGGCAAAATACATAGATCCTTCGCTTCGCTCAGGGTGACAGAGCTGTTGAGCGGCCGAGGCGGGTGGCCGAAGCCCGCGTCTTCCACAAGTCCATCATCAGCCACACCGAGCCGATGAACAGCGCCGTTGACGAATAGAATCCCGGCGCAGGACGCGGGAACGTCACTGACGCGACCGTGCGTCCGAGAATCGTAAACAACGTGTGACCCAGGCCATTACAAAACATCAGTACCGCGTAGAACCACGCCAGCGGACGCAGCCAGCGCACACCACGCGCGGCGATCGGCGTCAGTACCAGGCATAACAGCACGCCCGCGATCAATCCGATCAGCCACTCGCGAAATTGGAACGTCGGCATGGGAAACCATCCCCAGCGCGCGCGCATGGCGGTGACGGTTGGGTTATAGACGCTGAGAA
>Ga0070730_10006174_pt1 | contig 10261 bp, 7 predicted proteins | sample Coa_R1_3_FD_66447 | JGI IMG/M metagenome (GOLD analysis project Ga0070730, IMG submission 66447) | Surface soil microbial communities from Centralia Pennsylvania, which are recovering from an underground coalmine fire - Coalmine... | ecosystem: Environmental > Terrestrial > Soil > Unclassified ... | reverse complement strand
CACCTCGTCGGGGTGCTCGTCGCGGTAGCTCAGGATGTCGCTGGTGAAGTCGTCGCGCCGGTCGGCGTCGCGCGCGGCCACGAATTCCTCGACGTAGGCCCAGAACGCGACCACGTTGCCCGCGATCCTCACCTGCTCGTCGGCCGGCAGGTGGCCGTAGGTGAACAGCACCCGCCCGGCCGACCACTCCTTGATCTGGTCGAAGTCCTCGGCGGGGACGCCCAACAATCCGAGGCCGGCGAAACCGGGCAAGGGAAACGTGAGATCGGCGACGAGGTCGGACACCGGCTTGTCGACCAGGGCGTCGACGAGGCCCCGGGCGCGTTCGCTCACGGCGGGCTCGAGCGCCCGCAGCCGGGCCCGCGACATGCAGGCGAAGACCGCCTTGCGCATCGGCGCGTGGCGCGGCGGGTCGGCGTTGTTGAGGGTGGGCACCCGCTTGTAGCCCTGCTCGGCCAGGATCCGCTGCGCCTCGGGCGCCGTCGTCCAAACCGGCGACGACGCGTTCTTGGCCAGGAAGGTGGCCCGATCGAGCAGGCACTGCTCGATGTCGGCGTAGCGGGTGACGATGAAGTGATCGAGCTCCTCGTCGTAGAACACGGGTGACTCCGCCCGCAACTGGGCCAGCCGGCCGTACGGATCGACAATGAACTCCTGCGACAACCAGTCGATCCCGTGCGACACGGGGCACGCCCTCACGCTCATCCGTCTCCTCCCCGATGCACCGCGCCAGGTCCACGGTAGCGGGACCGTCGCGGCGCCGCCGTCCTCGTGGCGCGAACGTGCTTCGATGAGCGGGTGAACGTCGGTCAGCTGCTCACCAACGCGGCCCGCCGCTTCCCGGAACAGCCCGCCGTCAGCTGGGGCGACCGTACCTTGAGCTACGCCGAGCTCGACCGGCGGACCAACGCCCTCGCCAACGGGCTGGTCTCGCTGGGCGTGCGGCGCGGTGACCGCGTCGGCGTGCTCATGCGGAACCGTCCCGAGCTCATCGAGGCCATGTTCGCCTGCTTCAAAGGCGGCTTCTGCCTCGTGCCGCTCAACAGCCGGTTCACCGCCGACGAGATCGGCTACCACGTGGCCGACTCGGCCGCGGCCGCGGTCGTGACCGACGCTGACGGCGCCGCCGTCGTCGTCGACGCTGAGCTGGGCGGTGCGGCCGTGGTCGTGGCAGGAGGCGAGGCCCGACCGGCCGGCACCGAGGACTACGAGACGGTGATCGACGGTGGCGACACCACCCACAGCGCGGTCGTCCCCGTCAACCGGGACGACCTGGCCTGGTTGTTCTACACCTCGGGCACCACCGGCCGGCCCAAAGGGGCGATGCTCAGCCACGGGATCCTCGGCTTCGTCACCGCGTCCTGGCTGGCCGACATCACCCCCCTGGACGAGACCGGCGTGACACTGCACGCGGCGCCGCTGAGCCACGGCGCCGGATTCCACGCCATCGCCGCCACGGCGCGGGGCGCCCACCAGCTCCTCCCCAGCGCTACCCGGTTCGAGCCCGAAGCCATCCTCGATCTGCTGGCCTCGGCCAGGGTGACGAACACGTGGCTGGTGCCGACCCAGATCGTGATGCTGATCGACAGTCTCGACACCGTCGGGATCAAGGCGCCCAACCTGCCGGACCTCCGGTCCGTCGTCTACGGCGGCGCGCCCTTCCCGCCCGCCGACCTCCGTCGGGCCCTCGAGCTGTTCGGGCCCGTGTTCGTACAGCTCTACGGGCAGGGTGAGACGCCGATGACCGCGACCGTGCTGTCACCCGCCGACCACGCGGCTGCCCTCGCCGGCGACCACCCCGAGCGGCTGGCGTCGGCCGGCGTTGCCCGCCCGGGCACTGACGTCCGGGTCCTCGGCCCGGACGACAACGAGCTACCGCCTGGCGAGGTGGGCGAAGTGTGCGTGCGGGGCGGCGCGGTGATGCTGGGCTACTGGCAGCGCCCCGAGGCGACGGCCGAGGCGCTGCGCAACGGGTGGCTACATACCGGCGACCTGGGCCGCATGGACGACCACGGCTATCTGTTCCTGCTCGACCGGGCCAAGGACATGATCATCACCGGCGGCTCCAACGTGTACGCCGTCGAGGTCGAGGCGGCCCTGGCGACGCATCCTGCCGTCCACGAGGTAGCCGTCGTCGGCATCCCCGACCGCACGTGGGGTGAGCTGGTCGTCGCCGTGATCGTGGCCAGAGGCGAAGCGGACGAGGCCGCCCTCGCCGCGCACTGCGCTGCTCACCTGGCGGGATACAAACGTCCCCGCCGCTTCGTGCTCCGCGACAGCCTGCCCCGAAACGCCTACGGAAAGGTGCTCAAGCGCCAGCTGCGCGAGGAACTCACCAGATGATCACGCGGTGAGGTCGAGGTTGAGCACCCGTATGGCGTTGCCGCGCAGGATCTGCACCACGACGTCGTCGGGCAGACCAGCCACCAGCTTGGTCACGATCTCCTTGGTGTCGGGCCAGCTCGAGTCGCTGTGGGGATAGTCGGTCTCGCACGTGACGTTGCCGGCGCCGATCTCGTCCAGCGACCGCAACCCGTGGGGATCGTTGATGAAGCACCCGTAGATCGACCGGTAGTAGTACGTCGAGGGAGGTTCAGGGATGTGCTTGGTCTGAGCCCACCCCTGGTTGTCCTCCCAGACCTGATCGACCCGCTGGAGGGCGTAGGGGATCCAGCCGATCTGGCTCTCGGCGTACAGCAGCTTGAGGTCGGCGTGGCGCACCAAGAGGCCGGACATGAGGAAGTCGATCATCGACGACATGGCGTTGCCGAAGGCAAGGGTGGCGCTGACCGAGGGCGGCGCGTCGGGCGAGGCGGCCGGCATCTTCGACGACGACCCGATGTGCATCGCCACCACCGTGCCGGTCTCCGAGCAGGCCGCGAAGAACGGCTCCCAATGGCCGCTGTGGATGGTCGGCAGTCCGAGGTGGTACGGCAGCTCGCTGAAACACACGGCCGGTACGCCGCGGGCGGCGTTGCGACGGACCTCGTCGGCGGCGAGCTGTGGGTCCCACAGCGGGATGATGGCGAGGGGTATGAGCCGCCCCCCGGAGTCGCCGCACCACTCCTCGACCATCCAGTCGTTGTACGCCCGCACACACGCCAACCCGACGTCCTTGTCCTTGCCCTCGGCGAACGTCTGCCCGCAGAACCGGGGCAGTGTCGGGAAGCACATGGACGCCTCCACCCAGCCGGCGTCCATGTCCTCGAGCCTGGCCTTGGGGTCGTAGCAGCCGGGTCGCATGTCGTCGTACGTGATCGGTGTCAGGGTCATCTCGTCCTTCGGATAACCCGCCGCGGCGACCATGCGCTTGTGGGTGTAGACGAGGTCCTCGTAGAGCCAGCAGTCGACCTTGGTGGGCGACTCGTCGTCGAAGTGTTCGACGTAGCTCGCCGTTCCTACGTAGTCGATGTCGCGGATGCCGCGGCGGACGACTCTCGGGCCCCGGTCGCGGTAGGCGGCCGGCAGCCAGCGCTCCCAGACGTGGGGCGGCTCGACCACGTGGTCGTCGACGCTGACGATCCTGGGGATCTCGATCATGCGCGGTCCTCCACGGAGGCGTCGGTCATCCCCTACTCCTCTCGATAGCCTCTCTCCCCGGACGGGCGGTCCTTCCAGAATGCCAGCCGCGCTCCCCTCCGGCCAGAGGAGACCGGGCAGTGCCGCTGTAGGCTCACCGTCGTCGCCGGCCGGAGGGTGGACGCAGTGGACCTCGACGAGATCAGCTACGGCAAGGACGGTGGCGTGGCGGTGATCACCCTCGACCGGCCCGAGCAGCTCAATCCGATCTCGGCCCGACCGGGAGGCACGCGGGACCAGATCCTGTGCGCGCTCGAGGACGCCGAAGGCGACGCCGCCATCGGCTGCGTGCTGTTGCGCGGCGCCGGCAAGGCGTTCTCGGCAGGAGGCGACCTGTCGGGCAACGCCCGCCGGGAGACGGCCTATGAGCACGAGGCGTTCCTCGCCACCGCCGAGTCGTTCCACCGACGGCTGCGCGAGGCGGACCTCCCGATCGTCGCGGCCGTCCACGGCTACTGCCTGGGCGCAGCCCTGGCCCTGGTGGCCAGCTGCGACATCGTCATCGCGGCCGAATCGGCCCGCTTCGGCATTCCCGAGGGCCGCATCGGCCTGATCGGCGCCGCCCCGCTGGTGCCGCTCGTCGGCCGGCAGTGGGCCAAGTTCCTCGTTCTCAGCGGCGAGCACATCGACGCCGTGCGGGCCCGCGACATCGGGCTGGTCCTCACCGTCGAGGCCGACGCCGACCTGTTCGACCGGGCCCTCGATCTGGCCGCGCGCCTGGCCCGGCTCCCCCGCGAAGCACTGCTGTTGAACAAGCGGGCCGTTGACGCTGTCGCCGATGCGTCAGGTGAGGCCGCCGGCCGTGTCGCGGGGGCGGCGCGCGATGCCATCACCCTCGCCAACAGCGGTCGGGCCACGGCGCCCGACGGGCGGACCTTCCGCGACATCCTCGACTCCGAAGGGATGGACGGCATGAAGCGGGCTCGGGCCGCGCAGTACGAGACGCCCTGGCTGCAGTGACCCTGCTCTCGGAGTCGACGGCCAGGTTCAACGTATAATCCGCCTGACCGGAAGGTGGGCCGCGCTGATGGACTTCCAGATCTCCTCCGAGTTGAGCGACATCATCGCCGGGCTGACCGCCTTCCTCGACTCGGAGGTGCTGACCCGCCACCGGGACCACGAGAAGATGCTGGCCGATCCGCGCCAGGTGTACGACACCGACGGCAGGTACAGCGAGGCCGTGCTCGAGGTGCTGCGTGAGATCCGCATGGCGTCGGCCAAGGCCGGCTACTACACCATGTTCGTCCCCAAGAGCATCGGCGGGGACGGGTTGGGCTCGGAGGCGCTGTTCCGGGTGTGGGAGCACATCTTCCACCGCTACGGCGCCACGTACTTCCTGGCCAGCGAGGCCATCGCCCACTGGGCCCGCGGCCCGAGCCACGTGCTGGCCTACGCCACCGAAGCGGCCCAAGCGCGCGTCCTCCCGGATCTGTTGTCGGGCGAGGCCACCGTGTGCTTCGCCATGTCCGAGCCGGATGCCGGCTCGGACGCACTCCGCATGGCGACGTCGGCGGTGCCCGACGGCGAGGAGTGGGTCATCTCGGGGACGAAGATCTGGATCTCCAACGGGCCCTATGCCGACTACGCCATCGTGTTCGCGGTCACCGACCGCGAAGCGGCGGCCAAACGGCGCGCCGGCATCAGCGCCTTCCTGGTGCCGACGACCACGCCCGGGTACAGAGCCGACGCCAACATCCGGATGTTCAACGAGTTGGGCGGCGGCGAATCGACCGTCTACCTGGACGAGGTGCGCGTCCCCAGGGAGATGATCCTCGGCGAGTTGCACCACGGCTTCGGGATCGCCATGTCCGGTGTGAGCGCAGGCCGGCTGTTCAACTCGGCCAAAGGCGTTGGCTTGGCCCGGTGGGCCTTCGAGCAGGCGGTCGAGTACTCGCAGCAACGGGAGGCCTTCGGGAAACCGATTTCGGCCAACCAGGGAGTTTCATTCCCCCTCGCCGACTCAGCCATGGAGATCCATGCCGCCCACTTGATGAGCCTGCATTGCAGCTGGTTGCTCGACAGCGGCCAGCCGGCGCTGAAGGAGCTCAGCATGGCCAAGGCCTACTCAACCGAGATGGCGGTGCGGGTCATCGACAGGGCCATCCAGATCCACGGGGCCATGGGTTTCACCAACGAGCTCGGGCTCGTCAGGGCCTACGAGACGGCTCGGAGGGTCTGCGTCGCCGACGGTACGTCCGAGATCCTGCGGCGGGCGATCGCCAAGCGCCTCCTCGGCGGCGACCTGGATCTGTAGTCATTCGTAGGATCCCGCGTAGCCATCGTGACTCTCGCGCCCAACGGCGCGCTCGAGGCGGTGCGCCATCTTCCACGCGCCGTCGACGCGCAGGTAATGGACCTGGTAGAGCCCGATCGTTTCCCGGACCGACGGGTCGCCGCTCCGGGGAAATTGCCGGAACCTGAAATGGATCGCCCCTTCGGCGGTATCCCCACTGACCCGGATGTCGGGCACGCCGAGCTGGTGGAGACCGCTCCACGTTGCGTTGAAGTCGCGACAGAGTTGCTCGAGCTCCTCCCGACCCTCGGCCCGAAAGGCATGAAAGGGGCCTACCCTCGCCGTCTCGAAGACGCCGTTCTCGGTGAACAATGACGCCCATCCGGCGCTGTCCACCGCATCCCACAGGTGTGCGTAGGCGCCTTCCAGCTGAATGATGGCCAGGTGCGCCTCCAGATCGGCGATCCGTGCACGCAGCTCGGTAGCTTCGTCCATGAACTCTTCGCTCCTGACTCATCGTCGGTCGGGTAAGGGTACGCGTGGTGCAGTACTGTTCGCGGTCCGCGACCAGCGACCTTCCAATTGGGGGCGCTTCGGTCGCCGTCGGCAAGGAGGGTGACGACGATGCCAGGAGCGCTCGACGGAGTCCGCGTCGTCGACGTGATGTCCGGGATCCCAGGGGCGCTCGCAACCATGGTGCTGAGCGACCACGGCGCCGAGGTCGTCAAGGTCGAGCCACCGGGAGGAGACCCGATCCGCTGCTACGGCGGATCCGTCGTGTGGAACCGCGGCAAGAAGAGCGTGGTCCTCGACCTTGGCGAGCTCCGCGAGCGCGAACGCCTTCTGGCGCTGCTCGCCACCGCGGATGTTCTCGTCGAGGGCTCCCCGCCGGGCACCATGGCCGGATGGGGCCTTGACTACGACTCGGTGCGGGGCGACCTGCCTGCCCTCATCTATTGCTCGGTGACCGGTTACGGCCGCAACACCGCTGCCTCCGATCGCCCCGCCATCGACCTGCTCGTGCAGGCGCGGTCCGGCCAGCAATACGAGCAGCCCGGTTGGCGAGACGGGCCGATCTTCCTGCCGCGCCCGCTGCCGAGCCTGGGCGCGTCGTTCCTCGTCATGGAAGGCGTTATCGCCGCGTTGTACGCACGCGAGGTAACAGGCCGGGGCCAGTGGGTTGAGACGTCGTTGTACCAAGGGGTGCTCGCCTTCACCACGCAGTTGTGGCAGGACATCGAGCACCGCTCGGAAAGCGTGTACAGCATCGCCCGCGACCCTCAGCCGGGAATGTTCGAATGCGCCGACGGACTGTGGGTGCATTCGATGCACATGGCGGGCGGCCGGGGCAAGGATCGCAGCGCGGTGTGGCGGATCCTCGACATGGAGGACCCTGCCACCGGCGCCACCGCGGGCGCCGGTTACGGGCGGGCCGCGGTCGACGCCTTGCGGCCGGCGTTCAAGCGGCTCCCGAGGCGCGATCTGCTCGAGCAGTTCTGGGCCAATGACATCGCAGTGGCACCTGTCCGGCCCGCGCACGAGGCGATCGACGACCCGATCCACCGGGAGGATGGCATTGTCGTCGATGTCGACGACCCTGTGCACGGTCGCACCCACCAGGTCGGCATCACCTTTCATCTCAACGGCGCCCCGGCGGCAGCGCCGCAGGGTCCCCAGCCGGCGATCGGCCAGCACACGCACGAGGTGCTCGACCGGGTGGCCGAACAGCCGGCCAGGGCCAGGCGGACAGGGCCCGGCCGGCCGCTGGCCCACGCGCTCGACGGGGTCAAGGTGCTCGACCTCGGCAACTTCCTCGCCGGTCCGTTCGGTCCGATGCTCCTCGGCGACCTCGGAGCCAAGGTCTACAAGCTGGAGTCGCCCGAGGGCGACCAGATGCGACCGGTCACGCTGCCCTTCAACGGCTGCCAGCGCGGCAAGCTCGACATCTGCGCCGATTTGAAGACGCCCGAAGGCCGCGAGATCGCCCACCGCCTGATCGCCCAGGTCGACGTCGTCCACCACAACATGCGTCCCGGAGTCGCGGAGCGCCTCGGCGTCGACTACGAGACCGCGAAGGCCCTCAACCCCCGGATCGTGTACTGCCACACGACGATGTGGGGCCTTGACGGCCCCCGTGCCGGCTGGCCCGGCTTCGACCAACTGGGCCAGTCGTCGTGCGGCCTCGAACACGAGCTCGGCGGTGACGGCAATCCGCCGGTCTGGTACCGGTTCGGGATGTGCGACCAGGCGTGCGCCTGCCAGTCCGCGGTCGCGGTGCTCCTCGCCCTGTACTGGCGCGAGCGGACCGGGAAGGGCCAGTTCGTCGACACCTCGATCGTGAGCGGCGGGCTGTTCTACAGCTCGGACCAGTGGACCGGGGACGCTGGTCCCTCCTCCCGTCCCACGGTGGATCAACAGCAGACCGGTTTCGGTCCCCTCTATCGCCTCTACCGGAGCGCCGACGGCTGGATCGCCCTGGCCTGCCTCAACGACGACCACTTCCGGTCGCTGACCACGGCGATGCCCACGCTGCAGGGTGACACGCGTTTCGGGTCGCGCGAGGGCCGCGCCCGCCATGGCGCCGAGCTGGCTGACATCCTCGAGCGTTTGTTCGCGCCCCTTACCAGCAGCGAGCTGTTCTCGGTTCTGGATGACGCCGGCGTGCCCGTGGAGATCGCCGACGAGGACGCGCCGACGAGTTGGTTCGATGCTCCCGATCTGGTGGCGAGCGGCCTCGTCGTCGAGTACCCGCATGCCGAGTACGGCCGGTTCCGCCAGTTCGGGCACCTTGTGCATTTCTCCGAAACGCCCGGCCGCATCGGCGGACCGCCACCACTCCTGGGTGAGCACTCCCGCCAGGTGCTGGCCGAGCTCGGCTATTCCCCCGAGGAGATGGAAGCGCTCCGTGAGCGGCGCGTCACCACGTGGCCAACGTGAGGCAGGATCTCGGTCTGATGATCACAGGATGGAGGGCGCAGAGTTATGGATGAGACGTCAGGTAGGCCTCCACTGAGGAGCATCGGGAACTGGTCGGTGCCGCCGATCGGGCTTGGCACGATGCTGATGACGCTGCCGCACCCCCCGCCCGGAGTCCACGAGGAACCGATCGAGGAAGCCCAGGCCATCCGCACGATCCACGCCGCGTTGGACGGAGGGGTCCGGGTCCTTGACACCGCCGTCAACTACTGCATGGCCGCGGCCGAGATGGGGAGGAACGAGCGCCTCGTCGCCAAGGCGCTCGCGACGTGGCCGGGCGACACCGACGATGTGCTCGTCGTTTGCAAGGGAGGGAACCGGCGAACGGACGACCTCCCGTGGGTGCACGACGGCAGTCCGGAGAACCTTCGGTGGTCCTGCGAGACAACTCTTCGCGCCCTCGGCGTGGAGAGCCTCGGGCTGTACATGCTGCACGCGCCCGACCCAGAGGTTCCGCTCGCCGATTCCGTCGGTGCCCTCGCCGATCTGAAGGAGGAGGGCAAGATCCAGATGGTCGGCATGTCCAACCTCGGGCGGCGCCAGCTGGCTGAGGCGAGGGCGATCGTCGAGGTGCGCGCCGTCGAGAACAACCTGGCGCCGGCCCGAAGGGCGGCCTTGCCGCTCGCCAAGGTGTGCGAGGAGGCAGGCATCGCGTTTCTCGCGTGGGCCCCCCTGGGCGGACAGGTCGGCGCCACGACGCTGGCCCAGACGCAGCCCGCGCTCAGTGCGATCGCGGCGGCGCGGGGCGTCTCAGCGCATCGAGTCGCACTGGCCTGGGGTCTGGCGCAAGCCGGCAACGTGATCCCGATCCCTTCCGCCCGCAGGCCCGAGACGATCCTTGACAGCCTTCAGGCGTGGGACATGCCGTTGACCGCGGAGGAGCTGGCCGCGATCGACGCCGACTTCCGCGCCCCTACCCCGGCATGAGCCTTCGAGCCCGATCGCTCCAGCCGTTGGTCGCCCAGCCGTGCGCGCCGGCGATCAACCGAGCAGACGGCGACGCAGGCGCCTGCCCTCGTCGAAGGCGCGGTTGAGCACGTCGTAGCCATCCTCGAGCCGGATCTCGTCGATCCGGTCGCGGACGGTCTCGATGCTCAGCTCGTCGTCGACCACGCCCGGCGACAGTCCCATGAAGAAGCGGGCGACCCGCCCAGCCGCGGCGCTCAGCACCTCGCCGTTGAGCTCGCACTGCTCGTGCGCCAGCCACGCCACGACCGGGGCCACGTACGACGGTGCCAGTCGTGCCGCCCACTCATCGCCCTGGCCATCGCGCCACGAGGCGGGAACGGTACGGGACTGGGCCGACATACCTGTGAATGCGATGGGGGCGACGGCGTTCGCGTGGATGCCAACCGAACCGCCCTCGAGGGCGAGGACACGGGTGAGACCCCACAATGCCGCCTTCGATGCCGCGTAGGCGCTTGAACCCGGCACGCCAAGCAGCCCGGAGTTCGAGGTGGTGAAGACGATGCG
>Ga0070730_10006173_pt1 | contig 10261 bp, 8 predicted proteins | sample Coa_R1_3_FD_66447 | JGI IMG/M metagenome (GOLD analysis project Ga0070730, IMG submission 66447) | Surface soil microbial communities from Centralia Pennsylvania, which are recovering from an underground coalmine fire - Coalmine... | ecosystem: Environmental > Terrestrial > Soil > Unclassified ... | reverse complement strand
AGCCGTCGGCGTTGGGCAAACAGTTTCTGTTGACCGAGCCGCTCGAACTGGACGGCCATCGACCCGCGGGGCTGACCTTCTCGGGCGGGGTCGCCGAATACATCTACGGTCGCGAGCCTGCACGCTTCGGCGATATGGGCCCCGACCTGGCCGAATCGCTGCATCGCGCCGCGCAGGCCGGCCGCTTGCCGGCTGGGGCGGTGCCACTCGGCGAGGGCATTCGGGCCACGGTCCTCGGTGCCTCGCAGTTCAGCGTTCAGCTCAGCGGCAACACGGTGCACATCTCCGACCCGGCCATACTGCCGCTGCGCAACCTACCGGTGGTCTACGCCCGCCTCGAGACCGCGAGTCCCGATGCGGCTGCCGTCGCCCAGGCGATCCGCAATGGTTTCGTGCGCCTGGACCTTGTCGAGGGTGAGCATCCGGCGGCGGTCGCCTTACCGTGGCGCGGCGAGCCGCACTACGACAACCTGCGCGCCCTAGCAGATGGCATCGCCCAGGGCATGCCGCGCTCGCTCGCCGCCGGCTTCCCGCTGGTAATCACTCTCGATGGTGACATCGGGGCATCGCTGGGCGGCATTCTGCACGAAGAGCTGGATGTTGTATCGCCGCTGGTATCAATCGACGGACTGCAGCTGGTTGAGCTGGACTACGTGGACATCGGCGAAATCATCCAGCCGGCCAATGTCGTGCCCGTCGTCGTGAAATCGCTCGCGTTTTCGTCTAATGGAGCGGGCGTCGCACGCCCTTCAAAAGTTGAGAAGCCATCATGACAACCAGTACAAACGGCGCCGCCAACTCCACCTTGCCGGTGCCCGCGCGGCGCCTGCAGTTCACCCATGACCATTGGATGGACTCGCTCGGGCTACCGATCCATAGCGGCTACTACATCGAAGACCTGCGCGAGCTGGCGCTCGGTCGCTGGGAAGAGCGCGGTTGCGACGCCGCCTTCATCCAGCTCGACGGCCAGCAGGGCATCACCGAGACCCGCGTGAGCGAGGTGCCACCGCGGGGCGTGCTGCCGCCGGTGCGGCTCGCCTTCGACGAGGTGGTGTACGTCGTTCAGGGCCGTGGCGCAACGACGATCTGGCGTTCGCGCGGCGAGCGCAAGAGCTTCGAGTGGCAGGCAAACAGCATGTTCCTGCTCCCACGCCACCATTTCCATCAGTTCAGCAACACCCACGGGTCTCGGCCGGCGCGGCTGCTGCACTACAACTATTTTCCGCTGCTGCTGTCCGCCAGCCCTGACCCCGAAGCGTTCATCTCGACCAATCGTGGTGATGCCGGTGAGCCGACCCGCCCGGTCGACCTTGAAGCCCTGTATTCCGAACCTGCGGTGCGAGTCACCAGCGAACAGGACGTGGTCTGGAAGCGCCGCCAGTCGGTCTGGGTCGGCAGCTTCTTCCCTGATATGAGCGCGTGGGACAAGCTCCACGTCAGCCAGCGGCGGGGGGCCGGTGGGCGTAGTGTGGCCATGGAGTTCCCGGGCTCAGAGATCAGCTGCCACATGTCGATGTTTCCACCGCAGACCTACAAGAAAGCGCATCGGCATGGGCCGGGTCGATCGATCGTGATTCCTGCGGGCGAGGGCTACTCGGTCATGTGGGCAGAGGGCAAGGAGAAGATCATCGCTCCCTGGAAGCCCGGCAGTCTGATCACCCCACCGAACAAATGGTTCCACCAGCACTTCAACGTCGGCCGGCTGCCGGCGCGCTACCTCGCGTTCCACCCACCGATGCAGTTCGACGGTCACGCCGAAAAGGTTGAAGACCGCGCCCGCGACCAGATCGAATATGTCGACGAAGATCCAGCGGTGCGTGCCCAGTTCGCCGCGGAGCTGGCCAAACGCGGGCTCAAATCGGTCATCCCGCAAGTCGCCTACGAACAGCGCGACTATGAGTGGACGCCGGTCGCCGTCTAAGTACAGCGTCTCGTAAATTCCGGGCTGGTCACCACCCCTCACCCGCTCGCTACGCTCGCCTCCCTCTCCCCGTGCGGGGAGAGGGCTGGGGTGAGGGGTACACATAGGCTCGAACCTTACGGGACGAACTATTAGCGTTAGGTAATGGTGGCGCTCACGCGGCGCGCTGGGTGCCTTCCAGGGCGCGCAGGAGATCGCTCGGGTGATAGGGCTTGCTCAATACCGCCTCGACACCCCGGCTCCGGGCTTCGCCTGGATCCAGCGCCGCGCCCCAGCCCGTAGCCAGCAAGAAGCGCACGTTCGGCCAGCGGTTCTTGACCGCATCGGCCAGCTCCCAGCCGTTCATACCCGCGCCCATACCCATATCCGAGACCACCACGTCAAACGTCTGTGCGGCGAGCTTGGTCAGGGCCTCTTCGCCGGACCCAGCCACGCTGACTGCGTGCCCGGACGGTTTGAGCATGCGCACCACGGCTTTGGTCATCATCGGTTCGTCGTCGACCGCCAGGACGCGCAACGGCCGCAGCAGGTCCCGGGGGGTGGCGGGCAGGCGTACCGGCTCGGCCACGACAGACGCGTCCACACTCGGGAAGGTGATGCGGAAGGTCGTCCCGGCGCCGGGCGCCGACTGCACCTCGATCTGGCCGCCGTGCTGCTCGACTATGCCGAACACCATCGCTAGCCCGAGGCCTGTGCCACCCTCGCCTTTGGTGGTGAAGAACGGTTCGAACGCGCGTGCCTGGACCTCGGGGGTCATGCCCAGGCCCGAGTCGGCCACCTCGACGATGCCCAGGCCGTCCGCGGCGTCCACGCGGATGCGGATCGTCCCACCGGTGGGCAGCGCGTCGACTGCGTTGAAAATGAGGTTGGTCAGCAGCTCGCGCAGCCGCGCCGCGGAGCCCTGAATTCTGGGCTGGCCGTCCGCTTCGATGTGCAGACTGATCGGCCGGCCTTCGGCCTGCGCGGCATCGCGCCAGCGCGGCGCGGTGAGCTGGGCTGCCTCGCGCACGACGCTGCTCAGGTCCACGCGTTGGTCAGCCTGGCCAGGTGCGGCCCGGGTGAAGAGCAGTAGTCGCTTGACCGTCTCGCCGCCGTCAAGCGCCGCCTGGGTGGTGGTCGTGAGCAAGTCTTCAAGCTCCAGCAGGTTGGGCGGTTGCTGGACCAGCGCCTGATGAGCCAGGTCGCTGTAGCTGGCGACCAGCATCAACGACTGGTTGAGATCGTGCGCGATCCCGGTGGCCATCTGGCCCAGTGCGCGAAGCTTCTCTGATTGGGCCATTGCCTCGCGTTGCCGTTCGGCTTGCCGGGCTTCGGTGATGTCCTCGTTGTGGACCATGACGGTTCGCGGCGGAACAAACACGTAACTGAACACCAGGTGTCGCTCCTGACCCGTGGTCTGGTAGCGAACAAGCACTTCGCGGCTGGGCGCGCGCTGCTTGGTCAGGGCCGTCTGCAAATCACCCAAGACTTCGGGATGCTCTGAGTACCATGCCGCGGCGGTAGTGCCGACTTCGTCGACGACCCGGCCCTCGGTCACGGCTTCCGCGGCGTCGTTGAAGTCCTGGAGCACAAAATCGCTGTCAAGGCGCAGCCACGAATACGTCGGCAGCGGAAAGCCTTTGTACTGTTTGCGGAACCGTTCTTCGCTGGCTTGCAGCGCTTCTTCGGCTTGCTTGCGCTCAGTAATGTCCATGGACGTCCCGGTCATCCGCAGCAACGTACCGTCGGCGGCGAAGAGTGGGCGGCCACGCTCTTCGATCCAGTGCGTCGTGCCGTCTGGCCAGACTGCGCGGTACCTGGTCAGGGAATCACGCCGCTCGATCTTGGAGTCGGTGTCTTCGATCACCAGCGCCGCCCAGTCGTCGGGGTGGACCAGGCTCTGGAACGCCGCAAAGGTACTCCCGAAGGTGCCTGGCGCCAGGCCGAACAGCGCCTCGGTCTCGACCGACCAGGTGTGGGTGTTCCGGACAAAGTCCACGTCCCAGGTGCCCATGCGCGCCGCTTGCAACGCCAGCCGGCTGCGTTCCTCGCTGGCCGCCAGGGCCGCCTCGGCTTGCTTGCGCTCGGTGATGTCGTGGATGATGGCGTACACCAGAACCCGGCCAGCCCCGTCCTGGACTGGGCTGGCCTGGATGTCGACGTCGCGCAGCTCGCCTGAGGCCAGGCGGTGGCGGGCTGTGAACGAGCTGTGCTCGTCTCTCGTTGCGCCGGCCAGTTTGGCCAGAATCAAATCGGGCCGGACGTCGGCGATGGCCGACATCTTGAGGCGCAACATTTCGACGCGCGAATAGCCGTAAAAGCCACAGGCAGCCTGATTGGCTTCCACGAGGGCGCCAGTCGTGGCGTCGATCAGCAGCTTGATCGCCGGGTTGTGGGCGAACATGTGGCGCTGCTCGCTGGCGCGTGTCCGGGCCACCTCACGCGCCATCCGGCGGCCGAAGCAAACAGCCACCAGCAGACCCAGCCCGTCCAGCGCCAGAATAGCCCACGACAGGACTGCCGATAAGTTGAGCTCAGCCACTGGCGTGCACACTTGATCATCGGCGCGCGGCGCTTGGGGCGTGAGAGCCAGGAGGAATTTACGAAGGTGTGCCGTTGGTGGCCGCGTAGAAGCGGGCTGCTCGGGCCGCGAACTCTTCCAGATGCTGGCGCATGAGTCCACCTGCACGATCGGCGTCGTGTTCGGCGATGGCGGCATAGAGCTCGCCGTGCGTCTTGCGCGCCGCGTCGGCCATGTCCGGCTGCTGCGCGTGGAGTTGATCGAACGCTGCCTGAATCAGCGCGCGAGTAGCCCGAAACATGGCCAGCAGGGCCGGATTGTGTGCCGCGATGACCAACGCGGTGTGAAAATCCATGCTCGAGGCGGCGGTATCGCCCTGTTTGGGCGGCTGCATCGGGCCCTGGATGGCCGACTCGAGCGCGGCGAGATCTTCGGGTGTGGCGCGCAAGGCGGCGAGCTGCGCGGCGGTCATCTCCAGCGCCTGGCGTGCTTCAGCCAGGTCCTGGAATGAGGTCCCACGCAAATGCAGGTGCGTGCCAATGGAGTCGCTGAGCAAGGCGATATCCGGCGTCGAAACGTACGGCCCGCCCTGGCCTCCGACTTTCACCCGCACCAGGCCATTGGCTTCGAGGGCGCGCAGCGCATCGCGAACGGTTACGCGGCTCACGCCGAATTGCTGGGCCATCTCGCGCTCGGTTGGCAGCCGATCGCCCGGGCGGTACTGCCCGGACATAATGGCCTGACGGATCTGGGCGATGACGTCGCTCGACGCGCGCATCGGTCGAATGCGGGCGAAGGCTGCCGGCTGCTCACTGTGCACGGTCCGAATATCATACCGTGGTTGTCGACGTTGCTATGAACTCGTTCGATTACCATGCGCCGACGTCCCTGGCCGAGACGTTTGAGCTGCTGGCGACGCACGGCGAAGACGCCCATCTGATGGCGGGCGGCACGGCTCTGGTGTTGCTGCTCCAGCAGGGTCTGGTTCAGCCTGGTCACGTGGTCGGCCTGCGCGACGTCGCCGAGCTGCAGCGTGGTCCCCGCCGCCTGGACGACGGCGGACTGCACATTGGCGCGCTGACCACCCATCGCCAGGCGGAGCGCGCTGCGGCCGTTTCGGAGTATTGCCCGGCGCTGGCCGAGACGTTCTCGCGCGTGGCCACTGTGCGCATCCGCAACCAGGCCACAGTCGGTGGCAACCTGGCCCATGCTGATCCAGCCCAGGATCCGCCGCCGATGCTCATCGCCCTGGGCGGCTCCGTCCTGGTTGCCTCGCAGCAGGGCGAGCGCCGCATTGCACTGGACGAATTTTTCGTGGATTACTTCGAGACTGCCCTGCAGCCAGGCGAGGTCCTGCTCGCGGTGGAGTTGCCGCCGATGGCCGCGGGCACCCGGGTGACCTACAAGAAGTTCCTGCCCCGGACCCAGGACGACTACGCCACCGTCTCGGTGGCCGCCGCACTGCGGCTGGGAGCCAACCAGGAATGTGCAGACGTGCGCCTTGCCCTCGGCGCCGCCGCCACCACTCCGGTGCGCGCACACAAGGTCGAAGCCGCGCTGCGCGGCCAGCGCCTGAGCGCCGACAGCATCGTCGAAGCCGCCGCCCTGGTTCGCGACGAAGTCGACCCATTGGACGACCTGCGCGGCTCCGCTGGCTACAAACGCGAGATGGCGCGCGTCTGGACCCAGCGCGCCCTGCTCGAGCTGCTCAACGGCGCCGCGTAGTCGGCACATCGCGCCGGGAAGACTTGGCGACCCGAGTGCGTTCTAACTCATTTGGACGCATCGTCCACGGGAGAATCTCTGCGTATGTATGACGTGGCTATTGTGGGTGGCGGCCCGGCCGGGGCCAGCGCGGCAACTTTCACTGCTCGGGCAGGGCTGCAGACGTTACTGATCGACGCCGATGCGGGCATGACGCGTCGGGCAATGGTCAACAATCATCTCGGTTTCCCTGAAGGTGTCACGGGGCCTGACCTGGTCGATAACGGCAAGCAGCAGGCTGCGCGCGCGGGGGCCGAAGTCGTCCAGGCCAAGGTGGTCGATCTACAGCGCCAGGGTGAAAACGGCTTCGCCGTTCGTACTGAGGATGGCACGAGCTACGACGCCAAACAGATCATCCTGACCCTGGGCGCCAACCCGGAGCTCGCCAAGCAGGCCGGGATCGCTACCAAGGAAGGCACCGAGCCGCGCATCAAAGAAATCGTCGACGTCGACGCGCAGGGGCGCACGAGCATGCCCGGCGTGTGGGCGGCTGGCACGACCGCCGGGGTCAGCGTTCACACGATCATTACCGCCGGCGATGGCGCGCGCGTCGCCATCAATCTGATCAGCGGCACCAAAGGCGAGCGCCACGTCGACCACGACATCATGCCCAAGCCGGCCGCCTAGAGAGGCTCATGATTTAATGTCATGACGCGCGGCGCCTGGTCCATTAGCGTTGCCGGCGGTGGATATGGACCGCCCGCGCATTTTGCTTCTCGAGACGGATGTTGTCCTGGAAAGCGTGCTCAGCGACATCTTCGCTGACGAGAACCTCGACGTCACGCTGTGCGGCTCGCCCGTGGAGCTGCGCGCCGCCGTCGAACAATTTCCGCGAGCCGCGGTGGTGTCCGATTCGTGGGACAGGGATGTGGACCTGGGCGCCCCGGTTGAGGTTGTGCTGACGAGCTTGGGCAACTGGGCGTCGCACACCCCAGCTGGCGAACAGGGCGGTGCGCAGGTCGTCGCCGAGCCCTTCACGGTTGAGCATCTGATGGCCACGATCCGTGCCGCGCTCGCGCGGAGCAGCAGCGGCGGCTAATCTCTCAGCTGTGGTCAGGCTGGTGGCAGCCACATGCTGACGGTCATGCCCTGGCCTTCGCCAGCACTGCTGGCCCAGATTCGACCGCCGTGCGCGTCGGCAATCCGGCGGCAGATATGCAGGCCCAGACCCATGCCGGGCAGGTGCTCCTGGGTGACGTTCGTCGCGCGGCCGAATGGCTCGAAGATGCGTTCCTCGAAACCAGGCGTCAGGCCCATGCCATGATCGCTGACGCTCAGCACGACGCCGGTGTCAGTTTGAACCAGGCTGACGCCAATGGCGCCCCCGGCAGGTGAATACTTCACTGCGTTGCCGAGCAGATTGTCCAGGACCTGCTCCAACCGCCCGGCCTCACCCATCACCATCATTGGCGCGGCCGGCCGATCAACGGTGATGGGCCGCCGTTCGTCAGCCGCCTCCGCGTAGCGCAGCGCCACGGCACCCACCAGCGCCGCGAAATCGAGCGGACTCAGCGTTAGCTGCAAATCGCCGCTACGCATGCGCGACACGTCCATAAGGTCGTTGATCAGCACGACCAACCGGTTGGCGCTGGCCACAATGCCGTGCTGATAACGAACGATCTGTTCTTTGTTTGGGGTTCCTTCCTCCAATCGGCGCAGCGCCAGCTGGGCACTGGCCTTGATGGCTGTGACCGGCGTACGTAGCTCGTGCGCCGCGATCGACATGAACCCATCGCGCATGGCCACCGCGGCCTCGGCTTCACCACGTAGCGAGACCTCCAACTCCGCTTGCTCGTGGGCCTTCAACCCGGCGATCAGCAACTGCTCGTTGACCGTGCGCAACTCGAGCGCGGTAGCGATATCGACCGGCTGCGGCGGGATGTCGCTGATGCGCGGATTGACCAGGATCAACAGGCCCACCGGGCCTTCGCCGTCGCCCAGCATCGGCCAGACGGTACACGGCAAGTGGACAGCATCGGATTTGGCGAAGACACACCCCAGATCGACCGCGGATTCGGCCGCGCCCGTCGAGTACATCAGATCGAGGAGCGCGATGGCCTGGTCTTGCTCGACATGGGGTCCTTCGCCACCAAATCCGCTGAGCGGGCGGCCGACCACGCCCTCTGCCGATTGCTCGAGAAATTGGCGACATGCCGCATTCAAGTACTGGACGATGTGCGTGGGCCCATCGGTGGCGACGACAGGCAAGGGCAACCAATCGAGGATTGCGCGCAAACACTCGAGTAGCTGATAGGGAGAAGTCGTCAGCGAACGCTGCGACACCGTCATCGAGCTATCAGGATGTCTTATGCGTGCAGTCGTGTCATGACGTTTGTTCATGACTGGCGCGCAGCAGTGGCGTACGGTAGGTTCAGGTGTGCGGCGGCCCAGCCGCCGTTGCTCGACGCCGACGGCCCACCGAGTCCCGACGGCCAGGAGGCAACAGACTATATGACCGTCGAAGATCTGGCCCTGCGCATCGAAGCCCCGGTACGCCGCGTGTCGATCAACCAGTTACCGACGGGCGTGTCGGGGCTGGACGTGGTTCTGGGGGGCGGGATCCCCGAATACAGCTTCAACCTGATCGCCGGTGCGCCGGGCACGGGCAAGACGACGTTGTCGCAACAGATCATGTTTGGCCTGGCCACGCCGCAGCGGCCTGCGCTGCATTTCACCGTCGTGGGTGAGCCGCCACTCAAGATGTTGCGCTACCAGCAACAATTCACATTTTTCGACGCGTCGAAAGTGGGCACCAGCGTCCACTTCGTCAATTTGAACACCGCCACGCTGAGCCTCGGGCTCGAAGCCGTCTTTGATGCGATCAAGCGCGAAGTGGAACTGGTCAGTCCGGGCGTGGTGGTGGTGGACTCGTTCCGCACGATTGTGCGCGCCACCGCTGATGGAATGGCGCTGCAGAGTTTCCTCGAACGCCTGGCCATCCACCTCACGAGTTGGGAGGCGACGACCTTTCTTGTCGGCGAACATGCCGACACCGACGGCGGCGAAAACGCGATCTTCACGGTCGCTGACGGCGTCTTGCGGATGTACCAGAGCGTCGACCGTAACTCGTCCGTGCGCAAGCTCCAGGTGATGAAGATGCGTGGACAGGCGCCGTTGCCTGGGCTGCACACCATGCGCATGACCCAGGCGGGCGTGCAGGTGTTCCCGCGAATCTTGCGGCGGGGATCGGAGCTTGACCAGCCACGCCCCACCAGGCGCCTATCGACCGGCGTTGCGGCGCTCGACGAGATGCTCGGGGGTGGTATTCCGGCCTGGGACTCGATGCTGGTCACGGGACCGGCTGGCTCGGGCAAGAGCGCGCTCGCGACGGAATTCATCGCCGCGGGTTTGGCCGCCGGTGAGCCGGCGGTGATTGCCGTCTTCGAAGAACACCCCAAGGAATTTCTGGCGCATGCCAAGACCCGTGGGCCGGACCTGGACGCGATGGAGGACCAGGGCCTCCTGGAGGTCATCTACCTGCGGCCATTGGACCTGTCGGTGGACGAGGCGCTGCTCGAGATTCAAGCGGCTGTCGAACGCACCCACGCACAGCGCCTGGTCATTGATTCGCTGTCGGGCTTCGAGCTCGCCCTGGCGCCGACTTTCCGCGTGGACTTCCGCGAGTCGCTGTATCGGATGGTGGGCGCGCTGACTGGTTCGGGAGTGACGGTGCTCATGACCGTCGAAGTGGCCGAGTCGTTTACCGACCTGCGCTTCAGTGCCGACCTGATCTCATTTTTGAGTGACGACGTGATCTTTCAACGCTACGTTGAAATCGAAGGTCGGATGAACAAGGTGATGACTGTGATCAAGATGCGGGGTAGCGCACACAGTAAGGACCTGCGTTTGTACGATGTCACCGAAACCGGCCTGGTGGTCGGTGAGACGCTGTACGACTACCGCGGCGTCATTACTGGCGTCGCCCAACGCCATCCGTCTACCGAGACGCGGAACTACCCCTTAGGCCGCGCTGGAGACATCGTCGGCCCATCGCGCCCACGACCGGGTGGCTCCTGGGCGACCCGCCTGGGCAGGCGCCTTGGTCGCGCCGCGGAGGCGTTCCGCGAGTGAACTGG
>Ga0070730_10006172_pt1 | contig 10261 bp, 9 predicted proteins | sample Coa_R1_3_FD_66447 | JGI IMG/M metagenome (GOLD analysis project Ga0070730, IMG submission 66447) | Surface soil microbial communities from Centralia Pennsylvania, which are recovering from an underground coalmine fire - Coalmine... | ecosystem: Environmental > Terrestrial > Soil > Unclassified ... | reverse complement strand
GCATGGCTTATCTGGACCGGACAAGAAAAAATTTCGTCCGCGGCGCGGTGCTGGCCGCTGTGGCCACGGCGGGGCTGATGATGGTATTGGCGTGGAAGCATGCCTTTGATTGGCTAGAAGACGACGCTTACGATGCCCGCATGAGCCTCTCGGCCAAGCCCAATACGGGCGACCCGGATATTGTGATCCTGGATATGGATAATCCTAGCTTTGATGCGCTCAAAGACACATTCGGGCGCTGGCCTTTCACTCGCGTAATTTGGTCACAGGCAGTCAAATACATTTCTCGGGGTGAGCCGCGTGCCATAGTATTCGACATCATGTTCGGCGGCCCGGATAGTGATTTTCAGAAGCCGGAGGGCAACAATACCGTTACGATACCCGGCAAAATAATTGATCAGAATTTTGCCGACAACATGAAAGCTGCCGGCAATGTGGTGATCGGCTTCACCATGAATAAAAATAAACCAGGGCAAGGTGGACAGATGGATGTTATCGATCCTGCTCCGCTGGAGGCCAAATGGGTTTTGCTTGATGCCGACTCTGTTACCGCCGTGAAAGGTCGCGGCATGCTGTGGGACGCGACAGATCATCCCTTGAATTATGCGTTAAACACCCCTTTTCCGTTGCTGGCTCAGGCTGCCGCAGGTCTGGGGTCTACAAATGCTGATTTGGATGACGACGGCAAGATTCGTCACGTGCAGTTGGAGTTAGTTGTGGGCAGTCGTGCGTATGACTCGCTTTCTCTGCGGACGGTCCGCCTGATCGAAAGACAACAAGATTCAACTCGGTGGGTGGCTCACGGATTCCGGCTCAACCAAAAATCTTCTGCTATTCCATTAGACGCCAACGATAACCTGCTTCTGCGCTGGCACGGTAACCGTAACTCTGGGAATTGCATAAAAGGAGACTGCACGCCAGGCAACTTCCCTTATGTGAGGATTCCATATTGGAATATCATTTGCTCCATTCAGCCAAGCATGTGCGGTAAAAACATAGAAAAATATCCTCCGGATTTTTTTCACAACAAAATCGTAATTATTGGCGCCAGTGCTGTGGGTAGCTTCGAAAACCATCCAACCCCATTGGGTGATACGGTGCCAGGATTCATAGACCACGCTACTGCGATTGACAACCTGCTGCACGGCGAAGCCATTCGCCCCGCACCTTCTTGGGTGCAGCCAGTTTTAATTGTATTCATGGCAGCAAGTGGAGTATTCATCCTGATCTTTGTTCGTTCCACCTCGGCCGATGTAGCCGTGGCAGTAGCCGTGATCGCTCTCTACCTGGGCATCAGTTACGGACTCTTTGCCCGCTGGAATTTCTGGCTGCCCACGGCCGCCCCGCTGGTGACGCTCGTGATCTCTTATTTTTCCTCTGGCGCTGTCCGCTTTGCCACCACCGGGCGCGAGTTGCGGCGTACGCGGGGAACGCTCGACCGTTATATCTCGCCGCAGCTTGTGGGCTACGTGCTCAATCACATCGAAGAGATCAACCTGGCCGGAGAAAAACGCGAGCTGACCATATTTTTTTCCGACGTGCGCAACTTCACCACCCTCACCGAGCAATCGGACCCTGTCGAACTTATTGCGTTGCTCAATGAATACCTGACCGCCATGACCGAGATCATCTTCAAGTATGACGGCATTGTAGATAAGTTCATCGGAGATGGAATCCTGGCCTATTGGGGGGCCTTCACCCCCGGCAAGAACCACGCGCTGCTGGCGGCCAAGGCATCGCTGGAGATGATTCGCCGGCTGGAGGAGCTCAACAAGCAATGGCAGGCCGCAGGGCGCAAACCCATCGCCATTGGTATTGGCCTCAATACCGGCGACGTGATTTTTGGCAACGTGGGCAGCGGCAAGAAAATCGAGTTTACCGTGATCGGCGACCCGGTGAACCTGGCGTCCAGGCTGGAAGGGCTGAACAAGGAGTTCGGCACAAGCATCATCATTTCCGAGCAGACGCGCGCGCGCCTGGGAGACTCGGCCATTGTGCGCGCGCTGGGTGGCGTGAAGGTCAAGGGTAAGACCATAGAAACCGCCGTGTATGAGCTGCGCTGGCTCGACGCCACTGCTCCCCAACCGCTGGCCCAGCCGGCCTCCGTCGATTAAGTTTGGGTTAAAACTGCTGCTTCTTAGGCTTTTTTGTGTTCTAATGCTGCTTCCCCAATTCCCATGGAGGAATTATGCAACGTAGCACGCGTATGTCCGCAGGCTTGTTGGCGCTAATATTAGGCGCAACCTGCTGGGCTGCTCCTTATTTTCAGGAGAACAGCAAGAACAACAACAGCGACCAGCAGAAACAATCGGACAAGAACAAAAATAAAAACTCAGATAAAGATAAAAATAAGAAGAAAAACGACGATTCGCCATTTGGTTCCGGCAAGATCAATTTGCTGCACTCATCGCAGAAGTCCGACTCGGCCAGCGCCGGCTTTAACGGCCTGACTCCCAACGGAGAAGTCGAAGCCAAGAAGTTGAAAGAGCCTCTCACCGCCGACGATTACAACAAGGCACAGCGGGTTTCTTTTATGGGCGTGAAGAACTCATCGCTCAAGAAGTTTATCCAGGATGGAAAGCTGAATACGGCCCCGGCCAGGAGCGCTACAGCAGCGCCGAAGAAAGGTTAAGGAGAGATGATCATGTATAAAATCAAACTATTTTTCGCGACCGTTCTCCTTTTACTGGCAGGCGTGTTGCCAGCGAGCGCCCAGTTCGGGGACATTTTCAATGGCATCAACAAGGGCAGGGAGATCCACAACGCCACCCAGGAATGGACCCCGGAGCAGGAGGAAGCCGTCGGACGCGCCTCCGCTGCCAAAATGATTCACGTATTCGGCCTCTATGATAACCCTGCGATGACCCACTATGTGAATCTGGTAGGCGATACCGTGGCTCAATTCGGCACGCGGCCATTGCAATATCACTTTGCCATCCTCGATACGGAGATCGTCAACGCCTTCGCCATGCCCGGCGGTTACGTATTCATCACCCGCGGATCGCTGGCCAACATCAGCAACGAATCTGAGCTGGCAGGCGTGCTGGCCCATGAGGTAGCGCACGTGGATGGAAGACATCTGGAAAAAATAATCCGCGACAAGAAGCTCACCGGAATCGCGGTCCAGACCGGGGCCGAAGTTGGCGCCTCACAAGCGGGTGGTATTGCCGGCTTCGCCGCCGGTATGGTTGATCAATACGCTGCGCAAGCCATCACCGCCGCTCTGACCCAGAACTACGGTCCTGATAAGGAGCGCGACGCCGATAAGGCGGGAACGGAGTTTGCCGCCAAGGCCGGCTACGATCCTGCCGGATTGCGCAATTTTCTTGCCATGCTGGCGGCAGCAGCCAGCGACCCGGCCAACAAACGGGTTACCAATATGTTGAATGGCAAGACGCATCCGCCGTTGAAAGAACGCGTTTCCAAACTCACCGATCTTTCGGCAACCTATCCCGCCGGCGGCCAGGTGCTGGAAAAACGCTATCAGCAGAACGTAAATTTTCAGGCCGGAAGCACCACGGCATCCGCGGCAACGCCGGCCACAACAACAACCGCCAAAAAATCGACGAAGAAACCTGCTTCCAGGTAGTTTCGTTCACGGCTCAGGAGAGAAATTTCAGCCAGCCCTCTCCTGAGCTTCATTTGTTTTACGGCTTTCTGCCTCCTTAAAAATTTGCGTTATTGTATGGGTAAAGCCTGGGCCGCTCGGGTCTGCCATGGCGTCTGGTATAAACCGCCGGCTTCTTGGTGGGAGAGGTGCAAAAGTCCTAATCAATCCGCGCAATCCGTGAAATCCGCGGTAAGCAGTTCTTACGTTTCAGTCGCGAAACGCCCTCCTGATATAATCACAGGTTTGCTGTACGCAGCCTGAGCCCATCTGGCCGGCGTCCGGAACCAATACATACATGAAAATTCACGAGTACCAGGCAAAGGCAATCCTGTCGAAGTACGGAGTGGCTGTGCCGCGCGGCGAGATGGTCACCAGCCGGGAACAGGCCGAGCGCGTAGCTAAAGATCTGATGTCGGCGGGCGCGCAGGGGGTCGTAGTCAAGGCCCAGATCCACGCTGGCGGACGCGGCAAGGGCGGCGGCGTCAAGATCGCGAAGTCCGTCGAGGAAGCAGGCACTCTCGCCGAGAAGATGCTGGGCATGACGCTGGTCACGCACCAGACCGGCCCGGAGGGCAAAAAAGTCCAGCGCCTGCTGATTGAAGAGACCCTTCCCATCGATCGTGAATTGTATTTGGGTATTGTGATTGACCGCGTCTCCGGCAAGCCGGTGTTCATGGCCTCCGCCAGCGGAGGCATGGAAATTGAAGAGGTGGCGGCGAAAGATCCCAAAGCTATCCTCAAGGAATACATCGAACCCGGATTAGGACTTGAACCCTTCCAGGCGCGCAAGCTGGCATTCGCGCTGGGCATCAAGCCTGAGCAGATCAACCAGGCGGTGCAGTTCATGACCGCGCTCTACAATGCTTTCGAAGCCACCGATGGATCGCTGGCTGAGATCAATCCTTTTATCACCACCAAAGACGGCCGCCTGTTCGCCCTCGACGCCAAGTGGAACTTCGACGACAATGCCATGTTCCGCCACAAAGACCTCAAAGAGCTGCGCGACATCAGTGAAGAAGATCCGCTGGAGGTCGAAGCTTCCAAGTATGGTCTGAACTACATCAAGCTCGACGGCAACATCGCCTGCATGGTCAACGGCGCCGGCCTGGCCATGGCCACCATGGATATCATCAAATACGCCGGCGGCTCCCCTGCCAACTTTCTCGACGTAGGCGGCGGCGCCAACGCCGAACAGATTACGCACGCCTTCCAGATTCTGCTGAGCGATAAAAACGTGAAGGCCGTGCTCATCAACATCTTCGGCGGCATCTTGCGCGTGGATACGCTGGCGACCGGTGTAGTAGAGGCAGCCACCAAAACCAAGATTTCCATCCCGGTCGTGCTACGCCTGGAAGGAACCAACGTAGAACAAGGCCGCGAGATCCTGAAAAAATCAGGGCTGAACTTCGCAGTCGCAGAAAACATGAAAGACGCAGCAGAAAAAGTCGTAGCGGCAGCAAGATAAATACTGTACTCAGTACACGGTACTCAGTACTCAGTTGCAAACCTCGTTCCCCGGCGGGCGACAGAGGCGGCTAGAGAAATAATGTTGGCGAGATTCAGCAAAGCCCCGAAGGGGCGACGTACTATAGCCCAGCGCTTCAGCGCTGGGTAGGTACAAAATTGTGTCAGTCCCATAAGGACGACGCTTTGATTTCAATCGCAGGAACTTTCGGAAGGATGAAACAAGGGGATTTTGAACTTTGATCGAGATACAACATGGCAATCTTAGTCGATAAAAATACAAAGCTGATCGTACAGGGCCTGACCGGCCGCGAAGGCACATTCCACGCCAAAGGCGCAGCCGCATACAGAACCAAAGTTGTCGGCGGGGTCACGCCCGGCAAAGGCGGCACGACGCACGAAGGCTGGCCGGTATTTAATTCCGTCGCCCAAGCGGTGGAGAAGACCGGCGCCAACGCCACCGTCATCTTTGTCCCTCCGCCATTCGCGGCAGACGCCATCATGGAAGCCGCTGACGCCGGCCTGCCGTTGATCGTCTGCATCACCGAAGGCATTCCCACGCAAGACATGGTGCGCGCGGCGGCATTTCTCAAAGACCGCAAGTCGCGCCTGATCGGGCCCAACTGCCCGGGAATCATCTCACCCGGCAAGTGCAAGATCGGCATCATGCCCGGACATATTCACAAAGAAGGCAACGTTGGCATCGTTTCCCGTTCTGGGACTTTGACCTATGAAGCCGTGCACCAGCTCACGCTGCGCGGCATCGGGCAATCCACCGCCATTGGCATCGGCGGCGACCCCATCATCGGCACCACCCACACGGATGCGGTCCGGATGTTCAACGAAGATCCCGAGACCCACGCCATCATCATGATCGGCGAAATCGGCGGCAACGCCGAAGAGCAGGCCGGCGAATACGTGAAGCAGCACGTGAAAAAGCCGGTGGTGGCATTCATCGCCGGGCAGACCGCGCCCCCCGGACGCCGCATGGGGCACGCCGGCGCCATCATCAGCGGCGGCCATGGCTCGGCTGCGGAAAAAATCGGCGCCCTTGAGGCCGCCGGAATTCGCGTGGCCAAGTCGCCGGCCATGATTGGCGAAACCCTGGTGCAGGCCTGGAGCGGCGCGGCAAAAGCTTAGCAATTAGCATTCAGCACTCAACATTCAGCCCTGCAAGATTCTCTTGAGGCGCTAAACGAAGGACGCTGAAAACAAAGATTCCCATAACTTAAACGAGAACGAAAAAAATCATGAAGACATTACAACGCACATTTTCCATCATCAAGCCGGATGCGGTCGCTAAGGGCGCTGCCGGGGATATTTTAAAGACGCTGCAGGAAAAAGGCTTCCGCATCATTGGCATGAAGATGCTGGAAATCAGCAAAGAACAGGCGGAAGGATTCTATGCCGTGCATGCCACCAAACCCTTTTTTGGTTCGCTCACCGACTTCATGTCGAGCGGCCCCATCGTGGTGCTGGCGCTGGAGAAGGACAATGCCATCGCCGACCTGCGCGAGCTCATGGGGGCCACCAACCCGGCAAACGCCAAAGAAGGCACCATACGCAAGAAGTGGGCCGACAGCATCGAGCGCAACACCATTCACGGCTCCGATGCCGACGACACGGCGCGCTTTGAATTGAGCTACTTTTTTGCGGGATACGAGTTGGCAAAATAAGGGTTTTTGGTAAAAACAACATGCCTGTAATCCAAATCACATTACTGGAAGGCCGCAAGGCGGAGCAAAAGCGGCGGATTGCGTCGCGCATCACCGACGTCATGGTGGAAGAAGCCGGCGCGTCGCGCGAAGGCATCACTGTGACGTTTATCGAAGTCTCCCGCGATAATTACGCCCGCGGCGGCGTGCTGATGAGCGATAAGGATTTATAACGCCGGCGAAGAACTCCGATGAGAATTTCCGATCGACGAAGCGCTCGGGTGTCACATGCCGTTTCCGTATTATCACGTTGATTCATTTACCGAAGAGCTGTTTGCCGGCAACCCAGCGGGTGTATGTATTCTTTCTGCGTTCCCCACAAATATCGTGATGCAAAAAATTGCGGCTGAGAACAGGCACAGCGAAACTGCCTTTGTTGTGCCGCGCGCTGATGGTGATTTCGATTTGCGCTGGTTTACGCCCGCAGTTGAAGATGACCTGTGCGGACATGCCACCCTGGCATCCGCTTATGTGCTTGCCTTTCGCGGACACGACTTATGGCCGGTTCGCTTTCATACCCGCAGCGGGATCCTGACCGTTGATCGCGACCAGGACTGGTTTGAAATGGATTTCCCCGCCATGCCGGCGCAGCCATGCGAGCCGCCCGCCAAACTCCTGCCGGCTCTGGGCCTGAAGGCGGCCCCCGTAATGAAGTCGCGTGACTACCTTGTGGTTGTGGATCGCGCTGAGCAAGTGCGGGCGCTCTTACCCGATATTGCCGCCCTTGCTGAGCTCGAGATGGGCCTCGGAGGAACGATCGTTACCGCTCCCGGTGATGGCAACGTAGATTATGTGTGCCGATTTTTCCCGCCATCAATCGGCATTGATGAGGACCCTGCTACCGGCTCAATCCATTGCACTCTCGTGCCCTACTGGGCCGAACGGCTGCAGAAGCAAACGTTGCGCGCCCAGCAACTAAGCGCGCGAGGCGGAACTTTCCGTTGCGAGCTTGCTGGGCGCCGCGTGAAGATTGCCGGCAAAGCGCGCTTGTATCTCCAGGGTACACTCGAGTTGTAGAGGGGAGCTCTTTGCCGATTTCAGGCAACCGGCTCATACAAATCGCCCTGCATGCGCTCACCATGCAAGGGAAGCTGTTTGCGGGCGTATTCCAGAAAATGCGGCGAGTTGCGATGGGCTTCGAGAGCGGCATCGTCAGTATATTGCTCGTAAATAAAGAAGCAGCTCGGATCGCTGCGATGGCGATGCACCACATACATCAGGCATCCCGGCTCTTTGCGCGATTCGGCGGTCAGGATGCGGAAGATTTCTGCCGCTTTCTCCTCGTGGCCCGGTTTTGTCACCCAGATTACGGAAAGAACAATCATTATTAGTTCTCGGTTCTCGGTTCTCAGAAATCCGTATTCATGACTCCTGAGGACTGAGACCTGATGACTGGTTTCATTTGCGTTTGATCGCGAGGGCAGGTTGAACGCCCATCTCTGCCGCGAAATCATCCATGAAGATGGTCTGATCACGGTCGGGGCCGGTGGAAATCATTCCGATCCTGGCGCCGCCGTTTTCCCTTTCCAGGAATTGCAGATACTCCTGGGCCTTTTTGGGGAGCCGTTCCCACTCCGTAATGCCTTCGGTTGATTTCTTCCAGCCCGGCAATTTGGCGTAAACGCATTCGATTCTTTCCAGGGCAGCGGCCTCGGCGGGAATCTCATCGATCTTCTTGCCGTTCAGCTTATAACCCACGCAGACGGGAATTTCCGCCAATTCATCCAGCACGTCCAGCTTGGTGACCACCAGCCAGGCGCAGCCGTTGATCATGTTGGAGTAGCGCAGCAAGGGCAGATCCATCCAGCCGCAGCGCCGCGGACGCCCGGTCACCGCCCCGAACTCATTGCCGCGCTCGCGCAGCTTGTCGGCGATGCCGTTGTTGATCTCCGTGGGAAACGGTCCGCCGCCCACGCGGGTGCAGTAAGCCTTGGTCACGCCAATGACCGTGTTGATCGCGGTGGGAGGCACGCCCGTTCCGGTAGCCGCTCCACCCGCTGTCGTGCTCGACGAGGTCACAAACGGATAGGTCCCGTGATCAATATCGAGCATGGTGGCCTGCGCGCCCTCAAACATCACCGATTCGCCATCGGCGATGGCGCGGTTCAACAGCAGCGCGGTATCGGCGACATAAGGCGCGATCTGCTGCGCCGCGTCGGCGTATTCGGCATACATCTTGTCGGCGTCAATGGGCTCGGAGTTGAACAGCGCATGCGCGATCATGTTCTTCTCGCGGCAGGCATTCTCGATGTGCGTCTTCAGGAGCTTCAGGTCGAGCAGGTCAATCACGCGCAGGCCGCGCCGGCCCATCTTGTCTTCATACGTCGGACCGATGCCGCGCGAGGTTGTCCCGATCTTGACCCGGCCAGGGGCATTCTCCGAAGCCAGCTCCATCATGCGGTGGTAAGGCAAGATGACCTGGGCGCGGTTGCTGATGAACAGGTTCTTGCCATCCACATTGACGCCGGTTTTGCGAAGCTCTTCCACTTCTTTCAGGAAGGCAATCGGATCGAGCACCACCCCATTGCCGATGACGCCCCGGCATCCTTTGCGGAAGATGCCGCAAGGCACAAGCTGAAGCACAAACCTGCTGCCGTTAATGATGACGGTGTGGCCGGCATTGTGGCCGCCGGCGTAGCGCGCGACGACAGAAAACTGCTCCGAGAGCACGTCAACAATTTTGCCTTTGCCCTCGTCGCCCCACTGCGCGCCAACGATAACTGCTGTCCTGCTTTTCTTCATTCCGATGTCGTCATTTCCTATGAGCTGTTTCTCGCCGTTGCACACCCTTCCCTACTTTGAGGAGCCATAATTACAGGGGAAAGGGCAAGAGGACGCGAACAGATAATGATAACCCAGGCGAAAGACGCGCGTCACGGGTTTAGCGCCGATATTTTCACGCCAGGACAGAAGTGTGTTTTCAAAAACCGCTTGAAAGGGCACGGCGTCACAAGCTACCGAAAACTCAATTTCTTGTCATTCCGACACGCAGTGGAGGAATCCCTATTGTGTCGAGGATTTATGGTGCGCCACCTATAAACCCTGAAAGCTCATAGGGATTCCTCGTCGCGGTGCTCCTCGGAATGACAATGCAAGCGCGAGACGCGCCCTACTGAAAATTCGGGTTCTTCTGGATATACTCCAGCGCGGCCCGCGCCATCTCGCGGTCGCCTTTATAAGTAAGTTGTTTCACCGCATCCTGCAAAGGGATCCAGGAAGCCTGCTCGACCTCGTGGCGCATCTCCGGGGTGATGTTTCCGATGCGTCCGGAAACGTAGCGGAACAGGTAATAGGTCACCACTTTAAACACGCGCGCGCCGTCGCCCCAACTGCGCATATAGATGTATCTCACATTGCCCAGCTTGGCCACGCGCTCGGCTTCGAGGCCGGTCTCTTCGCGAATCTCGCGCACCGCGGTTTCCTCGGGCTTCTCGCCGGGATCAATCAGTCCTTTAGGCAAGGTAAGCACAGG
>Ga0070730_10006171_pt1 | contig 10263 bp, 9 predicted proteins | sample Coa_R1_3_FD_66447 | JGI IMG/M metagenome (GOLD analysis project Ga0070730, IMG submission 66447) | Surface soil microbial communities from Centralia Pennsylvania, which are recovering from an underground coalmine fire - Coalmine... | ecosystem: Environmental > Terrestrial > Soil > Unclassified ... | reverse complement strand
GCCTGCAGCAGCTTGAGGATGATGTTCTCGACGTCCTCGCCTACGTAGCCGGCTTCGGTCAGTGTGGTGGCATCGACGATGGCGAACGGCACGTCGAGAATACGGGCCAGCGTCTGCGCCATGAGGGTTTTGCCGGTGCCGGTGGGACCGATCAGGAGAATATTGGATTTCGAGAGCTCCACTTCGGTGTTGCGCATCCGGTTCATGTGGATGCGCTTGCAGTGGTTGTACACGGCAACGGCGAGCTTCTTTTTCGTGGCTTCCTGCCCGATCACATACTGATCCAGGAATTCCTTGACCTCGAGCGGCTTGGGCAGCTTGTTCGGGCTGGTGGTGGGCTGCTCGGTTTTGTCGTCTTCGAGAATCGAGTTGCAGACCGCAATGCACTCATCGCAAATGTAGGCGCGCGGATAATCGCTGGGGGAGGAGATCAGTTTCCCGACGACATCCTGGCTCTTATGGCAGAATGAACACCGCAGGGCTTCATCGGATCCGGGACGCTTCATCATTCTCCTCTACGCCTGCTGCGCCCCGGGGGTCGGTGGCTTATGGACGCAGTTTACTTTCAGGAACGCCAATCTCATTATCGCCCGAACCCCGGCTGGAAGCAATTGAACCTTGGATAGCATTAATTCCGTTGCATACTTTGGGTTACAGGGATTTCCGGTAAGGTTATTCTTCCGCCGTCTTCTGGGCATGTTCGAAGAGGTATTCGAGTGTTTTCTCGGTCTGGATGTGGGAGGCGATCCGGCCGAGGGTGCCGTCTTTTTCGAAGCGAAGCTTGACGGCGGCAAACGGTTCCCGCTGCTGGCGGGCGACGCGCTCGACCTCCTTGTCCACTTCGTCATTGGTGGCGCCGATGGCTTCCCGCTCGGCGATCCTGGAGAGCAACAGGGAGGCTTTCACCTCGCGCAGGGCCTTGTCCTTCTGAGATGACTTCAACTTTTGCCAGTCCAGCTGGATCTTACTGCTGTCGATGCCCTCGGCCGCCAGCGATTGGAGGGTCTGCTCGACGCGGTTGCGCACCTGCCGGTCGATGAAGGCCTCCGGGACAGGGAAGTCGTGCAGATCGACCAACTTCTCGACCAGCTTGTTCTTGGCCTCCTGGCGGGCTTCGTTCTGCCGCTGTGCGAGCATGGTCTTTCGCAGGGCTTCGCGCAATTCATCCACCGTGCGAAAATCCCCCAAATCCTGGGCGAATTCGTCATTGACTTCCGGTAATTCTTTCTTGCGCAGGCCCTTAACGACCACGTGGAAACGAATGGTCTTTCCGGCCAGCTTGGACTGTGCGTAATTCTCTGGATATGTGACGTCGAAGTCCTTTTCCTCTCCCGGAGACATGCCGCGCAGATTTTCGGTGAACGCGGGCAGCGTGTCTTCGGCGCCTACGTGCAGCATCATCTCGTCCTGTTTGACCGGGGACTCGACGCCGGAAAGGCTTTCGATCGAGATCACGGCGTGATCACCATCCGCGATGGGGCGGGGGTCGACGTTGCTATAGTCGGCTTTCTGGTCGCGGATCTCTTCGAGGCGCTTGGCGACGTCTTCGTCGGTGACTTGCGGGTCTTTGTAGGGCACCTCGAGGTTCTGATATTCCTTGAGCTCGATCTGCGGGAAGACTTCGAATTCGGCCTTGAACCGCAGCGGCTCGCCGCGGTGGAAATGGACGTCTGAAATATCGGGCGTGCCGACGATGCGGAGGTCCTGCGCTTCGAGCTCTTTCTCGAGGAATTTGGGAACCAGGTTCTCGAGGACCTGCTGGCGGATGTCGCCCTCGAATTGTTTGCGAACCAGGCCCGCCGGCGCTTTGCCTGGTCGAAAGCCGGGAAGCCTGGCTTTCTGCTGGAACGAGCTGACGACACGGTCAGTCTCGCCTTCCACGGTTTCCACCGGGACCGAGATATCGACCGAATGCCTGCAACCTTCTACCAATGCCAAAAGGGATTCACCTCGGGTGGAGTAATTTTTATTGTAGCATTTCGTCGAGAAGGAGAACGCCGAGCGATGGGACGCGGCGGAAAATCGGGTCGTTGGTGATGAACGCGGTCGCACCGTTCATAAGTGCGGTAGCCGCATGAATTGCGTCAGGAGTTCGGAGATTAAACTCAGCGCGAACCTGCGCAGCCCGGCGAGCGATATCGACCGTCGGCGGCAGCCACTCGAGGTGAGGGTAGGTGGCTAGCACGGCATGGATGCGGTACACCCGTTGCCAGTCCTTCATTCGATAGGGCAGGACCAACGCCTCGGTCAGGGTGAGTGTGGAGGTAACTACCTTTGTCTTGCGCTCTTCCACTAGATCGAAGATGCGTTTCGAAACGTCAAAGTATTTTTGGTTTTCTTCCAGCCAGTAGACAAACGGGCTGGTATCGAGAGCCATCTTCGGATGGTGATCGAAGAAATCCTCGAGATCCGCGGCTTTCAGCGCCAGCTCCCCCGCTCTCGGTCCAGATAATCGGGAGGGTATATACCCTTCATAATCCCGGCCAGCGCTTCGGAATACTTCTTCGGTTTACGGATCATGATAGCGGTATCCCCCTGCAGCGCTATGACAATCTTGTCGCCCGGTTTCAAGCCTAGTTGCTGGCGCACTTCGCGTGGGATGACGATTTGATTCTTGCTGGAAAGTTTGGCTTCAGCCATATGCGATATCCCTTTACATTCTGGCAAAACGTAAAGCGGATGGCAAATAGACAGCACGGAAGCAGCTCAGTACGATCAAGTTGTGGCGCAAACCCAAAAGCTGCGGGAATTGCCGTCGGTGCATGAGGTTTTGGCTAAGCTCGAGCCCGTGCTGTCCCGCTTTCCGCGGGCGCTGGTCACCGACGAGGTGCGCCGGGTGCTCGAGGCGCGGCGGAGCGACATCCGGTCCGGCGCAGCGAATGGCAGCGAAGAAGTGGCCGTCGAGACCGCAGTCGAGCGGGCCCTTGAGGCGCTGGCCAAGCCTTCACTAAAGCGAGTCATCAACGCCACGGGCGTGGTGCTGCATACCAATCTGGGGCGTGCGCCGCTGGGGCCCCAGCAGGCTATAGCGGGCTACTCCAATCTTGAATACGACCTCGCGTCAGGCAAGCGGGGTAAGCGGGACGTGCATGCAGGCGTGCTCTTCGATCGCCTGTTGGGTTGCCCGGCGATAGCGGTCAACAACAACGCCGCGGCGATCTATCTCGCGCTGAACGAGCTGGCGGCCGGGCACGAAGTGATTGTCTCGCGCGGCGAGCTGATTGAGATCGGCGATGGCTTCCGCATTCCGGACATCATGTCGCGGTCGGGGGCGGTGCTTCGTGAAGTGGGCACCACCAATCGCACCGGCATTCAGGATTACCGCAACGCCATCAACGAGCACACGCGGCTCCTGTTACGCGTCCATCCGAGCAACTTTCGCATTGAAGGTTTCACGGCGCGGCCGGAGCTCGGGGAATTAGTGGCGCTCGGCAGGGAGCGTGGCGTTCCCGTCTACGAGGATCTGGGCAGCGGATGCGTGGTGGATTTGCGGGCGTTCGGCATCCACGAGCCGCTGGTGAGCGAGAGCCTAAACGCCGGCACGGATCTGGTATCTTTCAGCGGCGATAAACTCCTGGGCGGGCCGCAGGCGGGCATTCTGGCCGGCAAACCCGAAATCGTTGCCCGTTTGCGGCGGAATCCAATGTTCCGCGCTCTGCGACTCGACAAGCTCATTTATCAGGCACTTGAAAATACGCTGCGCGCAATGCTGTTTGAGCAGTGGTACCGGATACCGGCGCTGGGCATGATCCGGATGAGCGCCGATCAGATTCGTGCGCGGGCCGAGCGGATCATCGCGAAGATTTCCGCGCTCGACGCGCGTATTGAGCCGGGCGAATCGGTGATTGGTGGCGGCTCGACGCCCGAGCAGTCGATTTCGACATGGCTTATCGTTATCGAGCGCCCAGACGTGAACGCAGCAGAGCGGGCGCTGCGCCGCAACGATCCGCCGGTGATTGCCCGTATCGAGGATGACCGGCTGGTGCTGGACTTGCGAACGGTTTTCGAGAGTGAAGAAGAGGAGCTGACCCGGGCGCTTCAGGCTCTCTCTTGATAAGTGCCTTCAGCGGTGCTGACGCGAATTTTTTCGCCTTCGATAATGAACGGCGGTACCTGCACCACCAGGCCGGTTTCAACCTTGGCGGGTTTGGTGACGTTTGAGACGCTGGCGCCCTTGATGCCCGGCTCCGTTTCGACCACCGTCATGTCTACGGTGGGTGGCAGTTCCACGCTGATGGGTTTGCCTTCGTAAAATTCCACTTTTACCTTAAGCTGCGGAATCAGGTAGCTGACGGCGTCGCCCAATATGTCCTTCATCAAGTGCATCTGCTCGTAATTCTCGGTGTTCATGAAGTAGTAATACTCGCCGTCGTCGTACAGGTACTCCATTTCCTGTTCGTCGAGCATGGCGCGCTCCACGCGATCTTCGGACGAAAACCGGTGCTCGGTCATGGTGCCGCTGCGCAGGTTGCGCATTTTCGCTTGTACGAATCCGCGCAAGTTACCGGGCGTCCGATGGTTCACGCTGAAGATAGAGAACAGATCGTTGTTGAACTTAATGACCATACCCGGGCGCATCTGTGTTGAGGAAATCATGAAACCAAAGCTCCAAAATTGAGTGAGATTAGTCGAGCAGGACTAAGAAGCTATTATAGCATCGCGGCGCTGTGTGTCCGTACAAAGTACGGCGAATGGTATCGTGACTCCGATAGAATGGGCGGCCATGTTGATGGCGCATCCAGAGACTTTGGACGAACGGGCGCGAAACCGCCGCCGGTTTCTGGAATTTCTGTTAGGGAGCCCATTGCTGGCGTCGCGGCCGGTTTCCGGGTGGCAGGCGGCGGCTGGCAGTGGCGCGATGGCCGACCTCAAGGACGCACTGAGCGTCATGGACTTTGAAGCCGCCGCGCGCCAAAAACTTCCGCCCGCTCACTTCGGCTATCTGGCTACTGGAGTAGATGACGACGCGACGCTGGCGGCGAACCGGGAAGGATTCAAGCGCTTTCAGCTTCGCCCGCGGCGCATGGTGGATGTCAGCGGCGCCGATCTGCGCACCGAAATCCTCGGCACGGTCTGGGAGCATCCTATTTCGCTTGCGCCGGTCGGAAGCCAAAAAGCGTTCCATCCCGATGGTGAAGTGGCGGTAGCGCGAGGCGCGCGTGCGATGCGGGCCCTGCAGATCCTCTCAACCGTCACCACTTGCAGCGTGGAAGAAGTGAATCAGGCCGCGGGGCGTCCGGTTTGGTTTCAGCTTTATCCGACTTCACGCTGGGAGATCACTGAAAAGCTGGTGCGGCGCGCCGAATCCGCGGGCTGTCCGGTATTGGTGCTGACCGTGGATCTGCCGGTAGGGCGTCATACCGACACGCTCGAAAGAATGAAACGCACGGACTCGAGAAATTGCTCGGCGTGCCACGGCAGTGCTCCAGGCGCGGGCTTTCAAAGGAAACCGATGTTCGACGGCATTGATATGACAGGCGTCGGCGTTTACAACGCCGCAGTAACCTGGGAGTTTGCCCGCCGATTGCGAGAAATCACGCGGATGAAGCTGGTGCTCAAGGGCATTCAAACGCGCGAAGACGCTCAATTGTGCCGCGAGCACGGCATTGACGGCATCATCGTTTCGAACCACGGCGGACGCGCGGAAGAGACGGGACGGAGCACCATCGAGTGTTTGCCCGAGGTGGCAGCCGGTGCGGGCGATAAAGTTACGGTGTTAGTAGACGGCGGCTTTCGCAGGGGCACCGACATACTCAAGGCTCTGGCTCTCGGGGCGCGCGGCGTTTCCATCGGCCGCCCCTATTGCTGGGGCCTGTGTGCGTTCGGACAGGCCGGCGTTGAAAAGGTGATCGAACTTCTACGCGCCGAGTTGGAGCTGATCATGCGGCAGTGCGGCGTCCGCTCGATTCCGGAGATCACCCGGTCGTTCGTCATGGCTCCTTAAACGAATTTGATACCTTATTGCTTTGTGATTCAAATTCCGGACTTGTGAGTACGCGATGCCTGCGCCTGGAGAGTTGACCTATTACGAACGAATCGGTTCCGCGGGCCGGGAACACGCCCTCAACAAACCGTTCTCCGATGAAAGGCGCGGCGCGCGGCTCATGGAAGTTGGCGCTGTCCTGCTTCTGCTTCCCAAACCTCCGGCGCGCGTCCTGGAATGTGGGTGTGGCGCCGGATGGCTGAGCTACATCCTGGCGAAATCGGGTTATGATGTCGTTGGCCAGGACGTTAGTGCACAGGCTATTGAGTTGGCCCGCAGCAACCCCATGTTCCACAGGCTGCAGAAATCACCGGTATTCATCGCATCCGATTTTGAAGAACTGCCGTTTGAAAGCGAGTTCGATGCGGCGCTGTTTTTTGATTCGTTGCACCACGCCATCGACATGCCTCTCGCAATCAGCCGGGTTTTCCGAGCGCTGAAGCCGGGTGGTTTAATGATCGCTTCTGAACCCGGCGTGGGGCATGCGCAGGCTGCGAGCGAATTCTCGCAAACGTGGGATGTAACGGATCAGGACGCTCCGCCTGAACTCGTTTTGAAGCTTGGCCGCGTGGCCGGCTTTTCAGCAGGGAAGGTTTTCCCACACGCTGAATGGCTGGGTCCGAGCCTCTACGATCGCCGTTCCGGCCTCTGGAAACGGCTCCGTCAGCTGGCAGGCGCGGTACGGTGCGTCGTGAGGGCGAATCGTGGCGGAATCGCACTCCTGGTCAAGTAGGGCGACAGACGATTCCAGTCTAAAACGGCAAAATCTCTTCCCGCTGCGGATCGAAGTCTATGCGACGTTTCTCCACGTAGGCAATGTTGCCCAGGTGCGAGGCTTGCGCGGAGCGGTGGCCAATGAGCACGTCGGCGTTGGGCAGCTTGCGCGAGCGGACGCAGTCCAGAAAATTGTTGACGTGGTCGAGAGTCATATCCTGGGGCTCGGCCTTGACGATCACAGGCTCTGCTTTTCTTCCCAGGGGACGAAATTCATAGCGGCCGCGATCGATGTAAAGCCGTCCTTCGGTGCCGCACATTTCGACTGCCGCTCCGGTGATGCCGGGTGCCAGCGTAGCCTCAAATGTGGCGGTGAATTCTGTCGGGTACTCGAGCAGCACGTTGATGGTGTCAGGCGCGGTACGGCCGTCTTTGTAGTTGTAAACTCCGCCCGCCGCTACGGCTGATTTGGGAATCTCCTGGCCCATAAACATGTGGACCACGTCGATCCAATGGGTGAAAAGATCGGTGACCTGGCCGCCGCCGAAATCGAGATAAGCGCGAAAATTCCAGTATTGCTGCGGGTCGTAGTCGCGCCACTTGACCGGGCCTAGATACCGCGCCCAGTCCAGATTCGAGGGCTTCTCCCGCAGCGATTCAGGCGCGCGGCGCAGGTGATACTGATTGCCGTGCCACCAGGTGCGCGCGAGCGTAATCTTGCCCAGGCGGCCGGTATCGAAATATTCGCGCTTGGCGGCCAGATAATGCACGCCGGAACGTTGCTGCATGCCTACCTGGCAGATCCGCTCGTTCACGCGCGCGGATTTGACAATCGGCGGGCCTTCTTCGATCTTGAGCGTCAGCGGTTTTTCGACATAGACGTCGCGGCCGGAGTTGAGCGCGTCTATGGCGATGGCGGCGTGCCAGTGATCCGGCGTGGCGATGAGCACGGCGTCGACTTCTTTCATCTCGAGCAGTTTGCGATGGTCGGAAAAGTTACGCGCGTTCGGCGCCTTCTGGCGGGCTTTATCGATCTGCTCGCCGTAGATGTCGCAGACGGCGGTCACGTCGACTTGAGGGTTTTCCTGGAACTGCGACATGTCGTGGCGGCCGCGCTCGCCGCAACCGATGACGCCGAGCTGAATTTTATCGTTAGCTCCGAGAATGCGCGAGTAAGAGACCGCCGTCGCGACGGTCGCGCCGCGCAGCAGATCACGTCTTCGAATGTCGGTGGACATGTCAGAGATTATACGACTCGGCAGCGGCGCTGCGAGTGCGACTTCCGCCTGTGCCAAACCGCGGCGCTACGACCTCAGATCAACGGTCGGCAAAAAACGCGGCGGTTTGCGGAATTTCGTCGCCTGCTCGAACGCATAGGCCAGACGGATGAGCACCGGCTCACTGTACGCCTTGCCGACGAACGAGAGACCGACAGGCAGCCCGAATACGTAACCGGCGGGCACGGTGATGTGGGGATAGCCGGCCACGGCGGCGGGGCCAGTGAAATCGCCGCCGGGAAAATGATCGCCGTTGGGCAGGTCGATAGGCCAGGCGGGCGGGGCAGTGGGCGCGATCAACGCATCGAGCTTGTGCTTGCCCATGATGGCGTCGATACCGCGCGTGCGGGCCAACTCGTGGTTGCGCTTCAAAGCCTTAAGATATGCGGGCGTGGTCAGCGGACCTTTGGCCTGCGCTTTGATCATCACGTCCTGGCCGAAAAAGGGCATCTCTTTCGCGGCGTTCTTCTCGTTGAAGTCGATGATTTCCTGGAGCGAATGCACGGGGGCTTTCGGACCGAGCCGTTCCAGGTAAGCATTGAGGTCGGCTTTAAATTCGTAGAGCATCACTTCGTTTTCCGAATCGCCGAATTTGCCCGTGGTCGGGATGTCGGCGGGATCGATGATCTCGGCGCCCAGGTGCTTCATGATATCGATGGCCGCGGCCAACAGCTTATCAACCGGCTCGCTGAACCCGAAGTATTTTCGCGCCACGCCAATGCGCGCGCCACGCAAGCCGTTGGAATCGAGAAATTTCGTATAGTCGGGCTGCGCTTTCCCGGCGCTTTCTTTGGTGACGGCGTCGTTGGGGTCGATGCCGGCCATTACGCCCAGCAATATCGCGGCGTCGGTCACGGTGCGCGTCATGGGACCGGCGGTGTCCTGGCTGTGGGAGATAGGGATGATGCCAGAGCGGCTGACAAGGCCAACCGTGGGTTTGATGCCAACGAGAGCGTTGATCGAAGAGGGGCAGGTGACCGAGCCATCGGTCTCGGTGCCGATGGCAATCGCGCACAAATTCGCCGATGCCGCGGCGCCTGACCCGGAGCTTGAGCCGCAAGGATTGCGGTCGAGCGCGTAGGGGTTGAGCGTCTGCCCGCCGCGGCCGCTCCAGCCGCTGGTTGAATGGCCGGAGCGAAAGTTGGCCCACTCGCTCAGGTTGGTCTTTCCAAGAATCACGGCGCCGGCTTCAAGCAATCGTTGCGCGACGAACGAATCGCGCGGCGCGATTGATCCTGAAAGTGCGAGCGAGCCCGCGGTAGTCATCATCCGGTCGGCGGTGTCGATATTGTCCTTGATGAGGACGGGGACGCCGTGCAGGGGACCGCGCGCGCCTTTTTCGCGACGCTCCTTGTCGAGCGCATCGGCAATTGCGAGGGCATCCGGATTGATTTCGATCACCGCGTTGATGGCCGGGCCGCGCTTATCGATCTCGTCAATCCGAAGGAGATACTTCTCCACGATCGAGCGCGCCGTGTGATGGCCGGTTTTCATTTCGGCCTGCAGCTCGGTGGTCGTGACCTCTTCAAGATCGAAAGGCCTCACCGGAACCGGCGCCGGATGAGATGCTGGCGTCTGGGACGGGCTTGAGAGCACGGCGCCGCCTCCCAGCAGGCTGACCTGCAAAAAAGTTCTACGTTTCATGAGAAGTGAGGAGGCGTTCTCGAGTGCCGGCTGATCCTCTCGCAGCACAACGGCGTTTCTCCAACTGGGGATGATATCCAACGCAAGCGGCTGGCGCACGTGCGTCGCAACTTTTTTACAAACTTCAGTGGCCTGCGGTGGCGCGCGCACTCAATATGTGAGCAGCCGCTCGGCTTCGTGCGCCAGGTCGTCGATTTGCGGAAGGATCGCGTTTTCCAGCTGCGGATGATAGCCCACCCAGGTGTCGAGCGCGCCCACGCGGCGCACGGGAGCATCCAGGCGATCGAACAGCTCGTCGGCGATGCGAGCGGCGATCTCAGCGCCATACCCAAAGGAGATGCAGTCCTCGTGCGCGACCAAAACACGGCTGGTTTTTTCGACGGACGTTCGAATGGCGTTCCAGTCGTAAGGCGCGAGGCTGCGCAGATCAATCACCTCGATGCTGGCGTCGGGATTTCGACGCTCCACCTGCATGGCCGCCTGCAACGATTTCTGGACGACAGCTCCATAAGTCACGATGGTCAGGTTCTGTCCGGTCTTCACAGTTTTGGCGCGGCCAAATGGAATGGTGAAATCGGGGCCGGGGTGCGGCGACCGGTTATACGGCTCGCGATACAGCCGCTTGTGCTCGAGAAAAAGCACTGG
>Ga0070730_10006168_pt1 | contig 10266 bp, 8 predicted proteins | sample Coa_R1_3_FD_66447 | JGI IMG/M metagenome (GOLD analysis project Ga0070730, IMG submission 66447) | Surface soil microbial communities from Centralia Pennsylvania, which are recovering from an underground coalmine fire - Coalmine... | ecosystem: Environmental > Terrestrial > Soil > Unclassified ... | reverse complement strand
GACCATGCAGCCGCGCACGGGGGAATAGTCCGCGAGCTGGGCCTGCATGATCACGTCGTTGTACCACTCGCTGAAGTCCTTCGCGCGTGGCGTGATCTTCTCCGCTTGAGCCATTACTGGAATGATCCGTTTCGAATCGAGGTCAGGGGCACCTTCACTTCGGTACCCGCGTTGAGGTCCCGCACCACGGCCACACCGGCGGCGCGTTCATCAGGGCCGAGGATCACGGCTCGCGCGGCGCCGCGTGCGGCCGCCAGCTCGAGCTGTTTCCGGATATTGCCCTGCTTGAGCGCGTACTCGACACCAATCCCCTGATCGCGAAGGTCGTGAGCCAGCTCGAGGATGAACGGTACGTCATCACCGGAGATCCCCACGAGGAAGGCGTGTACGGCTCCCGCCTTTCCGGCGCCTTTGTCTCGTTCCTTGAGCAGCTCACCCAGCACCACGTCGCCCATCCCGAATCCGAGCGCCGGGAGGTCGACACCCCCGAGCGCCTTCAGGAGCCCGTCGTACCGGCCACCCCCGCAGATAGCCCGCAGGGTACGTCCGGTGTCGAACAGCTCGAACACCGTGCCGGTGTAGTAGGCGAGTCCGCGGACGATGGTCATGTCCACGGTCGCGTAGTCGCCCAAGCCCATCGCCTTGAGGGCGCTCAGGGATTGCTCGAGCGGCTCCCCCGCCTCGGCCCCTCCCCGGACCTTCCCCAGCGCCTCTTTGACCGCACTCCAATCGCGCAAAGCCGCGATGGCGAACACATTTCCCGTTTCCCGTTTCCCGATTCCCGCCTCCCCGAGCTTCCGCTCCAACACGTCCATCGGGTCCCGCTCAGCCTTGTCGATGGCGGCGAACGCGGCCGGGAGCTGGGCCTCCGTCAGTCCGTTCCCCAGAAGCAGTGCCTTCAGCACCCGCCGGTCCGAAATCCTGGCCTGCACGTCCTTGGCGGAGAGCCCGAACCCCCGCATGATGTCGATGGCGGCGGCGATCAGCTCGGCGTCCGCCAGCGGCCCCGCCTCGCCGATCAGGTCCATGTTCAGCTGGAAGTGTTCTCGAAGCCGGCCCCGTTGCTGCCGTTCGTACCGGAAGAGCTGGGGGATGGAGAACCAGCGAATGGGCTTCTTGAGGGCCTGCGCGCGAGCCCCGACCATCCGGGCCAGCGTAGGGGTCATCTCGGGCCGCAGCGCGACGTCCCGGTCCCCCTTGTCACGGAAGTTGTAGAGCTGCCCGACGATCTCTTCCCCGGACTTCTGGGTGTACAGCTCGAGGGGTTCCAGCGGGGGACCGTCGTACTCCTCGAAGCCGTAACGCGCCGCTACCCCTCGCCAGGTAGCGAAGATGTGATTGCGGAGTGCCAGTTCGTCAGGGTAGAAATCACGGAAGCCGGGAAGCGCTTTCCCTTGCATCACAACAATTTAGCCGACTGGCGCAAAACCGGGCAAGGCGGCGAGCGCGTCGCCGACGGTGTGAAATGAGCCCGTCACCAACGTCGTGGCGGCGCCTTCCTGCACCATCTCCAGCGCGCGCGTGAAGTCCGGCTCGAACACCACCGGCTGACCGATCACCCGCTCGTCCGCCCACCCGGCCAGGTCGCGCGCCAGCCAGCGCTGATGATCGGGCACCGTCGGCGCCACCGTCAGAATCAGCCGGTCCACCGCCGGCAAGATCCGCTCGAGCATGGGTCGCCACTCCTTGTCGTTCCTGATGCCCACCAGGGCGTGAAGGGGGCGCCGGGGGCGCGCTTCCTCGAGCGCCGAGACCAGGATGTCCATCCCGTCCGGATTGTGCGCCACGTCGAAAATCCAGCTCCCCCGTACTTCGAACCGCCCTGGGATGAACGCGTCGGCGAAGCTGGCCGGCACCTCTGACCCCCTCAAACCGAATGGCTCAGGGAGAACGGCCAACGCCGCACGAGCCACCGCCGCATTCTGGGCCTGGTGGGGGCCCTTCAACCCCAACTGCAAGTGCGGATTGCGGATTGCGGATTGCGGAATAGCGACAATGGGCGTCGCCCCTCTGAGGATCGCCTCTTCCCGAAGGACCTTCAGTACCTGGGCGTCCTGCTCTCCCGTGACGAATGGCACGCCGGGCTTAGCGATTCCTGCTTTTTCCTTGGCAATGCTGGTGAGATCGGGTCCCAGGTAGTCCGTGTGCTCCAGAGCGATCTTGGTCACGACACTCGCCAGGGGGGTGATGACGTTCGTAGCATCGAGCCGGCCACCGAGCCCCACTTCAACGACCGCGATGTCGACGTGCCGGCCGGCAAAATCCGCGAACGCGATGGCGGTGAGGCATTCGAAAAAGCTGGCTTCGAGGCGCTCGATGTGGGGGCGGAGAGAGTCGGTCCATTGGGCGAACGCGTCTTCAGAAATCGGGACGCCATCCACCACGATCCGCTCGGTGGCCGAGACCAGGTGCGGAGACGTATAGAGCCCGACCTTGAAGCCCCGAGAGCGCAGATCGGCCGTCAGAAAGGCGCAGGTGCTCCCCTTCCCGTTCGTTCCCCCGACGTGGATGCTCGGAAAGTGGCGCTCGGGATGACCCAGGACGTCGAGAAGCCCCTCGGTGGGCCCGAGGCTCCATTTGATGCGACCGGCTTGTCGTGCGAAGAGAAAACGGACGGCGTCGTCGTACCGACTCAGTCAGCAGCCTCCGCCGGGCGGCGGCCGGCCATATGCCGAAGGAGCTGGGCGGTGGTCTCGCGCAGCTCGCCCCGCGGAACCACCGAATCCACCATGCCGTGGTCGAGCAGGAACTCCGCCGTCTGGAAGCCTTCAGGGAGGTCCTGGCCGATGGTCTGCTTGATCACCCGGGGACCCGCAAACCCGATCACCGCCCCCGGTTCCGCCAGTACGACGTCACCCTGCATGGCGAAGGAGGCCGATACCCCGCCCGTGGTTGGGTTCGTCAGGATCGACACGTACGGGATGCGCTTGGCCGCAAGCTCCGCCAGGACGACCGACGTCTTGGCAAGCTGCATGAGCGAGAGCACCCCTTCCTGCATTCGGGCGCCACCCGAGGCCGACACGAGAATCAACGGGACCCGCCTATCGATGGAGCGCCGGGTGAGGCGGGCGATCTTCTCCCCGACCACCGCGCCCATCGAGCCCCCCATGAACGCGAAATCCATGACTCCCAGGTTGATGGCGACCCCTTCGAGCCGGGCGAACCCCGTCCTGATGGCATCGAGGGGCCCCGCCTTTTTTACGGAGGCTTCCAGCCGGTTGGCGTAGTTCTCGAATTTCAGGGGATCGGCGGACTTGAGCTTGGTCTCAGTCTCGTGCCACGACCCCTCGTCCACGAGGAGGTCGATGTACTCCTGCGCGGGAATCCGCCGGTGGTGGCCACAGTTGGGACAGACATTCAAGGCGCGAAGGAACTTCTCCTTGATGTCGATATGGCCGCATTCCTCGCACTTCTCCCAGGCGTCGGGAGGGATCTCGAGCTTGATGCGCTCGGAGGTACGGGGTTTGCGCTCCTTCTTGAACCAGGCCATTCACGCCCAAGGCAGATAGGAAGCGGACAAAGTAGGAGACCCCCTCCCGCAACGCCAGCCCTGAGCGTCTAACCTATTGTCCTGGGCTGATATACCCCGATTGCCGCGATTCGTACGCTACCCGCAGGCTGATGCCCACCGCGAGGAAGCACGTCAGCAGGAAGGACCCGCCGTAGGAGAAAAACGGGAGGGGAATGCCCGTAATGGGCAGGAGATTGACGGTCATCCCGACGTTTTCGACCACGTGGGTGAACAACATGCCGGCAATCCCCAGCACGCACAGACTGGTGAAGGGGTCGGTCGCCCGCCGGGCGATCCGGATGAGGGCGAGGAGCAACCACACGAAGAGCACCAGGGCCACGAGCACGCCGAGGAAACCCAGCTCCTCCCCGACCACCGAAAAGATGAAATCCGTGTGCTGGGCCGGCAGGAAAGCCAGCCGCTTCTGGGTTCCCAGGGTGAATCCCTTCCCCAGGAGGCCCCCGGATCCGATCGCCACCTTGGACTGGATCACGTGCCAGCCGGTGGCCCTCGGGTCTACGTCGGGATTGAGAAAGACGAGCAGCCGGTTCTGCTGGTAGGGCGCCAGGTGTCGCCAGAAGGGCAAGGCGATCACCCCCATGGCGAAGTTCCCGAGCATCACCGTCAGCCCCTCCCACACGTATGGGCGCCACAGCAGCAGGAGCCCGAAGAGCAGGACCATCCATGCTCCCCACGCCACCGTCGAGAACGCCAGGACCAGGCCGATCGCCGGCGACCCCAGCATCACCAGGAGGGACATTCTCGTCCCCGACCATGCCAGCATCGCGAAGAAGATCGCGATGAACACGATGGCGCTCCCCAGATCAGGCTGGAGCACCACCAGCAGGAACGGCAATCCCAGGATGAGGCAGGGCACGATCAGCTCCCGGAGCGTGGCCGGGGGCTCCTTTCGCTCGGCGAGCCACCGCGCCAGCATCAGGATGACGGCGAGCTTCGCGAGCTCCGCCGGCTGCCCCAGCCGGATGCCCCCGACGGCAATCCACGACTTTTCGCTCGCCGCGGTGCCCGCCCCCCTCCCGATCACCAACGTCAGGGCCAGCACAAACGCGACGATGCCATAGACGTAGGGCGTCGCCCATTCGAGCAGTCGGGGGGAGAGCCGGAAGGTGAAGAGGGCCGCTCCGAATCCCAGCACCAGCCAGAGGATCTGCTTGTGCCAGATGGCGGTGGCGACGGTCGGAACGTCGGTCTGGCCCGCCGAGTAGAGCGTGGCGAGACCATAGGCGCAGAGCAGGAGCGTGACCGCGACCAGCGACCGGTCGAGCCCTTGCGACCTACCGGCCATGGCGGCGGGGCGTGGTATCGGGCTTGATCACCGAGTCAGGTTTCGTCGTCGTATCGAACGGCGTCGGCTCGGCGCCGGGCGGCAGGGTCCGCACCTCGTGCGGGGCCGAATCGGCCGGGAGCCGGAAGGTCGCGTTGTTCGCCAGGGTGGAATCGACGCCCAGATAGCGGGCGATCACGCGCGTGACGAGCGGGGCCACGTACGGTCCTTCGCGCGCGAACTCGATGATGGCACCCACGACGATCTGCGGCTTCTCCGCCGGCGCAAATGCGATGAACCACCCGTGGTTGGGGCCATGCGGGTTCTGGGCCGTGCCGGTCTTTCCGGCGATGGTGACGTCGCCCAGTCGGGCCGCGCGCGCGGTGCCCCCCTCCTGCAACACTCCGATCATCGCTTTTCGCAGTCCCTCGATCTGATCCTGCGACAGATCGAGGTCTTCCGTCGGCGTCTGGAGCGGATGGACGACGTACGGTGTGCGGGACTTGCCGTCACTCGCCAACATCTGGTAGAGGCGCACCATGTCGATGAGGCTCTGCGCGTTCTCCCCCTGCCCGATCGCCAGGTTCAGCGTCACGGCGGAGGTCCAGTGACGGGGGCCGTAGACGCGGTCGTAGTAATCGGTGCCGTTTGGAAATTCGGGGGTGATTTCCCCCGGAAGATCGATGCCGGTACGGGACCGGAACCCCAGCGAATTCACGTCCTCCAGGAGCGACGTCAGGCCGAGCTTGAGGCCGAGCTGGTAGAAGTACACGTCGCAGCTCTGAGCGATCGCTTGCGAAAGCGTGAGATCCCCATGGCCGCGCGGCTCCCAGCACCGGAAGTACCGGTTGCCGTACTGCAGCCCGCCGGTGCACGGAATCGGCATCCGGGAGTTCATCGTCACGATGCCCCGCCTCAGCCCAATCGCCGCCACCAGGAGCTTCCAGGTGGACCCCGGCGGGTATCGCGCCTGGATGGCGCGATCGAAGAACGGATTCGCGGGGTTGTCGTTCAGTTTCTTCCAGGTGTCCTGATCGATTCCCCCCACGAACGCGTTCGGGTCATAGCCCGGCGCGCTGTAGAGGGCCAGCACTTCACCGGTATTGGGATTCATCGCGATCAAGGCGCCCCGCTGGCCGGGCGGGAAGACCTTCGACACGTACCGCTGGAGATCGAGATCGATCGTGGTGCGGATGATGGCGCCGGGGACCGGAGGCAACGTCGGCGCCGCGCCGACCTCCCGCACGACCCTTCCGACGGCGCTGACTTCGACGAACCGCTGCCCGTCCTGTCCTCGCAAGGAGTCGTCGTACTCGCGCTCGAGACCCGTCTTCCCCACCAGGGCGCCCAGCCTGAGGCCCGCATACCGCGGCGAGTTGCGTTCGTCTTCCGTGACCTCGCCCACCGTTCCCAGGAGATGCGCGGCCGCTCCCGAGTCCGGGTAATACCGCCGCGGCTCGGCCTGAATGAACAGCCCGGGAATGTTGATCCGGCGCTCCTCGAGCTGGGCCACGAGATCGGCCGGCGCGTTGGCCATCACCAGCGCGGGCTGATACGGCGCTCGCAGGAACCGCTCGAGCACGCGCGCGATCGCCTCCGAGTCGAGATCCGCGAACGGCGCGATCTGCCGCAGCCGGCGGTGCAGCTTCGCGGTGTCGTCCGGCAGCAGGGAGATCGTGTATCCGGGGATGTTGTCGGCCAGCACCTTGCCGTTCCGGTCGAGGATCAACCCGCGCGGTGCCGGAAGAACGATTTCCTTGAGGCGGTTGGTTTCGGACTGAAGGCGGTACCGGCTGTATCCGAGGATTTGCGTGCGGAAGAAGGCGACGATCAGGACCGCGAATACGAGGAGCACCACCAACCGCACCAGCCGGTAGCGGCGGTCGAGCGCGAACGGGTGAAACGGCGTGCTCATGCGTCAGTGAACCGGACCGACAGCCACCGGCCCAATACGATCAGCACCAGCACGCCTACCAGGGCGGTCATCAGGCTCTGCAGCGGAGACCACACCAGGAGCTCCCACACCAGCGTTTGACCCTTCAGCTCGCCGGAGGCGAGGGACACCACGAGGTTCCGGATCCAGGTGCCGCCGAAGAAGATGCAGCCATTCACGAACAGGTTCTCGGCGAAGAACACCGCCTTGGACCACGACGAGATATAGCCCACCAGCGTGTGCGCCAGCGCGCTCGCGCCGAATGACGCGGGCGTGAGCGCATCACGGATGATCCCGACGATGAACCCGGCCCCCGCCGACGGTCCCGGGGCCGCACGGATCGTGTACATCAAGAGCGCGAGCAGGAGAAAATCGGGTGCGATGCGGTCGTCACCCAGCCGGGTCCGCACCGAGAAGTGCAGCAGCACGAGCCCGGCGAGCACGAACCAGAACCGGTACTTGTCGGTTCGCCTCATGGACTCTTGCCTTCGTCCTGAAAGAGGTCGTGGAGATTGCCGCTCCCCTTGGTCGTTCCCGTCAGAATCATCACGTGTGTCACGGCCGCGGGGTGCACCGCCGGGCGCAGGAGGTAGGTCCGCTCCCAGTGCTCGTTATCCGCGCCCGGCCCGATCACCGTGCCGATCGGGATGCCGCGCGGAATCACGCCACCGAGGCCGGACGAGACGATGAGCGTACTCTCCGGCACCACCGAGCGGTACGGAACCCCTTGCAGCTCGAGCAGCCAGATCCCCGGCCCCTCCGTGCCGTGCGGCGCGACGATGCCGTAGATGCTGCCATCCAGCGCCATCGCCGCCGCGCGAAACTCCGGGTGCGCCCAGGTGGCCACGACGCTCGTCTGTTCATCCACCGCCGACACCACGCCGACCAGCCCGCCGGGGCTGACGACCGGATCGAGCGTCTTCACCCCCTCCTTCCGCCCGGCGGACACGAGAAACGTGAGGGGATCCGTGGGACCCGATTCGTGGAGGACCTCCGCCGGGACGTACCCGGTGGCGAGGCGCTGGCCGAGCCCCAGCAGGCTGCGGAGACGGGCATTCTCGGAGCGGAGCTCGGGCAGGAACGTCGCCGCGAGCATGGCGGAATCGCGTTGCGCCGTGATCTCATCGACGTGGGCCCGGGAGGTCTTCAGTGTGGCGGTTTCTTCCTGCAGGGCGAGCAGTGGCGCGAGAATCGTCTGACGCAGGGCCTGGCTGAACGGACGCCGGATGGAATCCGGCACGGTCATCGCGATGATGGAGAGGACGAGGCACCCGAGGAAGACGAACGTGTCCGCCCGCGATCCATAGCGTTCGGCCTCGATGGTCATCCCCGCCTCAAGTGGTCAGGACGTTGCGGTATTTCTCCGGATCGTCCAGGATCCGGCCGACCCCGCGTACCACGCAGGTCATCGGATCTTCGTCCAGATGAATGGGCAGTCCGGTTTCCTGCTGCAGGAGGACGTCGAGACCGCGGATGAGCGCCCCGCCGCCCGTCATGACGATGCCGCGGTCCACGATGTCGGAGGCGAGCTCGGGGGGCGTGATTTCCAGCGCGCGCCGCACCGCATCCACGATCTGCTGGATCGGCTCCTGTACCGCTTCGCGCACTTCACTCGAATGGACGCGCACGATCTTCGGAATGCCCGAAACCAGGTCACGTCCCTTCACTTCCATTTCCCGCTCTTCGCCCACCGGGGCCGCCGAGCCGATCTGGATCTTGATCTGCTCCGCGGTGGGCTCACCGATCAGCAGGTTGTAGTTCTTGCGCATGAATTGGACGATGGCCTGATCCAGCTCATCGCCGCCCGTCCGGATCGACGTATCCGACACGATGCCCGACAGCGCGATGACCGCGATTTCGGTCGTCCCGCCGCCGATGTCGATCACCATGTTCCCCGTAGGCGTCTCGACAGGGAGGCCGACCCCGATGGCGGCCGCCATCGGCTCCGCCACCATGTAGACCTCTTTCGCACCCGCCGATTGCGCGGAGTCGCGCACCGCGCGCTTCTCCACTTCGGTGATCCCGGAAGGGACGCACACGATCACCTTCGGCTTCACGCGGAAGAGATGACGGTCGATGATGGTCTTGAGGAAGAAACGGAGCATCTTCTCGGTGACGTCGAAGTCGGCGATGACGCCGTCCTTCAGCGGACGCACCGCGAGAATGCCGTCGGGCGTGCGCCCGAGCATGCGCTTCGCTTCGAGTCCGATCCCCTTGACCTTGCCGGTCGCTTTTTCGATCGCGACCACCGAGGGCTCGTTCAAGACGATGCCTTCGCCCTTCACGTATACAAGCGTGTTCGCCGTGCCGAGATCGACGGCGATCTCGTTCGCGGGGCTCCAGGCACCAAATTTCAGATTCTTCCAGCTAAATGGCACAGGCAGTCAGGGGCAAAGGAAAAGGGGGGCGCTAGCTCAAGCGCCCCCAAGGTAACAAATGCCCTAACTGCAAGCAATACTGATGTTTGACGAAGTCCCCTTATTGACGGCAGGGACCGTGCGGATCGCTCTGCTTGGGTCCGTCCACCACCGGCCGATGGTCCAGGTTGGCGACCGCCACCGCGAAGTCCCGGGCGAGGGTTGCTACCCGGGCCAGGACCGCGTAGTCGATGTACTCCGCCTCGTCCGTCACCTGATGGTAGTCGGCGTGCTCCCCCCGCGAGATCGCGGTGGCCGGGATCCCGTACCGTGCATAGCTGTAGTGGTCGGCCCGGCAGTAGTACTGGAGCGGATGCCCCGGGACGTCGAACTCATAGTTGAACGTGAAGGGCTGAGCCTCCCCCGAGTTTACCTTCTCGAACAGCTCCCCAAACTGCGTCGACAACCGCTTGGCGCCGACGACCTCCAGGTAACCGGGGCCACCCTTCGGCAAATCGCTCGCATTGCCGCGCCCCACCATGTCCATGTCGATCTCACCGACGATCGAGTCCCTGGGCACCGTCGGGTGATCGGTGAACCACGCCGACCCCAAGAGACCGCGCTCTTCCGCGGCATGGGAGACGATGAGGATGGACCGGCGCGGATGCGGCCCCGCCGCCAGCGAGCGGGCGACCGCCATGAGTCCCACGGTGCCCGAGCCATCATCGTCCGCGCCATTGAAGATCGAATCCGGGCGATCCCCCGCCACCTTCTGGAGCGAGTCCCGGAGGGCCTTCACGCGGGTCTCCTCCGCCGGGGTCGCCGGGCGCGGGGGCGAATCGGCCCCCATGGGGCGCACCACCCGGTTGTAGGCGTACACCGAATCATGGTCCACCGGCAGGCCGGTGAACCCGACGTGGTCGTGGTGTGCGCTCATGGACACATACTCGCCCCTCAGGGCGGGATCCGATCCCGGGAGCTTGGCGATGATGTTGCGGGCCGGATGGTCGAGGGGCTGCCGGAGCCAGCGGAGCGAACCGGACACCGGGGCGCCCACGGCGCCGACCTTCGGCCTGGAACCAAAGAGCGCCTCGAGAGACCGCGGCGTGATCAGGAACCGGGGTGCGACCTTGGTCTGGACCGGAGCCGTGTCCGTCGTGACCCGGCCCGCCAGAATCTG
>Ga0070730_10006167_pt1 | contig 10266 bp, 5 predicted proteins | sample Coa_R1_3_FD_66447 | JGI IMG/M metagenome (GOLD analysis project Ga0070730, IMG submission 66447) | Surface soil microbial communities from Centralia Pennsylvania, which are recovering from an underground coalmine fire - Coalmine... | ecosystem: Environmental > Terrestrial > Soil > Unclassified ... | reverse complement strand
CAGGACCGCGGGCCGGCCTGGCGTGGTGTCCGTCCACCAGGGGCCCGGGCTGACCAACGCCATGACCGGGATCGCGGAGGCGGCCAAGAGCCGCACGCCGCTGATCGTGCTCGCGGCGGAGGCCCCCGAGGTCAGGTCCAACTTCCACGTGGACGTGGCCGGGCTCGCCGCCGCGGTCGGCGCGGTCTCCGAGCGGCTCTACTCCCCCGCCTCCGCGCTGGCCGACGCGCACCGCGCCTGGCAGACGGCGCTCGGGCGGCGGACCGTGGTCCTGGCCCTGCCACTTAACGTCCAGGCCGCGGCCTGCGAGCCGGCCGCGGTGCAGGCCGCCCCGCGGACCTACCCGCCCGCGCCTTCGCCCGAGGCGGTGAACGCTCTGGCGGCCGTGCTGCGCGGCGCCGACCGGCCCGTGTTCATCGCGGGGCGCGGCGCGCGGGGGCGGGCAGGCCGGGCTTCGGCGCGCGCGGAGCTGGAAAGGCTCGCCGATGCCTGCGGGGCGCTGCTGGCCACCTCAGCCGTCGCGAGGGGGCTGTTCCGGGGCAACCCCTGGGACCTGGACGTGAGCGGGGGGTTCGCCTCGCCGCTCGCGGCCGAGCTGATCAGCGGCGCCGACCTCATCGTCGGCTGGGGCTGCGCGCTGAACATGTGGACGATGCGGCACGGCAGGCTGATCGGGACCGGGGCCACGCTCATCCAGGTCGACGACGACCCCACCGCGCTCGGCGCGCACCGGCCCGTGCACCTCGGCGTGGTCGGCGACGTCGCCGAGACCGCTCGCGCCGTCGCGGACGCGCTCGGCGCGCGGGGCGAGGAAGGCGACCGGGGTGGGGAGCCACGGGCCGTTCGGGGTGAGGCGGAGGCGCTCTCAACTCGGGGCGAGGAAGGTGACGCGGGAGGGGAACCATGGATCGTTCGGGCAAAAGGAGACGGCGGGTCACCCGGTGCGGTCGGTACGTCGGGTACGGCGGGGTACCGGTCGGCGGCGCTGCGGGAGCGGATCGCGCGCGAGGTGCGGTGGCGGGACGTGCCGTTCGCGGACGAGAGCGACGGGGCGCGGATTGACCCGCGTGCGCTGTCGATCGCGCTCGACGACCTGCTGCCAGCCGGGCGGACCGTGGCGGTGGACTCCGGGAACTTCATGGGGTACCCGAGCATGTACCTGTCTGTCCCCGACGAGGCGGGGTTCTGCTTCACGCAGGCGTTCCAGTCGATCGGGCTGGGCCTGGCCACGGCGATCGGGGCCGCGGTCGCGCGGCCGGACCGGCTGGCGGTGGCCGCGCTCGGCGACGGCGGCGCGCTGATGGGGGTCAGCGAGCTCGAGACCGTCGTGCGGCTGGGGATCCCCATGGTCGTCGTGGTGTACGACGACGAGGCGTACGGCGCGGAGGTGCACCACTTCGGGCCGGACGGGGATCCGCTCGACACCGTGCGGTTCCCCCCGGCCGACATCGCGGCGATCGCCGCCGGGTTCGGCTTCGAGGGCGTCACCGTGCGCGGGATCGCGGACCTCGGCGCGGTCCGCGACTGGCTGGCGGGCCCGCGCCGGCGCCCCCTGCTCATCGACGCTAAGGTCACGTCCTCGCACGGGTCCTGGTGGCTGGAGGAAGCCTTCCGCGGCCACTGACCGCGGCGGGCGTGAACCTTGACCGCGGCCGGGCCGTTGTCCGGAAGAAGGCAGTGGGCGGGCCCGGCCGGGCCCGGAGAGAGGCAGGCATCATGGTGCGGGGTCTGCTCGTCGGCGTGGGGCTTCTGGTCGCGGTGGCCGGCGTCATCTTCACGCTCCAGGGCGTCGGCCTCATCGGCGGGAGCGTCATGACCGGATCCACGATCTGGGCGGTGGCCGGGCCGTTGATCGCGCTCGCGGGCCTGGCCACCGCCGCCTTCGGGGTGCGGCGCAGGACGGTGCGTTAGGAGTCGTCCTTGGCGGCCGCCTTTTCCGGCACCTTCCCGTCTCGAGACCGCACCTCGTCGGCGACCGAGGCAGCGCGGACGCTGACCAGTTCGTCCGACGGGTACGCCTCCTCGCCGTGGACCGCCACGTCGCCGATCTCCAGGACGTCATCGGGCAGCCGGAGCTTCATCCTGAGCACGTGCTTGATGACCATCAGGATGAGGAACGTGACCACCCCGTCCCAGACGATGATCGTCAGCGCGGCGCCAGCCTGGATGGCCAGCTGCTTCGGGTGGCCGTAGAACAAGCCCGCACCGCTCACCGACGGGTTGCTGCCGAGCCCGATGTACTCGATCATCTTCGGGTCCGCGAACAGGCCGACCATCAGCCCGCCGAACAGCCCGGCGATGCCGTGCGTGTACACCACGCCGAGCGCGTCGTCCACCTTGTTGAACGGCCACACGTACTTGGGCAGGTAGTACCAGGCCACCCAGACGATCGACGAGGCGAGCAGGCCGATCACGATGGCGCCGAAGCCGTTCACGTAGCCGGCCGCCGGGGTGATGCCGACCAGGCCGCAGATCATCCCGTTCACGCCGCCCAGGAAGGTCGGCTTCTTCTCGCTGCTCAGCGCCATGTCCATGAAGATCCAGGTCATCATGGCGACCGCGGTGGCCAGGTTGGTGTTGAGGACCGCCGCCCCCGCGTCGGCGCCCGCGAAGTACGGGTCACCGCCGTTGAAGCCGTTCCAGCCGAGCCACAAGATCCCGGCGCCGACCGCGACGAAGAGCAGGTTGTTCGGTATCGCGCGCTCGCGGTCACGCTTGAGCCTGGGTCCGACCACCGCCGCGGCGACAAAGCCGGACACGCCAGCGGCCAGGTGGATGACGTACCCGCCGGAGAAGTCCAGGGCACCCTTGCCTGCCCAGTACCCGCCCCCCCACAGCAGGAACGCGTTCACCGCGTAGACGAAGGTGATCCACAGCGGGACGAAGACCAGCCAGACCTTGAAGCTGATCCGACCGAGCACGCTGCCGATGAACAGGATCGGCGTGATCGCGGCGAACACGAACTGGAAGTACGCCAGCGACGATTGCGGGAACCTGAAGCTGGGCATCAGGCCGTCCAGCAGCGGGATGTTCGCCTGACCCTCCTCCGCGACGTGGCCGAGTATGGACCGGGGATCGCCGAGGAAGGTGTGTAGCAGGGGGGTGCCGAAGCCCATCTTGAAGGCCCACAGCACCCAGGTGATGAGGGTCAGGCAGAACGTGCAGAACACCATCATCATGGTGTTCATGGCCCATTTCTTCTGGACCAGGCCGCCGTACAGGACGGCCAGGGCCGGGATGGACATCAGCCCGACCAGCGTGCCGGCGGTGAGCTGCCAGGAGTTATCCCCGGCACTCAGCCAGTTCGAATAGGGAACCACTACGCCTCCACGGGCTATCGGGCCATCTGGGGGCCAGCGTCAGCGGTGGCTCTACCCGGGCCCTTCCTAATTCCTGCAAGGCATGTGTCCCATGGCCGCGTTTCGGCCGCGTTTCTCGGTTGTTACGCAGGCGGTAACGCCCGCGGCCGACGTTACTGAGACATGTCGTAGCCCGGGCGGCGGCCGCCGGCCCGGGCGGCACGAGGCTACTGGGCGATCAGCACCTCCCTGAGGATCTCCAGCGGATGCCGGGCAGGCCGCCCGGTGCCGTGCGCTATTTGCTGCCGGCAGGAGACGCCGGTCGCCGCGATGATGGTCTCCTCCGCCTCGGCTCGGATGGCGGGGAAGAGCCGGAGTTCGCCGATGCGCATGGACAGGTCGTAGTGCTCCGCCTCGAAGCCGAACGAGCCGGCCATGCCGCAGCATCCTGCGTCAACCTCGATGACTTCGGCGCCGGGGATGCTGCGAAGCAACTCCATCGTGGGCGCGGTACCCGCGAGCGCCTTCTGATGGCAGTGACCGTGCAGCAGGATGCGGCGCCCGGTGAGGCTGCTGGGGTCCGGAACGGTGAGCCTGCCGGAGGCGATGGCCGCCACGAGCAGTTCCTCCGGGAGGCGCGTGGCGGCGGCCACCGCCTGCACCTTCTCCTGGCCCGGGAGCAGGGCGGAGTACTCATCGCGCAGCGTTAGCAGGCACGACGGCTCGACCCCGACGATCGGAACGCCGCGAGCGGCCGCCTCACCGAGGCGTTCAGTCATATCGGTCGCCATCCGCCGGGCCTGATCGACCAGCCCCTTGGACAGGCTGGCCCGGCCGCAGCACCCCCCGCTCTCGAGGCGGACCTGCCACCCGGCCAGTTCCAGGAGCTCGATGGCCGCCCTGGCGACCGAGGGCTCGGTGAAGGTGGTGAAGGAATCGGCGAGGAAGACCAGCTCGCCCTGGGACGCTGGCGCGGCCCGGGCGGGCCGTCGCCGGAACCAGCCCCGCAGGTCTTGCCGGGCGAACCTGGGCAACGGTCGCGCGGCGCTGACGCCCAGCCACCGTTCCGCCATCAGGCGGGCGGGTCGCCATCCGGTCACGAGGTTAGACAGCGGGTAGGCGGCCGAGCCCACGCGGTTCAGCGTGCGGATGGCTCCGAACATGCGCGAGCGCAGGGGGATGCCGTGCTGGTCGTGGTAGGCGGCGAGGGCCTCGGTCTTCAGCGCGGCCATGTCGACGCCGAGCGGGCACTCGCTCTTGCACGCCTTGCACTCCAGGCACAGGTCGAGTATCCCGTGCAGCCGGTCGCTGCCCAGGGCCGCGCGCGGGTCAGGCGTGGACAGCGCGTGCAGCAGCGCGTTGGCCCGGCCGCGGGTCGAGTGCTCCTCGTCGCGCGTGGCCATGTACGACGGGCACATGACGCCGGTCGAGGCCTTGCGGCACAGCCCGATGTTCATGCAGCGGTCGGCGGCGCCGCGCATGCCGCCGGGAACGTCGAACGTCAGACGGGTCGTGAGCGCCACCGGGGCGGGCTGCGTCGCATCGCGGAGGTGGTCGGTCATCGCGGGCGCGTTCACGATCTTCCCCGGGTTCATCCGGTTCTCCGGGTCGAAGAGCAGCTTGGTCTCCTGCATGGCCGCGTACAGCGCGTCGCCGAAGACCCGGCGGTTGAATTCGCTGCGCGCGAGCCCGTCGCCGTGCTCGCTCGAGTTGACCCCGCCGTACTCCAGGACCAGATCGCGCACCTCCTCCGCTACCGCGCGCATCAGCTCCGGCTGCCCGGGTGCGGACAGGTCGATGAACGGGCGGATATGCAGGCACCCGACCGAGCAGTGACCGTAAAACCCGGCCGTCAGGCCCCGGGACTCCAGGATCTGCCGGAAGCGACCCGCGTAGGATGCCAGCTTGGCCGGTTCCACGGCGGTGTCCTCGACGAAGGCCAGCGGCCTGCGGGCCCCGGTGCTCGCGGCCATCAGCAGGCCCAGGCCCGCCTCGCGGACCTTCAGCAGCGCGGCCTGTTCCTCGGCCTCGACGGCCCGGAGGGTGTGGTAGCCGTGGCCGTGAGCCTGCCAGAGCTCGTCCAGATGGTCGAGTCCGGCCACCGCCTCGGCCTGGGTGTCGCCGTAGAACGTCACGAACAGCAGGGCCTCGGGGTCGCCGCGCAGGATCGATCCGAGCGATCGGTATTCGATCTTCTGGCGGGACAGCTCGATGATGGCGCGGTCGAGCAGTTCGACGGCGGCGGGCTGGCAGGCGAGCGCGTCCTGCGTGGCCTCGATGGCCGCCGGTACGGACGTGAAGTGGCCCACGGCGATGACCCGGTGCCGTGGCGCTGGCACCAGACTGACCGTCGCCTCCACGACGGTGACCAGGGTGCCCTCCGAGCCCACCACGAACTTGGCCAGGTCGAACCCGGCCGTTTGGGCGTCGGTCCGGGCCAGCCGGTCCAGCCGGTAGCCGCCGGATTGCCGCCAGAACCGCGGGAACCCGGTGGCGATGGCCTCCCGGTTCCTTTCGACGAGGGCGGGCAGGTCCCGGCAGATCGTCCCGTCGAGCGTCGGCGCGCCGGCCCGGCGGGCCAGCTCGCCGGGAGTCAGCGGGCCGAACGTCGCCTGGCTAGCGTCGGACAGCACCACGTCGAGGGCGAGCACGTGGTCGATCGTCATGCCGTACCGCACGGACTGGCTGCCCGCCGAGTTGTTGCCGATCATCCCGCCGAGCGTCGCCCGGTTCCTGGTCGAGGTGTCCGGCCCGAACATCAGGCCGTGCCGGGCGGCCGCCAGGTTCAGTTGCTCCTGCACCACCCCGGGCTGGACCCGCGCCGCCCGCCGCTCGGCGTCGATCTCGATGATCCTGCTCATGTGCCTGGATAGGTCCATGACGATCGCGTGCCCCACCGTCTGGCCGGCCAGGCTGGTCCCGGCGCCCCGGGGCAGCACCGGCACGCCGAAGTCGCGGGCGGTGGTCACCACCGCGGCCACGTCGGCCGCGTCACGAGGAAAGACGACGCCGATCGGCTCGATCGCGTACATACTTGCGTCGCGCGAGAACAGGTGTCTGGTGTAAGAGTCGAACCGGACCTCACCGCCGACCACGCGGCCCAGCGCTTCCGCCAGTTCCGCCTGGAGGTCGGGGGCTGGAAGAAAGGACATAGCTATGACGTATCAGAGCGGCCGGCACTTCCTCCAGATTCCCGGGCCGACAAATGTTCCCGACCGGGTGCTGCGGGCGATGGCCGCGCCCACCATCGACCACCGCGGTCCCGAGTTCGCCGCCCTGGCCCGTCACGTGCTGGCCGGCCTGGGGCGGCTATGCGGCACCACCGGGCCCGTCGCCCTGTATCCCTCGTCGGGCACGGGGGCCTGGGAGGCCGCGCTCGTCAACACCCTGTCGCCGGGCGACCGCGTGCTGGCCTTCGAAACCGGACAGTTCGCCGTGCTGTGGGCGCAGATGGCCAGGAAGTTCGGCCTGGACGTCGACTTCGTCCCTGGCGACTGGCGGCGGGGCGTCCAGGCCAGCCAGGTGGGCGAGAAGCTCGCCGCGGACCCCGGGCACCGGATCAAGGCGGTCACCATCGTCCAGAACGAGACGTCCACCGGGTGTGCCAGCCAGATCCCGCTGATCCGGGCGGCCATGGACCACGCCAGGCACCCGGCCCTGCTGATCGTCGACGCGATCTCGTCGCTGGGGTCGGTCGAGTACAACCACGACGAGTGGGGTGTCGATGTCACCATCTGGTGCTCCCAGAAGGGGATGACGCTGCCGCCGGGACTGGGCCTCAACGCGATCAGCCAGAAGGCGCTCGACGCGTCGCAGCGGGCCGGCCTGCCGCGCAGCTACTGGGACTGGCCGCCGGTGCTCGCGGCCGCGCAGACCGGGCTGTTCCCCTACACGCCGGCGATCAACCTGTTCTACGGCCTGCGCGAGGCGCTGGCCATGTTCGATGAGGAAGGCCTGCCCGCGGTCTTCGCGCGGCACGACCGGTTCGCCGAAGCGACCCGCCGGGCGGTCCGCGGCTGGGGGCTCGACCTGGTGTGCCAGAATCCCGACGACTACTCGCGCACGGTCACCGCCATCATGGTGCCCGACGGGCACGACGCGGACGAGGTGCGCCGGCTGATCCTCGATCGCTACAACATGTCGCTCGGTGCCGGGCTCGGGCGGCTGGCCGGCCGGGTGTTCCGCATCGGCCACCTGGGGGACCTCGGCGACCTGTCCCTGGCCGGCGCCCTGTGCGGGGTGGAGATGGGGCTGGCCCAGGCGGGAGTTCCGATCGCCCGCGACGGGGTCCGCGCGGCGCTCGACTACCTCTCCTCGGCCGCCTGACCGGCGGTGCCCGCGGGCGGCCCGATGATGCCCCGGACGATTCCCCTGCTCAGCAGCTCGTCTGGGGTGAGCCGCAGCCAGGTTGCCACCGGCGGGATGTCGTGGACGCCGAGCTTGAGTATCGACACGGCAAGCTCCGGTGCGGTCACGGCGAGATAGCCGTCCCGGGCGATCCACAGGTCGTCTGGCGAGGCCAGCGCGAGGGCTCCGCCCGACACGCCCTCGCCGATGACCACCGAGGTGATCGGGACCGGGCTGGAGGCCATCGCGACGAAGAGTTCCGCGATGGCGGGGCCGACGCCGGCCGCCTCGTCGGCCGGGCCGGCCGCCGCGCCGGGGGTGTCGATTAGCGTCAGGACTGGCAGCCGGAGGCGCGCGGCCAGCCCGAGCAGGCGGGTCGCGGTCCTGAACCCGGCCGGGGTGGTGCGCTCGCCGGTCTGCGCGACAAAGGCCACCGTGACGCCCTGGTGGCAGCCGAAGCCGCAGCGCAGGCCGGGATCCACGCCCCCGCAGCGGTCACCGCGGATTTCGACGGTCGGCCCGAAGTACCCCGCCAGCCACCGGTCCGCGCGGGCCCGGCGCGGGCCGCGCACGCCGGTCACGTGCGTCCACGCGTCCTCACCCAGCGGCTCGTGGCCGGCGGGCGGCCCATCGCCGGCGGGCGGCCCATCGCCGGCGGGCGGCCCATCGCCGGCGGGCGGCTCATCGCCGGCGGGCGGCCCATCGCCGTTGCGGCCAGGCCAGGCGGGCGGCGGCGCCCGGCGGGGGACGTCGCCGCGCGACCGGGGTGACAGCAGCCGGACGACGGCGGCGACCTCGTCGCGCAGCCTGGGCACCGGCGACAGCACGTCGACGAAACCGTGCGCCCACTTGCCTTCGGCGAGGTAGTCCGGGGATCGGGGGTCCGCGCCGCGGGGCCGGGTGCGTGAGCCCGAGAAGCTCACCCGTGCGCCGGGGACGCTGATCAGCACGTCCGCTCCGGCGATGAGAGAGGACCACACGCCGCCGGTGGTCGGGTCACCCGCGACCGCGACGTGCGGGATGCCCGCTCGCCGCGCTCCCGCGATGGCCGTGGCCACCGCCTGCATCTGCAGCAGGGCGCTGGTTCCCTCCTGCATCCGGGACCCTCCCGAGGCCGCGACGCAGACGATCGGGAGGCGCTCCGCCACCGCCGCCTCGAAGGCCCGGGCGATCCTGGCGCCCTCGGCCGTTCCCATCGAGCCGCCGAGGAACCGGAAGTCGAACCCGACGAGCACGCAGGCCTCGCCGCCGACGGTCGCCGTCCCCGTGGTGACAGCGTGCCGGGCGCCGGTGGCGTTCCTGGCCCTGACGAGCAGGTCCGGGTAGCCCGGCCAGTGGCTCGGGTTGGCCGCCTCGATGTCGTCGCCGAAACGCGCCAGGCTACCGGGATCGGCGATCTCGGCGTAAAGCGGGCGTGGGCCCGCGCGGCCCGGTGCAGCCTGCGCGGCCCGGTCAGCCGCCATCGGCCTGCGCGGGGCGGAGCAGGGCGGCGCGCAACTCCTCGGTATGCTCGCCCAGGCCAGGGGGCGGCAGCCCGGGCGCGACCGTGCTTCGGCTGTAGTGCACCGGATGGCCGGGCAGCCGGATGCCGCCGAGCCGCGGGTGATCCACCTCCCAGACCAGGTCCTCGGCCCGCGCCTGCTCGCTCTCGTACACCCGGTCCAGCGTCTTCAGCTCACCGGCCGGGACGCCGGCGCGGCGCAGCCGGTCCAGCCAGTCCGCCACCCTCCTTTGCCCGAACGCCGCGTTCATGAGCTCCTGAAGTTCGGCGAGGTGGGCCAGCCGGAGCGCGTTGGTGGCGAACCGCGGGTCAGCGGGGTCGAGTCCGGCCAGCGGCGCGAAGCGCCGCCAGATATCGTCGTTGCCCACCGCGATGACCAGCGGGCCATCCGCGGCGTCGAAGACGCCGTAGGGCGCGACGGTGGGATGGTGGTTGCCTGAGACCCCCGGCACCTGTCCCGCGATGAGGTACCTGGTGGCCTGGAAGGTGTGGATGCCCACCTGCCCGGCCAGCAGGGAGGTGGATACCCGCTGGCCGAGCCCGCTATGCTCACGGTCCACCAGGGCGCCAAGCACCCCGATGACGCCGAACAGGGCGGCGCTGATATCGGCGATCGGGACGCCGACCTTGACCGCCCGGCCGGGCGCGGTCCCGGTCAGGCTCATCACGCCGCCCTCGGCCTGCAGGATCTGGTCGTAGCCGACCCGGTCGCGGTCCGGGCCCCGCTCTCCGAAGCCGCTGATGGACAGCCGGATCAGCCGCGGGTTCAGGTCGGCCAGCCGGTCATCCGCCAGCCCGAGCCGGTCCATCACCCCGGGGCGGAAGTTCTCGATCAGCACGTCCGCCCAGCGCACCAGCGCATCGACGAACTCGCGCTCGGCCGGGTCCTTCAGGTCGATGGCCACGCTCCGCTTGCCCCGGTTGACGGACAGGAAGTACGTGCTCTCGGCCTGCACGAACGGCGGGCCCCATCCCCTGGTGTCGTCCCCGGTGCCAGGCCGCTCTACCTTGATCACCTCGGCGCCGAGGTCGCCGAGCAGCATCGCCGCGTACGGCCCGGCGAGCACCCGTGCCAGGTCGAGCACGTGCACTCCGGCCAGTGGGCCCGCCATCGCATCC
>Ga0070730_10006166_pt1 | contig 10268 bp, 9 predicted proteins | sample Coa_R1_3_FD_66447 | JGI IMG/M metagenome (GOLD analysis project Ga0070730, IMG submission 66447) | Surface soil microbial communities from Centralia Pennsylvania, which are recovering from an underground coalmine fire - Coalmine... | ecosystem: Environmental > Terrestrial > Soil > Unclassified ... | reverse complement strand
TAATCAACATGTTCGGCTCCTTTCTCCGAGCCTGTTGGTTGGCTTAGCACCACCAACTTTACTCGGATATCGGAGCCGACATTGTCATGCAATCAATTACACTCAAAATGGCGGATTTTGCTACGCCGTCGCGCCGATAGCCCGGCTAAGGCAGGGCGTTCAGAATCCGTGGCTGTAGCTGTATGAGATAGCCGCCAAGGCTGGGTGCAATTAGGGTGCAATAAGGCTTCCCAGCCTCTCCTCAAGGCGCCAAAACTGGCGATCGGCGCCGGAAATTTTACTCAATTACCTCTGACTCATAGGCTGTCACAGCAGCGGTCTAGGCTTTCACTCTTCAGCTTGCCGCACAGCCTACCTCGAATGCGCCGTAGATCGCCATCAAAAGGGGCGCCAGTAAGGCACGATGCTCCCGAACCTCCGTCTGGAGCGGGTTTTCGGGGGCGATGGTATCTAGACTTTTTATAGCCGTTCACGAAACTTTACAGAACCGGCCGGGTTCCAACGTCATAACCACTCGTCGCTTTACGCACAAATGGAGGCACAAAGCTTCTGTCGTCACCAAATTCCTGAACGAGGCTCGGAGCAGTGTTCCCCGACGTTGACTCGCGCCACTTGCACGCCGTTCCCCGCGCATTCGGGAGGTCCTTGGTGATCATGGGCCTCCCATCTTTCCCGCCTAAAGGCAATTCTCGGTGCCAAATCGGGCGCCGGTGCGCTGATGTCCAGTCAGCCACGCGTATTTGTCAAACCATTAGAAATAAATGGGAGTAGCAACCTGCGACGAAAATAGTGTCACCGTAGTGTCTCTGTCGGGCCCAAAAAAGTGAGGCTAATTTTTTCACGCTGGCACACATGTGATGCGCCATTTAGAATGCCCCCTTCGAATGTCCAGCGATCAGAAACTAACCTGCTTTGCGATCGCCCCTATAGGCGACAAGGAGTCGGACGTTAGGAAGCGTTCCGACAAAGTGCTCAAGCACATTCAGGAAGGCACTGTCTGAGAAATATCTAGTGACTCGTGCCGATGACATCAACGAGCCTGGAATGATTACGTCTCAGGTCCTCCAATCGGTCAAGACTCTGATCTCGTCGTGGCCGACCTGACAGGCCACAATCCGAATGTGTTCTACGAGCTGGCAGTACGGCACGCCATTGAGAAGCCGGTCATTCACGTTATCGAGCGCCCTTGGAAAATTCCGTTCGATGTAGCCGGTTTTCGAACAATTGACTTTGATCTCACCGACCCAGATAGCATAGAGAGCGCAGTAGATCAACTGAGGGCGCAAGCTGAACAAGCCGCGGCAGGGAAATGGGGAGAAACGCCAGTTAAGCTCGCCAACGTCATGCGGCGAACTGGAACAGATTCTCCACAGATGCTTCTCCTGAAGCAAGCAGTTGAAGGCATATCAAATGTTTCTGCGAGGATTAGCGTCATCGAAAGCCAGGTGACGCGACCGGCCACTAACTACGTTTGGGGCACTGGCGGCACAACACCGCTCAGCGAGCTGGCGGGAATCCGAGCAAATGTGATTTCCGCGAAGGGCCTGGAGGAGCTCCAAGAAAATGGCTTCGTGCCAGTCAAGCACTCAGTGCCTCACAAGCGTCGGTATTCACGGCGGACGGGCGCTGGTGTAGTCGCGCGCACGCCCAACCCGCAAAAAGAGAACGCCTAGGCCAGGACTTCATCAAACCGGTTCGTGGCCTTCCGAAGCGCGGCATCATCGACGTGGCTGTACCGCATCGTCGTTTCGGCGCGAGTGTGGCCTAACAGCTTGCCAACAAACAGCAGCGATTCGCCTTTCGAAACGAGATGACTCGCGTACGTGTGTCGCAGATCATGGATCCTCAGAACTGGCTTCCAGCGCGTCAGTTTGCGGCGCTTTCCTTGGATCTCTACCGCGGTCGCGAGGCCTGCAGCTTTACAGCACTGCATCCACGGCCGATGAATTGTTGCGCGCGGCTTTGGATCTTTCTTGTCCGCTTTCTTGTGGGCGCCGGGGAATAAATACTGCCCCGTCTTCGCAGCATGCAGACGCTTGAGCACGGCGAGTGCATTATCGTTGAGCGGAACATGCTCGATTTTTTTCTGCTTCGTGTGATGGCTCGGCTTTGTCCAGATGCCGCGCTTGAGATCGAATTGCTGCCAATCGGCCGTGAGCACTTCGCCTTCGCGGGAACCTGTAAACATCATCATGCGAATCGCGTCGGCTGCATTCTGGTCGGGATAGTTATCGAGGGCGGTGCACAAGTTCTGCACCTGGTCTTTCTTGAGCCACGTTTCGCGCTTGTCCTCTGGATATCGTGGGATGCCCTTGGCTGGATTTTCTTTAAGCCACTTCCATGAGATCGCCAGCGCGAACATCTTCGACAGCAAACTCAGCACGCGATTCGCCCGGTACGGCGTTCCCTTCAAGCTGTGGTGCAGGGCTTCAATCTCACGAGGCCCGATCTCGCTCATGCTGAGAGTGCCGAGTTTCGGCGTGATGATTCCGTTGAGCATCTGGCGATCGTTGCGGATGGAACTCGCCCGCTTGTTCTTCAGGGCGTGCCGCTCAAGATAATCCTTCGCCAGGTCCGCGACCGTTAGCCCGCCATCTTTCACAGGTTTGGCGAGAGGATCCTCACCGTTGTGAATTGCGGCTTTGAGGCGGCCTGCTTCCTTCAGCGCGGCGTCGGCCGACCATTCTTCCTCGCTCCAGCGTCCGATGGTATATCGACGCTTTCGGCCATCGATGTAATAATTCAAAATGAAACTGACCACACCGTTCGCTGTGATTCGCACGCCGAAACCGTCCATGGCTCCGTCATAGATGATGCGCTGACCTTTGGCGGGCGGGGTGAGCTTCTTAATCATCTTCTGAGTGATCTTGTGCTTCTGGGGCATGAAGGATCGCCTCCTTTTCGGGCGATTTCTGTGTCACTGCTGTGTCACCGTGCGGTGGCATTTCACATCATTGAGTGTCATCCCGTGTCAGCGTATCGTCAAGGTTAATCTGTTGATTCTATGAGGATAGCCTGCAAGTCGTTGAAGCCCATGTCACTGGATTTTCTTGGTGTCGGTGACTCTGGATCAGCATATCGGGGTTCGAATCCCTGGGGGGCAGCCAAATCCTTTCAATGACTTGCGCTGATTCTTCTCCCGGCTCGATTTCCTCTTGGTGCGTCCTTTCTGCGTCCTGATGCAGATGGATTCTCGAATCCAGGCGATCGACCCATGCAATATCGGATCCGGGAATTAGAGCCTTCGGCTTGGGTAAACGTCGAAGCGATGGTCCAATGTCTTTCGTCTTTTACCCCCAATGTATAATGTCGGCTCGCACGCGGGGGCGTCGGCGAATCGCATACTCCTATAAAACAGCTGCATGGGCGGCAGGGAAGCGACTTGCCCTGGGCCTCGGGCTCATTGCGGCGCTCTCAGCCGTCCTGCTCTTCTCCGATCTGGCTCACCGCAATACGGCTACCGCTTCCGGCCGCGGCCGGATCTTCAAGGCCGCAATTGTCTACTTTGCTCCAGACGTTGGCACCGACATGTGTGTGCAAGGCTTGATCGATGGGCTGAAAGCAAGCGGCTTCGAACAAGGCAAGAATCTTGAAGTGCGCGTTACCAGCGCGCAGGGAGAAATGATCAATATCCCTGCCATCGTGCAGAACCACGACAACTCCGATGTTGATCTCATCATGACGATCAGCACGCCGTGTCTCTCGGGAGCATGCAACCGCGTGAAGCATAAGCCGGTGGTCTTTACCTGCGTTACCGACCCGATCGCAGCGGGAGCAGGTAAGACGAAGGCCGAGCATCTGCCGTTCGTGACTGGAGTCGGCAGTTTTCCGCCTGTGGGGCGAAGTCTGGATGTGATGCAGAAGCTTGTTCCGTCTCTAAGAGCGGTGGGGACTATGTATAACCCGGCAGAAGCCAATTCCGTCAAGGAACTCACGGTCGCGCGCGAGGTGTTCCGTCAGCGTGGCATAAGGCTCGAGGAAATTGCCATCAGCGGATCGAATGAGGTGCTGCAGGCAGTTCAGATTTTATCGGGGCGTGACATTCAGGTGGTCTGGGTACCAGGAGACAACACCGTCATCGAGGGCTACGAGGGTGCCGTCAAAGGAGCCAAGGACGCGCGATTGCCGCTGATCACTGATGAGTGTTCAGCGCTGGATCGAGGCGGTGTGGCCTGCGTAGGGGTAAGCTTATCGAGCGCTGGTATGGCTTCCGGCAAGCTGGCGGGTCGCGTCCTTCGCGGAGAGAATCCGAAGGATTTGCCGCTAGGCGAGGTGGCAGTCGAGGAGATGGCCATCAACAAGGCCGCTAGCCAGCAATTGGGACTCACAATCCCCGCGGAGTACCAGGACAAAGTGCGGCCGTAATCACGAACGTCTCAAAAGTGAATGGAAATTGCTACCCAGCAAAACGGGGATGTTCTCGACGTCAAGGTCAAGGGCCGCCTCGACAATTATTGGACCGAGCACCTGCGCCGCAATCTGGAGGAAATGGTCCGCGGCGGTGCACACGGCATCCGTCTGAATCTCTCGGAGATTTCCTTTCTCAGTTCGGCGGGCGTGGGGCTGCTTGTGCAATGCCATACACAGCTCAAGAGCATTGGCGGAAGTTTCATGGTTACCCATCCTTCGGAGCGGGTGAAGCACGTTCTCGAATTGTGCAAGCTTTCGCCGATCCTGCTTGCTGAAGCAAAACCGGTCTCGACGATTGTCCACAGTGCGGAGGTGAGGCGATTCTCGTCGTCAGCAGGATCTTTTGAAGTGACCGAATGTTCCTCCGACAAGCCGATGGTTTGCGAAAGGATCGGCGACCCGACGCTGCTGACGGGCTGCCGTTTTACCGAACGGGACTGCCGCGTATTGGATTTTCCAGCAAACAGGTTCGGGCTTGGCCTGGGCGCTTTCGGCGAAGGATTTGAGGACGCACAAACGCGCTTCGGAGAATTCCTGGCCGTGGGTGGCGCCGCGGCATACTTGCCCACCGACGGAACAAATGTCCCTGATTTTATGGTGGCAAGCGGTGAATTAGTGCCGGAGTTGAATGTCCTTTATGGGCTGAGTTGTGAAGCCGGATTCACTCACCTGATGCGATTCGAAACCAGCAGCGCTGATAATCCTATGCCTCTTGCCGATGTGGTGCGAACCGCGTTGGAACTTGCCGCCGCACCTACGATCGGGTTGGTGATGCTTGCGGAGTCCGCCGGGTTCGTGGGAGCAGCTCTGCGCCGGTCTCCTGCTGCCGCTTCGGGCTCGAAAGACTCTCCGTTCCAGTTTCCGGAGGTTCGATCCTGGCTCTCGTTTTCGGCAGAGCGGTTGTATTCGCGATCGCTGGCCCTGGTAGCAGGAGTCGCGAGCAAATCGCAATGTCCGTCTCTGGATGCGTTCCTGCGGCCATTAGCGAAGGGTGGACCCATGGGACATTTTCACGGTGCGGCCTTTTCGTATCGGCCCTTGAAGAAAGGCGTTCTCGACCTGACTACGACGGTGCAGGGGTTGTTCGAAACCGAGACCCTGCAGGGCGTGCTTCATCTGCTCACCGATGACCGCGCAGCGGCAGGGTCGCATCAAAGCGAATTCGTTCGTGGCGCCTGCTGGATCGGGGCGGCAGCGGAGATTCGATGAGACCGCGGAGTATATGAATCTTCTCATCGCGACGTTCACGATAGGCTTCATCCTCTCGCTCCTCGCGCTGGGGATCTTCATCAGCTTCCGTATTTTTGCGTTTCCGGACATCACCGCAGATGGATCGGTCACCTTGGGTGCCGCGGTCGCAGCGATGCTGCTGGTGCGCGGGGTGAACCCGCCGCTCGCGTCGGTTGCAGGCTTTCTAGCGGGCATGCTCGCAGGCGCATGTACCGGCACGTTGCACACGCGCTTCAAAATTAACCCGCTGCTATCCGGAATCCTGGTAATGACGGGACTTTACTCCGTTAACCTTCACGTAATGGGGAAAAGTAACGTTGCACTGCTGTCGGTAACAACACTTGCGACCCAGTCGGAACAGATCGGACTGACGCTCATGCGCGGCAATAGCACTTTCAGCCTCGCGGGATGGGACGTGAGTGTGCGGGATGCATCGGTTTTGGGTGCCATCCTACTGGCAGTTGTGCTGACAGGGTTGTTGCTTTATTGGTTTTTCCGCACGAATTTGGGAATGGCTATGCGAGCCACGGGCGACAACGTGCAAATGATTCGTGCTCTCGGCGTCAATGACTCCAACATGATTGTCTTTGGCCTGGCCATCTCAAACGGACTTGTGGCGCTAGCGGGCGCGCTGCTGGCTCAGTATCAGGGGTTTGCGGATGTGGGCATGGGCATTGGAATGGTGGTGTGGGGACTGGCGAGTGTGATTATCGGCGAAGCTTTGGTCGGTTCCACGCAGTTGGGCATGACGATCGTGGGCGCTGTGATGGGTTCGGTGTTATTCCGATTGCTCGTGGCGGTTGCACTCCGTTGGGGATTGAGTCCGAACGACCTCAAGCTGATCACAGCGGTATTCGTCTTCTTTGCGCTCATCACGCCGGGATTCCTGCGAAAAAAGCGGGCTGCGCATGCTTGATATTCAGAACGTTGTGAAGACGTTCAATGCGGGTACTCCAAACGAAGTGCGCTCACTGCGCGGCGTGAACCTGAACCTTGCCCCCGGTTCGTGGGTCATCATTATCGGCACCAACGGGTCGGGAAAATCGACGCTGTTGAACGCTGTCGCTGGAACGTTTCTGGTAGATGAGGGAACGATCAAGCTGGCGGGCCACGACGTAACTCGCTGGCCCGAGCATGCACGCGCGAAGCTGATCGGGCGTGTGTTTCAGAATCCATTCAGCGGCACATCGCCGAGCCTGACGATTCAGGAAAACCTGAGTCTCGCCGCCCGCCGCGGCCTGGGACGAGGCATTGGCTGGGGTCTCAATGGCTCGGTCGTTGCGCGCATGCGGGACGAAGTCGCTCGCCTGAACATGGGACTGGAAGACCGGCTGGAGAACGCGATTGGAAGTCTCTCCGGCGGTCAGCGCCAGGCACTCACATTATTGATGGCGACATGGCTGCGACCGGAGTTGCTCCTGCTGGACGAGCACACCGCTGCATTGGATCCAAAGAGTGCGGATTTGGTGATCGCGCTGACCGAACACGTGATTGCGCGCGACAAGCTCACCAGCCTGATGGTGACGCATTCCATGCACCAGGCGGCGAGCCTGGGAGACCGGCTGATCATGATGCATCGCGGCCAGATCATCCACGATTTTCAGGGTGCCGAGAAACGTCGGCTTCGCCCCGATGACTTACTGGCGCGCTTTGAAGAAGTTCGGCGAGCTGAACAATTGGATGAGAGTGCTGCCCAGATGCTGGCGGCAAGCTACGTTTAGAATCTCCGAGCTATCGCAGCCAAGCGATTTCAGGTCCACCTGATTTGCGGTTATAGGGATTCATCCTTGGCCATCCCCCTTATCACTTAACACTGCTTTGCAGCGTGGCTCCCGCCTGAACCGTAGGGCACGCGACATTCAAATTCGTTGACGCAAGCCAAAATCGGAGGCAGAATACAGCCGCTCGCGGGGGTGTTTAGTGAACAAAGATCGGAATTCGCAGATATTTGTTGGCGCGCTTTTTGTGTTACTAGCGAGCGTTCTCGTACACGGACAAACCTATTCGGTCCTTTACAACCTTGGAAGCAACACTGGCGATCCCACCACCCCTCAACCTCCCGGACTTTTCGCCCAAGGTAGGGATGGAAATCTGTACAGCACTACGCAAAGGGGAGGAGCAACGGATGAGGGGACGGTTTTTCAACTGACGCCGAGCGGAGCCATGAAAGTGCTGCACAGCTTCGCTCAAGCCACTGGACACGAACCGGTCAGCGGCCTCACGTTGGGCAGCGATGGAAATCTCTACGGCACCACCGGCAATGGCGGCACCCTGAACGATGGCGTGGTATACAAAATCAGCACCAGCGGTATTTATACCGTCTTGCATAATTTCGACGCCAACAATGGCGAAGGGTTTGACAGCGAGGCACCTCCGATTCAAGGAAATGATGGAAATTTTTATGGCACCGTCAAGCAGACCGGAATCGGATTCGGAGCCATTTACAAGATGACGCCTCCGGGCGCACTTACCAGGATTTACTTTTTTGCGGATAACAGTGGTGGCTCGGGTCCAGGCGCGTTGACCTTGGGAGCGGACGGTAACTTTTACGGCGTCGCAGAAACCGGAGGTGCCCACGATGATGGCACAATCTTCAAGGTTACCCCGCAAGGAGGCTTCACCTTGCTGCATAGTTTCGATGGTACGGGTGGACAATTCCCGATAGGTGCCATGATCCAGGCCAGTGACGGCAACTTTTACGGTACAGCCTGGCAGGGTGGAGCATTTGGTGGAGGTGTTGTTTACAAAATCTCTCCGGCAGGAGTTTTTTCTGACATCTACGATTTTGGCTCGGCGATTGAGTTCGGGATTTTTCCCTTCGCCGGACTGGTGCAGGCCAATGACGGAAAATTGTACGGAGTCACCTCATTATGGGGCACCGCCGCTGGTACGCTATTCCAGATCACAACTGCCGGTCAGCTCACCGTGCTTCACGATTTTGACAGTACCAACGGCGGGAGTCCGGCAGTCGCTCTCATTCAGCATACAAACGGTAGCTTTTATAGCGACGCGGGGGGCGGTTCGGCGGCCGAGGGAGTTCTTTACCGCTTCAAAAATGGGCTCAAGGCTTTCACCACCCTGGTGCCCTACTCCGGCAAAGTTGGCAGCGTCGTCGGGTTTCTCGGACAGGGCTTCAGCGGAACCACTTCGGTGACCTTCAACGGGACTGCTGCGTCATTCGTAGTCAAATCTAATACGTTCCTGACCGCCACCGTTCCGAGCGGTGCTACCTCAGGCTTTGTCAGGGTGGTTACGCCGAATGCTGTGCTGACCAGCAATCGCAAGTTTCGTGTGCAGCCTTAGAGACCAATTCTCGGGAGGCCCGCCGACTGTGCGTGCGATTCTCAATGGCCCGCTAGCCATCGAATGATAAAATCCATCGGCAATGCCTGTTGAATGCGCAATCCTTAAGGAACATGGGCTCGTGGTTGGGTCGGCTTGGGGCGAGATCACTGTTGGTGACGTCACAGGCTACCAGGACAAGTTGCTAGCTGATCCCGAGTTCAGTCCTGAGTTCGATCAATTGATGGACGGCACCGGAATCATGGGCTGGCATCTCACGATTCAGGAAGCCGAAGCCGCAACGCGCCGCAGACTGTTTTCGCCCGATTCCAAACGTGCGTACGTAAGACCCGTTCCGGCGAGCGCTCCCCTGGCAAAAATCTTGAACGCGTATTGCGAGATGACCAAAGATGCCTCGGGTATTCGCGTTTTTGATGACATCCCTTCTGCCTTGCTTTGGCTCGGCCGGGAAACCGTCCCCGAAATCAGTAGGGCCGCGCGCCACGCCTGAGAAGTTAGATCCTTTCCCCGTGGCTGGCCAAAATATTGGGATCAATCTCCTAGCACCGTGATCAGCACGGTGCGATCACGTCCGCGCACGTCGCATTCCAGATGAAAGATCTGCTGCCAGGTGCCCAGCACTGGCCGGCCATCCGCGATAGGGACAGTGAGCGATTGGCCAAGCAGAGTAGCCTGGAGGTGCGAGTGGCCGTTGCCGTCGTGCCAGGCTTGTTCATGACCATAGGCGCGGCTGGGCGGGATCAGCTTGTCGAGAATGGCGGGCATGTCTTGCTGAAGTCCGGGCTCGAACTCAATCGTTCCGAGGGCGGCGGTGCTTCCGACGTTGAACACATTCACGATCCCAGTGGTAACTCCGGAGGAATTCACGGCCGCCGTGACTTGACCGGTGATGTCATGCATATCTCCGTGTCCTTTGGTATGCAAAGAAATCTGGTGCTGATAGCTCATGGCTGGCGGTCCTTGTTATGGAGTAGGAGCAGGTTAGTGCGAGGCGTGCAGGTCGGCCATTTCGTCCCAATCGTCAGGCGGAAGAGGAACTCCCCAGATGTTTTTCGGTTGGTCCAGTTCCACGCCGCAGTGCAAGGGGTCGGCGGGAGCGATATAGACGACCCGGGCCGAGGCGCGCTTATCGGTGAGAAGGACGTGAATGACAATTTTCATTCCCACCACGAGAGCCATCGAGGTCGCGATGAGCGCTCCGTGAAGATTCACGACGACAGTTTGGCCTTCGCAGGTCCGGTGCTGCTCGCCGCTCACGACCTCGATTGCAATCTTGAGAGGGACGCGCGTACTGCGTCGTGCATGGCGATACGTACCCGGCTCGG
>Ga0070730_10006165_pt1 | contig 10269 bp, 11 predicted proteins | sample Coa_R1_3_FD_66447 | JGI IMG/M metagenome (GOLD analysis project Ga0070730, IMG submission 66447) | Surface soil microbial communities from Centralia Pennsylvania, which are recovering from an underground coalmine fire - Coalmine... | ecosystem: Environmental > Terrestrial > Soil > Unclassified ... | reverse complement strand
TCTTTGAATGATTCCATTTCTGTAGCATTGGTTGAACTATTCGTTGATTCCATTGCATATGAACTTGCACAGCTAAGAAAGATTAAACTTAGAAGCAACCCATTCATATATCCTCCCTTTATTTCATAGTTAACTCTACATTAGCATTTCGAGTCCATATTATTAGCCATTCGATTCATCTGCACATTTCATAGATGGTTGGGTAATTGTTTTGTAATGGTGCCAAGGTTCCATTTTCTGCTTGAGAAAGTTTCGTGTTTTACCAAGTTGATCGATAGATACAACTAATAAGTATATAGCTGTTTTACCAATGTTTTTTCTAAAATATTGTAAAGTTTCTTGAGATAACCCAGGTTCTATATATTTTTGTGTTTTATTATTTCCAACATCTTTTTCATCTACATATGAGGAAAACATAAATCTATCACATAAGGACAAGAATTGTATAATACCCAAACTATATTGTACTTGCATATTATAATCTTTAATTTGGAGTTCACTTAATACTGAAAAGAGCCTTTCCTCAGCATGTTTAGGTTTGGCAATATAAAATCCATTGTGGAATATAAAACATGATTTAATATCAGCTTTTTCATGCATCGCACCATCTTTTATTTTTCCCCATGGAAGAAATTCATCAATAGCCTCTAGATAACCTTTTTTAAATAACTCTGGTGCAATTCTTCCATTAACAAAAAAAATTTTTTGTTCCTTTACCCTATCCGCCCAAAATTTATCAAATGGTGGATTATCAAGTAGAGATGCACGTATCTCTGATAATATTTTTATTTGTTCGCTTGATAATGAAGCATTTTCTTGTAAAAGGATTCCTCGTTGAACTTTTTTCTCCGTATTTATATCTACAAGCTCTACGGCTTCCATTGCTAAAGATGTTGTAAACCCAAGCAAACCCAATCCCAAAAAGATTCCATACATTGTAAACCTCATTTTATTATTACAGTGAGCATTCAGTTTTATATTTATTCCTTAACACAATAATTGAGCTTGTCTAAAAAAAGCAAGCCCAGTAAACTACTGCTAAAAAAAATTGTGAACAAAAAAAATGACACACGAACAAAAATTCCGTTCTTTCTTCGAGGAAGAGCTCAATCGTGCTCAACAACAAGCAGTTAAGCACCATACTGGCCCGCTGCTTGTAGTGGCGGGCGCCGGTTCGGGTAAGACGCGCGTTATAACCAGTCGCATCACAGATTTAATACTTAATGAGCAAGTAACTCCTACATCTATTGTTGCACTTACATTTACTAACAAAGCAGCACAAGAAATGAAACAACGTATACGAACATTTCTTGCTGATTATGTTGTTCTTCCTTTTGTGGGAACATTCCACTCGTATTGTTTGCAGCTTTTAAAAACTAATCTCCATTTACTTAAGCATCCACAATTTACCATTCTAGATGCAGATGATCAGCAGAAAATGGTAAGCAAGATTATTACTCGTTTTGCATTAGGAAAAAAAGTAAGTGCTAAACAATTGATCTATCATATTTCAGCAATCAAAAATTCTCGTTTGCCTTCCCAAGATAAAGAGAATCAACATTCAATTGATCCCATAGTGCAGCAAGTTTATCGGGCTTATGAGCATGAAAAAGAATTGAGTAATTGTTTTGATTTTGATGATCTGCTCATTGAAGTGCTTAAATTATTTAGAAGTAACAAAGAATTTAAAGATAACTTTCAAAAAAACATTAGACATTTGTTGGTTGATGAATATCAAGATACCAATATCACCCAACATGAACTACTTAAACACATGTCATTGTCTTCAAAAAAGAAATTTGTCATAGATTCACTGTGTGTCGTTGGTGATGAGGACCAATCAATTTATTCGTGGCGTGGTGCAACCGTTGCAAATATTATTAACTTTAAAAAAGACTTTCCACACGCTACTACCATTACCATTGATCAGAACTATCGTTCAGTACAACCAATACTTGAAGCTGCAAATCATGTGATTAAGCACAATCAAAATAGAAATCCAAAAACTTTGTGGTCGGATAAAAAAGGATCAGATCGCATCCGTGCATTTTCATGTTTGAGTGGATATCAAGAAGCAGATTTAGTAACTACCTTCTTACAATTAGTGAGCAAAAATTCTTCATTAAGCTCTGCTGCAGTATTATATCGCGCACATTATCAATCACGAGCATTAGAAGAAGCATTGATCAAAAATTCAATTCCTTATCGCATCATCGGTGGCATTTTATTTTATGAGCGCGCAGAAATTAAAGACATTCTTGCATACCTTCGTCTTATTGTTAATCCATTTGATCGTGTATCATTCTTTAGAGTAATCAATACACCTTCTCGAGGATTGGGTGAAAAGTTTGAAGAACTTGTATACGTACATTGGAATCAAGATCCATTTCTTACCTTCAAGCAAGTATGCCAAAAATTAATTGATGAGCAGCTCATTACTTTATCACGTAAAGAATCTGTGCAAGAGTTTATTGAACTGTTTGATGGACTTACCAACCAAACTTCTGCACATAAAGCTGCAGAAGAAATAATCAAAAAAACACATTATTTAATGCATCTCAAAAATGCACATGATCCTGAAGAAGCACGTGCTAAAACTGAAAACGTTAAAGAACTCTTACAAGCTATTAAACACTTTGAAGAGCAAGGTCTTAACAATGTGAGTAGTTTTCTTGATGAAGTTGCGTTAATGCAAGAAAAGACAACTAAGAAAGATGACAACAAAGATGCTGTGCAACTCATGACGCTGCATGCAGCAAAAGGGTTAGAATTTGATACGGTCGTCATTACAGGCCTAGAAGAAGGATTACTGCCAAGTTCACATTCCTTACATGATCATGAACTAGTAGAAGAAGAACGTCGCTTACTCTACGTTGGTATAACTCGAGCCCGTGAAAGATTACTACTTTCTTGTGCACGTTATCGTCACACATTTGGACAAATGGAACATCAAACCGCATCACGCTTTTGGAGCGAAATTCCTCAAGCAATCGTGCAAGAAGATTGCTCTCATTGGCAACAACATCAGATGAGGAGTTATTGTGCTTCATGGCTCAATATTAAACAACTAACAATTGCACCGTCGGTTATTACATTTGGTGCTGCTACCAAGAAAGTTGTTGAACAACCAACACCACAACCAATCGCCAAGGTTTCAACGTCGGGATGGAAAAAAAATCAGCCGGTACAACATCAGTCGTTTGGCATAGGTGTTGTTCAAAAGATAGAAGAAAAAGGCCAAGATACTATTTATATCACTGCAAGATTTAAAATGGGTGTTAAGAAAGTTGATGCAAAATTTTTGAAGGCTATTTAATAAGTGTTCGCACCATCTTTTTCCAATTTTTGAGTTTCTTGATTTTTTTTCTGAATCTCTTTTTCATTACATACGCGATAAAAAAGTGCAATCTGTCCTTCAAGTCGCTCTCTTTGTCGTCTTGCTTCTCTCATTTTTTCGCCTCCCCATTTTTCAACAAATGCTTCCATTTCATTACATGTCAATGGACGGTTTAGATTTCTCAGTAAAGCTGCATACTCATCTTTGATGCTCCCATCTTTGATTAGTTCTCTCAATTCAAGCGGTTCTGGACCTCTTTGGTAAGTTAGGATCTGGGTTTTTCTCATACTGTAAGCCATGGAACTGAAAATTAATAATCCACAAAATATCGGAAGTTTCATCAAAAACTCCTAACAATGAAATCCAAATTAATAATCAAAATGTATTGCCTTTTTCACATCATGCATGGTCTGTTCAGCAACCTTCTCAGTTTCTTGAGTACCTTTAAGAATAATATTCATCACGTGCTGTGGATCTTTAGCCAATTGCTCCCTGCGAGTTCTTATAGGGTCAATAAATGCTTCTAAAATATCGAGCAATCTCTTTTTCAACACAGAATCACCTAACCCACCACGGCGATAATGTTCTTTAAGTTCCGCAACTTCCTCTGTATTGTGATCAAAGATATCCAAATAAGTAAATACTACATTACCTTCAATTCTACCCGGATCGTTGACATGAACATGATGAGGATCTGTGTACATACTACGCACTTTTTTAGCTAATTCATCGTTGCTATCAGAAAGGAAAATAGCATTGTTCAATGACTTACTCATTTTAGCTTGGCCATCAAGACCAACTAAACGACCTGTTTTGGGAATCATGGCCTCAACTTCGGGGAACAAATCTACTTTATAAATCCTATTAAATGATCTAACAATTTCATTGGTTTGTTCAATCATGGGCAACTGATCTGCACCCACCGGTACAATATTAGCTTTGACAACCGTAATATCAGCTGCTTGGCTTATGGGATATACAAAGAATCCCACAGGAAGTTTATCTTCTAGCCCCTTTTGTTTGACTTCTGTTTTAACTGTAGGATTGCGCCCTACACGTGCCACTGTTACCAAATTCATATAGAAGATAGTAAGTTCAGCAATTTGGGGAATCATAGACTGGATAAAAATAGTAGATTTATTCGGATCAATACCAACAGCTAAATAATCTAAAGCAACCTGTAAAACGTTTTGGCGTAGCTTTTCAGGATGTTCAAAATTGTCAGTTAATGCCTGAACATCAGCAATCATAACATATTGTTTACACTTATTTTGGAGTTCTATTCGGTTGGCTAAAGAACCGACGTAATGGCCCAGATGCAGAGGACCTGTTGGTCTATCGCCAGTTAATACTATTTTTGTCATTGAGTTCCTTAAATTTATTATATTAATGAAGGATAATTCAATTTAAAAGAAGCTCAAGAATTCATCTCTTGCATAACGCAATCCATTTTTTTTAGATTGATTGTGTTACCAGATAGGAGATGGGTATGGAACTATTTTCGTGGTTGTTAACACCGTTAATAAAATATTGGCAGTTCTTGAGTATTAAAAGCATCATTGAAATTCTATGCATTTCATCAGCATTTTATTATTTTTCTTTATGGTTACGACGCGATCGTCAGAAAAATTTATTATTCAGTTTTTATGCCTATTGTGTTGCCATTATTTTAGCACATGCATGCAATGTTACACTCATCGAACAAATTCTCTTTATGGTAGCTCCAGTAACATTAATGCTTTTTATCTTAGTGCATCAAGAAACATTACAAAAAAACTTTATTCTTACACAAAATATTACACCAGCAGTTGCTGATACTGATTGGCTGGGCATGCTCATGCGTATCTTTCTCATCGCTCTGAGTAAAAACAAATCAGTCGTATGCGTGATAGAGAAACATGATTCATTAAAAACGGTTTTAACTGCACCCTTATCATTCAACGCCCAAATTCAAAAAGATCTTATGGATATATTATTGAGTAGTGATTCTTTTGATGCCCAAAAAATGATTTGGGTAAACCATCATGGGCAACTACTTGCCATTAATGCAACATGGAATTCACTAGTTGATGAAGCTTGGATTGATAGTTCTATTCATGAGTTGGAAGAATGGAAGCAAGATGCATTATTACTTGCAAATAAAACTGATGCATTAATTTTTAAAATATATCCTGAAACGCGCACCGTTGACCTTATTGCCCAAAAAAGATTATTAGAACATTTACCAATTAATGATGCAGTAGCGACAATTAAAAAATATTTATACGGAACTGAGCAGGCGGGTACAGTTATCGCTCATCATGATTTTTTAAAAGGATCACATGAAGCTATCAATAAAAAATCTATTCGAAACCAATCTATCTCTTAAAATTTTTTCATTATTACTAGGGGTTAGTTTTTGGATTGTCTTTGGTGCAAGCCATAGTAATATTTTAGAACTTGAAGTTCCCATAAGTTTTTATGGTGATTCACAGAACAAGACAGTAGATTGCCCTGATCAAATTACCGTGCAACTGTCTGGTAAACGATCAGACTTATATACGTTAGACATAGAAAATATTGCTCTACATCTTAATCTAGATGAGTTTGAACTTGGTGAACATCTGATTGATGTAACACCAGAAAAATTACTTTTGCCCAATCAGATAAAGTTGGTACACTGGAGCCCATCAAATCCAATAATTATGGTCACTAATAACGAAGTAATCAGCTGACATGAAAAAAAATATTTTTGGGACTGATGGTATACGTTCTCGTATCGGAACGCATCCGTTCACTATAGATGCATTGCCAGAACTGGGAAAAGCAATTGGTCAGTGGGCGATTGAAAAATATGGCAAGCTGTGCCAGATACTTATAGCACACGATACACGTGAATCATCTTCGTGGGTTATTAGTTCATTGCAAGCTGGTCTTCTTATACATCCGATAATCATCGATAATGCTGATGTCCTTCCTACACCTGGGTTAGTCAAACTATTACAAGAAGTTAAACAATATTCATGTGGCATTGTTATTTCAGCGTCACACAATCCTTATCATGACAATGGTATAAAAATAATTGATGCATCTCATGGAAAAATTTCGGAACAAGATGAAATCCGTATTACTGAATTGTTTTATAAAGGAAGCTCTATAGATTACGCTTCATTTGGCAGCATGCGACAAGCTCCTCAAGCACGTAATCTGTATATAACAAAAATACTTTCGTTATTTGAACCAACCTTACTCAATAACAAAAAAATAGTTCTTGATTGTGCTCATGGTGCAACAAGTTTTGTAGCGCCACATATTTTTAAAAAGTTGGGCGCACAAACAATAATTCTTAATTCTCAACCTAATGGTCACAATATTAATCAGAACTGTGGAGCTTTGCATGTCGAAAGCTTAAGAAATGCTGTACTCGAGCATCATGCTGATATTGGATTTGCTTTTGATGGTGATGGTGACCGAGTTATAGCAATTAATAATCACGGCGCGATTAAAGATGGCGATGATATACTTGCATTATTATCTGCACATCCACGCTATGCAGCGAGCCCCATGATTGTAGGCACGGTAATGACCAACCAAGGGCTAGAACAGTTTTGTAAAGATAAGAATAAAACGTTAGTACGAACCAAAGTTGGCGACAAATATATAGCAGAGCAGCTTGAAATGTATGGACTTGAAATTGGTGGCGAACCATCAGGACATATTATCTTAAGAGATTATCTTACTACTGGTGACGGTATATTTGCTGCATTGAGACTATGTGAGACACTAAACTTAACTGATAATTGGTCAATGATGAGCTTTCCAAAATATCCACAGATATTAAAAAATATCACTGTTACTACAAAAAAAGATTTATCCGTTTCTCCTCTTGCCGAAATTATTGCTGCTACACAAGCCAAGCTAGGGCAAGGCCGTATTTTAGTTAGATATTCGGGCACTGAACCATTATTACGTATTATGGCGGAAGCAGAAGATCACAAAACTGCACAAGATGCCGTTTTGTCTTTATGCCAACAACTTTCAGACTTATTATAATTTTCTTCAGGAAATATGATGCCAAAACTATTATCAAAGATATGGAACTATTTAAGATCAACTTTTTTTAGTGGCCTTTTTGCGCTACTGCCCATAACACTTACCATCGTATTATTCCACTTCACATTCATGCTTATCAAAGGTTGGCTTGAGCCAATACTGCATATTATGCCTTCATGGTTAAAAGCGATACCTCATTCTGAAATAGTTGTAGTTCTTTTTGTTATTTTTATTGTAGGTGCCATCTTAAAAACGTTGTTTTTTAATGAATTAATGCACTATTTTGAAGAAATCATTTCATCAATTCCTGTTATTAAACCTGTCTATGCAAGTATAAAACAGCTCGTTACAGCATTTGGCAACAAGGACCAAGATACATTCAAGCAAGTTGTATTAGTAACTTTTCCTCACAAGAGTTCTTATTCAATTGGTTTTTTGACGGGACAACTTCCGCCGGAGCTTGCTCCTATTCAAGGAAAAAAATTTTACAGCATTTTTGTTCCGGCAACACCCAATCCTACTTCAGGATTTTATTTAGTAGTTACAGAAGATGATTTTGTAGTCCTTGATCTTACCCGCCAAGAAGCAATGACCTTACTACTTTCTGGCGGCATTATTTTGCCAGATCGCTTTAAAGCAAAACAGTAGTCAATTTTATTGTACACCTTTAAGTTGTTCTTCGAGGCGCATTTCAAATTTTTTCATCACTTTTTTGCATAATCGGTCTAAGTTATCTCCTGACACCTTTTGACTTATTAAAGTGCAAGCAATGACTTCTTGAGTTATGGCCATTCTTTCTTCAAGATATTGCTTTTTGGTTTCTTGCCATTGACGATCAGTTTCTAGTTTTTTTTGAGATTCTAAATTTTCTCGGTGCAACCTTTTTTGTTGTTCCAGACTTTCATCATGTAAGCGCTTTTGCCAATCGCGTTGTTCACGTTGTTCCCAGTCATCTCGTAGAGCAAAAGAACTATTAGTCCATATAAATAGAGAAAGAACCAACATTACTAATCTTTTCATCATATCTCCCTTACACCTTAACGTTTATAAACCGGCATAATCGAAATAACATCCATATCTTGCATTTCTTGATCTTGTTCTTGTGCCAGCGCAGCTGCTTTTCTGGTGTGCTCATCACATAAGTTTTTCCACGCATCTCTATGAGATTTATGTAACTTTACAGCTTTGGCATATTCATCAGCAAAAATTGTATCTTTGGCGCTGTCAGAACAATCTTGTGTATTCTTCCAATCTTGAATGACCTGATTGTGATAGTCAGACCATTCCGCATGGATACGTTTTAATAAGTCTGTCATCTTGGCATGGTATTCCTTTTTCAAATCAAACCATGCTATTTTATGTTTTGTTGCAGCTTTATTAAATTGCATCAGCTTGTCCGACCAATCAGATCGGCCGAAAGCAGTTGAACCTACTAACATTACCAATGATAAAAAAACTACCTTCTTCATAACAACTCCTAGGTGTTCTGCATAATCTTTAAAAATTGCTTCTAGTATAAGCCTATATAATTTTACTAATTGAAATCAATGCATTTATTTTATTGCACCAAAAGATTACTTAATTATAGAAATATAGATCATAAAAGCTTCAACTTCATGAGCCCAATAAACATTACTAGATACCAAAAGTGCAGAAACGGTGTAAACTTGGTAAAAGATTATGTTGCCCCTATACATTACAAATGGGAAGTTTATGAAAAAAATAGTAATACTCTCAATGATTATAACCTTATGTATTCATGTTACCTACTCTATGGAGCAAGAAAATGCACAGACTATTGTTCTTCATAATGAAAGGATAAGTGACTGTGAGGTATTCAGTTTGGTCAAAATATACGGCAAAGAGGTTGCTCACGCATATTACCAATTCGCAAATCTCAAGACTTCTTTAGGTCAAAGTATTGATGATGCTATTGTAATCAACGAGTTTGCAACTATGGCTCCCTTTGATCTTGCCAAGTGCCAATTGAATAAAACAGCACAGGAACGATTAATCAAAATTTCTCAAGGATTGATAGAGCATATTTGCATTCAGGCTTTTACTACACATGGCAAAGCATATACCATCGTTCAACTTTCATTGGGTAAAAATAGCGTAAAAGAAATAGCTTTTTTTCAAAAGATAGGATTTATTAGCTGTGGGACGCATGAACACAATGGCACATTATTCACTTATTTGAAGATGGAAAGGCCTTTTACTCAAAAATCAAATCCTAGAATATATGATGCAGTTCGTGATTGGCGCTGGAAACAATTTTTAAATAGTGATGTGATAGAACGTAATGGTAGACAAGACTATTATTATGATCGAATGAAAGTTCCTTTATCCCAAACTGAAGAACAACTATCTCCTCAGCCAGGGAATCAATGAAAAAAATACTATTTTTTATCTCTATAATCATGTGCTATTACACTCAGGCCATGGAGCAACAAATTCAAACTAATCAAACTGTTACTATTTATGAAGTGCCTTTAAAAGATAACTATGGAAAACCTACAATCCGTGCATCTTTATTCCTTAGTCAAAGACAAGAAGCATCATTGTATTACTATAATTCGCCATCAGTATTGAAAAACTACCATCCTTCAATTTGGGGAGATCATAAAGATAAGCTGGATAAAGTAATACTCATGCAAGATCTCTCTGGTAGATTTATTGGACAAAATCGTACTAACCCAATGACTACGCTAGACTGCAAGCTCATACTCATTCAAAGGATTTGTAAAAAGTTATTTCAAGAAGATTTGAAAGAACGTATAGTATTTTATCCTTCGTATGGAGCGGATACTTCTATTATAGAAAGATGCGGATTTAAAAAAATCGAAGGCATGATTTTTTTTGTGTTAACTAAGGAGAACCGAGTCGAAGTAATAGAAGAA
>Ga0070730_10006164_pt1 | contig 10269 bp, 7 predicted proteins | sample Coa_R1_3_FD_66447 | JGI IMG/M metagenome (GOLD analysis project Ga0070730, IMG submission 66447) | Surface soil microbial communities from Centralia Pennsylvania, which are recovering from an underground coalmine fire - Coalmine... | ecosystem: Environmental > Terrestrial > Soil > Unclassified ... | reverse complement strand
CCGCTCGCGCGCCACTGCCCCACCCGCGTCGACCACTGCTCTCGCGTTGCTCGCTGCACAGCTACGTGTCGTACGGCATCCCGCACGAGAACTCAGGAACGCGATTCGTCGAACGGATACCCCGAAGTGCTCCGCCGTAACCTTCGGCCGACCGCCATCGAAGCCGAACACACAGATCGCGTGCCGCTCCTTGGTGGACGACGAGAGCACGAGGGAGCCGTCGGTCCCCGTCGTCAACTGGTACTCCCGATCCGGGCGCGCACGGAACTCGCCCTCCGCGGCGAGGTTGCCGCCACGTCCTGCGTGTACGATCCGCACGCGGTCGTGCGCGACGCGATCGAGGAGCCAGTACGAGTCGTCCTCCGCGCTAGAGAAACGTGGCGTACCCCCCGATGAACTCGATCCCTATCGTCGGGCCCCACGTGCCGGGGAACGAGGGCTGCGTCGCGCTCGGATTGGCCATGCCCAGGTAGAGCCGCAGCTCCGGGGACGCGGCGTAGAGGGGATACGCGCCGCGACCGGCCGAGAGAGCCAGCGCGGCGGCCTCGAGCTCGACGCCCCAGAACGCGGGCGTCGGGTTCGCGATCACCTCGTGGATGCGCGCGCCGCTCACGAACAAGAGGCGCCCCGCGTCGTGGCCCTTCGCGAGGTCGAGCGGGAGCGGATACGAGGTGAGAAGCTCCCACGCGATGGGCCAGCGGAGCTCCTGGTCGAGAAACGTCACGTTCAGGTTGCCCCCCGAGCGGCCGTGGCTGTCGTACTGGAGGGCCACGGAGATCCCGGCGTTGAGCTCCACCAGCGAACGGTTGACGCGACCGGGCAGGTACGTCCCCCACCGGTACGAGACGCCGCCGGCGACCCCCACGGCCGGGGCGAAGAACTCTACCGGCGCGCTCGGCGGGAGGACCACGGTGGCGTTGGCGGCAGCGAGGAGCTGGAGCGCCCAGCCGTGATCCAGCTTCGCCTCGCCGTGCAGCGCGTCGGGCGCCACCTGCGACGCCGGCCACTCGACGAGCATCGGTCGCAGCAGGCTGACGCCGACGCCGCCGAGCGCGAGCGCCTGATTCGGCGCGCAGGGACCGACCTCGCCTTCCTCGCGGAACGCGGGATCGATCGCCTCGCGCGGCTTGCAGGGCGCGAGCGCCTCGGCGATCGCCGCCGGGTCGAGGACGCCCGGCCTCGGCGTCGAATCGACGTCGACGGCCGCGATCGGCGGCCGCCCGCGCAGGCCGTCCAGCGCGCGCGCGATGGCTCGGACCAGCCGCATCGTCCTCGCCGCCCCCGCGCGCAGCGCCTGTCGCTCCGTCGCGCTCACCGTCCACCACGGGTCGGGCTCGACGAGCTGCCCGAGGGCCACCTGCTCGCGTTCGCCGAGCGACTCCAGCACGGCGACGGCGCGACCGGAGTCGAGCGCGAGGGCGAGCTCGAGCTCCGCCTTGGTCGCGGCGCGGGAGGCGTGCATCCGGTCGGGCGCGTCGGGCGACGTGCCGAGGTAACCGTCGCCGGTCGTCGTCCAGCAGGGGGTCAGCCCCGAGAGCTCCCGGGACCATGCGCCGAGCGTCGGGCACGGCTCCGCGCCCAGGGCGCGGCCGACGGCGAGCCCCTTGGCGTTGAAGAAGTCGTGCCGGGCCCGGGCATGGTCGTTGCCGCTTCGCCAGGTTTGCTCGGTCATGACCAGGTGGCCCGCCGCGAACGCGTCCTGGAGAAAGTGCATCGCGAACCCGTGCTCGAGGAGCGCATCGACGACCGACCCGTTCACGGCGAGCCCGAGCGAGCGAAGGTGATGCGCCAGGAACTGCGCGAGCGAGTTGTCGAGATGCCCGGCGGCGGCGTCTCGCACCACCTCGTCGATGCGGCGGCCCCCGTCCATGAAGTGGCCGCGCGTGTTCTGCGCACGCAGCTCGTAGCCCGGATCGATGAAGTAGAAGTCGACGTCGAGCGCGTGGACGAACGCCATGCGCTCGAGCGAGTGGTTGGGGAGGCGAGCGAGCGCGTCCTCGAACCGCCTCCACTCGAAGACCACCGCCGACGTGATCTCGATCCCCTTCTTCGTGGTGAGCACGGTACGAAGCTCGGCCGAGCTGCTCGAATGGTCGCCGGCCAGGGCCGGGAGCGCCGCGTAGGGCACGCAGTCGACGCCGAGGTCCGAGCGGACCATGCGCGTGTCGACGGTCAGCTTCTGCGCGACCTGATCGAGCGACACGTCCACCGGGTCGCACAGCAACAGCCCGTCGGCACGCGCTCGCGCCACCGCGCCCTGCAGGATGTCGCGGATCCCGGGCGGGAGCTGCAGGATGCCGTCGTGCGCGATGACGACGTGCTCCGGGAAGTACCAGGCGCTCGCGTCCGTGGCCGACCCGAGCACCGCGGCCGCCGTGCAGAGCGCCGCGAGGAGGCGAAGGAAGGGTGTTGTCGGGCGGGTCGAGCTCAGGTCGGGTCACTTTAAAGGAACGACAGGCCCAGCGTCCACGTCGGGTAGCCTCCTCGCGGCCACCCGCGAGGACCTCGATCCCGCGAACAGGAAGGACGCGGCAGACGCCTTCAGGACCTCTGCCTATGCCGACCGCCCCGGCGCTCGCACCGGATGGATCACCCCCCGTGGACCGATCGCGTCGCCCCTCCGCGACGGCGGCGGTCGCGGGTGCCTCGACGCGCGCGCAACCGCTCGAAACACGTGGGCTCTTGCGCACGTTCGTCCGCGTGGTTCGTCGCTTGCTGACGGGGCTCCTGTCCAACCGGAGGAGCCCATCGAATGCATTTCGTTTCTGCACGTGCCTCTCGCGTCTCCCACGCCGTCCGCGCGCTCGTCGCGGCGGCCTCGCTCGCGGGCATCGCGGGCGCAACCGGATGCGCGCCGGGCGGAGACGGCGGCTTTGCCACCACCTGGCCCGAAGGCGGGAGCTCGAGCGGCTCGGGTAGCGGCGGACAGCACGGCAGCGGCTCGGCCGAGCGGCAGCGGACTGGGGTTCGGCGGTACGTTGATCAGCGGCGCGGGCGGCGACGCCGGGGCGGGCGGCGGCGACGCGGGCGTGACGATTCCGTCGGGGCAAGGGGCCCACGTCCCGTGGATCGAGCAGCAGGCCGAGGACGCGAAGACGAACGCCACGGTGCTGGCGGCCAGCCGCACGAAGTGGAGCGCGAACGACATCCAGGCCGAGGCGATCGGCCGCCGGGCGGTGTCGCTCCTTCGTACCGGCGACTACGTCGAGTTCACGACGACTACTCCGGCCAACTCGATCGTCGTCCGCTACTCGATCCCCGACGCCCCCACCGGCGGCGGCATCTCGGCGACGCTCGGCCTCTACGTGAACGGCACGCGCGTGAAGTCCCTCGAGCTCACGTCGCACTACGCCTGGTCCTACAACGGCGAGTACATCCCGGGCGCGGCGAGCGACACCGCCGGCGCCGCGACGCTCGACGATCCCTCGCAGCCATACCCGCACACGTTCTTCGACGAGTACAACTCGGGCCCGGGCGACGGCGCGGAGAACCAGCCGCTCATCGGCGAGATCCCGGTCGGCGCCAGAGTGCGCCTGCAGAGGGACGCGCAGGACACGGCGTCGTTCTACGTCATCGACCTCGTCGACTTCGAGGAGGCGCCCGCGCCCATCCCGATGCCGGCAGGCTTCACGTCGATCACGGACCCGAGCCTCGGCGTGAACGTGAAGCCGAACGACGGGATCGACCACGCCGACGACCTCGAGAAGGTGCTGCTCTCGGGCGTGAAGAAGCTCTACTTCCCGCCGGGCGAGTACATCGTGCGCAAGTACTCGGCGTACGCGAGCAACGTCGCGCTCGACAACATGGGGACCGAGATCGCAGGCGCGGGCATGTGGTATACGCGCCTGCTCGGCCGTCAGGCGATGTTCTTCTGCGACGTGACGACCGCGTGCAGCGTGCACGATCTCGCCATCTTCGGCGACAGCACGGCCCGCGACGAGCCGGTCCACGGGCCGCAGAAGGCGTTCGCCGGGCCGCAAGGCAACGGGACGCAGCTCTACGATCTGTGGATCGAGCACGAGGTCGCGGGCATCTGGGTGGGCAACGATCCGGACAACCAGAAGAGCGGGCCCACGCAGAACCTCCACATCCACGACGTGCGCATCCGCGACACGTTCGCCGACGGGATCAACCTCGACAACGGGACGTCGGGCACGCTCGTCGAGGACTGCCACATGCGCAACACCGGCGACGACGCGGCGACGGTGTGGGCGGTCGACTGGCCGAAGTGCGTCGTCTCCGGGCAGTGCGCGCCGCCGGCGAACGATCCCGGCGAGGCCAACGATCCGGGACAGGGCGTGGGCCACGACAACACGTTCGACCGCATCTCGGTGCAGATGCCGTGGCGGGCCAACTGCTTCGCGGCGTACGGCGGGTACGGCAACACGTGGAAGAACAGCACGTGCGAGGACGTCCTCACGTACCCGGGCCTCTTCGTGGACGACGAGTTCGGCTCCTACCCCTTCGGGTCGGAGAACGTCCCCGCGCCGAGCACGGCGGCGGCCATGACGACGTTCGACAACATCACCCTCGTGCGCGCGGGCGGCGAGATGTTCTTCGAGCCGAACAGCACGAGCTGCCCGGCGTCGAACCCGAGCTGCGCGGGCCTCCAGCCGTGGACCTACGGTGCCATCACGCTGTCGCTGCGCGAGGGCGACGTGAACGACGTCCTCATCTCGAACGTCACGGTCGTCGACCCCACGTACGCCGGCATCGAGCTCCGCGGCTTCTCGACCGCCGTCGCGCAGGCGTACGGGATCGCGGAGCCCGCCTCGATCCTCGACGCCGCGAACGCGGCGAAGTTCACGAACGTCACGCTGCAGAACGTCACCGTGACCGGCGCGGGCACCTACGGCATCGTCGCCCAGGATCTCGAGAGCGGGACGCGCGGGACGGTGACGATGAACGGCGTGACGGTGAGCGCGTCGAAGCAGGGAGCGGTCGCGACGAACAGCGCCGCGGCGTCGCTCATCACGAAGGCAGGGACCGCGAACATCGGGTGGTGATCCGAGCCAACCCGCTCAGGGCTACGTCAGGACAGCGAGCGCTTCGCGAAGGATGGTTTGCACCGGGGTGGCCACGAGGACCTCGGGAGAGTGGCGCGCGGTCACCGTGTCCAGCGCGCGCCGTACGTCGGGCGGACGGAAGCCCATGTTCGCAAGGCCTCTCGCCGCGAGCTCGCAGCCCTCGCTCGGGTATCCGCGCTGGCGCGGGCGACTCCGTTCTCGGATCTTGTGCTCGACGAGCTGCCGGCCGAAGGTCCGCTCCGCGTGGAGGAGGTTGTGGGCGCGGCAGCGGACGCGCAGGTTCTCGAGCTCGCTCGTGCCGCCGCACGCGCGCGGGTCGACGTGGTCGAGCTCGAGCCACGTCGTGGCGGAGCAGCGACGCCCATCCGCATCGGTGAAGGTGCAGCGTTCGCCGTCCCGCTCGAAGACCGCGCGCCGCGTCGCGCGCGGCACGCTCGCGATCGCATCGCTCCTGTGACTCGTGCCCTCGTCGTCCCTCCCAGGGGATTGCGGGCGCGGCGCGCGCGGACGCGAGGTCTTGCCGAGCCGCTGCTTCTCCAGCTTCGCGAGCAGGAGATCGACTGCCCGCTCCACCACGACCGCCAGGTCGCCGTCGGCGTTCGCATGACGCATGAGATCCTGCGCGCGCTCCAGCTTTCTTCGGAGCCCGTCGCTCGCCGTGAACTGCACCTTGTGGCGCGTCGCCGAGAGCGGCACGATCTTTCGTCCGCAGGCCATCGGGGGAGGCAGCGCCGTTGCTGCGGACTCCGCCCCAGGCACGGCGCCGAGGGCGGCGAGAGGCGCTTGCTCGGGGACCGGCGTGATTGTCGCCGGCACGTCGGGCCTGGGCGACCGCTGCGCGAGGAGCGCCTGCACCTCGGCCTTCGTCTTGCCCGCCGCAGCTCCGACGAGGTCCTCGTAGCTCGAATCCGTGAGGGTATCGGCAAGGAGACCCACCGCGGAGAGCGTGAGCTCGCCTCGCTCGATGCGCACGAGCAGGTCAGGAAAGTGACGCGCGAGCCGCGCCGCCTGGATGCGCCGGCACGCCTCGTCCTCGGACATGCCGAGCCTCTCCACGCAGAACTTGAACATCGACGGACACGCCGCCTCGAGATGCAGGCGCCGCTCCTCCACCTCGACGAGATGGGCCAGCAGCCGCGCGAGCACCACGCGACCCTGGCCAACGAGCGACTTCAGGTTCTCGAGGAGTTGCACGTCGGAGAGGGCCGTGAGGTTCATGCGTGCGTTCTACACCCCCGTTTTCGGTGCCCGTGGGCGCCCGCTGGAGGCGCGATCGCGAGAGAAACGCCGCAGTCGACCTGCGGCGCGCGATCGGCGCGTACGGCGGCGACGTGACCGCCGCCATGGCCCGTTTCGGCGTCACCCGCAAAGGTCTCGCGCTCGGCGTTCCCGATCGCGTCAACCCAAATCGACGCGCTCACGAAGATACCGGCAGCGGCTCTCGAACAGAAGCGTCACCGGAGGGAGGAGAACCGCGGAAGTGCGCCCGAGCTGGCGCGGACGGCGCGCTCGACTTCGTTCATGAAGGCCGCCTCTTCGAGGCTGCGCACGATGGCCTCGGTCTCCGTGCGAGCCTTCAGGACCCTCTTCGCGCGCAGCACCAGGTCCGGCGGAAGGTTGTAGGTCTTCTTCACGGTGGCGCGCCTGGGCATACGTACACAGTAGGAATCATACGTACGCAGTCAACGAGCTCGGCCTTCGCGGCGCCCGACGAGGGTGCAGCCACCGCGGTTGTTCACTAGAATCATCTTCTAGAGAACAAACGTGACCCTCTTCACGCGGCACCCGCTGCTCCTGCAGACCGCCTACTCGCGCCCGAGGCGCCGCTGACGAAGGTGCGCGAGGTGCTCGATGCCTAGCGTGACGGGTGCGCTCGCCGAGCGCATCGTGGCCGCCGCCGTCACGGCGTTCGGCGCAGAGCAGGCGGGCGTCGATCCGCTGATCCGGCGCTCCGATCGCGCGGACTACCAGGCGAACCTCGCGATGGGCCTCGCCAAGACGCTCGGGCGGCCGCCCCGGGACGTCGCCCATGCGCTCCTGGCGTCGCTGCGGTGCGACGACCTCTGTGACCGCGTGGAGGTCTCGGGGCCCGGGTTCCTGAACCTCACGCTGCGCACGGAGGTCATCGCGCGCGCGCTCGGCCGCATGATCGCCGACGAGCGGCTCGAGGTGCTTGCGGTCCCGCGCGGCGAGCGCGTGGTCATCGATTACTCGGCGCCCAACGTGGCCAAGGAGATGCACGTCGGCCACCTGAGGAGCACGATCCTCGGCGACGCCATCGCGCACGTCCTCTTGTTCCTGGGACACGACGTCGTGCGGCAGAACCACCTGGGCGACTGGGGGACGCCCTTCGGCATGCTCGTCGAGCACCTCGTGGAGCTCGGGGGGCAAGCCGCCGCGGCGGAGCTGTCGGCGGGGGCCCTCGGCGCCTTCTACCGCGAGGCCCGGCGCAAGTTCGAGACGGACGAGGCGTTTGCCGAGCGGTCGCGCCTCCGCGTCGTCGCGCTGCAGCGGGGCGACGAGCCGACGCTCGCTCTGTGGCGCGCGCTCGTCGCGGCGTCCGCGCGGCACTTCGGGGAGGTGTACTCGCGCCTCGGCGTGGCCCTCACGCAGGAGGACGTCCGGGGGGAGAGCTCGTACAACGCAGACCTCCCGTCGGTCTCGGAGGAGCTCGAGCGCCGAGGGCTGACGCGCCTCAGCGACGGTGCGCTGTGCGTGTTCCCTCCCGGCTTCTCCGGGCGCACGGGCGAGCCTCTCCCTCTCGTGGTGCGAAAGAGCGACGGTGGGTACGGGTACGCCGCGACCGATCTCGCGGCGGTCCGCCATCGCACGGGCGAGCTCCACGCGACGAGGCTCGTCTACGTCGTCGGTGCTCCGCAGGCCCAGCACCTGGCGATGGTGTTCGCCGTCGCCGCGTCCGCGGGCTGGCTCCTGCCGCCGGCGCGGGCGGAGCACGTGGCGTTCGGATCGGTGCTCGGCGCGGACGGCAAGATGTTCAAGACGCGCGCGGGCGAGACGATCCGCCTGGTGGACCTGCTCACGGAGGCCGTCGCACGCGCCGACGCGATCGTCGCCGCGAAGAGCCCGGACCTCGACGGGGCCACGCGCGCGGAGATCGCGCGCGCGGTGGGGCTCGGCGCCATCAAGTACGCCGACCTCTCGAACGATCGGATCAAGGACTACGTCTTCGACTGGGATCGCATGCTCGCCACGGACGGGAACACCGGCCCTTACCTGCAATACGCCCACGCGCGCATGTGCAGCGTCGTGCGGCGCGCGGGCGGCCCGGCGGCGGTGGACACGCCGCTCCGGTTGAACGAAGCGCCGGAGCGCGAGCTCGCGCTCCAGCTACTCCAGCTCGGCGCCGCCGTCGATCTCGTGGCCCGCGAGCTCGAGCCCCACCACCTCTGCACGTACCTCTTTGCCGTCGCGACGCGGGCCACCGCATTCTACGAGCGGTGCCCCGTGCTCAAGGCCGAAGACCCGGCGACCCGCGCGTCCCGCGTCGCGCTGTGCGACGTCACCGCGCGGGTGCTCGCGCGAGGTCTCTCGCTCCTGGGAATCGACGCGCCGCAGCGGCTCTGAAGACCGCGGTCACCGACGGAACGTCGGCAGCAGCACGGCGCCGTTGGCCGCGGCGCCGATCGGCGTCTCGCCGATCGACGAGAGCTGATTGCTGCGATCGAGCTCGTAGCTGTGGAGCGCGAACCCGCCTGCGGACTTCACCAGGACGCCGACCACGAGGTCGCGCACGGCGACGTCGAACTGCGACTCGCCGGCGTCCGCCGCCGCCACCTGCGTGAAGTCGCGCAGACCACCGGCATCCACGCGGCCGCACGAGATCGTGTGAGAGCCGGGGTTGGTGATGCAGGCTCGGCGATCGTCGCCGTCCGCCCAGCACGCGGCGACCTGCGCGGTCGGCTCGTGCCCGATCGCGTCGAGCCCGCGGACGACGTCGATCTCGCTCTCACCCGGGTTCGACGCGAGGTGGGCGATCGGCGCGACGACGACGGCGCCCTGGACCGCGATCCCGACGATGACCCCCGGCGTGACGCCGGCCACCGCCGTCGCTGGGACGACCAGGCGGCCGTCGTCTCCGAGGCGGAACGCCTCGAGCGATCCGTTCTTCTCGGAGACGTACGCGAAGTCGTCGGTCACGACGACCTGCGCGGCCGATCCGTCCCCGAGCAGCAGCGGCTCGCGGCTGTCCGGCGTGAGGCCCTCGTCGGAGAAGTGCACGAGCTCGGTCGTCGTGAGGACGTAGGCGCCGCGGCCGAGCGCGCCCGAGACGGGGATCCCGCCGCTGGAGACGAGCGCCGGGCTCTCGAGACGGCCCTCGCGCATGCTCCATCCTTTCGGTGGCGCGCGGCCGAGCAGCCGCGACGCACGGTGATGACGCGAGGCACGACTGCGCCCCGCGTCCAACGGTACGGGCAGCAGTACGCGCGACCGCACGGATGGTTACAGCGCCTCTCACTCGTCCGAGTTGATCTCGAGGATGTTGGGCGCGATGTTCACGGAGTAGCTCGAGTTGATCGAGCCGGTGATCGAGAACGCCGAGAGCAGGCCGTCGCCGTTCAGGTCGCCGTTGGCGAGCGCCGTGAAGGTGTCGCCCGTGTTGCCCAGCGTGCCCGACGACGTGAAGCTGTACGCGTAGTACTGCGGCGCATCCATCGTGAACTTGAGGCACGCGAAGCCGACGGGCGGCGCGCCCGGGAGCTCGCCCTTGGTCCAGTCGCCCGGGGACGACTGGTAGCGCGCGCCCGCGACCGAGCCCGTCGCCGGCACGGGGTTGCCGGGCTCCGTTCCGCAGAGGGCGCGCGAGAGGCCGCCGGTGGTCTGCATCTGCATGACCGCCGTGCCACGGTTCTCCTTCTCGTACTCGGCCGCCTGGTCCTTGGCGATCTGGCCGAGCGAGTTGCGCGCCTCCGCGGTCTTCGCGTTCGCGAGGTACTTGCGCACCCCGTAGGTCGCCAGCACCGCGAGGATGCCGACGATCGCGACGACGATCATGAGCTCGATCAGGGTGAAGCCGCGTCCGGGGGTTCGGTTGGCTGCGACGGTGGAAAGGTGGTTCTTGCGGTTCTTGCTCATCTCAGCCCACCCATCGGATGGCCGGGCGGACAGTTGCCTGGAAAACGACGTCCGTGCGCAGGATCAGGCTGCGTTCGGCTCGATGGTGACCCGGAAGCCGAGGGATTCGAGGCGGCGGACGAGGTGGCGGCTAGTGCGGGCCTTGCTG
>Ga0070730_10006163_pt1 | contig 10270 bp, 6 predicted proteins | sample Coa_R1_3_FD_66447 | JGI IMG/M metagenome (GOLD analysis project Ga0070730, IMG submission 66447) | Surface soil microbial communities from Centralia Pennsylvania, which are recovering from an underground coalmine fire - Coalmine... | ecosystem: Environmental > Terrestrial > Soil > Unclassified ... | reverse complement strand
CCCGCAGTGCCTTGTGATATCCCTTCTCCGGATGCACGATGCCAACATTGGTCATCGCCGGCTCCGCCAGCACACACGCCACGTCATCCGAATGGAGAGCTGCCTCCAGCGCATCGACATCATTGAACTCGACCACCTTCGTCGTCACCGCGGGATTCACCGGCGGACCGATATTTCCCGGCCGTGGGCCAGCCGCACCATCGGCCGACAGGCTGATGAATGACTCATCCACCGTTCCGTGATAGCACCAGTTGAAGACGAGAATCTTTGCGCGACCCGTGATCTGCCGCGCCAAACGGATCGAGAATCGGTTCGCATCCGTCGCCGTCAGCGCAAATTGCCAGTAAGGAAGCTGGAAGCGCTTCTGCAGTTCTTCGGCGACGACGATGGCGTCTTCGCCCGGCAGCATCAGCGTGATTCCGCGCCGCATCTGCTCCTCGGCCGCCTTGACCGTCGCATGCGGCGAGTGGCCAGTCATCGCTCCCGTGTCGCCGAGACAGAAATCGATGTAGCGATGGCCGTCGACATCAAAAAAGTGTGCGCCTTGCGCCTCGCGCACAAATGGCGGAAAAGCGCCGGCCCACTTCATCATCCAATTCATGGGGACGCCTGCCAGCAGCGACTTGCGCGCGCGTTCAAACAGCGCCTTCGACTTCGGACGCTCGTCCACGAACTTCTTCTGCTCGCGCTGCATCAGGGACTTCAGGCGGGATCGATCGATGGTTTTCATCGTGCAAAAGATAAACCACAGAGGACCCCGAGGGCCACAGAGGGTCTCTAACGTTTCCCCTGTGCCCCTCTGTGTCCCCTGTGGTGAAAGATTTCTTACAAAATGTACCGGCTAAGGTCCTGGTCCTTCACGATGTCGGTTAGCATCTTGCGTACGTAATCCGCATCGACGGTGACCTGCTGCCCCTTCTTCTCCGGCGCCTCGAAGCTCAATTCGTCGAGGACGCGTTCCATGATCGTGTGCAGCCGCCGCGCGCCGATGTTTTCCGTGCTCTCGTTCACGCGAAACGCGAAGTGCGCGATTTCGTCCAATGCCTGCGGAGTGAACTCCAGCTTCACGCCTTCCGTTTCAAGCAGCGCGGTGTACTGCTTGACTAGCGACGATTTCGGCTCGGTCAGAATGCGCACGAAATCTTCCATGGTCAGGGATTGCAGTTCGACGCGAATCGGGAAGCGTCCCTGCAACTCAGGAATCAGATCGCTCGGCTTCGAAACGTGGAACGCACCTGCCGCGATGAAGAGAATGTGATCGGTTCGAACCATGCCGTAGCGCGTATTAACGGTCGTTCCTTCGACGATCGGCAGAATGTCGCGCTGCACTCCTTCACGCGAAACATCAGGTCCATGCCCGCCTTCGCGGCCGGCAATCTTGTCGATCTCATCCAGGAAAACAATGCCGGAATTCTCCACGCGATCGATGGCCATGCGCGTGACCTGGTCCATGTCGATCAGCCGCTGCTCTTCTTCCTGGATCAGGTACTCGAAGGCCTCGTTGACCTTCATCTTCCGCTTCTTGGTGCGCTGGCCGAAGATGTTCGGCAACATGTCTTTAATGTTGACGTCCATCTCTTCGACGCCCTGGTTCGTCAGGATTTCGAATGACGGGAAGTTGCGTTCGCGCACGTCGATCTCCACCATCCGTTCGTCGAGTTTGCCTTCACGAAGTTGCTGGCGCAACTTTTCGCGCGTCCGATTCGGGGACTCCGTGATAGAGGTGCTGCCGTCGATCACGACTCCGCCGGACGATGAGTCAGCCCGTGGAGGCGGCGACGGCGGCAGCAGAATATCGAGCAACCGCTCCTCGGCGTTGAGTTCAGCTTTGTCGGCAACGTCTTCCAGCTTCTCTTCGCGCACGTTGTCGATAGCGATCTCGACGAGGTCGCGCACCATCGATTCCACGTCGCGTCCCACGTACCCGACTTCCGTAAACTTCGAAGCTTCGACCTTCAAGAAAGGAGAATTCGCCAACTTCGCCAGGCGGCGGGCAATCTCGGTCTTGCCCACGCCGGTGGGCCCAATCATGATGATGTTCTTCGGGATGATCTCTTCCGCAAGGTCAGGCGGCAGCTTCTGTCGGCGCGTGCGATTGCGCAGCGCGATGGCCACTGCCCGCTTGGCATCCTTCTGGCCAATTACGTGTTTGTCGAGCTCAGCGACAATCTCGCGCGGCGTCAGTTCGTCCAGCGCAAGCTGTTCTTCTTCGGCGGTAGAGGGAAGATAAATAGCCATAATTCAGTCGTTGGTCGTTAGTCGTTGGTCCTTAGCCGTCACGAATCCCGCTAACGACCAACGACTATCGACTAACGATGCATCACAGTTCCTCAATCGTTACCCGATCATTCGTATAGATGCACATCTTGCCCGCAATCTTCATTGCTTCTTCAGCAATCTGGCGGGCGGAAAGCTGGGTGTGTTCTGCCAGAGCCTGAGCTGCCGCTTGGGCATAGGGACCTCCGCTGCCGATTGCCGCGATACCGCTGTCGGGCTCGATCACGTCACCCTGCCCGCTGAGCAGAAACGTTTGCTCCCGGTCGCTGACGAGAAGCAGGGCTTCCAAATGCCGCAAGAACTTGTCGGTGCGCCAGTCTCGTGCCAGTTCGACCGCTGCGCGCCCCAGGTTGCCATGATATTGCTCCAGCTTTGCTTCGAAGCGGCTGAACAGAGTGAACGCATCGGCCGTCGAGCCCGCGAATCCGGCGACAATTTTCTCGTTATACAGCCTGCGAATCTTCTTGGCCGAGTGCTTAATCACCGACTCGCCCAGCGTGACCTGGCCGTCCCCGGCCAGAACGACGCTTCCATTGCGGCGAATCGACAAAACCGTCGTCGATCGAATCAGTCGCTTCGTTGTCATGAGCGCAATTTTCGATTATAGCAGCGCGTTTCCGGGCGTTTTGACCGCAGCACCCCGACTGGGACGTAACCTAAGTATTTCCTGATCTTTACAGGGTGCTTCCGTAACCTTACTGCGGATTACCAGTGTGACATTTACCACCCTTGCTCCCGACCGTACGTTTAGGTCATGCGCAAGTCTGCTGCGGTTCTTTGTCAAGACAAGGCATCCCTCGAAACGTTGCAGGCCACTCTCGCCGGCCTGGGAGTCGAAGTCCAGAAATGCCGGACCGAGCAGGAAGCTTTGGAGTTTGTGTTGGCAGGCCGTTGCGCGACGCTGATTGTTGACTTTGATCTTCCTGACGCAGAAGGGGCCATTCGAATGGCCAAGCTTCTGCCGCCGGCGCAAAAGCCCGCGCTTTTCGCCCTCGAGAGCCGCACATGGCTGGGAACGGGCCAAGCGTTCCAGTCCGGGGCCAACCGGATCCTTTACAAGCCCATCGATCCCGAACTCATCAAAGATGCATTTAAGACTGGCCGCAAAACCGGGCGTGCCAACCGCCGCAAGTCCGAGAGGCATGACATCAAGACTCTCGTCTACCTGGACCTGCCCACCGGAACCCTGCCCGGAGTGAGCCTTGATATTGGGGAACATGGCCTTGCCGTGCACGCCATCGAACGTGTGCCGATGGGCACGGACCTCGCATTTCGCTGCGTTCTTCCCGGATCGCACGTGACGCTTCAAGGCCGCGCCGACGTCATTTGGGCTAGCGATGAAGGCCGTGCCGGATTGTTTTTCTCAAAGCTTGCACCAGCCACGCGCAAGCAACTTAAAAACTGGATCAGCCGGCAGAGCCGCAAGCATGCAGCAATCGCCAACGGGCTGCTGCCCCCAGCCGATGTGCACGTAGACTTCGCTCCTTGCGAGGACGAATTGGTCGAGGCGCTCTAGAGGGCGCCTCTCCCATTGCCAGTCGATGGCGACTCAAGCCCATGTTCACGGCCGACCCACTCCTGAATTAGAATCATCGCCTTACCGGATCTTGGGAGACCGCGCTGGCTATCTCTGCTCAAACAGGAACGGCATTCAATGGACACTCGATGGTCCGCCCAATCGAGCGGGTAATGGTGTGCTCGCCGCGCACAGCGGGATGGGATCAGCCGGAGCGAGTTGCTCGCTGGCGCGAACTGGGATTTCATCACCCGCCTGATTTCGCTCGTGCCGCGGAGCAGCACGGGATGTTGTGCTGCCAACTAACCACGGCTGGAGCCGAACTAATAGAACTCCCTGCCTCGGCGGAGCTTTCTCTGGATGCTGCTTACGCACATGACGCGTCGCTCGCTACCGATTTCGGCTTGATCCTTATGCGTCCGGGAAAAGCGAATCGAGTCGCCGAAGCTCAGCATCACGGTTCTTTCAGCGGGCAACTTGGCATTCCCACGTTCGCGACGATCACCGCGCCAGGCACGACCGAAGCCGGAGACATGGTATGGCTTGACCCCAAAACGCTCCTGATCGGACACGGTTATCGCACCAATGCCGACGGCATCCGCCAGATGCGCAACGCGCTGGCACCAAAGGGGGTCGAGGTACTATCGGCCCCGCTTCCGCACGGTCCCGGCCCGTCCGCGTGCCTGCATCTCATGTCCCTCATCAGCCTGCTCGACGAACATACCGCCGTGGTGGATCTCCCGTGGCTCGCGGTCGAGACGGTCGAACTCCTAAAATCACGCGGCTTCCATCTGATCGAGATTGAATACTCCGAGCGTGACACGCTGGCCTGCAATGTACTGTCGCTGGGAAACAAACGGCTGCTCGCCATCGAGGAGAACCGCAAGACCAATGATCGCCTGCGCGCCGCCGGATTCGATGTCCGCACTTTCCCTGGCAGCGAAATCTGCATCAACGGCAGCGGTGGGCCGACTTGCCTGACACGTCCCCTGCTTCGGGGATGATGCTGCCGCCGTACCTACTTACTCAGCCGGTGTGGCGCGGAGCGGGATGAGCGCGCGCACACGCCGATCGCGCAGGTACAACCCTCCCCATGCCAATATTCCGCAGAGAATGGGCAAGGGTGCTGTGGGATCGCTGACGCGAATACAGGTGAGGGTAGCGCCGCCGAGCAGGCCTGTCATCAGGATCGCTCCGAGAACGGATGTACGGGGAACGACATAGAAAATAACGCAGACCAATTCGATCACGCCGACCGGCAGGATCAAATGCTCGGGCAGACCCGCGCGCGCGAAGCCTTCGGCCACGCCCGGAGCTTTCAACAATTTCATGACACCGCCCATCAGGACCAGAAGACTGGGCAGCGCGCTCACTACGACGGATGTCCACCAGATTCCCTTGGATACAGGTTGCGTCTGCGATGGCATGGTCACTCCATTCGTTAGCGGGCAGAATTGAGGGGCGGCGACGAAGGGCTGTGTTAGTGATCGCATTGTTCTTAAGAAACGTCAAGTCCAAGCCTTGGTCGGGGAGTGTCTCAACAGCCGCGGTAGTCCCACATGCCTGCATCGGTTGGTATGATGGTGCTCGCAAACGATCCTTTTCGGAAAAGAGCCTCAGCATGCGTTTTGTGGCCCGGCATTTTTTCATTTGTCTCATGGCAGTGACCACCTCGTTTTCCGCTCGCGCACAGAGTACGGAATCGCAGCCCACAGTTTGGGTTGACTCGGTTTCCAGTTCAGAGGCCTTGCGGGACGGAATTCTGATCAAAGCGGGCACGGCCACACTGCGCATCACCGCCGTGCGCGACGACATCGTGCGCGTGCGCATTGCCGCGGCAACCGATCTCCCCGAAGACGCCTCCTGGGCCGTGCTGCCCGAGGCGCGTACGAAGTCAGCCAATATAAAGGCGAGCGAGGATGAAAAATCCGTGGGCTTCCGCACGAGCGCGCTCGATGTCCGGGTGGAAAAGAGCCCGCTGCGTCTGGTCATTCGCGACCTCTTGGGCAAAGTCATCTCGGCCGACGCCGTCGGACGCCCCGTGTTGTTTCAGCATGGCGGATTTTCGGTTTCCAAAGAGATGCCCGGCGACGAGCATTACTTCGGCCTCGGCGATAAAACAGGATCGTTCGACCGCAGAGAACAGGCTTATTCGCTCTGGAACACCGACATCGCGCCTCAGGAATCGATTGACCCGATTTACAAGAGCATTCCATTTTTTCTGGCCATCAATGGCGCGAGCAGTTACGGAATCTTTCTGGACAATACCTGGCGCACATGGTTCGACTTCGGAAAGTCCGCACGTGATGCCTATTCCTTTGGGGCCGAAGGCGGGCCGCTGGATTATTACTTCATTTATGGTCCCACTCCGAAGCAAGTGGTGGAAGATTACGCCTATCTGACTGGGAAGCCGCCTCTCCCTCCGCTGTGGGCGCTGGGCTTTCAACAGTCGCGCTACAGCTATACCCCGCAGTCTCAGGTGCGCGAGATCGCAAACCATCTGCGGACCGACAAGATTCCTTCCGATGTGATTTATCTGGACATTGATTACCAGGACAGGAACCGTCCGTTTACAGTCAACCCCAAGACCTTCCCGGATTTCCCCGGTCTCGTGGCGGATCTGCGCAAGCAGCATTTTCATATGGTCACGATTACCGACCTGCACATCGCGCATGCGCCGAATCAGGGCTACATGCCGTATGACACAGGCAAGGCCGGTGATCACTTCGTGAAGAATCCGGACGGGAGCGAATTCGTGGGAACGGTCTGGCCGGGCCCATCGGTGTTTCCCGATTTCACGCGCGCGCAAACGCGCGAGTGGTGGGGCGGCCTGTATCAGGAGTTTGCGAAAGATGGGGTGGCTGGATTCTGGAACGACATGAACGAGCCCTCGGTGTTCGATGGACCGGGCAAAACGATGCCGCTAAATACTGTGCATCGCATCGAGGAGCCGGGGTTCACCACCCGGACGGCGACGCACGCGGAAATTCACAACATCGTGGGACTCGAGAACGCGCGTGCGACTTACGATGGATTGCTCAAATTGCGTCCGAATGATCGGCCATTTGTCCTGACCCGGGCGACGTATGCCGGCGGGCAGCGTTACGGCTTCACGTGGACCGGAGACAATACGGCGACCTGGAATCAACTCCGGCTGGCGACGCAGCAAGTGCTGAATCTAGGCGTGAGCGGGATTGCTTTGGTGGGCGCGGATGTCGGGGGATTCAACAACTCACCCGACTCCGCTTTGCTGACGCGATGGGTGGAGCAGGCGGCGTTCTCGCCATTCTTCCGCGACCACGCCGGGAAGGGAACCCAGCCGCACGAAATCTGGAACAACGGAACGCAGGCGGAAGTTCTAAGAAAAAAGTACATCGAGATGCGATACCGGCTGCTACCGTATTTCTACACGCTGGCCGAAGAGGCGTCGCGAACAGGACTGCCCGTGATGCGCCCGGTGTTTCTGGAATTTCCGGAGATTTTCTCGCCGTCATCCCCGTTTTTCGATCATCTCGATACCGAGTTTTTGCTCGGGCGCGACTTCCTGATTGCGCCGCAGCCGTTTGGCGAAACGCTGGACGACTATGTTGTGTCGTTCCCAACGGGCGACTGGTATGACTTCTGGACGGGCGACAAAATCGGCGCTCAGCCCCCCGCGCCGTCGATCACCGAGATCGCGAATGCGGGCCCAAACAAGAAGTTTGCCGAGCCGAAGAAAATTCATCCGCGTATAGAAACCTTGCCGGTGTATGTGCGCGGCGGAAGCATTGTCCCGCTCGAGCCTCTGGTTCAGAACACCGACGAGACGCCGAGCGGCCCGCTGGAACTGAGAGTGTATCCGGGCCAGCAGTGCAGTGGAACCATCTATCTGGATGACGGCCACACATTTGACTACCAGCATGGCGCATATCTCCGGCAGGCATTCAATTGCCAGGCTGACGCGAATTCGATGAGGATCACTTTCCACAAGCGGGAAGGCTCGTATACGCCGTGGTGGAAGTTCATCGAAGTCGTGATCTACGACTGGCCATCGGCGCACGCGGAAGCCAAGTTCTCAAGCAGCACGTATCCGCTGAAGACGACCTATGATCCCAAGGATCACGCGCTGCACGTGACGCTGACGGACGTGGCAACCGAGGCGGACTTGAGCGTGAAGGGACGCGCGAAATGAAAATAACGGCAAAAAGACTGTAACCGCTGAGTTCGCGGAGGATTCGCTGGGGTCGCTGAGAAAATCTAACTTTGGTTGCAGGTTCGTTCCTGGCAAGCTTCAATGGAAAGCTCGCAATCCTGTTAAAATCGAATCGCGATGCTTCTTCCCTTCGTTCGCGAACTCTTCGCGGACGTTGAATTGCTTCCCGGCTTTACGCGTGCAGCCTCCCATCTGAAGGAGGGCACGGGGCGGGTTCGTGTCTCCGGAGTTACTCCCACGGCAAAGGCCTTGCTGCTCGTGCTTTTGCGGCGCGCGGCGGAGCGGCCCCTGATCGTCGTAGTTAACGACAATCGGACCGTCGAAGATATTGTCCCCATCCTACGCGGCTTCTGCGAACTCACTAATGCTTGCGATCCGGATGCAGTTGTGTCGCTGCCCGCGCGGGATGTGCTGCCGTTCCAGAATTTGTCTCCGCATCCCGAGTTGCAGGAGGAGAGGGCCACCGGGTTGTGGAAGATCGCCACCGGGAAAGCGGCGATCGTGGTCTCGCCAATCGCGGCGACCGCGGTTCTGCAGCGATCGAGCGATTACTACGCGGACCTGGCGCGCACGCTGCGGCGCGGAGAATCGTTCGACGTCGATAACCTGCTTGCGCATCTGAACACAGTCGGATATGCCTCGGCCGATGTGGTGGAGATGCCAGGCCAGTACGCGCTGCGCGGCGGGATTCTCGACGTCTACTCGCCGGAGGCGGAGCGGCCGGTACGAGTGGAGTTTTTCGGCGACGAAGTGGATTCGATCCGCCGTTTTGATCCGGCCTCGCAGCGCTCGTCAAATCCGATGGACGAGGCGCTGCTGTTGCCGCTCACCGAAACTCCGGTCAGCGATCAACTACTCGGCGCGATTCATACGCGTCTTTCCGGCAAGCGGATCACGGGCAATGAAGAGATTGTCGAGGCCGCGGTACGTGCGGGAGGAGTCACGGTTTTTCCCGGATGGGAGTTTTATGCGCCCGTTGCGGGAGCAGACCGTACCGTGTTTGAGCTGCTACCGCGTGCCGCAGTCATTCTCGATGAACCGGAGACGCTTCGGTCGGAGTTCGACCGCTTCTGGACGCGGGTCGAGGAGGCGCACGAGCGGAGCGGCGTCGGGAATCTTGTCCGCCCGACCGATCTTTACGTTCCGCCGGAAGCCTGGTGGAACAAGGCCGCGTCTTTGACCGGAGCCGATCTCGAGCATCTTGGCATCACCCGCAGCGCCGAAAGCGATTCGACGATATCGTTGCTGACACAGCCGACTCCGCGGTTTCATGGTGCGGTGCCCGCCATGCTGGAAGAAGTCCAGAAGCTGACCAAAGACGGCAGTCAGGTCTTGTTTTCCGTGCCGAACACCGGCGAGGTGGAACGACTGGCCGATATTTTCACGGAGTACAACGTGTCGTTTCGGCTGGGCAGCCGCACGCGCGGCGGCGAGAGCTATGCCGACGAAACCAGCTACTTTGCGGGAGAAGTTCTTACGACGACGCTGGCGAAGGCCTACGTGCCGGATGGCGTCATGTTCCCAGAAGCACACCTCGCCATCTTCGGCTCGCGCGATCTGTTCGATGAGTCCGACACGGTAGCGGCGCGTCCGCAGCGGCAGAAGTCAAAGGTGTCGGCGTTTCTGTCGGATTTTCGCGATCTGCAGGTTGGGGACTACGTCGTGCATGTGGAGCACGGGATTGGACAGTACCAAGGGCTGAAGGAAATCAATCAGGGCGACGGCAACGCGGAATTCATGTTGCTGGAGTATGCGGAAGCGGCGCGTCTGTACGTTCCTCTCACACGTCTGGACCTGATTCAGAAATACCGGTCGTCGGAAGGCGCAAAGCCATCGCTCAGCCATCTGGGCACGCAGGCGTGGGCAAAGACGAAAGCGCGCGTGCGCAAGGCCATGAAGGATATGGCCGACGAATTGTTGAAGCTTTATGCCGAGCGCAAGATGGCGCAGGGACACTCGTTTCCCGAGGGCAACGAGTTCGTGCGCGAATTCGAAGATGCGTTTGAGTTCAGCGAGACCGACGACCAGGCACAGGCAATCACCGATGTGATGCGCGACATGGAGTCGACGCAGCCGATGGACCGGCTGCTCTGCGGAGACGTGGGCTACGGGAAGACCGAAGTCGCGATGCGCGCGGCGTTTAAAGCAGTCAGCGACAACAAGCAGGTCGCAGTGCTCGCCCCAACGACCGTGCTGGCGTTTCAGCATTACGAGACGTTCAAGCAGCGTTTCGGGCCCTTCCCGGTCACGATCGAGATGATCAGCCGCTTTCGCAATCCGAAGCA
>Ga0070730_10006162_pt1 | contig 10270 bp, 9 predicted proteins | sample Coa_R1_3_FD_66447 | JGI IMG/M metagenome (GOLD analysis project Ga0070730, IMG submission 66447) | Surface soil microbial communities from Centralia Pennsylvania, which are recovering from an underground coalmine fire - Coalmine... | ecosystem: Environmental > Terrestrial > Soil > Unclassified ... | reverse complement strand
CCGGCGCGAGCAGGACCAGCTGATCGCGAATCGCTTCGGTGGCGGCGAGTGCGGCGCGGGCAGCGTCCGATTCCCGGACGGACGCGCGCACTGACTCGAGGCGCGCGGCGGCGCTGGCTGCGGCGGCCTGCAGGCGCTCGAGCTCTTGCGGCGAGGCGATGTCCTGAATGGCGAGAACGCGCGCTCGCGCGAGGTCGTTGGCGGACCGTCTACTGTCCGCTTCGGCCGCGCGGATTTCGGCGGTGCGTGTCGAGGCTGCCTCGGCGAGCGCCCGGCGCTGCTCGATCTGCGCACTCAAGCCGGGCTGGTCCAGCACGGCGACGGTATCGCCGGCCTTCACCGAATCGCCTTCGTCCTTGAGCAGGCGGGTGATCCGGCCCGGCGCCATCGGGCTCAGTCGCACTTCGCGGATTTCGACCGTGCCGGCAACAGTCAGCGCGTCAGAAGATCCCGAGCATGCCGCGGTCAGCAGCCCCGCGACGGTCGCAAAGGCTAGCGGCGCGCGCGTGGTGAGCGCAGCCAATTGCCCGGATCCAGCGCGATGCCGCCCTGGCCGCGGATTTCGAAATGGAGATGCGGTCCTTCGTCGCTCGATTCGCCGCCGACGTGCCCGATCACTTGACCGCGAATGACGTGGTCGCCTTGCCGGACCGTGGCGTCCCTCAGGTACGCGTAGACCGTGTAATAGCCGCCGCCATGATCGATCAGCACCGACGTCAAATAGAGGCCGAGCGGACCGGCCAGGCTGACCGTACCAGCCGCGACGGCGTGGACCGGCGTGCCGGGGGGTGCCTTGATGCCGATCCCGTGCCGGGGAATGCGTGTGTTGTTCGGTCCGGTGGTCGTGCCGAACGGATAGATGATGGGGCCTTCGACCGGCCAATCGAGGCCGCCCAGATCGGCTGTCGTGATCGCGCCCGCCGCCGTCGCCGCGCCGCGCGATTCGGCTTCCCGCCGGGCGCGCTCCAGCGCGTCGATGCGGTCGTTCAACGCCTTCTCGTCGCGATCCAGGCGCGTCAAGTGCTGCTCGGCCTCGCGGGTGCTGCGCCGCGTTGCGCTGAGACTGGTCTGGCGCTCGTGCTCCAGGGCGACGTAGCGGCCCAGCTCGTCGGTGCGTTCCTGCCGCCGCCGTGCCAGAGCCTCCCGCGCGTCGACAAGCAAGTCGCGTTGCCGCGCGACGCGATCGCGGAGCTTTTCCATGTCGTTGGTGAGCAAGCGGTCCTGGCGGCTCACGAGGTACAGGTACTTGTAGCGCGACAAGAGATCGCCGAAGCTCTCGGCGGCCAGCAGGACCTGCCAGCTGTACAGCGGTCCGCGCTTGTAGATGTCGACGAGCCGTCGCTCGAGTACCGCGCGCTTTTCGAGCAGAGCATCCTGGGCGATGAGCAAGTCCACCGTAATCTGATCGATCTGCGTGCCGAGTCCGCGGATCTGGCGGTCGAGCTCGTTGACGATCCGATTCGTGCTCTGTTTTTGCTGCTCGATGTTCGCGATTTCGTCGGAGAGTGAGTGGGCTTGCGTGCGCAGCCGCTCGAGCTCTTGTTCGACTTCGGATCGTTCGCGTCTGATTCCCTCCAAGCGACGCTGGTTGTCCTGCATCTGCTGCTGATAGGTCTGCCGCGGTTGCTGGGCGCTGAGCGCCTGGGCAACGATGAGGGCGAGAACGCACGACGCACGACGCACGCCGGAGGTCATACGCGCTTGAGATGCCTGCCGACACTCAGGGCGCTACCGAACAATCCAATCAATGCGCCAAAGACGACGATGGCAGCGGCCTGTTCCTGAGAAAAAAACGCCGACTGCAGCAAGTAGCGATTGATCAGGACGTATGCGCCGAACGACAATCCCACAGCGACGGCGCCGCCCAGCAATCCCTTGATCGCGCCCTGGAGCAGGAAGGGGCGACGGATGAAGCCGTCGGTCGCGCCGACCAGGCGCATGACCGCGATCTCGCGGCTGCGCTGTAGCACCGCCATCCGAATCGTCGTGCCGATGATGATGATCGCCACGATGGCGAACGCGGCGCCAACGACGATGCCGACGGCCGCGGCGACGCCGCGCAGCCAGTCGAGCTTCTGCACCCAATCGCGTCCGAAGCGAACATCGTCCACGAATCCGAAGCCGCGCAGCCGCTCCGCTACGGCGCTCGCGTGATCGGTGTCGCGAAAGCCGGGCTTGAGCTTCACTTCGATCGAGGCAGGCAGCGGATTGCGCTCCAGCTCCTGCATCACGTCGCGCAGCTCGACCAGCTCGGCGCGAGCGCGGGCGAGGGCATCGTCTTCGGAGACATAGGTCGCCGACTGCACCTCGGGAAACGCTTCGATGTCCTTGAGCGCCTGGGCGACCGCCTCGGCGGGCGCGCCCGGTAGCAGATAGGCGACCACCTCGACGCGCTCTTCGACGCCGTGCAACGCGGACTGCAGATTGACGACGACCAGTCCGAACAAGCCGAGCACGAACAGCGAAAACGCGATCGTGGTAACCGAGAGCAGGCTGAGCAACGGGGCGCGTTTGAACGTGAGCACCGCCTCGCGGAACGTCAGATTCACGGCGCCACCGCCTGATCTCGGGCTTCGCCGCTTCCCCCCGGTTCGTCGACCGACGAGTCGTAGACCAGCGCCCCCTCCTGCAGCTCGATGACGCGATAGGGCGCCTGGCGCACGAGATCCAGATCGTGCGTGGCCATCACCACGGCCGTGCCGCTCGCGTTGATGTCGCGGAGCAGCTGAAAGACGCCGCGGGTGGCGCGCTCATCGAGATTGCCGGTGGGTTCGTCCGCGAGCAGCACGGTCGGCTCGTTCACGAGCGCGCGGGCGATCGCCACGCGCTGCTGCTCGCCGCCCGACAGCTCGCGCGGGTAGGCCTGGGCCTTGGCGGCGAGACCGACTTGCGTCAGCACGCGCATCACGCGCGCCGCAATGGTGGACGAGCGCGCGCCCGTGACCTCGAGCGCGAACGCCACGTTCTCTTCGGCCGTGCGGTCCTCGAGCAGTCGGAAGTCCTGGAATACGATGCCGAGCTTGCGCCGCAGCATCGGGACGTCGCGCGGCCGCATCTCGTTCACGTTGTAACCCGAGACGCGCACCTCACCCGACGTCGGGCGCTCCTCCGCGTAGATGAGCTTCATCACCGTCGACTTGCCCGCGCCGGAGTGGCCGGTGAGAAAGGCGAACTCGCCTTTGGCCACGTGGAAGGAGACGTCCTTGAGCGCCAGGCCGCCCTTGGGGAAGGCCTTGAATACGCTGGTGAACTTGATCACTTAATGCCGCGCCAGAGCCTGGGCGAAGTCCGCGATGAGATCATCGGGATCCTCCAGTCCCAGGGAAAATCTCAGGAATCCGTCCGGAATGCCAGCCTGCGCGCGCTGCTCGACCGTCAGGCTCGCGTGCGACGTGAGGCGGGGCTCGGAAACCAGCGTTTCGACGCCGCCGAGGCTGGGGGCGTGCGCCACGATCGTCAACGCTTTCAGGAACCGCTCCGCGGCGCGGACGCCGCCTTTCAGCTCGATTCCCAGCATCCCGCCGAAACCGCCGAGAATGCGTTTCGCCAGCTCGTGATCGGCGTGCGACGGGAGCCCGGGGTAGTGCACGCGCGCGATCGCATCCTGCTTCGCGCACCACTCGGCGACGGCGAGGGCGATCTGGTTCTGGCGCTGGACGCGGACCGTGAGGGTTCGCATGCCGCGATCGATCAGCCACGCGGCGAACGGGTCGAGCGCCTGCCCCCATACCTGCATCAGGCGGCGCACTTCCTCCACCACCTGATCCGTTCCCGCCACTGCGCCCGCGATGACATCGCTGTGGCCGTTCAGGTATTTCGTCGCGGAGTGAATGACGAGATCGGCGCCGTACTCGAGCGGCCGGAAGTTGACCGGCGACGCGAACGTCGAATCCACGATCAGCGCGAGCCCTTCCGCCTTGCACAGCGTAGCGACCGGCTCGAGATCGATCACGCGCATCAGCGGGTTCGTCGGGGTCTCGAGGAAGACGGCGCGCGTCGTCTTGCGCATCGCCTTCTTCCAGGTACGCGACTGCGTGGGATTTACGAACGAGACATCGATGCCGAGTTTCCCGAATTCTTCGCGGAACAGCCGGTGCACGCCGCCGTAGATCCACTCGCTGGCGAGCAGGTGATCGCCGGGGCGCAGCACCGCGAGGTGCGCGAGCGCGACGGCCCCCATGCCGCTCGCCACGAACAGCGCCGCGTCTGCGCCCTCGAGGAGCGCGAGCTTCTTGCCGATGTCGACCTGATTGGGGTTGTTGCCGTAGCGGGTGTAGAGAACTTCGGCGCTCGAGCCGACGGGATTGGTGAAGGTGGAGCTCTGGAACAGCGGTGGCGCGATTGGCGACCAGTCGGCGCGCGCGCCCCCCTTGGGATCACCGTGGATGGCGCGGGTGGAGAGTCCCAGCCTGCGGGCTCCCCGTTTCACGCCGCGGTGAATCGAATGGAGCCTCCAGGATGGCGTGCGGCCAAGCGCCGCTCGACCAGCTCATCGAGCAGCGCGGGGGCCGGCTCGCTGGCGCCGAGCCCCTCGAGCACGCCATCGGCGCGCTCGCACAACACCGCGAGCCCGGCGCCGGCAAGGACCGGCTCGATCGCCTCGCGATGCGCTTCGGAAATGCCGCGCAGCAGCAAGACCTTGACCTTGTCACGGACCAGCTTCGCGACGATTTCGTCGGCGCAGGAATAATCGAGGCACCCGACGCCGGTGAAATCCATGACGGCAATCGTGCCCGGCGCTAGATCGCGCTCGATGTTTTCGCGTACCGCGCGGCCCGTGGGACGGGTGACGAGGTCGGTGTAGAATCCCGCGACCGACTGCTGTAGCACGGCGTGCACCATGATGTGAGGGATCATCACTTCTTCGACGGCCCTTTCTCCGACTCTTGCTCCGGAATGATGAGCAGAACCTGCGAGCCCGGAAACGCCGGCAAACCATCCTTCAGCGGCACGTCATCATCCCAGCGGGGCACGATCGCGATGCGCGCGGTGCCGCTGCGAATGGCGATCTTTCCTTCCCAGCGGGCCAGGTAGCGCCGGATTCCCGCCAATCCCTGCCCGCGTCCCGGGTCGCGAAAGCGGCTCACGCCTTGAATCAAGGCCGCTTCCAGCGCCGCCGCGTCGCCCCACCGTTCGCCGAACCGCTTGGATTGGGTCGGCTCCAGGGAATGCCGGAAGCCGATCCCGGCGTCCGCGACTGCGATCACGACCACGCGACGCGCGAGCTTGCGCCGCCAGTTGTACGCCTGCACCGCAACCCAACCGCCGGTGCCGGCGTGCTCCACAATATTCTGACAAGACTCCGAAAGCGCCATAGCGAATCCCATGGTCGCTTTCGGATCGAGTCCCAACTCCGAGCTGAGGATCGCCGACGCGCGTTGCTGAATCGTGCTCACGACGGCGTGGACGTCCTCGGCGGCGCGCACGGGTGTGACGGGGAGCAACACGTCGCTCTCCACGGCGACTTTCGCCTTCGGCACCTTGCCGTGGACTTCGAATAGATCGGCCGCTTCGCGAAAGAATCCCGCCCGCGCCCAATAGCTGACCACGTCGGGGTTGGCTGGAGCGGTCAGCAGCGGGCGCTCACCTTTGCGCGTCGCGGCTTCGCCAGCCGCGAGCAGTCCGACGAGACCATAAGGCGAGGCCCACTCCGCGGCGTGCGCGTCGAACAGGAGACGCTCTCCATCGGCCGCCTCCGTGTAGGCCGCCGCAAACTGGTCGAACGAGCGATCGTCGAACTGCGTCGGCACTTCGATCAGGCGTGTCATGCCAGCGAAAGCTTGCCGAGCAGGTGGTCGCGCAGCCCGCTGGCGCCGCGGTGACTGACGTTGCGCGCGCCCAGTTGATTGCCGGTGTGTATGGCTTGCTCCAAGGTCGCGCCGCCGAGCAGAGCGGCGATGACCGCGCCGCCAAAGACGTCGCCGCAGCCGGTGGGATCGACGATCTGATCGAAGGCCGGCTGATGCGTGATCGGCGCCGGAATCAACTCGGTGCGGATGGGGTTGCCCGTGAAGTACGCCGCGCCGCGCTTGCCCAGCGTCACACACAGCGTCGTGCAGCCCTGGCGCATGGCGTCGGCAGCGATCGCCAGCGGATCGTCACCGAGCTGATGCATTTCGTCTTCGTTGAGCTGTACGATGTCGAAGCAGCCGAACCACGCCGGCGCCTGCGGCAGTGGGCGCGCCACGCGGAGTCCGTCCGGCTCCTTGCCTAAAAAGAGGCTATGCAGGTCGGCGTAGATCGTGCGGCGAAATCCCCGCCGCAAGAGCTGCGCGGTTTCGAGGCTCATCTCGAACCCGGAGATGAAATTGATGTAGAGCGCATCGAGGTCCTGCACGAGCGGTCCCAGCTCATGCCACGTCCACGGCGGCACGCCACCCGTCATCTGCTCGCAGCGCCGCTCGACGGATTCGTAGCGCAGCGTCACTCGGTTGTTCGGTTCCGGCACCTCGATAAATCGCGCGTCGTGCGGCGTGCGCCGTAAGGTGTGCAGGAACTGGTTTGCTTTGGACGCGAGATCGCGCCCCACTTTGATCAGCGGGACGATCTGCCAGTCCTCGGGGAGTGTCGCGTCGATGGCGGACAATGCGTACGAGATGCCGCCCCATTCCTGGACCGCGGCTTGGGCGGGATCGCGGCCGTGGATCGTGTCCCACACCATCGACCCGATCACGCCGAGTCGGTTCAGCGCAATCCCCAGTTTTTTTGAATGAACACTGCCGCCGCGCCGTACACACCGGCGGTGCCGGGCAGGACGCCCGGCACGATTTTGCAGGCTTCCCAAACCGGCTTGAACGCCCGGCGTTTGACCTCGGCGCGCAGCGGGTTGAATAGTTTGTCGCCAGCCTGGGTCACCCCGCCGCAAATCACCACGACCTCGGGATTGAAGATGTTCATGAAGCTGGAGACTGCGGCGCCCAGCAGCGAGGCGGTGTCGCGCACGACTTCCAGGGCCCACTCGTCGCCGTCGTTCGCGGCCTCGTAGATGATCTGCGCGGTCAACTTGGAGAGATCGCCTTTGACGTATTGCTCGAGCGACGTTTCCACGCCCGACTGGATGCCTTCGATCGCGCGGTCCGCGATCGCCGGCCCGGACGCGTACGCTTCGACGCAGCCGTAATTGCCGCACTTGCAGTGCCGTCCATTCGCGTCGATCGTGACGTGCCCGAACTCGGCCGCGGCGTCCGAGGCACCGCGATAAATCTCACCGTCGATGACGATCCCGCCGCCGATACCCGTGCCCAGCGTCAGGCCGATGACGTAGTTCGCCCCGCGCGCCGCCCCGCGCCACCACTCGCCGTAGATCGCGCAGTTGGCGTCGTTGTCGAGCGTTGCGGGAAGGCCCAAGCCTTCGCTGACGCGATCGCGCAGCGGCATGTTGGTCCAGCCAAGATTCGGGGTGAGCAGCACGACACCGGTTTTGGTATTGAGCGGACCCGGTGAGCCGATGCCTACGCCTTCGACCTTCTTGCCGGATTCCTTGATCGACGCCTGGGCGAGCTTGATGATCCGGCCGATGACCGGATCGGCGCCCTGCGCCGCCAGCGTCGGCTCGGACACCACGGCATGAATCTCCGTGCCGTCCTCCGAGAGGACTCCGGCGACGAGATTGGTCCCGCCAACGTCAATGCCGACGACGTAACGCACCCATTTCCTCGATGGCTTGAGTCACAGCCGCCACAGTGAGCTCACGCATGCAGCGATGATGGCCGAGCGGGCACCGCGGCGGGCCATGCGCGGAGCACGGCCTGCAGAGCAGATCTTCCACGCCTACTGCGATGTCACCCGCGCGCAACGGCCCGAATCCAAACTCGGTGACTGTCGGGCCAAACAGCGCGACGACCGGCGTGCCCATCGCGGTCGCCAAATGCAAAGGCGCGCTATCGTTCGTCACGAGGAGCTGCGCCCGTCCGATCAGCGCCGCCGATTGTCGCAGCGTCAACTTTCCGCAGGCATTGACGACCCCATGCCGCCCGTTGCCGCCCGTTGCCGCCCGCTCGATTTCCTCGCCCAAACCCGCGTCATCCGCCGCGCCCACGACCACGACCGCAGTTCGCGCCGCGAGCCACGCCGCCAGTTCCGCATAGTACGGCCACCGCTTGCTGCCCCAGATCGAGCCTGGAGCCAGCGCCACGAACGGACTGTCGATCATCGCCGCGGCTGCTTCGTCCGCCGGCGTCGGCCGCAGCTGGAGAGGATAGGCGCCCGGAGGCTCCTTCGCGAGGGCCAGGAGACGGTCGGTTTCGTGGCCTGTTCGGCTCTTCGCCCGAGCTTCCGTATAGAGGAAGGACCAGCCGCCCAAAAAGCCGCTGCGAGAGGGAATTCCTGCGAGGAACGCCAGCGCTGCGGTCCGCAATGAGCGATGCGGTAGATAGGCACGCGCGTAGCGCTGGTCTTTCAGTCGCAACGCCAGCCGGCGCAGCCCCGACCAACCCCGGTCTTTCCCGCGTTTGTCGTAGGGAATCACTGTCCGCACGGCGGGATGGGTCTCGAGGAGCGGAGCGGCGAGCGGTGTGGTCACCACATCCACGGGACCGTGCCGGGCAGCGAGCGCCGCAAGGAGCGGCGTCGTCAGTACGACGTCGCCGAGAAATGCGGTTTGGATGACGAGCGTCGCCGACGTCACGCCGCGCTAGTCAACTTGCAGCACCGCTAAAAAGGCTTCCTGCGGAATTTCGACTGTCCCCACCTGCTTCATCCGCTTTTTTCCCTCGCGCTGTTTCTCGAGCAGTTTGCGCTTGCGGGTCACGTCGCCGCCGTAGCACTTGGCCGTTACGTTCTTGCGCAGCGGCCGGATCGTTTCGCGCGCGATCACCTTGGTCCCGATCGCCGCCTGGATCACGACCTCGAACAGCTGCCGTGGAATCAAATCTTTGAGCTTCTCGGCGATCTTGCGGCCGTACTCGTACGCCTTGTCGCGGTGAATGATGACGCTGAACGCATCGACTGCTTCGCTGTTGAGCAGCATGTCGAGCTTCACCAGCTCGCCGGGACGGTACTCGAGAAATTCGTAGTCGAGCGATGCGTAGCCACGCGATATCGTCTTCAGCTTGTCGTAGAAGTCCAGAATGATCTCGGCGAGCGGAAACTCCCAATCGAATTCGACGCGCGTGGGATCGAGATACTGCATACCGCGATAGATGCCGCGCCGCTCCTGACCGAGCTTCATGATTCCGCCGATGTACTCCGACGGCGCAAAGATGCGGGCTTTGACGTACGGCTCTTCGATGCGCTCGACTTCGGACCCGTGGGGCAAGAGGCTCGGGTTTTCGACCAGCTCCATGCTCGTGTCGGTCTTGTAGACGTGGTACTCGACGTTGGGGACCGTGCTGATCAGGTCGAGATCGAATTCGCGCTCCAGGCGCTCGCGCACGATCTCCATGTGGAGCAGACCGAGAAAGCCGCAGCGGAAACCGAAGCCCAGCGCCACCGAGGTCTCCGGCTCGTAATGCAATGATGCGTCATTCAACTGCAGCTTGGCGAGCGCGTCGCGCAGCTCCTCGTATTGCTCGGCATTGGTGGGGTAGAGGCCGGCGAACACCATGGACTGGATGTCGCGATAGCCCGGCAGCAGCGCGACGTCGCGATGCTCCGCGTCCAGCACCGTATCACCAGGGCGGATCTCGCGGACCCCGCGGACGTTCGCGACCACATAGCCGACTTCGCCGGCCTCGAGCTGCTCGGTCGGCTTGTGGCCCAGCTGGAGGTATCCGACTTCGTCGATCTCGTAGATGTCGTCGCGATGGGCGCCGAAGGCGATCTTCATGCCCGGCTTGAGCACGCCGTCGACCACCCGAATCGACGGAATCGCACCGCGATAGCGGTCGTAGTAGGAGTCGAAGATGAGCGCACGCAGCGGCGCCTCGTGATTGCCGCGTGGCGGCGGAACCCGGGCCACGACCGCCTCGAGCAGCTCCGGAACGCCACGCCCCTCTTTTGCGGAGATCCGCAGAATCTCGTCCGGCTTGGTGCCGATGAGGTCGTGAATCTCCTGGGCCCGCTTATCCGGCTCCGCGCCGGGGAGATCGATCTTGTTCAGGACGGGTATGATTTCGAGCCCGGCATCCATCGCAAGCAGTAGATTGGAGAGCGTCTGCGCCTGGATACCCTGTGATGCATCCACCACCAAGATTGCGCCTTCGCACGCGACCAACGACCGCGAAACTTCGTACGTGAAGTCGACGTGTCCTGGAGTATCGATGAGATTGAGCTCGTACAACTGCCCGTGCTTTGCGTGATAACTCATCCGCACCGCGTTCAGCTTGATCGT
>Ga0070730_10006161_pt1 | contig 10270 bp, 9 predicted proteins | sample Coa_R1_3_FD_66447 | JGI IMG/M metagenome (GOLD analysis project Ga0070730, IMG submission 66447) | Surface soil microbial communities from Centralia Pennsylvania, which are recovering from an underground coalmine fire - Coalmine... | ecosystem: Environmental > Terrestrial > Soil > Unclassified ... | reverse complement strand
CCTCGGCCTGGTCACCACCAAGCGCCCCGAACTCGAGTCCAAGGATGACCTCAAGCGCCGCGTCGACGAGGCCGCCAAATTCGTGCCCCTCGACCAGCTGGGCCTGTCCGGCCAGTGCGGCTTCTCCTCCACCGTCGAGGGCAACGCGCTGACCCAGGCTGAGCAGCTAGCCAAGCTCCGCCTGATCGTCGACACCGCCCGCGACATCTGGGGCGACTGACTCAGCAGCCCCGATCGCCGCCTCAGCTCTCACCCAGCCTATGGAGCGCGTGTGCCACTGGCCCGCCTTGCGGGCTTGGGTGCCGCATGCCTCGGGCTGCAGGTGCATCACCGCGCACACAGGTGATTTTCGTCCCTTATGAGTCCAGATGTAAGCGGAGAGCCGCTCCGCCTGACTTGCCTCTGTATTTGTTGCCACGCGCAATCGCCGTTTGCTTTTTGCTGTATCTAGGAGTTGCGCGGTGCAATAGGCCTGGTCATCGCGCCATTAGCGGATTATGGCCTGATTATTGTTGTCCTGTGCCGGACATTGGCTGGACTGAAGTCGTGGCCCTGATCGCGGCGTACCTGATCGCGGTAGTAACGACTCCGGCCGGGATTTCCGGCGCGGTGCTCTTGCTGCCGTTTCAGATCAGCGTGCTGGCGACGCCGAGCCCGTCGGTGACCCCGACCAACCTGCTTTATAACGTCATCGCAACGCCCGGGGGGCTGTACCGCTACTGGCGGCAGGGACAGACCGGCGGACGGCTGGCCCTGGTGCTCATCGCCGGGACGCTGCCCGGTGTCATCGCCGGATCGGTCATCCGGGTGAAGCTGCTTCCCGGACCTCGCGTCTTCGATGTGGTGGTTGCGGCGGTCTTGATCCCGCTGGGCATCTGGCTGGTGAACTCCCGGCCTGCTCGCCCCGATGCCCCGGACCGACCGGCCCGGATGATCCCGGTCCCGGTGCTGGTGCTCCTGGCCGTCGCGGTGGGGTGCGTCGGCGGGATCTACGGCCTCGGCGGTGGAGCGTTCCTAGCCCCGATCCTGATCGGGTCAGGCCGCCAGCCGTCCGAGGTCGCTCCGGCCGCGCTGGCCGCCACGTTCGTGACCTCGGTCGGCGGCGTGATCACGTTCACCATCTTGTCCCTGCACCAGCACACCTCGGTGGCCCCGGACTGGCCGACCGGCATCGCCCTGGGTCTCGGGGGCCTGGTCGGCGGCTATACCGGTGCCCGCCTCCAGTCCCGGCTTCCCGATGTCCTGATCCGCCGCCTGGTTGGTGTCCTGGTCACCGCCATCGGGGCCTATTACCTGTCGTCCGGCCTGTTACAGCCGTTGCCGGGGCCACCGCCGGTCCGGTCCGGGGACGTCTGCGAAGCTGTGGTCATGCCGTGGATCGACCTCGAGGGTGCCGTCAACGCGCGAGACCTGGGTGGCCTGCCCGGCGAGGACGGGCGCCAGACGCTCGGCGGGAGGCTGCTGCGCTCGGACAACCTGCAGGACCTTTCGCCCGCCGACGTCGCGAAGCTCGTGCACGACCTCGGCGTGACGACCGTCGTCGACCTGCGTAGCTCCGCCGAACTGGACTCCGAGGGCCCCGCCCCGCTGGACTCCGTCCCCGGGGTCCGGTACGCCCATCACCCGGTGCTTCCCGAACTCGGATCGGCCACGGATGCGATCGCCGAAGCCCTGCTGAGCAGGATCCGCAGGGACAGGTCCAGCTTCCCCGACGATCCCACCTGCGGGCACTACCTCGGTTACCTCGAGGACCGTCCCGACCAGGTGGTGGCGGCGCTGCAGAGCATCACGGGGGCCCAGGGCGCCGCGCTGGTGCACTGCGCGGCGGGCAAGGACAGGACGGGAGTGGTGGTGGCGCTGGCCCTGACCGCGGCCGGCGTCCGCCCCGAGGCCGTCATCGCCGACTACGCCGCGACGAGCGACCGGGTGGAGGCCATCCTGGGCCGGCTGCGCACGTCGCGGACGTACGCCAGGGATATCGACAGCCAGCCGGTCGTCGCGCACCTGGCCCGGCCGGAGACCATGGCGGCGTTCCTGCAGCAGATGGACGCCCGCCACGGCGGGGTAGTGCGGTGGCTAGCCGATCACGGCTTCGGCGACGGGGACCTGAACCGGCTCCGTGTTAAGCTCTTCGTGCCGCAAGACGGCCGATCTGCCGCCACTTCAGAGATCCATTAACCCCAGGGCTGCCCACCGCGGACCACACCGCAGCGCAGCCGCCGGGCCGGGCAGTTACCAATCTGACTCCTAACGGATGCCTGCAGGAAACCTCACCGATACCCAGTGTTTGTATTCGGTAGCCATCATCTCGACTTGTCTAGCCAAGCTCCGGCATCTAGTCCCACCCCGGGACCGTGTTTGGGAGGGAATTTTGCGCGCAAGGCCCGCGATCTCGGCGATTGCCGCGGTTGCCGCAAGCCTGCTGGTTACGGCGGCATGCTCCTCGAGCTCCAGCAGTAGCAGCAGCACCACTTCCACAAGCAGCACAAGCAGTGTCAACTGGGCGACCGAGAACTCCGCCGCCGCCGGCGGTGGCATGGCCGCCCTGGTCGCCGCGGCCGAGAAGGAAGGCCAGCTCAACGTCATCACGCTGCCGTCCAACTGGGCGAACTACGGCGCGATCATGGCCGCATTCCAGGCCAAGTACCACATCCACATCACCGACGCGAACCCGGACGGGTCAAGCCAGGACGAGCTCAACGCCGTCAACCAGCTCAAGGGCCAGTCCCGCGCGCCCGACGTCCTGGACGTGGGCACCGCGTTCGCGGTCAAGGGCGATCAGGAAGGGATCCTGGCGCCCTACCAAGTGGCGACTTTCACTAACATCCCGTCCGACGCTAAGGCGAGCGACTCGACCTGGTACGCCGACTACGGCGGGTACGTCGCGATCGGGTACAACTCGGCGACGGTGAAGGTAGCGCCGACCTCGTTCAAGTCCCTGCTGAACCCCGTCTACAAGAACCAGGTCGCCATCAACGGCAACCCGACCCAGGCCAACGCGGCGTTCTCGGCCGTCTACGCGGCGGCGCTGGCCAACGGCGGCTCGCTCGACAACATCGCGCCAGGCATCGCCTTCTTCAAGCAGCTGCACAGCGAGGGCAACTTCGTGCCGGTCACGGCTAGTGCGGCGACCATGGAGAGCGGCCAGACGCCGATCATCATCTGGTGGGACTATCTGCTGGCCTCCGAGATCGGATCCAGCGTCAAGACCCTCAAGATCGTGATCCCGTCGGACGGCGTGTACGCCTCCTACTACGACCAGGCCATCAGCAAGTACGCCCCGGACCCGGCCGCGGCCAGGCTCTGGGAGGAATACCTGTACTCCGCCGAAGGCCAGAACCTCTGGCTCGCGGGCGAGGCCAGGCCCATCGAACTGCAGACCCTGATCTCGGACGGCACGGTGAACCAGACGTCCCTGAAGGCCCTGCCGCCCGCTCCGGCGGGCAGCGTCACCTTCCCCACTCAGGCGCAGCAGGCGGCGGCAGAGAACGTCGTCGCGCAGCAATGGTCCAGCGTGATCGGTTAGCAAGTGGACCAGACTGTAGCGGCCCCGGGATCCCTCGAGGATCCCGGGGCCCTCGGCTCCGCGGCCGCCCGCGCATCCGGGCCACGCGCGAGGCTGACCGTGCCCGCGGCCCTGCGCGGGCTGCGCCGGATCGCCGGCGTCGTGCCCTTCGGGGCCTACGTGACCCTCGGCCTGCTCCTGCCGATGGTCGCGGTCGCGGTCGGGGCCTTCCAGAACAACAGCGGCGGTTTCACGCTGAGCAACGTCAATACCGCCACCCACGGCATCTACCTGCACGGATTCTGGCAGAGCATCATCTTGTCCGTGCTCGCCTCCGTCGTGCCGGGGATCTTCGGGCTGCTGATCGCCTACGCGATCTTCACAGCCAAACACGGGAACCTGCTGCGCCAGATGACGATCACCGCCTCCGGCGTGTTCGCCAACTTCGGCGGCGTCCCTCTGGCCTTCCTGTTCATCGCCACGCTCGGCTCCGGCGGGCTCGCCACCCAGTGGCTCACCGACCTCGGGTTCAACCCGTACAACCACGGCTTCAGCCTGTACAACCTGGCCGGCGTCGTGGTGGTCTACATGTACTTCCAGATCCCGCTGATGGTGCTGGTCATCCTGCCGGCCCTGGAAGGGCTGCGCCCGGCGTGGCGGGAGGCCGCGGAGAACGTGGGCGCGAGCAGCTTTCAGTACTGGCGCTACGTGGGCGGTCCGGTGCTGCTGCCGTCGTTCCTGGGCTGCCTGCTGCTCCTGTTCGGCAGCTCGCTGTCCGCCTACGCCACCGCCGAGGCCCTGACGAACGGGACCATCCCGCTGACCTCCATCCAGATCGGGTCGTTCCTGAACGGGAACGTCATCGCCGGCCAGACGAACGTCGGCAAGGCGCTCGGCCTGGGGATGGTCGTCATCATCGCGATCGCGATGCTGCTCTACGTCGCGCTCCAGCGGAGGGCCGCCAAATGGCTGCGGTAGCCCAGGAGGGACTGAGCGAGTCCCGCAGGTCGTCCCCCCGCGTCAAGGGCAGCACCGTCTGGCGCTGGGTGGTCCTCATCCTCGCCGGCGTGTACTTCCTTCTCCCGCTGTGGTCCGCGCTGCGGTTCGCCGGGACCAGCGCCTTCGGCTCGGTGATCGGCTTTGCCGGCTTCGCGTCGTCCCTCTGGCTGTCGGTCAAGCTCGCGATCATCACGACCCTGATCACGATCGCGCTCATGCTGCCGACGGCCGTCTACGTCCACCTGCGCCTGCCGAAGGTGCGGCGGGTCCTCGAGGGGATCACGATCCTGCCCATCGTCATCCCGCCGGTGGTGCTGATCGTGGGCGTACTTGCCATTGCGCCCGGCTTCCTTAAGAGCTCGGACCTGCTGCTCGCCCTGGAATACGTGGTGCTGGCCATGCCGTTCGTCTACCGGTCCCTCGACGCCGGGCTGCGCGCGCTGGACCTGAAGACGATCGTCGAGGCGGCCAGCTCGCTCGGCGCGGGCTGGATCAACACGCTGTGGCGGGTTTTGCTGCCGAACCTGCGCACCGCGATGCTGTCGGCCGTGGTGCTGACCGTGGCTCTCGTTCTTGGCGAGTACACGATGGCCAGCCTGGACCTGTACCAGACCTTCCCGGTGTGGATTTACGTCAACGCTCAGACCAGCGGGCAGGTCTCGGTCGCGGCCTCACTGCTCGCGTTGTTCGTGACCTGGCTCTTCCTGATGCTCATCACGATGATTGGGACCCGGCAGTCGCGCAAGACCGGCGGCGGCCAGGTCACGCTGTTTACCGTCGCACGTCAAGAAACGCGGGGCAACTGATGACGACAAACACCGCCAGTGACGCCGCGGCCGACGGCACGCGGCAGGCGTCGGGGACCCACGGGACGAGCGTGCTGCTCCAGAACCTCAGCCGCGCGTTCGGGGCCACCCGGGCGCTCGACGGCCTGTCGATCGAGATGGCGCCCGGCGAACTCGTCGCCCTGCTCGGCCCCTCGGGCTGCGGCAAGACGACCGCCCTGCGCATCGTGGCCGGCTTTGAGACGGCGGACACCGGGTCGGTCCTGGTTGACGGCAAAGACATGTCGCATGTGCCGGCCAACCGCCGCGACATGGGCATGGTGTTCCAGAGTTACAGCCTGTTCCCGAACATGAACGCCCTCGACAACGTCGGGTTCGGGCTGCGCATGCGCAAGCTGGGCGCGGCCGAGCGGCGCAAGCGGGCCGGCGAGCTACTCGACCTGGTCGGCCTCGCCCCGCAGGCGAAGCAGTACCCGCACCAGCTATCCGGCGGCCAGCAGCAGCGCGTGGCGCTGGCCCGCGCCCTCGCCATCGAGCCCAGGGTGCTGCTCCTCGACGAACCGCTGTCCGCGCTCGACGCCAAGGTCCGCCTGCAGCTGCGCGAGCAGATCCGCACGCTGCAGCAGCGGCTCGGCATCACCACGCTGTTCGTCACGCACGATCAGGAGGAAGCGCTGTCGATGGCCGACCGGGTCGGGGTCATGCGGGAGGGCAAGCTGGAGCAGATCGCCGCGCCTGACGAACTGTACGACCACCCGGCCACCGCGTTCGTGGCCGAGTTCGTCGGCGTCATGAACCGGATTCCCGGAGAGCTGCAGAGCGACCGGCTGGTCGCGGTGCTCGGCGGCCTGGTTCCGGCTCAGGAGGGCAGCGACGAGGCTCCCGGTTACGTGGACGTGCTCGTCCGGCCCGAGGGGCTGCGGTTGGAGCTGATCCAGAGCGGCAACGGGATCGTCACCAACCGGACCTTCCTCGGCTCGGTAACCCGCGTCAGCGTCCTGCTCTCCGGCGACGTCACCGTGCGGGTCGACAAGCCGAGCTCAGAAGCGGCCGCCCTGCCGCCCGGCACCTCGGTCGCGGTGAGCCTGCCGCCCGAGCCCGTGCTCGTCGCTCCCCGGCGGTCGGCTACTCCGTGACGTAGGGGAGGATGCCCGCGATCGTGTCGAGGATCAGCGGCGCCCCGGCCCGCTCCAGGTCCGCTCGGGAACCGGCGCCGGTCAGCACGCCCGCCACGACCGCGGCCCCGGCGCGCAGCCCGGACTCGATGTCGCTGGTAGTGTCCCCGGCCACCGCGAGCTCGCTGACGGCACCGCCGCGCAGCTTCAGCAGCGCCGTCAGCGGCAGGTCGGGCCACGGGCGCCCGCGCCCGGCGTCGGCGGGCGACAGGGCCAGGTCGATCAGGCCGCCCCAGGCGAGCTCGTCGATGATCGCGTCCCTGGTGGCGGGGGAGAAGCCGGTGGCCAGGCAGACCCGGATGCCCGCGTCGCGGAGCCGCATGAGGGTGTCCTCGGCCCCGGGCACCGCCTCGACCGCGCCATCCCGCACGGCGGCCGCGTAGTGGTCCTCGAACGCCTCGTTGGCCTTCCGCGCGGATGCCTCGTCGCCGAGGATCCGCCGGAACACCTCGATCTTGGACTGGCCCATGGTCGACCGGACCGCCGTCATGGCCCGGTCGTAGGCCTGCGCCGACAGGTCCTGCTCGGCGATGGCCGCGGTGAACGCCTCCATCACCGTGCCGTCGTCGCGCACCGTCGTGCCGGCCATGTCGATGCAGGCGACCGTGATACGGGTCATCGGAATGTCTCCTCCGCGATGGCCGGTGAGCAGGTCATGCCCCGTCCGCCTGGCCCGGTGACCAGGACCACGCCGGGCTCGACCTCGGATCTGTGGTAAAGAACGTGAGCGGCCGCCTGCGGGTTCAACGGGACCACCTCGCTGTAGACGCCGGCCCAGCGGCGCTGGACGCGCGGGATCGGCGCGCCGAGCAGCGCCTCGGCGCGGGCACGCAGGTGGTCGTAGGCGTCCTCGTCCACGTCGAACGCGAACGGCTCGGTGTACTCGTGCGTGTCGCCGATGGTGAGCCCGCCGTCCGCCCGCTGGACCAGCAGCAGCTGGGCGCGCGTCTGCTCGGCGACCGCGGGCTGCGGCGGCAGCTGGTGCCGACCCGGCAGGTCGTAGGCGGGGTAGTAGCGCATGGTGTCGGCGTCCGCGACCGCGGTGCTGAGCCGCTCGGCCAGCGGGGCGGTCTGCATCATCTGCAGCCGCACCCGGCGCACGCCGTCGCGCGCCAGAAACGACAGGTACCGGCCGACCACGCCGGTGAACACGGCGCCGGTGCACAGCACGATCAGGTCGCACTGGTGCCAGGCGCCGGTGTGATCCCGCACGGCGTTCGGCGCGATCTCGACGACCTCGCGCCCGGGCAGCCACTGGTACCCGCTGCCCCCCTCCGCGCCGGCGGCCAGGTAGCCGCGCAGCGCGGGCAGCACCTGGCGCGGCTCGACGACCGCGTCGGCCCGGCACAGCAGGCCGCCCGCCAGCTCGCCCCGCAGCGCCGGGTTGACGGCCCGGACCCCGGCCGGATCGAGCAGCTCGAAGCGCCGGCGGTCCGCGTCGGGCAGCGCCGCGGCCTCCTTCAGCAGGGCCAGCTCCGTGTCATCGACGGCCAGGGTGAGCGAGCCGGCCGCCCGGAAGCCGAGGCCGGGCACCTGGCCGGCCAGTTCCTCCCACAACTCGCGGGCGCGCAGCGCCAGGCTGAGCTCCGGGCCGGCCTTGCGGCCGCTCACCCAGACCAGGCCGAAGTTCCTGACGCTCGCCCCGCGGGCCTCGGCCTCCCGTTCCAGGTGCACGACCTCGTACCCGCGCCTCCGGGCCATCACCGCGTGCATGGTGCCGAGCACGCCCCCGCCGACCACCACGATTCTTTGCGTGAGCCTCACGCTCACTAGTATAGTCAACTTTGAACTTGTATATACAAGTTATGGGTGAAAGTGAGTCGTGAATTGCGCGGATCAGGGGATCTGGAGCTGGCCGCCGGCGGACGCCGGCTGCGGTTTCCCGCCGTCTGGCTGCGGGATAACTGCCCGTGTGCCGAGTGCACGGACCCGCACAGCAGGCAGAAGTTCCTCGACATCACCGACATCGACGGCGATCTGGTGGTCGCCGCGGCGGAGGAGGCGGGGGAGTCCGTGGTGGTCACGTACGCGCCCGGTCAGCACCGGTCGGTCTTCTCCCGCGCCTGGCTGGCCGAGCACGCGCTCGACGCCTACGGCGACGGCGACGGGCGGACCGAGGACGACAAGGAGCTCTGGCTGGCCGCGGACCTGGCCGCGCTGGCCGGGGCGCTCGCTCAGCGGCCCGAGGCGAGCTGGCCGCGGTACCTGGCCGAGCCCGCCGAACGGGCCCGCAGCCTGGCCGCCGTCCTCCGCCTGGGGTTCGTCCTGCTGCACGACGTGCCCGCCGAGCCCGGCCTGGTGCTGGAGGTCGCGGCCAGCTTCGGCTACGTACGGCAGACCAACTACGGCGCGCTGTTCGACGTCCGGGTCGAGCCCGCGCCCGGCAACCTGGCCTTCACCAGCCGCGAGATCCTGCCGCATACCGACAACCCGTACCGGGACCCGGTGCCCACGGTCCAGCTCCTGCACTGCCTCCGCGCGGCGGGCGAGGGTGGCGACACCGGGCTCGTAGACGGATTCGCGGCCGCCTGCGCCCTGCGCGCCACGGACCGGGGCTCGTTCGACGTGCTGACGAGTACCGCAGTGTCGTTCGGCTATCGCGATAACGGCGCGGAACTACGGGCCAGCCAGCCGCTGATCCAGCTCAGCCCGCGCGGCCGGGTCCGCGGGGTCCGGTTCAACAACCGGTCGGCGCAGGCGCTGCGGCTGCCGTACGCCGACGTCACGGCGTTCTACGCGGCGTACCGGCGGTGGGCCGAGCTGCTGCGGCAGCCGGACCGGCAGCTCAACCTGCGGCTGGCGCCGGGCGACTGCCTGATCTTCGACAACACGCGGATCCTGCACGCGCGCACGGCCTTCAGCCTGCCCGCGGGCGATGACGGATCGCAGGGCCGTCACCTGCAGGGCTGTTACGCGGACCTGGACGGCCTGGCCAGTACCCTGGCGGTGCTCGGCCGCCCGCGGGACGACACGCCGGGGGAGGCGTCATGACCGCGATCGAGATCATCGCCGAGCTGTTCAGCGGGCCCGGAGGGCAGGCGTACCTGGGCGAGCCGGTGACCATCGGCGTGCACATGCGGCAGGCCGGGGCCCTGGCCGAGGCGGCCGGCGCCGCCGCCCCGCTGGTGGCCGCGGCCCTGCTGCACGACATCGGCCACCTGCGCCAGGAGACGGACACCAGGCACGGCGAGGCGGGCGCGCGATGGCTGAGCCAGTGGTTCGGCGAGGCGGTGACCGAGCCGGTGCGGCTGCACGTGCCGGCCAAGCGGTACCTTTGCGCCACGGAGCCCGGCTACTTCGGGTTGCTGTCGGCCGAATCGGTCCGCACGCTGTCGCTGCAGGGCGGCCCGATGACAGCCGGGGAAGCCGCCGCCTTCGCGGCGCTACCGCACGCCGTGGACGCGGTGGCGGTGCGCCGGTGGGACGACGAAGCCAAGGACCCCGCGGTCACGCCGCCGGAGTTCGCGCACTTCTCGGCGCTACTTGGCGCCCTGGTCCGGTCCTGACCGCTGCGACGTACGGGACAGCGCGTTGACCGCGATGGAGTTGTGCACGCTGAACGCGACCGCACTGCCCAGGTAGCGGTCGTCGGACCACTCCACGGGGACCCCGGACAGGTCGGTGGTGAAGCGGCGCTCCCGCAGCAGCGGCGCGCGCGGCCGCACGCCGAGCAGCCTGGCGTCCTCGGCCGAGGCCGCCACCGCGTCGATGACGTGCTCGGCGTCGGCGAAGACGATGCCCAGTTCCTCCAGCCGCTCGGTGATCGAGCCCGCCTCCATGTCGATGCCGGCCAACAGCGCGCCCAC
>Ga0070730_10006159_pt1 | contig 10272 bp, 9 predicted proteins | sample Coa_R1_3_FD_66447 | JGI IMG/M metagenome (GOLD analysis project Ga0070730, IMG submission 66447) | Surface soil microbial communities from Centralia Pennsylvania, which are recovering from an underground coalmine fire - Coalmine... | ecosystem: Environmental > Terrestrial > Soil > Unclassified ... | reverse complement strand
GCCTGCACGGTGACCGAACGCGCGCTGCGGCGCGCCGCCATCGACCACGCCCTCGACCCGGACGGAGTCGACCGGGTGGAAGGCGCGGCGCGCAGGTTCGAATCCGCCGCGAGCGACCTCGCAGCCCGGCACCGGGAGGAATCCCGCCAGGCAGACATCGTGGCCGAGGCTCAGACCCGGCTGGATCACGCCGCGGAAGAGCAGGCGACCGCTGCCGGCACCGAGCGCGCCGCGCGCCGTCGCCACACCGAGGAGGCAGCCAAGCTCGAGGCGCTCCGCGGGGCCGTCGGCGTGGCGGCGCAGCAGGTTCTCGCGCAGATCGAGGAGGCAGAAGCCGCGCTGACCGCGGCACAAACCGGGGAGAAAGCCGCCCGCGCCGCCGAGATCGACGCGATCCGGGCCGCGGCCCAGGCAGCTGAGCGCGTGGCCAAGGACCGGGAGGCGCTGGCGGTCGCCGCCGAGGAGGAGCGGGTGACCGCCCACGATCTCGGGCCGTTCGCGGCCAGGGAGCTGCTGGACGTGCTGAACTGCCCGTCCGGCCTGGCCTGGCCCGCGGCCGACGCCGACTGGGAGGGGGCGGACCTGCCCAGCCCGGTGCTCGGCGTGTACGAAGCGATCCTCGCCGTCACCAGGGACCTCGCCCCGACCGAGACCTCGCTGAAGATGTCCACCACCCGGCTCACCCGGGCGCTGGAGGAGCTGCAAGCCCAGCTCGCCGCCGCCGGGCAGGACTACCATCCCGAGTGGGACGGCGCCGACGGCGTCATCGTGGTACGGATCGCCGATGAGCAAGGGCCGCTGCCGGTCGGCGCGTTCGCCGGGCGCATCGCCGCCGCGCGCCACGACCAGCAGCTGCTGCTGTCCGAATCGGAGCAGCGCATCCTCGAGGACGCGCTGCTGACCAGGCTGGCCCAGCAGATCCACGACCGGACCGTGGACGCCAGGGACCTGATCCGCCGGATGAACACCGAGATGCGGTCGCGGAAGATGTCCTCGGGTAAGACCGTCGGTGTCAAGTGGCAGCTCGCTGACCGTCTCGATGATGAGCAGCGCGCGGTGTGCGCGCTGCTCGACGCGGGTGCCTCCCGGCTCAGCCCGGACGCGCTCAGCAGGATGCGCAGCCACTTCGCCGCCCAGATCAAGACGGCCCGCGCCCGGCACCGTGAGCTTCCGTACCGGGAACTGCTCGCCCAGGTGCTCGACTACCGCCGGTGGCGCCAGTTCGTCTTCCTGCTGGCCGGCCCGGGCAGCGGCGAGGAGACGCTGACCCGCGCCCGGCACAGTCGGCTCTCCGGCGGCGAGCAGTCGGTGTCGCTGCACCTGCCGCTGTTCGCCGCCGCGCACGCGATGCTCAACTCCGCGCAGCCGTACGCGCCGCGGCTGCTCGCCCTGGACGAGGCGTTCGCGGGGGTGGATGACACCGGCCGCGGCGAGCTGATGGGCCTGGCGGCTCAGTTTGACCTGGATCTGTTCATGACCGGGTACGACCTGTGGGCGACCGAGGGCTCGATCCGCGCGGCCGCCCACTACGACCTGGCGCACTCGCCCATCCAGCACACGGTCAGCGCCCTGCTGCTGGTCTGGGACGGCACCGAGCTGATCGCCGACGAGGCCGGCGAGCTCGGCGCCGCGCTGGGCTCGCCGGGAACACGCCGGACGGTTACCGTGTCGGCATGACCGGCGACCTGGAGGAGCTGCGCGGTGAGGGCTGGTCCCGGCTGCTCGCCAAGGCCAGGAAGAGCCTGGAAGGCAGCGGCGGCGCGCTCGACCGGTCGATCGGGCTGCAGGCGCCCGCCGACAGCGAGCGCCGCCTGGTGATCGCCATCACCGGGCAGTACCGGCCGGAAACGGCGCGACGCCTCACCGTCGCCCTGGCCGACCTGGACGCGGCGCTGCGCCGGCGGCACGGCTCGGGGCTGCGGGACACGCTGGAGGCGCTCGGCGGGCCGCTGCGCGACCGGCCTGCCGACCGGGATCAGGAAGCACGGCGACGCGAGGCCGCCGTCGCGGCGGCCGCCGGCTCGGTGCTCGCCGCCCAATCCTGGTACCGGGCGTGGCTGTCGGCGCTGCGGTCCGACGGCAGCATCACCCGGCTGGTGCGCCGGGACGACGAGCTCCTGCTCGAGCAGGCCGTCCGGATCCTGGAGTTCCTGGATGCCCGCGACCCGGGCCATCCGGTCCCGCTGCCGGTGCTGGCCGAGCGGCTCACCGGTGACACCAAAGCCCTGCTGGCGGGCGGGCCGCTCGCCGCTCTGGTGCTGCGCGCGCTCGCGATGCGCTCGGGACTGGACGGCGTGCCCCGGGACCGGGCAGGCCAGCGGGCACTGTGGGAGACGTCCGGGGCCATCGCCGACGACCTGGCCAGCCAGGTGCTCGTGCTGAACCTATGCTGCGCAGGCGACGACATGGTGTCGGGCTGGCTGAACGACGCCGCCGGGTCCGGGGTGCCGTTCCGCCTCACCCTCCACCAGGTCACCCAGATGTCCGCTCCCGCCGCCGATGACATCTACGTGTGCGAGAACCCAGCCGTGCTGCGGGTCGCGGCGGCCGAGCTCGGCGCGGGCAGTGCCGCGCTGGTATGCACCGAAGGCGTGCCGAGCGCCGGCTGTCATGCCGTGCTCGGGAAGGCCGCCGCACGCGGCGTGCGGCTGCACTGGCGGGCCGACTTCGACTGGGCCGGCCTGCGCATCGTCGGTGCCGCCATGACGAGGCACGCGGCGAGGCCGTGGCGGATGAGCGCGCGCGACTACCGCGACGCGCTCGCGGCGGGCGAGTCGACCCCGCTCGCCGGCCCGGAGACGGACAGCCCCTGGGATCCGCAGCTCGCGTCGCTCATGGCCTCTCGCGGTCGCGCCGTCATGGAAGAACGCCTGATCGCCACGCTGATCACCGATCTGAAAGCATGATCGCCGGACGGGCGGCCGGGCCGTCGTCAACTCGCCCGTCCCGCCGGTGCTCTCCAGCAGGGCGTGCTCGGTTTGCCCTGGTTTGTCAGCCCTGACGGAGCGGACTGCTACCGATATCGCTATCGTAAGTTATGGTCGCTCTCAACATACGGAACGTGCCTGAGCCTGTGGCGGCGGCGTTGCGTGAGCGCGTCAGCAGGCATGGACGCTCACTTCAGCAGGCACTCCTGTCGATTCGCGAGTCGGCTGCGGCGGAACCCGCATCGCCCGCCATGGCACCACCGCCGATTCGGCTGAAAACCGTCCGGACAGGCGGAACGTTAACCTGCTCTCGCGAGAAGATCTATGGCCATGAGGGCCGCTGACCTGGCCGGATGCCGACGGTAGCGAGGTGACGGGCCAGGCCGGCGCCGTAGCTGCCGGTGCCCTCGATGCCGACCAGGCAGACGGTCCCGAACCCGCCCACCCAGCTCAGCAGCCGGGCGTAGCCGGCCGGGGTGACGGGGAACTCCGCGACGCCGAGCAGCCCGCCGACCGGATCCAGCGCCGCAGCGACGTGCACGTCCGCGTGGGTGTCCACACCGCCGGTGATCGTGGGTGTCTCTACGATGGTCAATGCCATCTCTTTCTCTGGTGAAGAGATGGCACGCGCCCGCTGGCCGCCGGAGCTGTGAACCCCGGCCTCTTCCCAGGCCGCGCGGCGCTGCTGGCGCCGTCTGTCCTTTGCCAGCCGCCGGCTCCGGCTCGCCTTTCCCACGCATGGACCTCCCTGCCTCCGGCCCGGGACACAGAATCGGATGCAACGCCCGCCGAACTCAGGCACCACGCGGACGAGCAGGGGGCCGGAAGGCTCGCTGGGTCATGAAGGAGGGAGTCCCTTGCGGACGTAGTAACCGGCATCGGCCAGCCACGCCCGGGCCCGGCCATGCTGACGCTCGGCGGAAAACGCATACCACCGATCCAGTTGTCCGGGCCAGCGCGCCAGCACGTCCTTGAACCGCCGGAACGCTCCCCGCCCGGAAATCGCGATCTCCAGCCGGTCGGCGCGCCCTGGATCACGCACCGTCCCGATGAACAGCTCCATGTCCCGGTAACCATCCCGCGAACCCTCGCAGTGCACCCACAGCCACTTGTCAGGATCGACTGCCGAGGCCGACGACGCGGCGGTCAGCCGCATCGAACGTGCCGCCGTGCCAGGGGTCACCGCGGTCCGCGATCAGGGCAGTTCCGCCGACAGTCAGGCTCGCCGGGCGCTGGTAGCCACGTCAGTGTCCACCTCCAGCAACGCGGCGACCGGGCTGGTGATTCGATCCGGCACTCCTTCCTCACGGCACGGGTCCCGCCCGGGCTGGCCGTGCATCTTACCGGGCCGCTGGCGTAGTCGGCGAACGGGCAGGCCGCCTCGGGAGCCGGGTCGGCCAGTCGATCACCTTCTCCGCCGCGACGGTGATTGCCGCCCTGGCCAGCCTGCTGCTTGCACTTTCGGCCTGTACCGCGGGATCGGCCCGGCGCTGGCGATCGGGATCGCCGTCGTGCTGCTCGCCGCGCTGACCCTGCTGCCCGCCCTGCTGTCGATCTTCGGCCGCGCCGTGTTCTGGTCATCCCGGCCCGCCGAAGGCTAGCAGACGGTGGGCGCCTGGAGACAAGTGGCCGCCTGCGTCGTGCGGTACCCGGTCCCCACCCTCGCCGCCGGCGTGGTGCTGTTCGGCGCGCTGGGCGCCGGCCTGACCGGCTACCGGGTGATCGGCTACCGGAACTGGTCGAGGTCAGCCATGAGCAGGCGAGCAGGATCGTCGAGTATTTCCGGCAGAAGTGGGGGCCGTTCGGGCAGCCGCTTGATTCCTGAGCCAGGGCAGCTATGCCGAGCCTGATAACAAGAGGCCCAGGCGGATCCGCGGGGCTTCGACCGGGCGGTGCGGCGGGCATTAGAACGGCTGGCGAAGGTGGAGGAAGGCTGATGCCTAAGGTGTCGCAGCTGAAGACGGCGAGCCAGATCGCGGCCGAGGAACTGGCCGATCCTGAGATCCGCCGCGAGCACCAACGGACCGCACTGGCGCACGCGGTCGCCATGCGCGTCATCGGCTACCGGGTCGACCACGAACTGTCGCAGACCGCGCTTGCGCGGCTGCTCGGAATGCACCAGCCCGCGATCGCGCGGCTGGAAGCCGGCGACCACGAGCCGTCGCTGGCCACCCTATCCCGGCTCGCGAGGGTGCTCGGCCTAGAGTTCCACATTGACATCACCCCCGACGCCTTCGAGCTGCGCGACACCACGTAGCCGCGTTCCGCAGCCGCGAGCCGGAAGCCTGCTCCGGGGATGTCTTGCGCCGCTGACGGCACCACTGGTGCGGGTCGACATACCCAGGCTCAGCGGCTTCCGCTGCGGCCCGTGACCGGGATGCCCCCGGAGCCCCGCACGCGCAGTTCGGCTTGCCGCACTTCCTGCGGACCTCAGATTAAGCCCGCAGCCAGCCACGATCCAGAACCCCTGCGAATGTGTCGCACACCCGGCAGGTGCTCCGGCAGAACGGGCAGCGCTCGTCTGGTTCGACTGCTTCCCGGTTGTATGACAAACTAAATACATGGCTAAGAAGTCGTCCGCCGCGGCGGACCAGGCGGCAGTGGGCCGGGAGCCGTCTGCCAGAACGTCCGTGAGGGTCCGCGCTGGCCGTCCTCGCGTGAGCGGGCCCCCGGCGGTGGGGACCGTGACCATGCAGGCCAGGATCGATGCCGGATTCGCCCGCGAACTGGTAGAACACGATGCTGTCGTGCTCGGTCTTGACGGACCTTCAGAGCTAGTTCGGGAAGGGTTGCGCCTGCTTCATCGGCGCGCTCGCGAGATGGATGTCGCCGCCGCTTACGACGAGTTCTATTCGGGGAAGGCGGCTCCGTTGCCAGCGGGCGTGGTTGCGGCGAACCCTGAGTAGGCGGTGGAGCCGCTCAGAGGCGACGTCTGGGATGCGCGCCTTCCCCGGGCGGGAGATCACCCTGTCGTAGTCCTGACGATCAACGTTCTGATCCCGCGTCTGAGCGCCGTGACGGTTGCCGTCGTCACCGGAACTGAAGGACCTGCGCAGACGCATATACCTGTAGATAGCGAATCGGGCCTGACGGGCTACGACGTCAGCTACGTCAACGCGACGGACCTCCACTCGGTTGACAAGTCACGGCTGCGGCATCGGCGTGGAAGGCTCCACCCGCGCGAGCTGGCGAGGCTGGAAGAAGCCGTTCGTGTTTATCTCGGGCTCTGATCCGTCTTCAGTGCAGGCCAACGTCGCCTGGCATGCTCACTGGTAAGCCAGCCACCTCCTGTGATGGTCAGGTTGGCGACCCTCGCCCGATATTCAATTGCGGGTGACTCGGAGAGGAGGCGTTCAGCCCGCGATCACCTTGCGTCGCAACGGCCGTATCGCCGCATGCGGGAAGTGCTCGGTCCTGCTGTGACTGGACCCTACCCGGTCTGGCGTGGATGCAGGCTGTCTCCGGGGATTATGCGGTAACCCGGCACCCCCGGAGTACCGCAACTTTTCCTGTGATGGGGCTGGGTGACGAGGTTCTCGCCACGTTCAGAGGGAGGGGGTTTCCCGTGAGTTCGTTCGATGTGCAGGTGTTGGCGATCCGGCGTAGGCCCGGCAGGGCGGCGTTCGAGGTGCGGCGGCGGGTCGCCGGCTGCGACCGGTCCCGGTCGTTCATGACCAGGGCGCTGGCTGACAGCTACCGTGCCGAACTGATCCGCGCGACCCGCAAAGGCGCCGGGTTCGACCCGGCAACCGGCGAGCCCGCAGCGTGGGCTGCGCCGGAGCCGACGACAGTGACCTGGTACCAGCACGCGGTGGCGTACGCGCAGATGAAATGGCCCGCACCTGGCGCCGCATTCGCGGGCCAGCCTGGCCGACGCGCTGGCTACGATCACTCCGCTGCTGACGACCGGGGAAACCCTGGTCCGCATCCTGCGCCGTCACCTGCACGATCACGGGACTACGCCAGACGGGTGGCTATTGCGCGGCATACGCGGCGGCGTGCTCAGCGAATCGGTCTACGGCCGGACCTGGTATGCCGCCCGCCAGGCCGCCCTCGGCCCAGAACTGGCCGCTACCACGCTCGTCCGCCCTTATGACCTGAGGCATGCTGCCTTGTCCCTGTGGCTGAACGCCACCGGCGCGCCCGCCGAGGTCGCCGCCCGCGCCGGGAACAGCGCACCCGTCCTGCACGACATTTACCTGCTCTGCATCGACAGCCAGCAAGACCACATCAGCCAGCAGATCGAAGACGCTCTCAATGCTGACGCCAGCCACCGGCCGTCGTCACACTGGGTGAAAGCAAGCGGTTATACGAACCGTCGGCTCCACCCCAGACCCTGTCCGCGATATGTCCGTGAACCGGTCCCTGGTCCCACGCATAGCCCACGCCCGCCAGGACCAGCAGACCCGCGTCACCAGCTGCAGACACGAGCGCTCATCAGAGTTTCCGCAGCTCGGACGGCATCTGAATCGGTCTCGGCCCATTCATCGAACGGCTCGATCCGGCCCACGCATAGCCCACGGGGCACAGCCGACGGTCTGCGTAACCGCTCCCTTTTACGCGAAAAGCCGGTGACGCAATCCAGCGTCACCGGCTCTTACCTGCGGAAATGTGTGGCAGGTGTTGGGTTCGAACCAACGTAGGCTGAGCCGACGGTTTTACAGCCCGTCGCTCCTTCCCGAGGTCCATGGCGCTGACCAGCACATACACCGCTCGAGGCAGTTTCCCCGGCCGCCGCCGTCCGCCATGCGTCCGTGGGCACTGGGGCTTTGTCCACGGACCGGGGCGGAAAAACCACGGACGGGGGCGGTGGGAGCGGTTACGCCGACCGTCCGCCGGGCTTGGTGCCTCTGACCTGGCATTTCAGGATGTCTGCTCGATGTCGTCGTCTCCCTCGTCGCCGGGTTCAGACTCGGGTCCGGTGTCCTGGACGCCGAGGGCGTCGGTGGTCCGCTTGTTTGCGGCGTCAGCCTGCCCGTCGATGCAGTGGGCGAAGATCTTCAGCGGGACGGCGACGCCGTGCCCGGGGCCTCGGCGAATGGAATCAGCGACCTGCGGTTGCCAGTTCAGTCCACCTGTCAATGATCATCCGCTGGATCTCGCTGGTGCCCTCGAAGATCGTGAAGATAGTGGACGAGCGGGCAGTTTCCGCAGGTCAGCGGACCGTCGATCCCCGTGGTATCAGCACGGATCCAGCACCGGATTTCCTAGGGTGGCGACGGTTTCCGGCGGCCACGCGCATGTTGCCGAGCACGGGCACACACGGCCCAAGAGGGCGCCGCAGCCCCCGCTGACAGCTCTCGGCAGAGAGCTACGCCAAGGTACATCGAATGTATATTCTCGCATCCGCGGGCCTTCCCCTGCCGGCACTCCCGGGGGACCGCCGGCGAACGGTGCTAAGGACGGGCGCGAGCGAAGCAGACACCACATGAAACCAGTCCCCAGTCCCGGCCTGGTGCAAATGGCCGACCCGTGAGAGACGGTGCGGCTATGGGCTGAGCAACTCGGCCGCGCGCGCTCGGATGGCCTCGAATCCGTGCTCCTGGGCGATTTCCAGCGCGGCGCGAGCGTGGCGGGTGGGGGCTGAGCCGCTGCGCTTGGCGTTTAGCTCGCTGAGTGCGAGGTGGGTGAGCGCGGATCCGAAGGGTGTGTCGGCTTTGCCGTGGACGTCGAGCGCATCGTGCAGGTGGCCGGCGGCCGCCGGCTTGCCGAGGAGGCCGGCGAGCACGCCGAGGGAGTATGCGACTGCGTGGACTGGCATCGGCCCTGCGGTGGCGAACAGGTGCGCCCACGGCCGGAGCATGCGGTAAATAGTGGCCGCAGCTGCGCGATTGTGTACGGCGACGGCGGCGTCTGCCCACAGGCAGGTTGTGCCCAGCCAGGGCGCCCCGTAGAACGTCGCGAACTTCGCCTCGCTGAGGCTGTCGAGCAAGGTTTGCGCCCGCACCCGGTCACCGACGGTTGCTTCGACGTAGGCAAGCTCGGCCGCGCGGCTTGTTACCAGCGGCAGGTCGGCGGCGATCATTCGGTGCCCGCCGAGCACCTCGCTCAGTCGGCCCTGCGCCCATCGGATGAAGAACATCTGCTCCGCGTACCAGTGTTGAGCGTCCGGCTGGCCGAGGGCTTGACCAGCGGCCAGGGCAAGGTCGGCGTCGGCCTCGGCTCGCGCGATATCCCCGCGCGCGAGGGCGCCGCATCCGCCAAGGAAGGCGCCGACATAGCGCGCGAACGGCTCAGGTGCCCGGGCCGACATTTGCGCGGCTTCAGCGAGAGCCGCGGCCGACTCGGCGCCTTGCGCGTTCTCCAGCAGCATTGCGCTGAGCAGCTGGCGGACGTGCGCCTGCGCCGGGCGGTCGCCGGCGCTGTCGGCGATGTCTCGCGCCTCGGTGAGCAGCGCGAGTCGCTCGCGCGATGTGTCGGGGATCCACTGCGCGGTGATGGTCTGCGTGATGGCGAAGAGCGTCTGCGCGGGCTCGCCGAGCGCGCGGGCGGCGGCCATTGCCGCATGGACGGCGTCGAGGCGCCGCTGCGCGTCGGGTTCCCATGTCAGCTCGCACGCCTTGATTGCAAGCAGCCTGACCCCGGCGACGGAAGCCGGCTCTGCGATGGCCAGTGCCGCATCGAACAGCGCGACGCGCTCCGCGTCGACCTGCCCGAGGCTCGCGAAGCCGCCGCGGTGCACAGCCAGCGCGGACCCGATGAGCACGTCATCGATATGCGCTGCTTGCGCCATCCGGGCGGCCGAGAGCAGGGTGTCTCGATGCTCTTGCAGCCCGGCCTGGCGCTGGGCGATGCCGAGGTTGAGCATGGCGCGTGCGTGCCGCTCGTCCTCACGCGGCGGTGGCAGGGCCAGCAACGCGGCGGTATACCAGCGCACCGCTTCGTCTGGAGCGAACGCGGCCAGCGCGTGATCGCCGGCAGCTGTGGCCGCGCCGACCGCGCTCTCGACGTTGTCCGGGGTCATTCCGGCCAGGTAATGGAACGCGATCTCACCGGGTTCACAGCTACCAGCGGCCGTCATCGCCTCGGCAGTGCGTGCATGCAGCAAAGTGCGCCGGGACGGGGTCAGGTCGGCGTACAGGGTCTGGGCGACGAGCGCGTGCGCGAAGCGGCGGCGGTACCCGCCGCTGTCGGTTACCAGCCCCGCCCGTTCTGCCGGTTCCAGGACAGCGAGCAGCCGCCCGGCCGGCAGGCCGGCGACGCCGCCGAGCACGGCGAGGTTGAACTCTGCACCGACGGCGGCGGCCGTCGAGAGAAGTTCCGCCGTCGCGGCGCCGAGCCTGTTGACGCGTGCGCGGACGATGTCACGGACGCTGTCGGGCGGGCCGAGGTTGTCAGCATCCAA
>Ga0070730_10006158_pt1 | contig 10273 bp, 7 predicted proteins | sample Coa_R1_3_FD_66447 | JGI IMG/M metagenome (GOLD analysis project Ga0070730, IMG submission 66447) | Surface soil microbial communities from Centralia Pennsylvania, which are recovering from an underground coalmine fire - Coalmine... | ecosystem: Environmental > Terrestrial > Soil > Unclassified ... | reverse complement strand
CGTCGTGACCCTTGGCTCCGACCGCCATCGCCAGGACTATCTCATCGCCGAAGGCCTGTTGCAGCCATATGAGGATGGCTCTCCGGTGTCGAAGAAGATGGAAGAAATGGCCCTTGCACGCATCCGTCAGCTGTCCGCGCACGAGATCGGGCATACCCTGGGGCTTACCCATAACTTCATGGCCAGCGTTAAGGACCGCGCTTCGGTGATGGACTATCCCTTCCCGCGATTCAACCTGAAACCCGACGGTACCATCGATCTTTCCGAGGTCTATGCAAAAGGCATCGGCGGCTGGGACAAACGCGCGATCCTCTGGGGATACGCCGATTTCCCGAAAGGGACGGACGAGGACGCCGCCCTCGACAAGATCATCCGCGAGACGCTGAAGGAAGGCTATAAATATATTCCCGACATCGGCGGCATGACGCATCCCCTGTCCAACCAATGGGACGACGGCGTGAACCCGATCGATCAGCTGGATAAGCTGATGACCGTTCGCCGCCACCTGCTGGATAATTTCAGCGAGAAAGCCATCCCGCAAAATGCGCCCATGGCCACACTGGAAGAGGTGCTGGTCCCCATCTACCTGCTGCATCGCTACCAGGTGGAAGCCGTCGCCAAGTCGGTGGGCGGGTTGTATTTCACACATGCCGTGAAGAATGACGGCCAGGAGCCCACGAAAATGGTCGACCCCGCCGAACAATGGCGGGCCTTTGATGCGCTGGTCAATACCATCACCCCCGAAGCGCTGATCCTGCCGGATGACCTGATCCGGAAGATCCCGCCGCGCCCGACAGGATATCCATCGACGATAGAGATCTTCGGTGGACACACCGGACCCACATTCGACCCGACGGCCGTGGCCGAGGCGGCGGCGGACAATACGCTTTCCTACCTGCTGAATCCCGAGCGCGCGGCAAGGCTTATCGAATTCCAGGCCCGGGATGAACACCAGCCGGGACTGCTGCCCGTATTGAATAAATTGATCGATAAAACCTGGAAGACACCATTGAAACCGGGCTATAAAGGCGAATTGCAACTCCTCGTCGACAACCTGGCGCTGAAACATCTGCTTGCCCTGGCCGCCGATCCAAAGAATGCGGAGAACGTCCGTGGCGAGGCCATGCTGACGATAACCGATCTTTCCACCTGGATGGGCCTGCAGCTGGTGAACGCCGAACCCCGGTGGAAGGCGGCGCTGTATTTCGGTCTGTCGCAGATCGGGGAGTTCTCGAAGAACCCCGACAAATTCATCCCCGAGCCGGCGCTGGAAATGCCACCCGGTGCGCCGATCGGCATGCCGGACAATGAATGGGCGTTTTAAGATAATAACACCTCTATGCGTCTGCTTATCTTCCTGTGGTCCTTGTTGTTCTCCTGCTTCGTACGGGGCCAATCCTACTATCTTTTTGTCGGAACGTATACCAACACCGGCAACCTCGCGGGTAACCCCAAATTGGATTCCACCGGCAGCAAGGGTATCTATGTCTTCCGGTTCGACGCTACCACCGGTAAGGCCACCGCGCTAAGCCACACCGAAGGGGTTTGTAACCCTTCCTATCTGGCCATCGCCCCCGGCGGTAACACACTCTATGCCTGCACGGAGTCGCGGATGCAGAAAAAGGGGAGCGTCAGCGCCTTTCGTTTCGACCGCGCCGGCGCGCAACTACAGTTTATCAACAGCGTTCCCAGCGGCGGCGACAATCCCGCCTATGTCGCCGTGAGCAACTCGGGCAAATGGGTGGCGGTTGCGAATTACACCGGCGGCAGCCTTTCGGTCTTTCCCGTCGGTGCGGACGGCCGGTTAGGATTTTTTGCCGAGAACATCCAGCATACGGGCCATGGGACGAATCCCGATCGCCAGGAAAAACCCCACGTCCATTCCGTCCTCTTTTCCCCCGACCAGAAATCTTTGTATATCCAGGATCTCGGATTGGATAAGATCATGATCGAGCCGATCGATGAAAGTAAGGATCAGCCGGTTGGCGTCGGCGGATTACCGGTGATCGTCTCCGGCACCCTGACACCGCCACCCGGCCGGTCGGCGATGCGCGAACCGGCGCTGATGGTGGGCACGATGGCAGGCGTGGGCCCCCGTCACCTGACCTTTCATCCGAATGGGAAGTTCGCCTATGTCATCGAGGAAATGGGTGGCTCCGTGGACGTCTATCGCCGCAATCCAAACACGGGCGGGCTGGACTCGCTGCAGCGTATCGCGGCGCATCCCGATACGGCAAAAGGCCCCTTCCGCAGTTCGGACATCCATGTCTCGCCCGACGGCCGGTTTCTCTACGCGAGCAACCGGGCAGAGACCACGATCACTACCTTTGCGATCGACCCGGCGACCGGACTCCTCCGAACGCTGGGGTATACGTTGACAATGGGCCAGGAACCCCGGAATTTTACGCTCGACCCAAGCGGCCAATGGCTGCTGGTGGCGAACCAGGAAAGCGACACGATCGTGGTTTTCCGGGTGGATCCAAAGACGGGAATGCTCCGGTCGGCGGGGCAAACCCTTTCCGTGCCAAGGCCCACATGCCTGAAGATGGAGTAGGCGGACCCCGCCCGGCCAACAGCCCGCCCGGCCAACAGTTGGAGTAACTGGCTATAAACCGCTGATCCTGGGTGTATTTTCAGGCCCCTGGGGTCTTAATTGCACTGAACGATAAGTGTTTATCATTATTTTTTATACACATTTTGTTATAGTTAAGAGATAAGGACGTTATTTTGTTGTTAATAGGAAGGGAACCGCTTGCACCACTTCCTCTATTGCTGACCCCCGCAACCGGCAGACACCCCTGCTTACCCTGGCCGATCTGAAGATTTTAATATGGCTTTACCCAGAATGATCGTGAACGCCGACGACTTCGGCATCAGCAATACGGTTAACCGGGCCATCCTTGAGAGTATGGAAATTGGGCTCGTGACAAGCACTTCGATAATGGCGAATATGCCGGGTTTCGAAGATGCCCTTACTCTCGTGCATGAACACCCGATCCTGACCGGCAGGATCGGCGTACACCTAAACCTTACCGAGGGCCACCCATTATCGGTTCCCATCCTGGATTGCCCAACCTTTTGCAACGATAACGGCCGCTTTGTCTATGACCGGCAGCGCTCGTTGTTCAGCCTGACCCGCAAGGGGAAAGACGCGGTGTATGAAGAGATGCGAACCCAGCTGGAGCGGGTATTGGCTGCGGGGATCGAACCGACGCACCTGGATTCGCACCACCATCTCCACACGGAATGGGCGATCGCTCCCCTGGTGTGCCGCCTGGGCCGGGAATACGGAATTCCGCGCGTCCGGCTCGCCCGGAACATGGGGCAGCCCTCAAGCCTTGCCAAACGGGTGTACAAAACGATCTTCAACCGGTGGCGCCTGGGTAACCGGCGCGATTTTCGCAATACGGATTATTTTGGCGATATCGAGGACATGAAGATCTTCCTCAGACGCCACAACCCCGGGAGCAAAAGCATCGAGATCATGGTCCATCCACTTTTTGACTCCGAAGGCGGATTGGTCGACCTGGATCGCCAGAACCTCTATCGCCAACTGGGGACTATCCTGGAAAAACAACCGGCCCTTTGTCCTTCACCCACTGACCCTCTACAATGAAAAAACTGGCCATTGTCACTACCCACCCGATTCAATACCATGTACCCTGGCTTATCCGGCTGGCGGAAAAAAGGATTGCCATAAAGGTCTTTTACACCTATGAGCAGTCCCGCAACGGCACGGTATACGACCCCGGTTTTGGCAGGGACATCCAGTGGGATATCCCCCTGCTCGATGGCTACGAATATGAATTCGTCGCCAACACCTCCAAACGGCCCGGTCTCGAGAACTTCCGCGGTATCGTCAATCCCGGCCTTATCGGGAAGATCGAGGCCTGGCAGCCCGATGGACTGCTGGTCATCGGCTGGAACTACGAGAGCCACCTGAAATGCATCCGGCATTTTTATAACCGGGTCCCGGTGTATTTCCGCGGCGATTCCGTCCTGCTGCACGAGCGTACGGGACTGCGTAAACTGGCCCGGCGCATCTTCCTGACCTGGGTCTATCATCATGTGGACTACGCCCTCTATGTAGGGACCAACAATAGATCCTATTTTCTTCGTCATGGCCTGAAGCTATCCCAGCTCATTTTCTCCCCCCAGGCCATCGACATCAGCCGTTTCGCCAGGCCACAGGAAGACTACGCACCCCTGCTCCGGTGCTGGAAGGAAGAACTGGGTATGCCCGGGGGCCGGCTGACCGTGCTTTTCGCGGGGAAGCTGACCAGGGTCAAGAACCCCGGGTTCGTCCTCGACCTCGCCGAAAAGTGCAGCCACCTCCCCATCGACTTCCTGCTGGTGGGCGATGGCTACCTGAAGACCGAACTGCAACAAAGGGCGGCCAATATGCCCAATGTCTTCTTCATGGGTTTCCAGAACCAGAGCGTCATGCCCGCGGTCTACCGGATGGGCGATGTCTACCTCATGCCTTCCCTGAGCGAGACCTGGGGCATGGGGATCAATGAGGCCATGGCCTGCGGCATCCCGGTCATGGCTTCGGAACAGGTGGGTTGCGCCACCGATCTCGTACTCGAGAATAAAACCGGCATCACCTTCCACCTGGGAGATGTGGAGAAATGCCGGGAATTCCTCGCGGCTTTGAGCATCGACCGTCGCCGACTAACGGAGATGGGTGCCTGCGCCTCGACGCTTATCCAGTTCTTCTCCTTTTCGCATATTGTCGACAGTGTGGTCCGGGCCATGACGGAACCGGTACGCGAACCGGGTCGCCGGAGTTTGTTGAACGCGGCGTTATAATACCTGTTTTTTTAGTATATTACGTAAGTTCTACGCCTGACCCGCAACCACCGCTTACCAATCATGAAGACATTCTTTGGGCACAGACTGATCAATGCCATCGCTATTGCGATAGGAGCGGTATTAGTGATCGTGGTGCTTTCCATCTGGCAATACCGGCGCATCCGGGATGCGGGTGTCGATCTCCGGCACACCAACCAGGTGATCGCCCAGTCCCAGCGGGTACAGGGGACGGCCCTTCAATTCGAACTGAATGTAAAGAACTTCCTGCTGACGGGTGACAGCAGTTTCCTCGATACGGCGGGCCATATCGCCCCCATGCTATCCCCACGCATCGATAGCCTCCGGGCCCTCATCGCGGATGACCCTGGCCAACGCCTTCGGATCGACTCGCTTCAGTTTTATGTCAACGGCAATCGGGAGGTGATGGAACGGGCCATGCGTCTCAGCAAGGGTGGAGAATTCGGGGGCGCCGCCGCCCTGATAAACGCCGAAGCACGGACGGGCTATGCTCACCGGATAACCGCCGTGATCGACCAGCTGGAAACGGACCAACACCGCATCCTCGATGCACGCCGGGCCGCCAACCAGGACAAGGCCTCCCTGTTTCAGTGGGCATTATGGTCGCTTAGCGCGGCCGTGGCCCTGCTCGCGGTTTTTATCTTCCGGAAGATGAAGCTCGATCTGGCCGGGGAAAAAATGGTCCGGGAAGAGCTCCGGGAGAACAATCACCTGCTCGCGGAGGAAGTACGGCGACAGACGGCCAACCTGCGATCCTCGGACGACAAATACAGGATGCTTTTTAATAAGAGCCCCCTGCCCAAATGGATCTACGATGAGAACACGATGCGGTTCCTGGAGGTGAACGATACGGCTATCCGGGCCTATGGCTACAGCCGGGAGGAATTCCTGGCGATGACCATTGTGGACATCCGGCCACCCGAGGACGTCGGCCGCCTGGTGGAGGACGTGGAAAGCATCCGGAACCAGCCCGACGCCTTCCGGAACAGTCAATGGCGTCATATCAAGAAGAACGGGGAGGTGGTCGACGTGGATGTGACCGCGCACGCCATCGACTTCGAAGGCCGGCGGGCGCGCATGGTGGTGGTCAATGATATCACCGATCGCCGTCGGTATGAAATGACCTTGCAGCACCTCAACGCCGATCTTGCCCGGCGGGCGACCGAGCTGGCCGCCTCTAACGCCGAACTCGAACGGTTTGCCTACATCGCCTCGCACGACCTGCAGGAACCCCTCCGCATGGTGAGCAGCTTTCTCCAACTGCTGCACAAAAGATACAACGGGCAGCTGGACGCCAAGGCGGATCAATATATCCACTTTGCCGTGGATGGCGCCGAACGGATGAAGGCCCTCATCATGGACCTGCTGGAATATTCGCGGGTGGGTTCGGGCAAAGAGACCTTCGGCCCCGTGGATACGGCCGTCATCATCAAGGAGGTGGGGGATATCTTCCGCGAGAAGATCATCGCCGCCCGCGCCCAGGTGGATATCGGCGACATGCCGGTCGTGGTGGGGGACAAGGTGCAGATCACCCAGTTGTTCCAGAACCTGCTGAGCAACGCATTGAAATACCATTCGGACAAACCGCCCGTGATCCGCATCGGGGCAAAAGAAGAACCCGGGCACTGGCTGTTCTCGGTGGAAGATAACGGCATCGGCATCGACGCGCAATTCTTTGACAAGATCTTTATCATCTTTCAGCGGTTGCACAACAAGTCCGACTTTTCGGGCACCGGCATCGGCCTGGCCATCTGTAAGAAGATCGTGGAACGACATGGCGGCCGCATCTGGGTCGAGTCGTTACCGGAAAAAGGAAGTACGTTCTATTTCACTATTCATAAAAAAGGGTAACCTTATAAAGTTTTATGCAACAGATTCACATTTTACTGGTAGATGACAACGAAGGGGATATTCTGCTGACAAAAGAGGCCCTCGACGACGCGCGTATCATCAACAGGATCTCCATCGCCTATGACGGGGTGGACGCCCTCCGCTTCCTGCGTAAACAGCCGAAGGGGCCGGATATGCCCGATCTGATCTTACTCGACATCAATCTCCCGAGGATGGACGGGACGGAATTGCTGGGGATCATCAAAGCCGACCCCGACCTCAAACGTATCCCGGTGATCATGCTGACCACCTCCTCCGCCGAGAAGGATATCCTCGCCTCCTATGACAATTATGCCAATTGTTATATCACAAAACCCGTCGACCTGGATCGCTTTATGGACGTTGTCCGGACGATCGAGGATTTCTGGATCAGCATTGTCAAACTTCCAAAAACCGTACAATAGATGGAGGGCGACATTCAACCGATACATATCCTCGTGGTCGAGGACAACCCGGGAGACCTGTTCCTTTTCAAGGAATTCCTGCATAGCACCGATCTGCCCGTAGCGGAGGTCCGCCACGCCGCAAGCCTGTCGGTGGCAAAGCAATTGCTGGCGATCCACGACATCGATCTCCTGTTCCTCGACCTGTCCCTTCCCGATAGTTTCGGTCTTGAATCCTATACCCAGCTGCAACCCCTTACCCAACGCGTCGCCGTGATCCTGCTCACCGGGCTCAACGATACCAAGATCGCCATGCAGGCCCTCGTCATGGGCGCCCAGGACTATCTCGTCAAAGGCGATTTCGACGAGAAACTGCTCGGCCGCGCCATCCGCTACAGCCTCGAACGTCTCCGCAACCTGCAATACCTCCGCGAAAGCGAGGAACGCTACCGCGAGCTCTTCAACAACAACCCCATGCCGATGTGGGTCTTCGATGCAAAGACATTCCGTTTCCTCGAGGCGAACACGGCAGCGGTACAACACTACGGCTATACCCAGGAAGAGTTCCTGCAAAAGACCCTGGCCGATATCCGCGTTGACGGCAACCGTCAGGAGCTGCTCGCCGAAGTGGAAGCCATCCGGCACAATCGCGACGGCATCAAAAAAGGCATCCTGCAACACGTAAAGAAGGATGGAGATATCATCTTTGTCGATATAGCCTGGCATAGCATCAGCTATAAGGACCAGCCGGCTGTCCTGGTGCTGGCCAACGATGTAACGGAAAGGATCAAGCTCGAGAACGAACTCAACGAACAACGCCTCAACCGCCAGAAGCAGATCACGGAGGCCGTGATCCTCGCGCAGGAGAAGGAGCGGACGGAGATCGGGAAGGAACTGCACGATAACGTCAACCAGATCCTCGGCGCGAGCAATCTCTATATCAACACCGCGATGACCGATGAGGACATGCGCCAGGAGCTGCTGGAACGCAGTACCGAACTGGTAAGCAAGGCCATCAACGAGATCAGGAAGATCTCCAAATCCCTCATCACTCCCGGACTGCGGGAGATCGGGCTGATCGAGTCCATCGAGGATGTCATCGATGACATGAAGCTCGCCAGGGCCGATCTGGCGATCGAGCTCGACCTGCAGAACATCTCCGAGGAACAGATCGAAGACAGGCGGAAACTCACCTTCTTTCGCATCGTCCAGGAACAGTTGAATAATATCGTAAAACACGCCCGCGCCACCCGCGTCCTGATCCGCCTCTCGATGGAAGGCGAGAATATCGTCGTCACCGTCGCGGACAACGGGGTCGGCTTCGACGTCAGCCGGCACCGGAAAGGAGTGGGCATCACTAATATCATCAGCCGGACGGAGCTCTTCAACGGCAAGGTCGAGATCCAGTCCCAACCCGGCGAAGGGTGCACGCTATCCGTGAGCTTACCTGTCTAACCTGCCTGACCCACCTTCCCGCGCCGCCCTAATCCACCGCCCCCTCTCAGATCTTCCTCATCACCTTTATCAACTTCTCCGCAATCACCGCATTCCCCTTATCCGAAGGGTGCAACCCATCATAGGTCATATCCACCGCTTCCACGGGATAGGGATATTCATCCGTAGCCGGATTAAAAGGCACACCGATATAGGCCGGATAGGGCAGATCGCGGTAAGCCCCCGTGGCGCTGTCCTTCAGCCGCTTGAAATGAACTAAATGCGGCACGGCAAGCGCTTTCACATGATATAGGTCCACCGTGCGCAGACCCTCATGCCGCCCGATATCCAGGATCGCCCCGGCCACCTGTTCGAGCGTCTGCCCGGCTTTGGGTTTGTAGGAACCATAGGCATTATTCGTGGGATTGCGGATATACACGAAGTCGGCTCGCGGCATCGGGGTGATGAGAATGATCGCGGCGGTCTTGTTGAGACTGCGGACCTTGTCGAGCAGGACCCGCATACACCCATAAATGGTGCTGTCCCCGGTGGAATGTTGATAGTCAGCCCATGAACCGATCGCGTGACCATGCCACCAGTCGTTCGTTCCCAGGAACACCGTATATACATCACCGGCAGGTATGCCGATCTTGTCGATCGATCGCGCGAAGTTCTGTGTCGTCCATCCATTATGCCCATGGTTGAGATAATGGATATGATCCAGTTTCTCCACCACATCGGTAAGATAGCCTTTTGTGATCCGATTCCCGGTCTCGTCGGGGTGGTCGTTGAGATAGGTGATACTGTCACCGATGGCCACCCAGGTGATCGACCGGTGCGGAGGAAGGAAGGCGGCGAAGACAATGATGGCGGTCAGGAGGATGCAAAAACGTTTTATCATAACGGATGGTTTGGCGATGGAGGTAAAGATAAGGAGAATCCGCTTCTATCATGTCCATAAGACACAGTACTGTAATGGGTTGCATAAAAAAATGCCGGCCTCGAAATTTTGTTTAGCAAACATTTTTGCTATTTTTGTTTTAACCTCCTTTCCAATTTCCACGCACAGATAAGTAATATCCTGTAAAGCCCGGGCGATTCCCCGGAGGGCCACTCTTTTGTCATCAATTTAAAATTGCGATATGTCAGTAACAGCCTATGTAGTGCCATTGCGAAGTGTCGGCCTTGCCGATATCGCTATTGCCGGGGGTAAGAACGCTTCCCTCGGCGAGATGATCACCAACCTGGATGGGATGGGTATCCGTATCCCCGACGGATTTGTCATCACGGTGAATGCCTACCGCGAATTTATCGAATCGGGCCGGTTGGACGCAGAGATCAGAAGCCTGGTAAAAGAGATCGATTTTGATAAGGTGGAATCGCTCAGACGTGCCGGGCTGCGTATCCGGCAACTGATCCGCAACAGTAAATTCCCGCCGGCATTGAGCGCTTCGATCATCGAGGCCTATTATGGACTGTCACGGCAGTACGACCAGGCCGAAACGGATGTGGCGGTGCGGTCTTCGGCGACAGCGGAAGATCTGCCGGATGCTTCCTTTGCCGGTCAGCAGGAAACCTATCTCAACGTACGCGGTCCGGCCGCATTGATGGATTCCGTACGCAATTGTTTCGCCTCGTTGTTCACCGACAGGGCGATCAGCTATCGCGAGAATTTCCACTTCGACCATTTCGAGGTGGGACTATCGGTATGCGTACAAAAAATGGTGCGCAGT
>Ga0070730_10006157_pt1 | contig 10274 bp, 7 predicted proteins | sample Coa_R1_3_FD_66447 | JGI IMG/M metagenome (GOLD analysis project Ga0070730, IMG submission 66447) | Surface soil microbial communities from Centralia Pennsylvania, which are recovering from an underground coalmine fire - Coalmine... | ecosystem: Environmental > Terrestrial > Soil > Unclassified ... | reverse complement strand
CTTCGCCAAGGTGCTGGAGCGGGTCCGCAAAGCCGCCATTGATGTTCAGTCAAGCGCCAATGAGATCCTTATCGCCTCCGAAGAAATGTCCTCCGGCGCTATCCAGCAGGACCAGGAGATCACCAATACCTCCTCTGCCGTGGAAGAGCTCACAGTATCCATGAAGCAGGTGTCGAACAACGCCGAAGCCAGCGCGGAAGCGGCCCGTCGCGCCCTGGACGCTGCTGAGCAAGGCAACCGCGCCGTGCATGACACGCTGGAAGGCATGCAGCGCATCCGCTCTTCCGTGCAAGCCACCGCCAAGCGCATCAAGGCCCTGGGTGACCGCTCGCTGGAAATTTCAGAGATCGTCAACGTCATCAACGACATTACTGAGCAGACCAACCTGCTGGCGTTGAATGCCGCAATCGAGGCGGCGCGCGCCGGGGAAGCAGGCCGTGGTTTTGCCGTGGTTGCCGACGAAGTTCGTAAGCTGGCCGAGCACTCCCGCAACGCCACCAAAGACATTGCGGCATTGATCAAGGCCATTCAGGCCGAAACCAATGACGCCGTGGTGGTCATGGAAGAAGGAACTAAAGAAGTGGAAATCGGGGCCAAGCTGGCCGATCAGGCCGGCAAAGCGCTGGAAGCCATTTCCAATGTGGTGCGTCAGTCCGCCGAACTGGTGCAAGAGATTTCACTGGCCTCTAAACAGCAGGTGCGCGGCACAGAAGGCGTGGCAAATGCCATGCAGATCATCTCCAACATCACCCGCCAGACTTCCCAGGGCGCGCGGCAGACGGCCCGCACCGTGGAGCAACTGGTGCACATGTCAGAGCAGCTCAACGAGGCCCTTTCTCAATTCCGTATCTCTGGGGGATCGGCAAATGAGCCACGGCCTGAGCTGGTGGCCGCCGCACGAAGATAAGGAAACCATTGGATCGTAGAGGAAGCCAAGGACAAGGATCATCGAGCGTCAGCAAGAAAGCTTTACCGCAGAGAACGCAGAGTGGCGCAGAGTTGAACGCAGAGAGATGGCAACGGCTAGGTGGAATCTTTTGTAGAAGCCAGTTTGGGAATTTTTTGAACAAAATTGTTAGGCACTTAATGATGCAACGTAAAGAGAAGAACCATAAAAACTTGAAATTTGATTTTCTCTGCGTCTTTTCTCTGCGCTCTCTGCGACCTCTGCGGTGAATTGAAATTTGAAATGTTGATGGGCACAACAGAACGAAGGGACTTCTGATTTCCGGCTATGATTAGCGAACATGAGCTAAGTGAGATTCGCGGGCTGATAGAAACACGATCGGGAATTCTGTTTGATGAATCCCGCGAGCGCTTCTTCTCCACCCGCGTGCGGGAACATGTTGAAGCGAAGATGCTCACGCATGGCACCGATCTGTTGCGCCTGATCAAGGGTTCCAATGTGGAATATGACGCGCTTCTCCAGAGGCTGCTGACCCAGGAGACCTCGTTCTTTCGTTATCCAGCGGTTTACGAAATCCTGGAGAAGAAGGTATTGCCCGAGTTGCACATGAAGAAGTTCTGGGAGAACCCGCGGTCGTTGCGGATCTGGAGCGCAGGGTGTGCCACCGGAGAAGAGCCCTACAGCATCGCCGTCACCGTTGCCGATGCGCTGGAGTTTGCCGATGCCTGGAACATCCATATCCTGGCCACCGATATCAGCCGCCAGGCATTGGACCATGCTGAGCATGGCATCTACGGCGCCCGTGAATTGGCGCAGGTAAATCCTAAACAAAGAGAACAATATTTTTCCCGGACCGGAGACCACTACGTGGTCAAACCCCGGATTCGCAACATGGTCACATTCGCCCCCATGAATCTGGCCCAGGTGGTTTACATGGGCAAGTTCGACTGCATTTTTTGCATGAATGTGCTGATTTATTTCTCGGAGGAACGGCAGACCCAGTTGATCCAGCGGTTTTATGAGTACCTGGAACCGGGCGGATATTTATTCCTTGGCCATGCCGAGAGCATCGCCAAGTCAGATGTGACATTTGAAACCCATGTTTACCGCGACGCGCGTATCTATCAGAAGCCCGCGACCTCCCGCCGGGCTGCGGTCGCGCAGGAGAGGGCGTGAACGAGCAAGGCGCAGAATTCGTAGAGATTTTTCTTCAGGAAGCCTCTGAGCACCTGCAATTCCTGAGGGAGTACTCCGGCATTCTGCAGGACCCGTATCCTCAGCCGGATGATATTGAGCGCCTGTATATCTCTGCGCACACGCTCGGCGGCACATCAGCTTCTTACGGCTTTCCGTTGTTCTCAGAGGTTTCCGGCAAGCTGGCACATATTTTCCAATACGCAATGAATGCCACCATCGCTCCGGACGCTGCCGGCCCCCTGGTGGAATTCATCTCTGAGGCCATTGCCGTCCTGGAATCTGACCTGCTGATGATCAGCGCCAACGCGATTGAGGCGACCGAAGATATCAACACCTTCAAGCAGAGATATCCGTTTGCCTTCCAGGCTGCAGCAACGCCTGCGGAGACCTCGGAGACAGTAGCTGAGGCCCAAGCTTCGGCCCAGCTCGACGAGAGAACGCAAAAGAGTGAGCCGGCTCCAACCCCAGTCGCCAGCGAGCCTGTACCAACTACGGTTGCCGAAAAGGAGCCTGTTGCTGCTCAGGCTACCCCAGTTCCTGTTGCGCCCGTTCTGGCTGCTCCGGTTCCGCCCGCTCCCGTTTCTGTTTCTCCTGCACCTGTTCCCAAGGCGGCGCCGGCTGTGAAGGTCGCTCCTGCTCCTAAGGTCGAAATTGCACTCCCGTTGCTTCCGCAGGATAGCGAAGTTCCTGCCGAAATCCTGGAGTTTTTTGTCCCTGAAGCAGAAGAGCATCTGCAAGTGGTCACCGACTGCCTGCTTTCGTTGGAGACCAATCCCAATCCTGAGGAAATCAATCGTCTGCTGCGGGCCATGCACACCGTCAAGGGTTCAGCAGCGCAGGTTGGGTTGCAGCGAATTGCCCGGGTAGCGCACCGCGCCGAAGATCTGATTGGACGCTTGCGCGATGGAGCCTTGCGCCCCAGCGCGGAGATCATTGATATCTGTCTGGAAGCTGTTGATATTCTCAAGAAGTTTTTGTACCACCAATGGACGGACGAAAAAGATATGCAGACGGCGGTGCAGCCGCTGTTCGCCCGAATTGGCCGCCTGGCGCCGGAAGAACAGGAGAACGTTGCTGAGACTTCCTTGCCCCCAGTTGAAGCAGCTCCGGTTGCCGACCGTCAAGAATCTCCGGTGTCTGACGATGCCGCCATCCTGGAAATTGATGTTCTTACCGATCATGTTGAGCAGCCCATCGTGGCTGCTCTTGAACCACCTGCATTCGTACAAGCACAGAGCCCCTTCAATGAATTGCATGTCGAGGAACGGCCGGCAGCAGTTCCTGAGAAGCCTGCGGTTGAAAAGGCTGCCGCCGAAAAGATTCATGAGGTAATCCCCGAAAAAGCACTCGACAAGACAAAAGACGCGGAGCTGAAAAAAGAACCGGCCGCCATGCCGCAATCGAAATCTGTCCGCATCGGTCTCGAGCGGCTGGACCGCATGATGAACGCGGTGGGCGAGCTGGTTATCAATCGCACTCGAATGCTGGGCCGGGTCGCTGAATTGGAGCGCCTGGCGGATGTGCTGAATTTTTCCAAGGCACGTATGCAGGATAAGGTCGCAGAATTCCAGGAAAAATACGAATTCGGCCGCATCGCTTCGGCGCCAGTGCGACAAAAATCGTCTCCAGAGATATTTCCCCTGCGTGGCGGATACTCCAGTTACTCGCATTCCTTCGATCATGCGCTGGCGGAATTCAGCGAGCTGGAGATGGACCGCTACGACGATTTCAACATCCTGTCGCGTTCGCTCACAGAAATTTCGGCGGACATCACCGAGGTCCTCACGCAGCTCGATGGGTTTGTGCGCCGTGTCGATTCCGATATCGACGAGTTCACCAAGCTGGCGCATCGCCTTCAGGATGAAATCACCCAGGCGCGCATGGTGCCAATCGGCAATCTCTATACGCGCCTGGCCCGCACCGTGCGCGATGCGGCTAAAGCTTCCAATAAGAAGGTGGAGCTCACGCTGGCCGGCGCCGAGACTGAACTCGACAACAACATCATTCAGCAGATTTCCGATCCTCTGATTCACCTGGTCCGCAATGCTGTCGCCCACGGCATTGAACGTGAAGAGATCCGCTACCAGTCCGGAAAAAGCGATCACGGCAACGTGGCAGTGCGCGCCTACCATCGTGGCAACCACATTTATATAGAGGTGGAAGATGATGGCCGCGGCATCGACTTTGAGAAGGTCCGCAAGACGGCGGTAGAAAACGGCCTGATCGGGGCAGACGCGGCAGCCGAGTTGAGCCAGCCCGATCTATTGGATTTTCTCTTTCACCCCGGATTCTCCACAGCTCCGCGTAAAAGTGAACTGGCGGGGCGCGGCGTCGGCCTGGATGTCGTTAAATCCAATGTCACCCAGTTGAACGGCGAGATCGAGGTAGACACAGAAAAAGGACGCGGCTCACGCTTCACCCTGAAAGTGCCGTTGACCCTCATCATCTCCCAGGCACTGTTTGTCCGCTGCGGCAAGTACATGTTTGCCCTGCCACTGGCTTTTGTAGAAGAGATTCGCCGTCTCAAGGTGCCAGAGATCGAAGAGGTCGGCGGAAAACTGCTGACCAAAGTTCGTGATGTCGTGACGGAGATCGTGCGGCTCGATGCCGCGCTGGGCCTTGAGTCCATCGAGCCGGTCAACGGATTCTTCCGCATGGTGATTGTGAACGTCGCCGGCAGGCAGGTTGGGCTGGTCGTGGAAGAGGTGATCCGCAAGGATGAAATCGTGATCAAGAGCCTGGGTGAGTATCTTCGCAACGTCAAGATGTTCCCCGGCTCTACTATTGCTCCCGACGGCAGCCTGATCCTCTTGATTGACGTGAACCGTTTGGTAGCTGGCGAGGCAATCGAGCACCGCCCGCTGATGACCAGCGCCAATGCTGCCCGCATATTCGCTCCCGGAGCTACTGCGGTGGCGCGTGGGGCCATTCCCTACGAAGCCATCGACGTTGTGCCGGATGAGAAGGTTGTCGTCTTGGTTGATGATTCCATCAGTGTTCGCAAGTTCGTCGGCCGCATGTTAGAGAAAGCAGGCTATCGCGTGAGGCTGGCCTCCGATGGACTGGAAGCCCTCGAGATTGTCACCCAAACACATTGCGATCTGGTCGTGACCGATCTCGAAATGCCGAGAACCAATGGTTATGAACTGATGGCCCATTTGCGCCAGGATCCGCAGACGCGAGATATCCCGGTGATGGTGGTGACGTCGCGCGCAGGAGCCAAGCATCGGGAACGAGCCATGAAGGACGGTGCCGCTTCGTTCCTGACCAAACCAGTGCAGGAAGATCAGTTCATTGCCACCGTAAGCAAGTTAATTGGCGGGGCCGCCAGCGGTCCGGTGCCGAAAGCCGCAGCGGCAGTAATGCAGTAGCGAGAAACTGAACAACGATGGAACCAGGAAAGAAAACTCGGGTGCTGATCGTAGATGACTCAGCCTTCATGCGTAAAGTGCTGCAAAGCATCATTGCGGCCGATCCTCAGCTTGAAGTCTGCGGAGAGGCGCGCGATGGCCGCGACGCCGTGACTCAGACCGAGGCGCTCAAACCCGACGTAATCACCATGGACATCAACATGCCGCACGTGGACGGCCTCCAGGCAACCGAGATCATCATGTCCACCAATCCTCGTCCCATCGTGGTGGTCAGCTCCGAATCACGGGAAGGCGCGGAGGTCACGCTCAAGGCCCTGGATCTGGGCGCCATTGATTTTGTTGCCAAACCCACCGGCGGCATCGATCTCGACATGAATTCGGTGAAAGAAGAGCTTTGCCGCAAGCTGAAGGTGGCCGCCAAAGTCAGGGTGGTTCGCACTGCCACCAGATCAAAGCTGCAGCACGACATCGCTGCGGGTGCGCCCCGCACGGAACCGGTTAGAAGTTTCGAGCAGTCTCTTCAGGAGAACCGCTCTGCCGGCACAGCCGCTGCCGCTGCCCTGGCCCCCGCGCGAGGAAGCGGTAAATTTCCTATCGTAGTGGTTGCCGCCTCCACCGGAGGCCCTGCCACGCTCATGAAATTCGTTCCGTACTTCCCCAAGGACTTTCCCGGCGCGGTGATCCTGGTGCAGCACATGCCCGGCAGCTTCACCTCGCAGTTCAGCCAGCAGCTTCAGGAAGTTGCCCAGATCCGTGTGAAGGAGGCGGAAGCCGGAGAGATCATTGTGCCGGGGCAGCTCTACATTTGTCCGGGATCGCACCACATGCGCGTCTCGCCTACCGGAAGAGTTTCATTGGACGACGGGCCACGAATCGGGGGCTATCGTCCCTGTGCCGATCTGACCTTAGACAGCGCCGCGGACTACGCTGGTCCCATGAGTATCGGCATCATCCTGACCGGCATGGGCAATGATGGCGCTAAAGGTGTGCAGACAATCAAGAACGTAGGCGGCCACGTGATCGCGCAGGATGAGGCCACAGCCGTGATCTTCGGAATGCCCCAGGAGGCCATCAAGACCGGGGCCGTTGATCAGACGCTGCCCATTGAAACCATTTACAACGCGGTTGAAAAACGCGTGCTTTATATTTTCGGCGCGGCCAAGGTAGGCGCACTGTGAGGCCCCAACTGCCCTCGACACCCAAAGGGGCGCGTGAAGACGTGATCGTCTTCACCGTGGGCGGATTCCGCTTTGCGATTGCGGCAAACGCCGTCAGTGAGATCAGGGGTCTCGAGGATTTGCGGCGCTTCTCGATAGGTACGTCGTATCTGCGAACTGCCCAGGTGGATTTTACGGTGGAACGGAATGGCACGGTTTACTTTGTTGTCGATGCTGCGCGGCACTTTCGTCTGCCGCCATCCAAGCCCACCCGCGTGCTGATTCTGCGCCAGACCACTGCAGCCATTCAAGTGGATAGCACCGACCGCATGATGGAGATTTCCGTGCTTCATGCCTTGCCCCAGGCATTCAGTGGCGATGAGCGAAATTGGTACCGGGGGTTGGCTGTCATGAATGGAGATGTGGTTCCAGTCGTGAACCACAACGCTTTCTTGAGCAAAGCGGAAATGGCCGTCCTGAAATCTGCGGTGCAGCGAGTCAAAGGAGCGGCAGCCGTATGAGTGCCGGCGGAGAAAAATCGTTTGTCTTCTTTCCGCTGGGCAGCAAGCGGTTTGCCTTCCATGCCGAAGATGTCACGGAACTGGCCAAGCCCGACCGCTTGCAGGTTTTTCCGCACCGCACCGGTTTGCTGGCAGGAGTACTGGTTCGCCGGGGAAGGATCGTTCCAGTGCTGGATGTGGCCCAGATACTCGTAGGGCCAGATGCGCCGGCTCGAAAGTTTTACCTGATTGTGAACCGCCGCTATAGCGGACGGCAGGAGTGGACCGCCATTCCTGTAACAGGAGAGTGCGAACTCGCCAACGCCGAGCCCATGCTGCCCTCCGGCAAAATGCCTTCCTACGTGACCGGATTGCTCGCCCTGAACAATGAAGTTGTGGAAGTAGTGAGCCTGGAGAAGCTGCTTTCTGAGGGGGGCACGGCATGAGCAAACTGGCCTCTCGCCCCGCCAAGATCCTGGTGATTGACGCGAACGTGTTTTTTGCGCGCCGGCTTTCCGACGCTCTGAAGCAGGAAGGCTTTGAGGTTGTTCATAGCACCCAGTCAACCTACGCCCTTACCATGCTCGAATATGACACACCTTCCGCCATCTTGTGCTCTACCGGCCTGCGGGAGATCAACGCGCACGATCTGGCTCCCATTGTGCATGCCGATCCCAAAACCGTGCTGATTCCGGTGATCGCCATGGGCGAAGGTGGAGACCAGGCGTTGATGGAAGCCTTTCGCGCCGGTTGCGCCGACTACGTGGATAAGCGCCTGGGGCCGGAGTTGATTGCTGCCCACGTCAAGACCTTTCTGCGCAGCAACGCCGAAGGCTTCCAGCCGGTGCAGATGCTGGGTTCATCCGATACGGCGCTCAGCGGCAGCCTGTCGCATCTCGATCTGCCGGGCGTGGTGCAGATGCTGGCCCACTCGCGGCAGAGCGGCTCGCTCTATGTGAACGCCGGGCGCATCGATGGATTTGTGTTTTTCGAAAACGGCATCATTTCTCATGCCGAGAGCGGTGATCTGATTGGAGACGATGCTGTGGTGCATATCGTGAAATATTGCAATGGAGTTGAAACCGGCTCATACAAATTTGTGCCGGGAGCGAGCGCGGCCACCCGTACCGTGCTCAGGTCGGCGACTGAACTGATGCTGGAGGCCCTGCGTGAATGGGACGAAGCTGCCCAGGACAGTGCCGAGGGAGGAATCTGATGAGCACGACCCCCACTGTCTATTTCATCGACGACAGCGCGACCATGCGCGAGGTGATCAAGATCGCCTTCCGTCGGGAAAACATCAACGTGGTTGCCTGCCACGATGCCGCCAGCGCCCTGGGCGAGATCGAAAAGGCCAAGCCCGATATCGTGATCACCGACGTGATCATGCCCGGAAAAGACGGCTATGAAGTCTGCCAGCACATCAAGAACCATGCGACGTTGTCGAAGACGCCTGTGATACTGATGTCCGGAGTAGTCAATCGCGCGGTGGCCGAAAGGGCGTTCCTGGTCAAAGCCGACGAACTGCTGCGCAAACCCTTCCAGCCCCAAGACTTGATCACCCGCGTGAAACATCTGCTGAAGCCAAACGGCACACCCGCTCCAAATCCGGTGGCCGCAGCCAATGCCGCTGTGGCCCTGAGCAGCATCTTCTCATCGGCCGCTCCGCCCCCCCAGCCTCGTCCTGCTGCTGTGCCGGGGCCACGTCCAGTTCCCGCGATGGCCACAGCCGTGGCTACCGCTCCTGCATCATCACCATCACCAGTTCCCAGTACGGTGGCGACCATGCCGTTGCCAACCCCGGTGGCTAGTGCCCCGGTAGCCGCCAAACCCCTGGCTAGCAGCGACGTCGCCAAACTGAAGATCGAGATCATGCGCCTCGAAGGGCTGGTGAAGAAACTACAGTCCGAACTGACGGCCGAGCGTGAATACTCCCACGCGCTCGAAGCGCATGTTAAGACTTTGCAGGAAGCAGATTAGCTGCAATATGTACTAAAGGAGCAAGTCTTCGGATGCAATGCTGACACCGGCAGCCGCTTGTTCTCCTTCGATTCGGCCAGCAGTTCATCAATCTCCACCGTCACCGGATGCACCACCATATCCCGGCGCAGTTCCTCCGCAAAAGGCCCGACGGCGTTCCTGGTCTGTGTCCTTCTTGGTCCGATACATTCCATGAGTCAGTTCGACGTATGCTGGAATCCGGGCGCAAGTCGACAGGCTCCGGATTCTCGGTCTCCACGACAAATAGACGAAGTTCTCCAAAGACTAACTCGGCTTTGAAACTGCGAAAGAGTTTCAGGCGACCGCAGACATTTCGATGGATTGCTCGGGTCCGGATACACCTTGCTTCGTACCTGAAGGCGAGAATAATCTCTCCAAGTATTTCGTATCCAGAGTGCCGCGCATGAATTCTTCATCTTCCAGAATGCGTTTGTGGAGCGGAATCGTCGTATGTATGCCTTCCACGATGAACATCGCCAACGCGCGCCGCATCCGCATGATGGCTTCGTGGCGGTCTTGGCCGTGAGTGATTAACTTTGCGATGAGGGAATCATAATAAGGCGGAATTACGCCGCCGCTATACGCGGCAGTGTCTACGCGGACCCCCGGACCGCCGGGCACCTGAAAAGTGGTGATCTTTCCCGCGGAAGGCGTAAACTTTTCCGGATGCTCGGCATTAATGCGGCATTCGATGGAGTGGCCACGGCGTTCTAACCTTGGAATGATATTTTCGATCTTCGCACCACAAGCTAAGAATAGTTGGGACTTTGCCAGATCAATCCCCGTGACCATCTCCGTTACTGGATGCTCCACTTGGATACGGGTGTTCATCTCTATAAAATGGAGGTTTCCAGCCTCGTCCATCAGGAACTCGACAGTACCTGCATTCACATATCCGATCTTCGAAAGCGAATGTTCCAGCTTCTCTGTGATGTACGTGCGCAACTCTTCGCTGACTCCGGTTGAAGGTGATTCTTCCAAGAGCTTTTGATGCCGGCGCTGGATACTGCACTCCCGCTCTCCCAAACAGACGACCCGTCCATGGGTATCGCCCAGGACCTGAAACTCAATATGTCGTGGACGATCAATGAATTTTTCCATATACAAATTTCCATTGCCAAAAGCCGCGGCAGCCTCGGCA
>Ga0070730_10006156_pt1 | contig 10274 bp, 7 predicted proteins | sample Coa_R1_3_FD_66447 | JGI IMG/M metagenome (GOLD analysis project Ga0070730, IMG submission 66447) | Surface soil microbial communities from Centralia Pennsylvania, which are recovering from an underground coalmine fire - Coalmine... | ecosystem: Environmental > Terrestrial > Soil > Unclassified ... | reverse complement strand
GGCCCGATGGTCCAGGAGTTCTCCGACGCCGCCTTTGCCCTGACCAAGCCCGGCCAGATCAGCGCCCCGGTGAAAAGCCAGTTCGGCTGGCATATCATCCGCCTGATCGAGCGGGGTCCGCAGCCGCTCAGCCAGACCGATCTGGACAAAGCCAAGAGCATAGCCTTTGACAATTGGCTGAAGAAGGAAAAGGACTAATCGAGCATCACGCTCCAGATCCCGGCGACGGCGACGTCGTTCCCGACGCAGCCCCCGCTGCCGACCGTGCCACCGTTCGGGACGACCCCGCCGGCCAGCAGCCAGTATCTATCCGGCATTGCCGGGTGGGAGGCGGAGATATGGGCTGTGGGCTATTTCACCGGGAATACTGGGGATAGGGCCTGGATGTTCCATATCGTGCTACAATACTATAGCAATCCCTGTGCGGCCACCGCGCATCCCGGAGACGGTGGCCGCCGGCTCCCCCCGGCGCGATCGCGCCGGCAGCCGCGGGGCCCCTCACTTGCGGTCGCGGCGGTCGGGATCGCGGCCCGGCAGGCGGTCGCCGAGGAAGCCGCCGAAGAGGGAGCGGACGAAGCTGCCGCTCTGGATATCCCGGCGCAAGGTGTCTTTGGCCTGGCGCTCCTCGGGCGTGAGGATGGCCTGAGGATTGAGCCAGCCGGTCCGCGCGTTGCGCCCCCCGATCAGCGTGGCTCCCAGCTCCTTCCCGGGGCCGCTCTCCAGGTCGGCCGGGTCGCTCGCGGCCACCAGGTCGCGCAATTCGGCCAGGGCGATCTGATAGCGGTCGATCCAGCCGAGCAGGTTCTCCCGGTTGGCCACCAGGTCGGCCCGCGCCGCCAGCGGGTCGCTGGAGGCCATGCGCGTGGCTTCGCGGAACGCGCCGCCGGCCAGGGGGCTCATATCGCGCCACGAGGGACTGCTGCCGAGGACGTGCATCAGGGCGAAGCTGGTCAAGACCGGCAGATCGTGGATGGCGGCGTGGAAGCTATCGTGCTCTTGCGGGTCGGTGAAGAACGGCTGCGCCCCCAGGGTCTCGGCCAGGCTGATAACCTGATTCACGGCGGCTTCCGTCGCGCTGGCCAGGGGCATAATACAGTAGGGCGCGCCACGGAAGAGATCGGCGTCGGCCGGCTCGTCGACCACGGCGTCGGGGTTGATCGCCGGGGCGAGCACGCGCCGGGGCAGGGGGTGCCCGCCGACGAAGCTCACCCCCGGCGGCAACAGCGCGGCCGCCCAGGCGAGCACCTGGCGCTTGCCGGCCGCGGTATCGGTCACGGTCGCGCCTTCCGGCAGCTGCGGGGCGATCAGCCGCAGCATCTCGTGGATCTGGCCGGTCGGCAGGGCGAGGATCACGAAAGCGGACTCGCGGACGGCGGCGGCGGGGTCCCCGGCCGTGCGGTCCACACTGCCCAGCTTCGGCGCCCGCTGCTGCGTATCCGGGTCGGGATCGTAGCCGACAATCGTGAACGGGGTGCCCTTCCCGTCGGGCGACTGCATATGGCGGTGCAGGGCCAGGCCGATCGAGCTGCCCACGGATCCCAGGCCGATAATCGCAATTTGAGCCATCTCAGGTCCTTTCCGCTAGGAGGCAGATCGCGGGGGGTGGGCCGGCCGCCGGCTACGCCCGCGAGAGAAAGAAAAACTCGGCCAGCGCCAGGACGACGAAGAGGAGCAACGCATTCAGGCCATTGAACACCGAGAACAGCACCATACTCAAGCAGGCCACGACATAGAGCGCCAGCAGGCCCGCCTGCCGGACGGCACGCCGCAAATCATGCCGGCGCAGCCGCCCGGTGAACAGGACCCAGCCCAACGCATAGAGCGGCGGGGTGAGCCCGGCGACCAGGGCGCCAAACAGGAGCACCAGGAACCCGGCGATCGACACCGCGGTCGACCCGCTGGCGCTCGGGGGCACGAAAATCAGTAGATAGCCCAAGACCGCCCAGGTGATCGTGCCGAATAGCCAGAACAGGCCCAGGCGCAACGCCTGCGTGGTCGCCCAGAACAGCGCGGCCGGGCCCACCACCAACAAGGCGTAGACCCCCAGCCGCAGGGGGTCCCAGGGGTCGGGCAAGGTCTCGACCTGGCGCCGGGCCAGCAAGCCGACCAGCAGGAGCAGAGCGCCGGCCCCCCCGAGCGCCACGCCCCAGAGGGCACTGGCGCCGGGGGAGCGATTCTCGGCCATGCGCTTAGTTCACCTGGGCCAGCGAGCCGCCGGACGTCTTCACCACGTCGATGCGCGCGGCGAAGGCGTCTTTCAAGTCGTCGATATGGGTGATCACCAGGATCTTCTCGAAATCGTCCTGGATCGAGCGGATCGCCTGCACCAGGCGATCCCGCCCCTGGGCATCCTGGGTGCCGAAGCCCTCGTCAATGATCAGCGTCTGGAGCTGGGCGCCGGCGCGGCGGGCCAGCAGCTTGCTCAGGGCGATGCGCACAGCAAAGTTGATGCGGAAGGCCTCGCCGCCGCTGAACATCTCGTACTTGCGGGCCACGCCCGCCCCATCGGTGATCCGGATATCCAGCGTCTCGATCGTGCTGTCTTTGCTCTTGGCCTGCTTCTGCGTCTCGAAGACCAGGTGCATTCGGTTATCGGTCATGCGGGCCAGCAGCGTATTGGCGTCGTCGGCCAGCTCAGGCACCACCTGCTCGATGATCATTGCCTGGATACCACCTTTGCCGAAAGCGCGGGCGAGGTCGTCAAAAATCCCCTTCTCGGTCGCCGCCCGCACCAGTTCGGCCGCCTTGATCCCCCGCTCCGTCTCGGCGGCCGCCACAGCCTCCAACTCCTGGGCCTTGGCGGCCTGGCCCCGCGCCAGGGTGTCGCAGCGTTCGCGCTCATGTTTCACGATGGCATCCTGCTGCCCCGCCTGCCGGCGCAGCTCGGGCAGATCGACGATGGCGGCGGTCAGCCGGGTTTCTTCGGCACGCTCGCGCGCCAGCCGCGCCCGGTGCATGGCGAGGCGGTCGCGCTCACTGGCCAGGCGGGCAGTGTCCGATTCGAGCTTCTCCTGGGCCGAGCGCAGGTCGGCCCAACGGCTTTCGTACACCGCCAGCTGCCGGGCTTCCGCCTCTACCCGGTGGTGCTCCTCCGGATCATAGGCCAGGCGGGCCAGTTGGTCCTGGGCGTCCTGGAGGGCGGCGCGCTCACTCGCGGCGTAGTCGCCCGCCGCGAGGCGCGCTTCCAGGGCCTGTTGGCTCGCCTGCTCGCGCAGCATCCGCGCCTGGGCGTCGGCCGCGGCGTTCACGTCCCGCTCCAGCGCCGCTTCTCGCTTCTCGGCCATCGGGCGGGCCTTGAGCTGGATCTCTAGCTCGGCGATTTGCGCCTGGATCGCGGCGATCTCGTGCTGGAGGGCGTCCGTTTGCCGGGTGTTGGCTTTCCACTGCTGGCGGCGCGCGGCGATGTCCTGCTCGTAGCTGCTGCGCACCCGCTCCAGGGCGGCCGCGTCGAGGAGCAGCCCGCAGAGCGGGCAGGGCGCGTGCCCCTGGCGCTGCGCCGCTTCCGCCGCGGCAATGCCGGCGTTGAGTAGCTTCAGCTTGGCGTGCAGCCCGTCGGCCTCCTCTTTCAGCTTCTCGTTCGCCCCCTTCAAGCCGGCCACCTGCTGCTGCAGCGTATCCAGCGCTACGTGCGCGGCGCGCCAGGCCTCGTCCACGGCCAGCAGCGCGGTTAACCGGGTGCGGGCCTCGGCCAGCTGGCGCAGATAGTCCGCATGCTGCGCCGCCACGCGCCCCTGCTCGGCGATGCTCCGCCCCAACATCGCGATCTCATTGGCCAGCATATTGCGGCCCTGGTCGATCGCCCGCTCCAGCCGGTGGATCTCACCCTCGACGGTGCGGCAGGCGCGGGCCAGCTCGCTCAGCTCCCCCAGGCGGGCGCGCAAGGTCTGCAAGCGCTCGTAGTTGGCCGTGATGCTCGCGCGCTGGGCGATCACCTCCTGGTAGCGGAGCAAATTCGCTTCGAGATCGTGGATCGCCCGGTCCGCTTTGCTGATCTCGACCTCGTCTTGCGCGGCACGAGCGCGGATATTGGCGAGCTCGGTTTCATCTTTGGCCAGGGCGGCGACCAGCAGCCGCAGCCGCTCGGCATCCGTCGCCGCGCCCTCCAGCGTCTGCTGGGCCGCGTGCAGGTAGACGGCGATCTCGGCGGCTTCCTGCTCCAGCTCCGACTTACGCGCGATCTGCCGGTCCAGGTCCTGCAGGGTGACGGCCAGGGCGCGCCGATCCGATTCCCGGGCGCGCCCCAGCTCGCGCGCGCGCTCGGCCAGCACGTCGTAGGCTTCCAGCCCCAGGATGCGGGCCAGGATATCTTTACGCTCGGTGGGGTTTTTGATCGTGAACTCGTCGGCCCGGCCCTGGCGCAGAAACGCCGAATTGACAAAGGTCTCGTGGTCCATGCGCAGCCGCTCAGTGATCTGGCGCTGGGTATGGCGTAGGTTGTCGCCGCTGATATCGCGCCAACCCCGCTCCGGGTCCCGCACCTGGAAAGACAGCCGGCCGATGGTCGTCTTCCCCTTGCGCGAGCGGCTGCGCAGCACGCGGTACTGCTGGTCGCCGAGCCCGAACTCCAGGTCGACGCCCATCTCGGTCTCGCCCTGGGTAATCAGGTCCTCGTCGTCGGCGTGGGCCTGGGCTTCGCCCCACAGCGCCCAGGTCATCGCCGTGAGCAGCGCCGACTTGCCGGCCCCGTTCTCGCCGGTCAGGCAGGCGATGTGGATGGGCGCGAAATCGATCGGCGCGCTCTGGCCGCGATAGCTCATGAAGTTCTTTAAGGTCAGGCGTAGCGGGATCATGGGGTGGCAGGCTCCTTCGACGCGGGCGTGTATGCCTTCATTATACCATAACGGCCCGGCCGCCGGTTCAGGACCGGCCTATGGGTCAGGCGCGATGCGTACTAGCGAGAGCAAGGGTAGCCCTAAATCACGTATTTTGATCAGCACTCCATGCAAGGCGGTTTGATCTACCAGGGGACCCATCAGGATGGTTTCCCCATTGCTTACCAGCGTGATGGTCAATCCCTCAAACCAATCCGACCATTCACTGTCCAGATGCCCCTTGACGACGATCTGATAGATCTCTTGTCGAGCTTGTTCGCTTTCCATGCCTGTTCTCCTTGCGCTCCTTCCTGCGCTCCTTCCTGCGCTCCTTCCTGCGCTCCTTCCTGCGCTCCTTCCTGCGCTCCTTCCTGCGCTCTCACCGTCAAGGGAACATCGTGGTCAGCGTGGGTGCCAGGTCACCTTCCCGCCCGTGCTGGTTAGCCCGCAGGTGGTGGTTCTGGCAGGGGCGCCGCGGCCGCGGCCGCCGATGGACGCTGGCGACTCTGGATGATGGCCAGACCGGTGAGAGCCAGCAGCCCGCTGATGCACAGCCAGGCGAACAGGTCACCGATCGTGGCGTAGATGGTGCGGACTCCGTGTATCGGCACGTCGGCGACCAGGACCTGTTGGTCGGTGGTGAAGTAATCGGAGGCGGCCAGGACCCGACCTTCGTAATCGACCGCCGTCGAGAGCCCGCCGCTTGCCTGACGCACGAGGGAGAAGCCGTTTTCCATCGCCCGGAAGGTGGCGCGTTGGGTATGGGCGGGGTCGATCGCCTGCCAGTCGTCGGAAGGCCCGAACAGCAGGTCGGCTCCGGCCTGTCCGGCCTGGCGGATCATGCCCGGAAAGTCTTGATCGAAACAAATCACATTGGCCAGCCGCCCATACGGGCTATCGACCAAGGGCACCTTGCCATCGCCCAGGACGAAAAGGCCTTCTTCCCCAGGGGCCGGGTGGGTCTTTTCGTAAGTCCAGACCACGTTGCCCGTGGGATCCAGCAGTACGGCTTCGTCCAAAAGAAATGGAGGTTTGCCGCCGGCGGGCAGGAACACGGCCAGCCCCAAGTCCAGGTAGATGCCTTCCTGCCGGGCCAGGGCGCCAGCCCGCCGGATCAGGACCGGCGCGTCTTCTTGCAAGATGGCGGCGCCCGTTGGCGACGATTCGGGCCAGAGGACGATTTTGGCCCCGGCGCGCGCTTCCTGTTGGCTGCGGGCGAAAAGGTCGTCGTCGATCGTGGTGAAGGCGGCGCGGGCCAGGGCGCGGTCGGCCGGAGTGGCCTGCCCGGCCAGCAACAAGTCCAGGGTCCGGTGCGGCAGTTGCTGGTTGAACGCGGCGACCGCCGCCTGGGAAGCACTGAGCCCCGCGACGCGTACCGTGGTCGCTTCCGGCGGGAAGAGCGCCAGCCGGGCGCCGCCCCCCAACAGCACCACGGCGAGGACTCCGGCATACAACAACCCGCCGCCGCGCACCACGGGCCAGGCAAACCCGCGCTCCCACGCCCAGTTGACGACTGCCGCGCCCCAGGCGATCAAAAAGGTGATGCCCCAGATCCCCGTCACCGACACCAATTGCAGGAGGGGCAAGTCCCCATACTGCGAGTAAGCACTGGAATAATAGGACCCTAAGGGGCCGAAAGAGCTGAGGTACTCCAGCGTCGTGACGGCCAGGGGAAAGACCAGGGTCCCGCTAAAGCCGTGGAGCCGGGGCGCCAGGAGGCGGTCGGCCAGGAAGGACAGGGTCGCCACCAGGGAAGTGAACACGACAAGGGCATAGGGGATAATGCCGGGATACAGAATGGTCCCCTGGGTGACAACAGCCGCGGCCGCCGACCGGACCAGCCAGGCCAGCAAGAGGCCGGGAAGCAGGCGCTGGGTGCGGACGAAACGCAGCAGAAACACCGGCGCGAGCCAGGCCGCCAACGGGATGACCCACCGGCCCCCCGCGAACAGCAGCAAGGCTGCCGCCACAGCCAGCCAGAGGTACGATCGTCGATCCGGGGTGTGCGCCGGAGGGATGGTGCGCTTAAACATCGTTGGAACTCCTCTCTTGGATTCCCCACTCAACGTTCTCGCCTGGTTTAGCGACCAGACAGCTTGGTGAATCTGTAGCTCGATCATGAATGGTGTTCTGAAAAGCAGTGTACCAGGCGGCAGGGTGGGTGGGCACCCATCCAAGGGTGGGAACGGGGGGTGGGTTTTCCTGGACGTTAAGAAAGCAGCGGGGTGGGCAACCGATGAAAAGGGGGAATCCAGCAGGAGTGCTACACGAGGTTGAGCTCCCGTGCTCTCGCGATGGCCTTCGTCCGGCTCTCGACCTGGAGCTTGCCGTAGATCGCGTTGACATACCATTTCACCGTGCTCACCGCGATCACGAGCCGGTCCGCAATTTCACGATTGGAGCAGCCGGCGATGATCAGCCGCAGCACCTCCCGTTCGCGTTCGCTCAACGGCTCGCCGAGCGGGACCATTCCCGATCCCGGTCCCGCTACCGCAGCGGGCGACCCGTCCTCGTCAGGCGCGCGGCCCAGCAGAGTCAGGAGTTGTTCGCGATAGTGCGGGGAGCCGGGCAGCTCCCCGGGCGGTCGATGGCGCATCTGCACCAGCAAATGCGCCATGGGTGCCCCTTCATCCACAAAGAGACGGATGTAGCCCTCCGGTTCGGCAAGGGCCAGGGCGCGCGCGAGCCGCGCGAACGCCTGATTCCCCGCACCGGACGCGTGCAAGGCTTCGGCTTGCAGCATGAGAATCTCAATCACACTGCCCGTGCGACCCTGCGCCTCGGCCAGTTGCAACAGGTTTGCGAGCCACTGCGCGGCCTCGTCGAGCCGGCGCTGGCTGAGGAGGACGCGGACCAAGGTCAGATACTCACGCTCCCGTACATGGTGCAACTCCTGGTCCACGCTGAGGCCGCTGCGCTGTACCCAACCCCCGGCCGCCGCCGCATCCCCTTGCCTGAGGAACAACCAGGCCTGAGCGGCGGCGACGTGCGCGGCGCTCGACTGGGCAACGTGCGGCCGCTCCGCGAGCTGTAACGCCTGCCGCATCAGTGCGCTGGCCCCCTCGGCCTCGCCCCGCGCCTGCTTGACGAAGGCCAACCCGATATAGGCTTGCAGGATCACCTGCGTATTCCCGGTCTGGGCGCCGAGCGTGATCCCTTCTTGGAGCAGGGCGGTCGCGCCGTCCAGATCGTTCCATTCACACTCCAGCAGGCCCCGGCCCACATAGGCCGGAGCCAGCGCCGGTTGCTGCCCACCCCGCTCCAGGGCCTGCTGAAGTGCCTGGCGATAGGTCTGATCTGCTTGATGCAGATGGCCTTGGAGGATTTGCAACTGCGCCAGATCATGGGTCACCAGAAAGACCGCATAGAGGTGATTGACGTCCCAACTGATGTGAGCGGCTTCTACCAGTGCCAGGCTCGCGGCCCCCATCGCGCCGCTCAACCAGTGGGCTTTGCCCAGATACCAGGCGACATACGCCCGGGCCAGGCTCTCCCGCGGGAGATACGCCAGAGCCAGACGTGAGAGCGTGATGGTGCGCGGAAGATCTCGCTGAGTGAGAGCGATAGACGCACGAATTGCGGCTATCCGGCCCCTGATTTCGGCCGAGCTCTGCGCCCCACTCGACATCGGCGGTTGCGCTGAATGGTCATCCGCTACCGGATGGAGGCCAAAGGTGCGCTCGATGTCCTGAAGATGCAGCTCAGCAGCAGCATTTTTCCCACTGACGAACAGTAGCCACCCCTGCAAAACAGCGATCTCGATGTTGGAGCGTACCAGTTGATCGGGTAGCGCGGCGACCCAGCGTTGGAGGGTGGCGATCTCACCCCGCCGGACAAGAGCGTTAAATGCTTGCTCAATCAGGCGGGCGGCTTGCGTGAAATCGGGGGCCGCCAGCGCGTGGTACACGGCGTCGTGCGTCAGACCTTGCTGCTCATACCAGGCGCTCGCGCGCCGGTGGAGGGCGGGCACCAGCGCAGGATGTTTGCGCTGCAAGCGATGGCGCAACGCTTCGGCGAAGAGCTGGTGATAGCGATACCAGCACCCCTCAGCATCCAGCGGCAAGAGAAAGAGATTGGCCTGTTCTAACTGCTCCAGCAGCGCCTGCCCGCTGGCCTCCCCACCAGGCACACCCAGCACGGCATCACAGAGTGATCCCTGAAGTCGTTCCAGAATCGCGGTCTGGAGCAGAAAGGTCTGGATCGGCGCGGGCTGCTGAGCCAGGACCTCCTCAACCAGATAGTCGATGATGTAGCGGTGGCTGCCGGTAAACGCCTGGAGAAAGCCGGCGACGTCCTTGTGCCCTTGCAGCGAAAGGGCCGCCAGCTTCAGCCCCGCAATCCAGCCTTCCGTGCGGGCCGCCAACGCCGCGACGTCTGCGTCTGAAAGCTCCAATCCGCGCCCCCGAGTCAGGAATACCGCAGTTTCCTCAGCGGTGAAGCGCAGATCCGCTGCGCGGATCTCGGTCAAGTGCCCACGCGTGCGCAGGCGGGCCAGGGGCAGAGGGGGGTCGGCCCGTGTCGCCATCACCAGGTGGAGGTGAGGGGGCAGATGGTCGATAAGATAGGTGACCGAGCGATGGATCGGGGGCGCCGTGATCAAATGGTAGTCATCCAGCACCAGGGCAACCTCGTGCGGCAGGGTAGCCAGCGCATTGATCCAGACAGTCAAGACGGTTTCGATGGCTGGAAGAGGCGAGAGAGGGGATCCCTGAAGGAGCGCCAGGGCGGATGCACCACTGTCCGGATAGATACGCGCGAGAGCCGTGAACAGATAGGACCAGAAGCGGGTGAGGTCATCATCGGCCGGCTCCAAAGATACCCAGGCCGATCGCAGAGGAGCGTGCTCCAGCCAGGTAGAGAGGAGAGTCGTCTTGCCAAAGCCGGCCGGGGCGGCGACGAGGGTGAGGGGGCGTTGGCTGCCTAGTTGGAGCTGGCTCATCAGGTGCGGGCGCGGAATCAGGTCGGCACCGACCGCGGGCCTGACGAGTTTCGTGACCAGGAGCACTTGCTCACTCGTGAGACCTTTCGCGTCCCCTGCGGCCAGCGCGTCCTGGGGGGCAAGATTGTTTGGCATCGGTTTTGCTCTCCTACAGCTCTCCTACAGCTCTCCTACAGCTCTCCTACAGTAGAATGCGGCTCTAGCGAGCGCTGGCCGCCCGCCTCCGGGCGGGCTTAATAAAAGAGCAGGGGCAAGGACCGGACGGCGATGTTCGTGATCACGAGCCCTCCATCCGGGCCGCGCCGCGCCTGGAAGCTGTAAATGTCGGTCACGGTGTCCAGGGGGCTCGCGCCGTGGTAGAAGGTGAGGGAGGCCGTGAACCGGCCGCCGGTACTGCCGCGCCCGCCGCCCGCGGCCAGGGGCACCTGGAAAGCCACACGATCGGCGGTCAGGGCAAAGCCCCAGTAGCCGAAGTGGTCCGCAGGACTGGCCGTGCCTCCGCTACGATAGACATCCAGCACCAC
>Ga0070730_10006155_pt1 | contig 10274 bp, 6 predicted proteins | sample Coa_R1_3_FD_66447 | JGI IMG/M metagenome (GOLD analysis project Ga0070730, IMG submission 66447) | Surface soil microbial communities from Centralia Pennsylvania, which are recovering from an underground coalmine fire - Coalmine... | ecosystem: Environmental > Terrestrial > Soil > Unclassified ... | reverse complement strand
CGGCTCCACGAGGTACGCACCCGGCTCCACGAGGTACGCACCCGGCTCCACGAGGTACGCACCCGGCTCGGCGGGGTACGCACCCGGCTCGGCGGGGTACGCACGCCGCTCCGCGGGGGACGCACGCGGCTCCGCGGGGGACGCTCACCAGCCGACGTCGCCGCCGCCGCGGTCGATCGTGTAGACGCTCGCCGCCTGGTTGTAGAGGCCCGTGCCCGAGCCGGGGCTCGTGACGACGACGTTGGTCGCCGTCGCGATGCCGGACGCCGACTGGTCCACGTGGATGCCGTAGGTGCCGGCGTTCGCGATGGTCATCGTGTCGAGCACGAGGTCCTGGATGGCGTCGTTCGGACCGAGCAGGTAGACGCCCGAGAACGTGGGGCTCTCGATGTCCACGTTCTGCACCTGCACGCCCGTGATCGCGCTCGACTGCTGGGTGCCGGCGATCGTGAGCGCGCCCCACTGCCTGCCGAACATGCCGCCGCCGGCGCGGGTGAGGGTGTTGCGTGCGACCGACGTCGTGCCGGCGAAGGGGGTCGAGCCGAAGTCCTGATCGACGAAGACGCCCGGGTACGTCACGGTGTCCGCGCACGTGCTGTCGCGAACGGCGTTGCCGTTGCCGCCGTAGAGGGCGAAGCAGCTCGCCCGCCAGGTCACCTGCACGCTGTCGAACGAGAACACGTTGTTCGAGTTGGCCCCGGGGCCGCTGGACCACGACGCGAACGCGTCGTCGCCCGTGTTGCGGGCGTGGCACTGCTGGACGGTCGCGTTGGAGGTGCCGGTGTTGAGGTTCACGCCGTCGGCGAAGAGATCGCGGATGCGGCATCCCGAGATGACGATGCCGTTGACCGCGGGGCTTCCGCTCTGGCCGATCCAGGGCCCCGTCGTGAAGTGCTCCATCCACACGTTGTCGAGGCGCGAGTTCGCGCCGAAGGGACCGCCGAACGCGTGCACGCCGTGGGCGTCGTCGCGCAGCGTGACGTCGCCCAGGACGGTCATGTCCGAGAACTGGCACCACCCGCCGCCGCAGACGAAACCGGAGGCGGCGCCCTGGATGGTGGAGCGCCACATGCCCGCGCCCCGCACGGCCACGTTCTGGGCCACGAGGGTGGTCCCACCGTCGTTGAACGTGCCGGGAGGGATCCACGCGACCTTGTTCTCGACCGAGGCCGCGTTGAGGCACTTCTGGATCGCCGCGCCGTCGTCGCTCCCGTCGTCCGGGGTCGCGCCGTAGTCGGTGATCGAGAGCGAGTTCGCGACGCGCGCCAGGGGCGCCGGCGCATACTCGAGATCGACGAGGTCGACGACGTACCACGGCGCCGTGTCCGACGCGTCTTGCTGCAGGGCGATCGTCGCGCCCGCGGGGACGTCGGCCGGCAGGAGCACGCGCGCTTCGTCGTAGAAGTGGCGGGCGAAGCCGTCGGAGGGCGTGTTGGTCGTCGCGTCGGTCTTCGTGGGGTCGCCGTACGCCCACGCGTAGTGCGACGTGAGCTGCAGCGAGGCGACGCGGTTGGCTCCGACGTAGACGCCGAGCGTGGCGCGGATGCCGTTGCCGTCCCCCGAGTCGGGGATGGCGTAGCGCACGACGACCGAGTTGGTGGCGCACGCCGTGGTGAAGGAGATGCGCTGCCCCGCGCCGCTCAGCTTCACGGCGCGGCGCCCCGAGGACTCGCCGGCGATGCTGTTGAAGACGTTCCCGTCGTTCACGGCGCGGCTCGGGCCGAGGACCGTGCCGCTCGTCGTGCCGTCCTCGGCCTCGTACTCCTGGTAAGGGACGGCCGCACCGCGCGCGGGTGGCGTCCCGCAGGGCGGGGGGGGAGGCGGCCCGTCGTTCGTCGGCGCAGCGTCGTGGTGCACGACCACGCCGACGTCCGGCGCCGCGTCCTTCGCCCCGGCGTCGACGCCGGTCGTCGCATCGATCGGGGACGACGCGTCGCTCGTGGACGCGTCACCTCCGGAGAACGGCGTGACGGGAGTGCTGCCTGCAGAGCAGCCGACGAACGTCGCCGCGATGGCCAGTGACGTGCGCGCGTGGGCCCCCCAGGGTCGACGTCGCATGAGGAAACAATACCATCTCGAAACACACTCGAAAATGTAGGCAACCGGAACATTCGACCGTTGAGCGCGCGAGCACCGAGAAATTGGTAAAGAACCGAACGTGACCGTGCGTGAGCATGCGTGAGCGTGTGTGCGGGTCAAGCTCGACGATTGACCACGTTCTTGCTGGCAATTTCATCCGACGGACACAAACTGGAAACCTCGTATCGGAGGTGCTCCTCATGCACGTTCGTCGGATAGGTGCCGCGAGTGCTGCTGCCGCGCTGGCCGTCCTCGAGGCGTCGGCGTGCGCGAACGGCGGGAACGCCGACGACGGCATGTCCGATGCGGCCGGCGACCGCGTGGGGCACGAGGCAGCGCCCTCGCTCTACGACGCGGGCAACCAGCCGGAGGCCCCGGTCTCGTTCTACGACGCGCCCGTCACGCAGCTCGACAGCGGCGCCCCGGAGACGTCGATCGGCCCGGAGACCGGGGTCGACTCGGGAGGCTTCGACGCCGGCATCCCGGAGACGGGCGGGCAAGACGTGACGGCGGCGACGGGCCTGACGGTGCTCTATTCCGTCGGGGACGCGTCGTCGACGAGCGCGTACATCGGCTGCACGCTCTCGGTCTCGAACGGCGGCTCGACGCCCGTCGTCGTCTCCTCGCTCGAGGTCCGCTACTACTACACGGCGGAGGACACCGCCGGCGCGAAGCCCACGCCTCAGATGACGATCCAGTGGTCGCACGTCAGCACCTCGAGCGCCGACCAGCCTCTCTCGGTCACGTCCGCCTTCAATGCGCTCTCGCCCTCCGCGCCGACCGCCGACGCGTACGTGGCGTTCGATTTCTCGAGCAGCCACTCGACGCTGGCGCCGGGTGAGGCGGCGGTCTTCTCGTGGCAGATGCAGGGGCCGAACCCCGCGACCGACGTGTACGACCAGACGAAGGACTATTCGTTCTCCCCCTCGATGTCGGCGCTGACGCCCTGGGCCCACGTGACGCTCTACCAGAGCGGCGCGCTGGCCTGGGGAAGCCCGCCGTGAGTCACTGCAGCGTGGGCACGCAGAACGCCCGAGGGTCCGCGTAGGGGGCGCCGACGGACGACGAGCCCACGTGGAAGAAGTACTGGCCTGCGCGGTGCCCCTGGGCCCCGGTGGTCGAGGCCGAGGGGTAGGAGACGTTGACGGCGACGTCGAAGCCGATGCGTCCCCCCGAGGCCGGAGACCACGAGGAGAGGCCCAGGTTGCGCGCCACGACGAGCGCCTCGAGGACGAAGCCGGTCGGCGTCGTGAACGTCGCGAACCCCGCCGGCCCGCTCGACGGGGCCCACGGTCCCTGGTCGACGGCGTCGCGATAGGCCTCGCCGAAGGTCGCCGGCGTGGCGCTCGAGGGCGCGGCCGCGACGAGCTGGATCGCGCCCGGATTGTCGTACGTCGACGACGAGGGGGCGTTGCTGTCGACGTACACCTCGGCGCCGGAGCCGTAGAAGGGCGGGCTGCCCGGATCCGCAGGGATCGCGGCGGGCGTCACGACCTCGATGAAGACGTAGAGACCGTCCGGTCTCCATGACGCGGCGACGAACGCGGAGTTTCCCGCGGGGAGGGAGGACGAGCCCGTCCAGCCGGCGGGGGTCACGGCCTCGAGCGCCGGACCACAATCGAGGACGCCGTCGATGACGGGAGGCGCGGCGAGCGCCGGGATCGCCGAGCAGTAGTCCGAGGGGCTCGTAACGCACGAGCCGCGATCGGAGAGCGACGCGTCCGAGGGCGCCTCCGCGGGAGCATCGATGGGCGCATCGATCGCCGCGTCCGTGCCGGTCTCCGCGGTCGCGTCGGCGGCGGCGTCGCCCGTCGCGTCGGCCGTCGAATCGATCGGCGCGTCGGTGGTCGCGTCGATCGGCGCGTCGCCCGCGGCGTCGACGGTCCCGCCGGCCTCCGAGTCGACGCCCGCGTCGGCCGCGGAGTCGACGCCCGCGTCGCCCGCGCTCGGGCCACCGTCGCCGCGGTCGGTGCTCGCGTCGGTCGCCGCGCCGGCGTCGGCGCCTGCACCGTCGGCGGTCGCGGGGCCCCCCGCGTCGTCGGGCGACGTCACGCCGCCGGTCGCGCAGGCGCTGCCGGCCACGATGGCGGCGCACACACCCAGCGTCGCTCCGAGATCGAATCGTCGCATCGTCCCACCTCTTCGCGCGGCTCAACGTACTTGGCGCGACCGGGCTCACCAATCTCAACTGAATCTCGAAAGGACGAATGCGAAAATACGAATCGTGCCTGGTAACGAAACGGCTTTGACCACGAATCAGTTTGACTGGGTGCAGTGCCGGCAAGAAAGTTCCGTATCGGCCATCCGGCATCCGGCATCCGGCAACAGCGAGGGCAGCTCATGATCGCGACGCGCACCAATGCACACTCGGGAGGCGCCGGCACGACCCGCCGCTTCATGGGCGCGGCCGCCCTTTCGCTGGTCCTCGCCCTCGCCGCGGGTGCCGGGGCGTGCGGCGGCACGCCACCCAGCTCGTTCCCGGCGGGCGACGACGGCGGGGCGCCCGGCGACGACTCGACGGCGCCGCCCCCCATCCAGGGGCTGACGAGCATCACGGTCACGCCCGCGACGTCGTCGCTCTCGCTCAAGTACCCGGTCGCTGCGCCGGGGGTGACGGCGCAGCTCACGGCGCAGGGGACCTTCGGCGACGGGCACACGGCGGACGTGACCTCGTCGGTCTCGTGGAGCGTCTCGCCGTTCGGGCTCGCGCAGGCCTCGGGGGGAGCCTTCGCGTCGGAGGCGCCGGGCGCGTATGCCGTCGTGGCGGTCTCGGGCACGGTCACCAGCGCGCCGGCCACGGTCACCGTGTCGCTGAAGGGCAGCGTCGTCGGCCAGGGCATCGCACAGGGTGATCTCGACGGGACGCCGGCGGGCGCCGCGCCGACGGTCGCGTACCCCCTCGACGGCGCCCTCTTCCCGTACCAGCTCGGTCCCATCGAGTTCCAGGTCGTGCCCACGAGCCCCTCGCAGACGGAGGCCCGCATCGCGTTCGAGGGCGACACGATCGATCTGACCGTGTACGAGCCGTGCGTTCCCATCCCGTCAGCGGCCATCGCCGGCGGGTGCACCGTCACCGTGCCGCCCGACCTCGAGCCCATCCTCGACGGCGCCAGCGAGGGCTCGAAGCTCACCGAGACGGTGCGCCTCGCCGCCCCCGGGGGTGGCTCGCTGGTCGAGAGCAAGCCGCTCGGCGCGCGCTGGTCGAGGTCCAAGCTGTCCGGCGGCCTCTATTACTGGAGCGCCGACATCGCGACGGGCAACACCCTCATCATGCGCTACGACCTCGACACCCCCGGGACGCCCCCGCAGCAGTACTTCACGCAGACGGGCGTCAACGGGGCGCTGTCCGACGAGCAGAACATGGACCCCCCGGCGTCCAGCGGCAGCACGCAGTGCATGGGCTGCCACGCGATCTCGCTCGACGGCACCAAGATCGGGCTCACCTTCGGCGGGAGCGCTCCGGCGCTCTTCGCGCTCGTCGACGTGGCGTCGAAGAAGACGATCGCCACGCGCCTCTTCCCGAGCGACACGAACGCCGGTCAGCCCTTCGCAGCGTTCACGGCGTTCTCGCCCGACGGGGCGTCGATCCTGCAATCGGTGAGGGGGAACCTCTGGGTACGCAGCGCGGACGCGACCCTGGCGACCCTCTCCGCGACGCCGCTCTTTTCCGGGGCGCTGGGCGGCGACCTCGCGTCGACGCCGTTCTGGTCCCCCAAGGGGGATCTGCTGGCGTTCACGGGCTGGGTGCCCAACCCGTCGCTCAGCGCTTCCAACGATCCGAGCGACACCAACGGCGACGAGACGCCGAACGCCGAGATCTGGATCACCTCCGCGACGGGCACGACGTTCGGCACGCCGACGAAGCTGGTCCCGCGCGTGACGGGCAAGAGCGAGTATTACCCGGCGATCTCCGACGACAGCCAGCTCGTGGTCTTCAACGAGTCGTCGTGCTCCGGGCCGGGCGCCCCCGCGGGCGAGGTGTACGGCCTCAACCCGTGCGACGGGTACGACGACGCGTCGGCGCACGTGCGCCTCGTCTCGGCCAAGGGCGGCACGCCGGTGGACCTCGACAACGCGAGCGAGCACGGCACCTGGTCGAGCTCGTGGCCCCGGTTCGCGCCGTCGCACGGCACGTTCCAGGGCAAGAGCCTCTACTGGATCGCGTTCTCGTCGCGGTACCCGTACGGCGCGACGCTGCCGGGCACCAACAACCCGCCCACGAAGGACACGGAGCCGCAGCTCTGGTTCGCCGCCATCTCCGTCGACCCGTCGGGCTCGTTCTCGGGCGACCCGAGCTTCGCGCCCGTGTGGATGCCTCTCCAGAACCCGCAGACGGCGCCGCGCGGCAACCACTCGCCGCAGTGGGTCACCAAGGCCGTCCCGGTCAATCAATGAGCGCGCGGCGCGCCGCGTCCGTCGTGCTCGTCTGCGCCGCGTTCGCGGCGTGCGGCCCCGTGGGCGACGCGGCGGGGACACCGGACGCCGGCGGCAGCGGGTCAGGGGGGACGCCCGGCATCCCCACCTTCACGCCGAGCACCATCGGCGACGCGTACGCGCTGCGCCCCGAGTGGACGGGGCCGTGCGTCGCGTCCCTCGGCGCGATCGACGTGAACCTCGGCAACGCGCCCGAGGCCTTCGTCGCGGCCGCCTACTGCCAGATCCACGGCGCGACGCCCCCCGCCGACACCGTGACGAAGTGGGCCGCTCAGCTTCGCACGGTGCCGTACGTCCGGCGCGTCGACGTCGTGCGGACGCTCTGCCAGGAGGCGGGCCGCACGTGCGCGCTCTTCTACTCGAACCCGTGGGTGACCGAGGCGCTGCCCACGTCGACGTGCGCCCGCACGGGGTCGCGCGACGTCGGCGCGGTGATGATGTTCTCGTTCCAGTGCCCCGGCGGCGTGAACTGCGACATGGACAGCGCGAACACGCACGGCTTCGGCATGCTCACGAGCGATCCGACCTACGGGTTCGGCAGCGACGCCACGGGCTTCTACACGCCGACGAACGAGGGCTTCTGGGTGCGCGAGCTGCTCGACGCGCGCTACGCGGGGCTGCAGTTTGTGCTGCCCAACGCGTACGGCTACGACATCCAGCCGAGCACGGGCGAGGTGGGGCGCATCGAGTCGGCGCTCCAGGCGGTCGACGCGCTCGGCGGGGGGATGCGCGTCGGCCTGTTCAACGACACGTGGGCCTGGGGCAAGCCGGCGGGCGGCGCGCAGATGAACCCCGCGCCGAGCCTCGCCGACACCGAGGGCGCGGCGCAGCGCATCTACGCCGTGCAGTGGAAGCCCTTCTTCCAGGGCATCGCGCGCGCGCACTGGTACACGGTCGACGGCGCGCCGCTCATCTACTTCTACAACGCGGGGACGCTCACGCCCGGCAGCGGTGCGAGCGCCGTCGTCGCGCGCATGAAGCAGCTCTTCGCGGCCGATTTCGGGGTCACTCCCTTCGTCGACGTCGACCACGGGTACGGCGCCGTCACGAGCGCCGACGCGCAGTTCACGTGGGACACCTTCAACGCGGACCCATCGACGCACGTCAACGTGACGACCGCGGCGACCGGAGGGCTCACCCTCGCGAACGCGATGGTCAAGTGGGACTCGCTCGATCGCGACTCGCCGGGCGCCATCGCCGACGCGTCGACGCGCATGGTCAAGGGACCGTCGGTTCTGACGGCGGTCCTGCAGAGCTCCGCGGGCGCCAACCTGCTGGTGCTCGAGACGTGGAACGACCTCTTCGAGGGGACCGGGATCACGCGCAACTACGACTACTACGACCAGGGCGCCTGGCTCCCGCCCGACGCCTTCATGCACGCGATCCGCGCGTCGCAGTGCTCGAACTGAATCACGGTTCGTGGACGCGAGCTCACGCGGGATCACGAACCGTGATTCAGAAGCGGAGCGTGACGGTCGACATCGCGCCGCGCGCGACCGGCGTCACCTCGACGGTCGACGGGAAGGCCAGCGCCCAGACCAGCGCGCCGCCGAGCGCCGCGGCCCCGGCGCCCAGCAGCACGTCGAAGACCAGCGCGTCGGTGCGGCCGGGCTGCGTCTGCGCGTCGGTGCAGTGCGGGGAGCAGCTGGCGTTGAGGTCCGACAGCTGGCTGTTCGCGGCGAGGCCGAAGTAGGTCGCGCCGCCCAGCGCGGCAACCCCGAGGCCCCCGAGGACCCAAGCTCCCACGGGGATGCGCCTCGCTCGCTCGGGGGGCGGCGCGGGCGAGGCGGTCGGCGCGAGGCGCGAGGCCTCCCCGAAGCGGACCATGACGAGCCGCGACGCCTCGCCCTCCACGAGGATCACGCGCTCGTCCCTGCGTCCTCGGTCGCCCTCGACGGCGACGACGTGCTCGCCCGGGTCGAGCTGCACGGCGCGTCCGTCGAGCTTGCCCGGCTTGCCGTCGATGGTCACGCGCGCGTCGACGATGTCCACCCCGGCGGCGTCCTGCGCGCGCACGACGAGGCTCGGGATGCGGTTGTCGAGCTCCGCAAGCCAGCGTGTGCAGTGCGAGCGCACCACGGCGGGGCAGGCGTCCTGCGAGCAGGTGATCATCTGCTGGCGCGCCGCGAGCAAATGCCCTGCTTGCCGCAGCGTCTGGCCCTTGGTGGACGCGTCGATGCACGACCGGACCGTGTCCTCGGCCGCCGCGGTGGGCGCGATCGACACCGCGACCGCGACGGCGCACGCCGAGAGCAGCGCGCGCCTCATCGCATGCATTCGGGCTTGAAGATCTGCCGCCCCGCGGAGTCGATGGAGTAGGGAGGGTCGCACGCGCCGGTCCGCGGGGGTCGGCTCGCGCGCACGGAGGACGGAAGACGCTGCGGACGCACGCTCGGCGCCGTCGGCGCGCTCACGTGGGTCCCGGGCGCGGTGGCCGCCGACGGCGCCGCCACGGAAGGCGCGGGCGGGAGCGCCTCGGTGGGCGCGGTCGCGGCGGTCGTGGCCGCGGCGGCGCTGGCGCTGGCGGGCGCCGCCGGCGCAGGTGCCGGAGCGGCGACCGGGGCAGGGCCCGGCGTGGCCGACGACGGGTGCGTCCAGGCGGTGCCTCGCGCGAGCACGGTCACGGTCGCCGCGATGGCGACCGCCACGAGTCCCCCGGCCAGCCACGCCGTCCGGTGCCCGCGCGCCGCAGGCCCGGGGCCGGCGGTCGCGAGCGCGCGCGCCGACGACTCGGGCGAGGGCAAGTCCACGCGCGGATGCGCGGTCGCGTCCTCCTGGAGGGCGTCGTCCGGCAGGGCGGTCACGGTCGGCAGCTCCGGATCCGCCGCCTCGAGCCGCGCGATGACCCGGGCTCGCTCGTCGAGCGAGGTCGCCGCGATGCGCTGGACCCACGCGCCCACCTCGGAGGGCCGCGCCGCCGGCACCGCCGCCTCGAGCGCGAGCGCCATCTCCCGCGCCGTCGCAAAGCGACCCGCCGGATCGCGCGCGAGCGCCTTCTCGAGCACCGCGTCGACCTCGCGCGGGATCTCGTGGACCAGCAAGCTCGGTCTGCGGACGCGTGCGACCAGGCAGTTGTGGATCGTCTCGGCCTCGGACTTGCCCGCGAAGAGGCGCTCGCCGGTGAGCAGCTCCCAGAGGACGATCGCCGCCGCGAACGTGTCCGAGAGGCGACTCACCTCCTCGCCGCGCGCCTGCTCGGGCGCCATGTAGGCGTACTTGCCCTTCACCGAGCTGTCGCGCGTGTGGTGGAGGCGCCCCGCCGCCTTGGCGATCCCGAAGTCGACCAGCCGCGTGACCCCGTCGACGTCGACGAGGATGTTGTGCGGCGACACGTCCCGGTGCACGAGGTTGAGCGGCTGGCCGCGCTCGTCGGTCGCCTCGTGCGCCGCGTGCAGGCCGTGCAGCGCGTCGACGATGATCGTCGTCGCGATGCGCGTCGGCACCCGCTCGCCCCGGGCGCGGGCATTGCTGGCGAGCTTCCAGAGCGACTCGCCGTGCACGTACTCCATCACGAGCACCAGCTCGCCCGGCGCTTGCAGCACGTCGATCGTACAGACCACGTTGGGGTGCCGGATGCGCGACGCGAGGCGCGCCTCGTCGAGGAACATGAGGGCGAAGTCGTTGTCGCGCGCCAGGTGTGGATGTGCGCGCTTCACGGCGACGACGCGAGCGAACCCCGCGGCGCCGATGAGGCGGCCGAAATGGACCGACGCCATTCCTCCCGAAGCGATCCTCGTGTGAATCGCGTAGCGTCCGACGGT